>Ga0214544_1001650_pt1 | contig 46817 bp, 18 predicted proteins | sample CNSS3metaG_FD_160074 | JGI IMG/M metagenome (GOLD analysis project Ga0214544, IMG submission 160074) | Root nodule microbial communities from cowpea collected in UCLA plant growth center, Los Angeles, California, USA - CNSS3 | ecosystem: Host-associated > Plants > Roots > Nodule | place: USA...
AAATTTTGAACAATTTCAAGTCATGTTTAATGATGGAGCCCCTGAATTTGTTATTGATCAGAACTCGTATTACCCTGCTGCCACCAATTATGGGTATTATTGTACAGGTAAAATGAGAATGACATACTCGGACTTTTTAGTTTATGATATATTTTGTAGGCATCATATTGACTAGTTATTTATTATGGTTAGGATTTGAATCACCCAGAGAATGGGAGGACCACCATAGGATTTTTGGTGTAGATGGTCCTGATATTCAGTACACGGTGAGTTTAGCTCTCTCCACTTTTTTGTTGCATGCTGTGTAAACAGCTGATTTGTTGTTTCTTTATTGGCTAGGGTTCACAACATGAAAGTTTTCCATATGTATATTATACACCTAGCTATGGATATGCACAGTCTCCATACAATCCATACAATCCTTATATTCCTGGTGCAATGATCGGAGTTGATGGTTCACTTGGAGGAGCAAATCAATATTACGCTCTCCCCAATTATCAAAACCCCATTTCTTCACCTGCTTATATTCCTTTCGTTGTTCAACCAGACAATTTCCCTAATAGCTCTGTTAACTCATTGTTTGATACTAGTGCTTCTGTCAGTAGACCTGATGGAAAAGGTTTAAAACAGAAGTTCAGCTCAGCTTCCGGTGCCTTTGCTAGGAACTCTTCAAAATCATTGTCAAATCCCACAAGTTCCTTGGCCAGGATATCAGAAGGGCCAAGAGATAATGCTGGGATAAAGAAAGATGTGACAAGTGGCAGTGCTTCTGGCAGGGGTTTTCTTAATCTGCCTTTGCCAGCTGTTCGTCAGGTATAATCCTACTCTTTTATTTTAATTCAAGTCTTCTGAGCCAGTGAGCCCAGTTCTGCTTTTGACTTGTTTAGATGGGAAGCATCATATCTATAATTCTAGCTGTGTTCCCAAAACATTGTTGATACTTGATAATACTCTAATAAGTTAAAAAAGTTTGCTCTCTAGATGTTTCTATTTCTACATGATAATACCTCAAATCTATTTGTGATATTGGGTCTATTTGAATGAAATTACCAATAAGTGATTATATAAGAAATAAAGTTAAAGGAATCAAGTAGGTAAAATGGATCAAATTTCATTTTAAAGTTCAAAACAATTTATGCACCCCAACTTTTTCTTAGTTCTCGGACTTCACTCCTCTAACTGCTACATAAGTTGAGTTTAACTTCTGGTATAAATTTGTTTCAGTTTACTTCCCCATTTCATTTTATCCATAAATTTTTATTGGGAAGCTTAAACAGGCTCTTTTTTTATTGTTTTTGGCTACTTGTTTCGATTATTGAGAAGTTTATCTTGTGTAAAAAAAGATAAATTTCTTGAATATGCCTAAATTTACCTCCCTATTCCATTTTATTTATCTCTACAGATTCTTATTGGAAAGTTTAGGCTGGCTCTTTTTCTTATTGTTTTTGGAGACTTGTTTCAATTTTGAAAATGTGTTGCTAAATTTTATTAGTTATGTTTATTTATATTTTTGTTGGTTTTGTAGGCCAGAAGCATTGATGCCTTAACCCATCCTGTAGATACTATTTCCAATGGAAACGTTTTGTCCCATCGTAGTCAATTAAAAATAGCCAGCCCTCTGAGTAGTGAATTTTCTGATTGTGGATCTAATGCTAATGGACAGTCTGCAGTTAAACTGCGACCAAAGGCTCAAATGGCTAAAGGATGGAGTGATGTAAATGGAAGTTCTGATGTTTTAGGTGAGCAAAATCGGGGCCCAAGAATTAGTAATAGTAATTCGAAATACCAACTGGCTGTCAAAGCCTATACAAACAAAGGAGATGGCAATACACAAGAAAACATAATCATTTATACTGATCAATATAACAGGGAGGATTTCCCTGTCAGCATTGAAAATGCAAAGTTTTTTGTTATAAAATCATACAGTGAAGATGATGTGCACAAAAGCATTAAATATAATGTCTGGTCATCAACACCTCATGGAAACAAGAAGCTGCAGAATGCCTATGAAGATGCTGAGAGAATATCTGCTGGAAAATCTGGAGGGTGCCCTATCTTCCTTTTCTTTTCTGTGAGTTGCATATGAAGATGCCTTCAATGAGTTTTAATTCTTTTTCCTTCTGATCTGCATACCTAAACTTGTTTTCCAGCTGTAATTTTCCCTTCTTTTGATCATGTTTTCTCTTACGATGTAGGTTAACGCAAGCGGTCAATTTTGTGGGGTTGCAGAGATGGTTGGTCCTGTTGACTTCAATAAGGACATGGACTTTTGGCAACAAGATAAGTGGAGTGGAAGCTTCCCTGTGAAATGGCACATCATAAAAGATGTGCCAAATGCAAATTTTAGACACATTATACTAGAGAACAACGAGAACAAACCTGTTACTAATAGCAGAGACACACAAGAGGTATGCATCTTACTGTAGCAGCTTCTTTACCAATGTTGAATTGACAAGTTTGCCCAACTACCAAATAAGTATATTAAATTAATATTAGGAGTTTTTTCCGCTAATAAGGACTTTGACATGTTTATTAAGGATTGTCATTTTATCATACTTCTATACTTGATTGTCTTGATTGAAGTGATTAAGTGTTTTTTATTTATTTATTTGGGAGTTGCTGTTATTTCTACATTGTGTTGATTTGGTTTTGTTACAACGTGTAGATTTTCATTGGCGTGTGCCTTTTTTTTACCTTGCTATTATTTGAAACAGTTTTTTATCCCATTTCTCTTGTGCAGATAATGTATGGTAAAGGTTTGGAAATGCTGAAAATGTTCAAAAACCATAGTTTGAAGACATCTTTGCTTGATGACTTTATGTATTATGAAAATCGACAAAAGATCATGCAAGAAGAAAAGGCCAAATTGCTGATCAGAACGTTAGAAATTCCATTATCGTTACCTACCTTGGAACCGCCTCGGAAGTTGAATTTTGTCTTTGACATCCCTCCAGTCAGTGCTGAGAAGGATTCAAAAACGGATGATGAGTTTGATAACTTAAAACAAACTTCAAGTAGTGGACATATTGTGGGTAGTTCTGATGTCACCAACACGGCACCTGTAGATGAAAAGGCCGAGAAAGGTACTGTTGAGAAGGAAGATATCACTTCTGTGTTTAAGATTGGTTCTGTCACTATTACCCCAAAACAAGTGGAGACTAAACCATCTTCCATTAGTGTCTCTAAGAAGGAGCCGCCTGATGTTTTCACGGTAGGCTCAATGCAAGTTAAAGTTAACGGATTTGCCAAGTCTTCTAGCTTTTTGAAGATCGGGAGTATCCCACTTGATCCGAGGAAAGTACAGCTGGACGGAGGTACTCGTGTTAAAAATGGATCTTAAAATTTGCATATGGGCACGCTTTGGATGTTTGGGAAAATACTGGTTAATGTCTACCTTATGGTTCCATTTTCGGTAAGTTAAGTTGGTTTTCTGTTCAATCTTCGTTTACTGTTTTTTTGTTCTGATGTCGTGCGGTGTTGAGTCAGAATGCTTTTAATGGAAATGTTACTCTTGTTTTTCGGCCTTTAGCAATCGATATACAAAGGATGTTTCTTCGTTGCAGATTCTTGCAAAATCTTCTATTGGGTAATTGATTCGGTAATGTTGCTATTTTTTGAACTCTGCAATTATTGTATACTATTACCGGGCTTGTTTGATTTTGTAAGAGAATTAAGTAGATCTTGTGTTTTCTCTTTTAGTATGTCGAAGTTTACGGGTAAATTGTGCAGAACCAAGAAGTAGTAATTTGTTGCGGTGAAAGTTAACGATGATTTAATGTTTTTGTTTCTTTCATGACTATGAACTGTGATGGTAGCCATCTATTTATCAATACTTGTTGTACCTATGCACCTAGTCAGTAATCACGATTTGAGCTTTTCTCTTTCTTAAAATAAACACTTTTAAGTCACTTTGTGGTTTTGGATGTTTCTTTTGGTAGATAAGGGATGTAAAGGGAACTCGACAGCGGAAAAATACGGATAAGTATGCATTTCTCTGATACTCTGATTACGAGGTTTTAAATGAGAGGAGGCATTTGTATTTTATTATTATGTATAATAATAAAATAGCATTTGGGAACTAAATAGGTTAAATGAAGTTTGGAATTCGCTAAAAGAATGTGATAATAAAAGTTTAGTATATTCTTGTGAACATTGTTGACTAAAAAATTCGCTTTTTAAAATATTAATTAAACGCTTTAAAAGAAGTATAAGATATATTAAATATATATTTAATTACAATCGATACAATTAAAAACAATTTAGTAAGAACTTTAAATTTCTCGTAATATAAAAATTTAAATCTATCACTTAATATTACAAGAGATTTTTTTTTCTTCTATTGCAACTACATAGTTCTTTGTCTCTCTCTATATATATTAAGGTGTTGATATGAATTAAATATTTTAGAAGATCAAATATAATATTCAAGATGCAGAGGATAAGTTTTTAGTTGGCCAATTAGATAAAAATACCATGTCCTACGTTATTTCACCTGGACTAATATATTTTGCCTAAAGAATTATAAGTTACGGATTGAAAAATTCATAGAATATTTCGTGAATACTTAATTCAAAAGTGTCATTAAAAATTTTGAATTTAATTACTTAAAAATATTTTTGTCATTTACTTCTAAACTGATTAATTTATAGATTTGTTTATTTTTCTCCTACTATTTCTTTGAAGATCAACAAAATGATATCAATTGATATTGAATGGCTATCTGATTTGCAAAGCAACACTGATTTGACAATACTTATCTTTGAATGATGGTTGATGTCTGGTTTACAAGCTGCTTGAAATGTGAGTCTTATTTTTCTTTTTTTTAGAAAAAGTTGTTTCATAAAACTTCTAGAAAAAATATGAAACAAAATGCAAGTAGACTTCCTGATAAAAAAAATACAGAGTAGAGTGTTCTGGAAATAACTTAAAACTTTTTAAAATTTGAATTTAAAAATATTATTTTAAACTGTATATTTTTTTTAAAATTTAATTTTGTATTAAAATTATGCAATTTTTAGTTTATCTCCCTTCAACTATAAATTTTACGTACAAGGTTACATTTGATTCTTAGAAACATTCAATCAGAATAGCGTTAAAATTCAAATTACTACTTTAATTGTTCAACTTAGAATATTTTTAAATTCCACAAGAAAAAAAAAAAACTTAAAAAACCAGTCTCAATCAGTTCTACGATTGTTATAAAATCTAAAGTGCAAACAAGTCTGAGAAAAAATGTGCAAGATAATAGGGATGAAGTAAGCAAAAGTTCAAGTTCTTTAATCATAAAAAATAGTGAATGACCCAAGCCTTTATTATAATTAATATAAAGGATTGGGATAATTAATCTGAATTATTATTTTTTAATTAAAAATCTATCATAAATCTCAGTCATGTTTGTTTGCCTATCCTATGTGGCAGAGAGTAGAATGCCTGTTTTAACCCCAAAAAAGAAGTGTGAAAGAAATAAGGAAGAGGTGTGACCAAACACAGAGACAAAAAGGGAAAATATGTGTGAACCGAACTAGTTGAGATGGCATGAGTGGGACCAGGAATCCCCTCAGACATGTCTTCTGCTGCTCTGCGTATATATATAGATCACTTCACTTTTACTGTCGCCGTGAAATCTGAGTTACTACTCTTTTCTTCGATTATCTTCTGTGTCTGGGGAATCTCAATCGTGGTTAACGCGAGCGTAGTGCGAGTGCGTATCACGCGCCGGCACTCTCTCCGATTAGGTATTCTCCATTCGCCTCCTGCATTTCCTTCCGTTTCTCACGCTCACTACTTCTTCCCTTTGTTGTTCTCGCCAATTTTCAGTTCCTGCATGAGCCTGAACCGGTTCGGCCCGGTTCACCAACTACGAGCTCTGATCGCATTTTGAAACCAATTCTGTGTATGAAATTCCTAAATTTCTCGACATGTTTTCTACTATTGTTATCCTATTAAAGTAGGACTTACCCGAAAATAAGAATTAAGATAGGGCTAATTGTGTTTTAGCAGATTGACTAGGATTATGCTGATAGTGTTTCTACGCTAGTTGCCTCTAAATAATTAATTAAAAAATTTGTAAAAGTAGTTAGCACGCCACTAATGTTAATAACTGTAAGTGCTTAAATATAGTTGCTCCCTCGTTATAAGAATTATTATTGTTATTATTATGCCTTTGATGTTATCAATTCCGGCATAAAAAACAAGGGTAGTTTATATCATGTTTTGAAACTGTGGTCGTGATTGCAGTTGTTGTAGTGACCACTGCAAGTGTATGCACTGTGGCTGTTGCGGCGTGAATTTGTTTGATGTTTGCACCAAATATATTTGACTATGACTAGTATTAACTATTCTGCATGTTTTCCCTCCCAAATTCCACATTTCCATCATTAATAACTCATTACCATTTAAGTTCAAAATTCCACACAAATCTACATAATGAAGAAAGAAGAAGAATGACAGTAATTTTGCAAGGGCTAAAAACCAATATTTCAGACTATTGTGGTATGATGCAGTCCGATGTGGCTGTTTGACGTTCTATATTGGGGTGTCGCGGTTATTTGTGTTTGTTTACAAAAAGTAGCGCAATTGCAGGGCGATGAGTTTGAAACCATGGTTTTCAGGATCAGTTTGTTGGGGCAATGCTGTTAGTGTTTGTTGTAAATGTTTTTTGTTTTGTTATATTTTTCTGCATGTTTTAGACACATTTAAGGCTTGTGGAACTGGTCTTCTATATTTTCTGTTGATGTTCTACTTCAGTATTATTATGCATGTCATTACACTAGAAAGTTGAAATAGCCATTGTATTGATGCAACCACACTCACGTACTGAAACATGCAGGTAACATGGCGGGGAATTCAAATGCACGAGAAGGAAAAACCGTTATGGTTCCAAAAACTGAGGATTTGGATTATGAGTTGCCACCTTTTACTACATTTTCAGGGGATGTTGGAGTATGTTGTTGATGTCTCAATACACACAATACACATCTTGCATTCTCATTATTCCCTTAATTATTTACCCATTCTATGGATGTTAATCACAGTGTTTTAGATCCCAGCATGTAACAGCTGGCCCCTAAAATTCTACAGCAGTATAGCATATAATAGGGTAGCTGCTATTCAGAAAATTTTCGTAAATCTATTCTATAACTATAGATAAATTTTCAAAAATGATATAAAGATTACCCAAAATTCATGACATTCATAAACAACAAAAAGTCTTTAGTGTCTAAGCAAGACATATAAGAACTAACAAAAAGTCAAATACATGTTTTCTACTTAAGAAATGGTAATCATCAATTATCCCCTTCTAAATCAAAGTCTTTTTTCTTTATCATTTTCACTACTATTACTGCTGCATTTTCTTTCTTGAAAATTGAAATCCAAAAAGGCCCTGGCATCTATTTTTATTTTTTGGAATCAACACATGGTGGTGTTATCCCGTTGGCTACAGCTTCTGTTCAGCTCATGGCAGGCACAATACCAAACTGCTATTCTACAGCAGCCTGAGTAGTGAACAGGGGCTGCTCCACAGAGTGACTATAGGAGTGCTGTAGTGCACTATTTAACGAGGAGCAAACTGCTGTAACCAAGTTCCAATATTGAAATAAAATCTCTAAGAAAGATCCATGCAATAAAAAATGCATCTACACCTTAGTCCTGTGCATTTGAGTGATAACCTCATTTTTATATGTGAAATTATTAATGATTCAAAAGTCTTTACTGATTTTGTTTGTTTGCCGTAACCCTATTGTGCCAGTTTTCTGAATTTTCTCTATTTACAAATCTCTACATTTGGTGTAACATGCAAAACCCATTTGTTAACTATGTACATATAATAGCATAAAACATATACAAAACTAGTGGTCTTAATTAATTTTTCATTTTTATTGTTTACTTATGTTTAACATTTTTTTCTTCATAACTTCCATATATTTAACTTCTTCCTTCATAATTTACCAGGAGACCAATGGTGCTAGCTCGTCTAGAGGCGAACTGCGAGCATTCTTTATTGGAATGGGATTCCTACCATGCGTAGTCGATAAAGTGATTGAGGAGAATGGTATATTTTGTGGGATCCAGATACTTAACTCGTGCACCGAATGCATGACACATTTGATGAATTTCTAAGATATTTCACTTTGCTGTTTGAAGTATTGATGTTTTGATTTATTTTCTTTAAAATTTACAGGTGAAGAAAATTCTGAAACTTTATTAGAGGCCCTCTTAAAATGTTCTGTAAGTAGACCAAAATTATGTTAGTGTGTTTTCATAGTCGGCACTCTTGGGATTATGTTTGGAATTTTGGTGTTTGTTTACTATTTAAATTCATAATAATGATAATACCTCTGATGTGCATGTTCATTGAGGTGAGAAAAGTTTATTTGTATAGACAGATATGCATATACCTGAAGATTGAAATTATCATTTAATAAGCACGGTCCTTTGAATTACATATTGCTTGCATAAAGTAGAAAAATAGTAGAAAAAAAACTAGTTTTTTTATGTGTAAGGTTCCTTATTCTCTTCAATTTTCATCTCATAAGACTCAAATACGTGACCTTGTAGTCATGGATTTTAGTGCTGAGATAACCTTGCTAGACCCACAGAATCATGGCATTTTATCAGGCGTCTAGTGCAATGTTATGCTAGGAATTTAAATAAATGACAAATATCCATTTGTAAATAGTGATAAATGTCATTTACTATTGTAGGGATGCAGATAACTAACTCCTTAGTTTATGTCCTGTCTCTTCTATTTGAGAGGACATTGTATTCTATTTTCTGTATCGGTTGATAGTATATTGTTTCCTTCTTTTCTTTCAAGATAGGTATTGTCATATTAGTGCTGCTTTGCGAGTTTATCAAATAGTTCTTCAATATCATTTGATGCCATTGGATTGGCCCTTAAAGTCCTATTGAATTGGTCCTTACACGGATGAAAGCATCACCATTATTGTCATTCAAGGACCAAGTTTGTACCACTTATTGTGAGTATATCTTTAGAGGATCAAAATGAATATTTACTCTAATATAATGTGTTATTCATTCTGATATAGAATTTAGTAGGAAAGAAAAAGAAAGGAAAACAGGAAAGAACAGAATAGAAAGGATAGAGAGAAGCAGAGAGAAACATGAGGTCAAAGAAATTGTGCACTGCACTTGTTATCATTTCAATCTGTCTACATTTAGTATTTATTACAAAAGGGAACCAAATAACCACGAACTAACAGTAGCTGACTAACCAATTAATTAACGTTTTTTTTTCTCTTATTTATATATACATATCCAATTCTCCATATTTTTATACTCATGAAAAGAGGGCATGATAGTTTGTTTTTTGTCAATTGTATACATAAATAGTAAATAATGGACTAGGACTATACATGTGTGTGTGTGTGTTTACATATTAGATTTCCTATTCACTACATTTTACATGAAGTTAGAACAGGGATAAAATACTGATTCTTTCTATAATTTTTTTTAATAATTAGAAACTTGTAATGATACTCAACAGCTGTGTTTGCTCTCTTCATTTGTTGATACTGCTGCCAATATGCTTTGTGAACTCAGGACTTAATATCCTGATCGGTGACTATTATTTCCAATTGATTAGGCTCACAAATCCAATTGTGACTCTTCTGATTCTTTGGGTGATTTTCACAATACAAGCAGTGGTACAAAGGCCCCAAATATCTATCGTGATGGTCACTCTAGAGAGGTAATCAGGTGTCTTCTATTATCGTCCTCCCCAGTTTTAGACATTTCCTTAGTTGATTGTTTATTAAGTGTTGACTATCCTACCTTATCCTACTGCTAGAAAATTAAAGATTTATTCCTATGACTTACTTTTACGTGATACCAATTGTCTTTTAGGCTTCTGGAGTTAGAATTTGGGATGGTAAGGTACTTAACGAAACATATCTCTGCTTGTATCATTTGAATTGTTTTTGTTTGAGAGAACTATTAAGTATTTTAAGTAATTGAATGATGAAATAACGACCAAGCTTGATACCTGGCCCTTTTCCATGTTTCTCCTAGCTTTATTCACCCTCTCTTGAGTCTTGATATACTTTCTTTTTTCTATGGCACATGGTAAAGGCACTGTTTATGCACTGAGCCTGATTGTCCAAAAGAATAAATTCTAGAAATGTTGTGGTGCAAGTACATCTATACACGCACACACACATTGTTTAGAAAAATTGAAATGCATTGATAATAAAAATGTATATAATTGGTTGCAAATGTGTTTAATAATGTGCCCCATTACTCCACATTGTTAACTGCAAATGTGCACTTATTTTTCTCCCACAAAATTATTTTTCTCTTCTAGATGAGAACACTGCCCTCAAATGCTTCACATGATCATCAATGGAGGGAGGACTGCAAGCCAAGACATCATCAAAGAATATTAAAAAATATTCTAAGACGAATTTTGAAAATGTTGTTCATAGACCCTAGAGAAGAAGTAGGAATATTGTGGTTAAAAGGGCATAACCAATCATTCATAGTGACCACTATGAGTCTTGAAGGCAGTTGTTGAGAAACGGCTCTGATTTTTTTATGTTTCAGATTTAGGAAATATTTTGTATAATCTTAATAGCCTATTTTTCTTGTAAATCCTTTTATACAGTTTATATAGGTATTACTTGTAAATCCTTTTGTACAGCTAGTAAGTCGCACAGCTGTAGCTTTATTGGTGAGCTGCTTAGTACAGCTGTCAGTAAGCAATGGCTATAAATACATTTTGTACTCATGTTTCAGAACGTGTGATACAATAATAAAGATATTTAGTTCGTGTTTAGTTTCTTCTCTCATTTTACTTTCAGTTTAGTTCATCTAAGACCATATGAATCTGGAAATTGATGGGCGAAGCAACGGATCCTTGAAGAATTGTGTGCTAATTCCTAACTGTGCATTTGCTTCTTTAGATAGTGCTTATGCCAAGCTGCATTTCACTTACGCAAAATTTTTCATGTCCAGGGGAATTCATATGCCTCAATGAAGGCAATTGTTTAAATATATTTTGAGGTGCTCATCAGTATTCTAGTGAACTAGACTGAAAATAATATTGTTGTAAATGTCAAGGTGCTTTTATGGGCTAGGATTCACCTAGAATAAGATAATTGCCTTGCTATCTCTGTTTTATTATTTGAAAATAGTTAACTTGAAATGTGTTCGCTTTTTAAATTTAACTCTATAATGGTTTGTGTAAAACTTTTAACTGCTTTTTTCAATTTGCTTTGTAATTTATATAGGCTCTTCAAAAATCAAATTCACTGTCTTCTGATTCTCTAGATAGTTTATTTGATGATAAGGATCTTCCAGAGGTTTCCAATGTCAACCAAGCAAAAGAGGTACCGGTTTCCTATTCCTTAGAAATCATCAATTCATTTGTTATAAAATTTAGTCATCTTATAGAACAGAGAAACTGATGTATTATTTCCATTCTCTTAATAAGTCCTGGTAGGAATAGTTGAGTATTTGGAACTTGAATATTTGAAATGAGCCAAATGGTGAGGTGCGATTTATGTTGCCTATCTCAACTAGTGGAATAAGGTTTTTATTGCTTATAAGCCAGTTCTGATCTATTAATGTCACATATTTGTGGTAGCTGTAATCTCTGACTATATGCTAGTTTAATCTTTCTAATGTTCAGGTATATTCATATGTTGATTTCATCCCAAATTCCAAAGAGATATATTTTTTTTTTTCAAAAATTGTTTTTTAGATATTCTTGTATCGTCTTGTCAACCTTTAAAATTGGTTGTATGATTTTTTGAAATGTTGTGGCACCTGTCTGTTGCATATACCATGTGCATCATCTAAAGTTGTACTCACCAGTTTGTTGCATTCACCTTACATAAACGAATTCAACCAGTAATAAAGTAGTAGGAGAATATGGATATGAAGCATGTGTAACGCCAGTGTAATGGATTAAACCAAAATAGGCTTTTTTTTCTTAAAAATGTGTCATTGCAGGGGAAAGATCAGCTATTTACTTTTCTTTTTTACAGTTAAAAAAAAGAAAATATTCTAGCTTGAGCAATCAAGGGTTTCACGGCAGTTCCCAATAGTATACCAAGGGCACCATCCTACCTAACCGAGAATATAAATCCTAGCTTAGCAAAATAAGTCAAAGTTGGCTAAATGAAGGAAAAACGAACCATGACTATTAAACTAGAGATCTGACTTTCTTAGCCAAGATAGTGTAAAGATAACATGTGTTTTTGCCATAGATTGGGCCCGCAACAAATGTCAAAGGGCCTTGACACAAAGCCTCATCTTTTAGGGTGTTCCAGATCCAGGTCATACACAACCTGATCCTGTTTCTTGTCTGACCCATATGTTGACAGAATAATATGATTCAACTGATTCATAGTGCGATGTAGCATAAAAAATTATTTGCTGTCAATCTATGCTTTTGGAACTGAGAAATGGATTGAATTGTAATCCGTAGGATTCTGATAATATTGGCTTGGCACCTGTTTGTTGCGTCATATGCATTATCTAAAGTAGTGATCATTGGTTCCCTTTTACTACTGCAGGTGATGAATTTAGTTTATATTTCTATGATTAAATATGCATGATGATGTATTCCTGCTTGCCCTTGTTGACCTTGACAATTTAGCCTCTTTAATGTGTCTTGTAGCAATATTTTCTTTCTTCATGGTTGTCATTATTGAGGCATGTGTTTTGGCTAATTCAATTTATTTTTGACAAAATCTTTCTTGCAGGAGCTTGATGAACTTAACAGAGACATTGATGATAAAAGAGGTTCCTTATTGATGATGAACTTCTCTATTGAGGAAGTTGAATTTGCAATTCGCAAGCTTGGTATGAGAATGTACATATTCATATGTAATGTTGCCTTGTGTAATTGATGTTTACTTTCTGATTGTATTTGGGTAGTTATTATTATGAAACCGGCTTGTAAGGGTTGGAATGGATCCACCTATATGTTATAATTTAGCTATATCTCTAGTTAATGTGGGACTTCCAATACACTCTTCACGCCTAAGACATTGAGTGTGAGAATGCAGGAGAGTCAATAAGGGGTGGTATGATGACCTACAAAACCTTTCTAGGACAAACACTAGTAAGCTTTAATACTATGTTAGAAAATGGACTTTAAACCTCACTCAACCTCACAAAATTGTATTGTAAAGCGAGGTTTGCATACACCTATATATTATAATTTGAATATATCAATAACATTTGGTCCTAATCAATATATCATGCAACTTTTGCATGAGATTATTTCCCTTCTTTACTCTACAACTCCTCCCTTGATATCAGTCTACAACCATTGTAAGAAAAATTTGATTTTCTATCACCAAAAATGTTAATGGTAACTTCTACTCATTGGAAAAACATTTGTGGTAAACACAATTCATTGAAGAAACATATGTAGTTAATAGTCCTTGTAGGAAAAAAATTGTGGTAAACAATAATGAGGGCTAGAAAAAAACTCACTAGAAAATAAGGGTGAAGTGAGTCAACCCAGTTCACAGAAGTTAAGCTAAAAGCGAGTGGAGCTCAGCCCTGCTTGTTTCATGGTGAGCAGAAGTTTTACAACCCGGCTCAATCCACCACAGTTATTGGGTTTAGTGGGTTGGTTCACTAACTCATTTATGGATACTAACCGTACCTGTTATAGTGACATACAATTGTAAGTAAATATATTAAACATCTAACTATTCAAAATCTTAAAAAGCATTCTAGTTTCAAAAAACCATAGTGTCAACCTACATAATTAAAATTAGTAAAAAGGTGTGAAATAAAAATTGAAATGTGGCAAACTACTCATTCTACAATTGAAGGAATTGGTTTCTCTTGTTCATGAAGAACCTTAAAGTCATGGATTGAAAAATCTAGAGTAATCTATTCTTTCTGAACATCTTCGTTATTTTCATCTTCAAAATCAAAATATTAGCAAATAATGTAATTTACAAGTATGATATCGAGAAAATGTTGGAAAGTAAAATAAATTAAATTACAAATATTTTAAAAGCCATGTAACCAATTTTAAGTTAAAATTGGTGCTTGAACATTATTAGGTAGAAAAATAGTATGATACTTAAATGTAGATTCACTAGCAACAATTGTTATTGGAATGCTCAACACATCAAATGCTAATCTATAGATATTTGGGCAGTGTTCTTGACGATTCTTCCAGTAGCTCAAAATATTGTTATGTTAGAAAATATTTTGGCTCAAGTGTTGTTTCAGTTAAATATAGATCCAACTCAAACTTGTCGGTTACAGTAACATTTTGGCTCACATAACTGATATATTTCTATTAGAATACAATGCAAACATAAAAATTGGTTAATAAATATTAGATAATAATAATAAATAACAACAAATAGGAATGTTTACTAACTTAGACAATATGGATCAATCTCATGGTCTTTGTCGATATTGAAATGTTCTTTTGTTGAAGAAATAAGTTGAGAACTTCATGCATAAGATAAATTTGACCTTAAACTGACATATTCTTCAAAGAGTTTGTACATCTTTCTTTTTTTATATTTAGTTTTTTCGTCACAAGTGGAAGGATCAAGCTTTGAAAAATAAAACCGAAGTGTTTCAAGTGTCATTTGTGGGTCAAGAATCATAGCAATTGAAAGAATGATACCATATTCACTCCAATATTTGTCACTCTTTTCCATCACCAATTTTTGTCATGTCTTTCATTAATGGATCATCACTTTTGAGTGTATCCCTTAACAACCATTGGATTTTCCATACTTGCATGAAGTTTTCATTATAGGTTGGATAAGATGTGCCTGAATTATAAATTTTCCACTCATCATATTTAAAATTTATAATTAGTGTAAAATATTTAGTGACCAATTTGCAATTTAGAGGATTTTAAGGACCCATTCAATTATGAAAAGTATTTAGAAGTCTTGTAATGGGCCAAACCCACTTTAGTCCTAACCCTAACTCGCTTTATGTGGGGATTTTGGGGGTTGAGGCTTTTTCAACACACTCATTTGGCAGGCCAATAAAATGGGGTTTATTTTAGGAGTGGGTTGGGGTTGGCCAATAGGCCATGGTTTAAAGTGACAATTGTAACTATATGTGATAGAAATTTTAAACATTGTCCATCATATGATAAGTGGAAAAGAGCCGAGAGGATGTGTGAATTTTTAAGGCTATTTTATATTACAACCTATTTGATTTTAGACACATCTTATCCAACCTCCAATGAATTCTTCATGCAAGTATGAAAAATTAAATGGTTGTTAAAGGATGCACTCAAAAGTGATGATCCATTAATGAAATACATAACAAAACGAATGATGGAAAAGTTTGACAAGTATTGGAATGAATATAGTATAATTCTTTCAATTGCTATGATTCTTGACCCACATGTAAAACTTGAAGCACTCGGTTTTATTATTCTAAGCTTATCCTTCCGTTTGGGATGAAAAACTTAATCATGTAAAAGGCAAGATATACAAACTCTTTGAAGAATATGTGAGTGTAAGGTCAAATACATATTATGTATTAGGTTCTCAACTTATTCCTTCCATAGAAGAACATTTCAATATAGACTAAGATGATTCATATAATTTAAGTTCCTATTTGTTGGTGTTATTTATTATTATCTAATCCTTATTGACCAATTTTTATCTTTGCATTATACTATATAGGAATTTATCAATTATGTGAGCTAAAATGTTAATGTAACTGGCAAGTTGGATTTATATTTCCAATTTTTGATGTTTTGACCTACAGATATATATGTCCCACTCTAAAACTTAAGGTAGGCAATGTGAAACTTTCCAATGCTCCCCTTCCACCGATGTTTGCTAAACCATGTGCATGTCAGATTTAATTATAAAACCAATTGGCATTAGGTGAAGTTGGTCGAGAAATATAGAAGCTGCACTTCAAGACTTGAAGCAGGCAATGTGAGACTTCCCAACACTAACTACTTCATTCTTACTCTAGAACATCCTAGGAACTTCTAGAACATTCTATAGTACTCCTCTACTTTTTCTAAAGAATTTCTAAATTTACAAATCATTTTTATGTTTCTTAATTTCTTATTCAAGAATTCCTTTATTTCTTTTGCCATATTTCTTGTAAGGATTCTTTGGGTTCTTTCTTACTCCCTAGCCCTCTTCATCTCCTTGGGTTCCTTTCTCTACATCGATGTCTCATCAGTAAAGTGCATGATTGTTGGCAAAATCTTTCCGTAGGAATTGTTGTGGGACAAATGATGGAGGACAAAAAATTATATGATAGTGTTAGAGAAGTTTGAGGGCAAAAGAATTAAAGATGGAACCTTTACAACGGACCTAAACTTAACCCATTAATATTTGTGGAGGTCTTTGTCGAACATAAACTTCTCTAATGAAGATTTGTGGTGGTGAGCCACCAAAAAGGGGAGGATCTGTTGTGAGCCATTAGAAAGGAGGGGCGGCGCTGTTAGGCCTAGAGGAGTTGAGAAGTAATCCTCTGTGGGGGAGTATGGTATAATGGTAAGAAGAATATCGATTTGGTGGTAGTTAAAAATGGTGCAGCATTGACCATTTGTAAAAGTGGTCCAAACCATTGCTTTGCTTGAGTTATTAATTCTTGCTTGCGTGGGACTTGATGTTAGCAGTACAACTTACTACGTAAGTGAACAACAGGCTATTGTTGAGAATATATTCAAGTGTTTAGACTATACTTGTGAATATTCTTTATAGTTTGTGCTTTGACAGAAATGAAAACAAAACTGACTATGAATAATTTCAGCAGGCTTTTGAATATGTGTAGCTGTATACATTTTCTATATATTTTCTATATCAGTGTTTTTTCTGTCAAGTGTTTGTCAAGATCTAATTAACTAATGCAGAGATAAGTTCATATCTATGTTTATTGATTACTCGCAACTGTAAGGGTTTCTTGATACATTTTTGTTTCATATAGGTGGTGAAGCATCAATTCCTGAGCTAGTGGACTTCATCTTTGCTTTGCAGATTGCTAAAAAGTTGAAAAGGGAACCTGAAGATATCACCTACGAGACAGATGAGGTTTTGATACATTTAATGAGATTTTTTAGGAGATAAATTACTGTGCTCTGCAAGTCATGTTTGTAAGTTAGTCCTCAAATTTATTATCTGCTAGACAAGATATAATGGTCCTAGTTGCTCCAGTCTACAAAATAAGCAAGACCTTTGAAGGGAACATAACTATATCCTCTACTTGTTTTACTTAAAGACTTGGACGTTCCAATGTCATATAGTTTACGTCCAGTGGAAATACAAATTCTTTCATAGAGACTATTAATTTTATTAGTTAATTTCTTTTGTGCATGCCTTTTCTTGTCATGTAAACTATGGGTTGTTTTAGTTTGACATGAGTAGAAGCTCAATCCATTTGGAGTAGATTGTTTATGTCAAAAATCGTTACTTAGTGTGTATTTTAGGAAAGTTGAAATTTTATTTTCGATTGTATTCTTATTCTCTGTCAAAGTTGTTTATTTGTTGTTAATACTAGGATTATGTATTTAGAATAATCCCATAATCATCATAGGGATTTAGAATAATCCCATAATCATCATAGGGATTTGTCTCCCTGGAATTAGCTGCTCATATTTCCCAAAATATCCAACAGACTCGTGTACATATAGGTCCCATGACCCAATAGTTCTGTATGAGAAATAAAACATTCTTCCTTCTAAATTTGAGATGATACCAGAGCTCCTGATCCTAGGAGCCTCTAACCGCAGCCTAAAACCCTAAATAGTTGCCACCACTATTGCGTAGCCTTGACCCACCGCAACCTTTGTCACTCACTGCAGCCTTCATTGCTGCCTTCCTAGCCTTGTAGCTGTGATTGCCCCTGTCAAAGCCTTCATTATTGTCTTCCCTACTAATCGCAGTCTTCATCCATGGCTGAGAATGTGAATTTGTTATGAAAAGGTTAACCCGTTCGTACAAGAACACAAAATTCCTTAACAAATGCCCCCTGGCCTTCTGGTGAATTCGGAACTCCCCTTTGTAGGAGTAGATTCCTCTGCGAGGTTCAAACTCGAGACATTGGGTTCATTGCAAGACTCTGATACCATTGATACGAAAAGGTTAACCCATTCGTACAATGACACAAAATTTCTTAATAGATTTATGTGAACTCCATTCCTAACACAGGGAACAAATTCCAAAGTGTTGCAGATTTGCATAATACACGTTTTGCTTATCGCCTAGCTAGGAGGAATTATCTTAAATGGTCTCAACTCAAGGAAAAAGGCAAGGGCAGCCACCTTATCGACAATGCCCCTTATGAAACAGATTCCAAGTTCAAACCATGGGATGAAAAAGACTCCATGATCATGGCATTGTTGTGGAATTCAATGGTACTAGAAATTATTGATACTTGTGTGTTCCGTAAATCAGCAAAGGAAATTTGGGAAGTGGTAGGACAAACCTATTCCGAGGCCAAGGATGCTGCACAAATATATGATTTAAAGGTGAAAACCTTGGAAACCAAACACGAAATCAAATTAGTCACAGAATATGCCAATCATCTATGGATGGAATTGGATCACTATCGCGTTATGTACACGAAAAGGTAAGGTGTTCAGAAGATTCAACAATCATTAAGGATTACATTGAACAAGATAGGGTTTTTGGTTTTTTGGTAGGCCTAAATTTAGAATATGATCAGGTCCGAATCCAAATTTTGGGAAAAGTGAAAGTCCCAAGACTTAATGAAGTGATAGTCATCATCCAGAGTGAAGAAGGCAAGCGAAATTTGATGTTGGAAACCTCAATTCCTGAAAGTACAACAATGGTAGTGGAAGAAAGAACAACCATGATTGTTAACCAGAAGGGAAGCAGACAATCCTCCTACATGGAGAAAAAGCATAAGGAATTATGGTGTACTTACTGCCACATGCCACACCACACAGAGGAGAAGTGCTAGAAATTACATGGAACTAGAGCCGTCAAAATGGATTCTAACCTGCGAGCTAACCCGGCTCATCACGGGTTCGGGTCGGGTTGGGTTGAAAAAAAATTACAAATTTCAATACGAATTAAGTATGAACCCAACCCACTAAGAACCCGGCACCCGTGATGAGCCGGGTTGGCTCACCAACCCCCTAATAAATTTTAAATATTAAATTAATATATATATATATATATATATATATATATATATATATATATATTTATATATTATATATGTATATTATATATATATATATTATATGTATATATGTATAGATTATATATGTATATATTATATATATTATATATGTATATTATATATATATATATATATGTATATTATTTATATTATTTATATATATGTATATAATTGTAGATGGGGATAAAGAAAATGTTTAAGAGATGAAAATGTTGTGGATTTATTTATTTAAGATTTTAATACTATAGTTTGATAAGTGATAATAATGATTTGATGTTAGATAGTAATTTTTATTTTTGTGATTTTGGTTTGTATTTGGAGTTTAACATAATTTGGGATTTTATTTCGATTGTATTGAAGTTTATTTAGATTTTAATCGGAATTATAATTTAGTTTTTTTGAGATTGAAGAAAAAAAATTGTGTGCTTTTTTTTTAATTGAGTCTTTAACCCGCCAACCCGTGGTGGGTCGGGTCGGGTTCTAATTTTGTTGGTTCGCTAATAAGTGAGTCGGGTTGGGTTGATCCACTAAGTGACCAACCTGTCGCGGGCCGAGCCGGGTTGGGTCGGGTGACCCGTTTTGACAGCTCTACATGGAACACCTCCAAGTCGAGAATGGGGTAGCAACCTCCTAGTTGAGGATGAGGTAGAAAGGAGGTCCACAAAAAAAGGGAGGACAAGGGTAAGTACACTCTACTAATGGACATAGTGAAGAGGCGGTTAGATAAATCATGAAGAGGTAGAAAAGGTAAGGTCATTTATGAGTAAATTGGAAGCCCACAAGTATGTGCTCCTTATCATATCTTGGTAAGTTTTCGTTTTCTTTTGGACTTAATGTTTCAATACATTATTTACCCACTCTTGGATATTAGATTCTGGAGCCACACACCATATGACACCCCTATCTAGAAAAACCCAAAAAGTTAAAATACGATAAAAAATTGTAAAGCACACATTAATTTAGGAGAAGAACGCATACAAAGTAGTTTACATATAGATAAATGTAGGGAGATGGATTTGAGAGCATGCCAAAGTGTAATATAAGTCTCTAGATTCATGTCCTTCGCCAATTAGCCAACCCATACCACATTCCTGTCTAACAAAAGAGTTGGTATCAAAGGTCTGTGAAAAATTTAATGATTTGCTTGATTGACCAAAACAATTGAGGTTGAAGGGACAGGCAGGAACAAAGAGAACAAATTTTAAGTTTAAAAAAGGAGAAAGGGAAACTTGACCAATTCCTTTTGAAGCTACTCTAGATCCATTGGCTAGGGTTATGAGATGAGACCTTTAAGGAAAGGAGAGAGACGAGAATAAAAAGGTATTACAAGAAATCTGTCAAAAAGGCACTTAAGTCTATTATCCATAGATTTTGACTCTCCATACATTGTGAAATTCTAGTTGTTGACAAAGTGGGAGTATCCTCTTTCTTGTGTTGTACCTGTATATCCCATCAAGAGACCTTTCCACTTATTATTTTAATTTATGTATCTTGTTATGACTGTATTATGCATCCAATTTTTGTTACTTGTGGGATCTTAGGTCACCAATGAAAAGCTCTTTGGAATTATGGCAAAAACACTCCAATTGTTTGAAATGGGCTTCTCTGAGAATGAAGTATCATCAGCAATTGATAAATTAGGTGAGTCTTGGTGAAAACTAATCTTTTCTAAACTAGGCAGCTGTGGATTAGGTTGGTGGTGTTGCCTTTCAAAGTATTTATCTTTAGAGTTGTGAGATGACATCAATGGAATAGAACTTATATCATTGGCTTTTATAATACTGGATTCTGAAAAAATGATATCCATTTCTTTCCATTCATGTTTTTTAGTCAGTACTTAACTTCAGGTTGCTTATTAGTATTTGCATCTTTGGCTTAGCAATTGGTCGTTTTTCAGGTACCGAGGCACCAATTTCTGAGCTAGCAAACTTTATTTTTGCTGAACAAAATGGTGTCGATTATGTGATGGAATATAAGGTTAGTCTTTTTAGTTGTAATATTTCAAATTATATGTTCAATCATTTTTTGTAATACAGCTTGTTTTTATATATAATTATGTAATTTATTTCAACAATAATGAGCATTGTTTCGTAGAATCATATTTGCATGCATAAATACGTAGAATCATAAATGAAGTTGTGGCAAGTGAAAAGTATATCCACTGTTTGTATGTTGAAGTGAACCTTATCTGGGATTTTAGGAGTTTGAAAATTTAAAGGATAATTATTGAGTGGCTGTTCCTACATTTTCTACATTGCATGACCATAATTAAACACTACCGTATTCCTGTTCTCTTATAACTAGTCAACCGCATGGTAATATTTTTGGTGCTAACTAAAATAAAAATTGTACCAAAAGAAACAAAAACACAGAAGAATATTTATAACTTAATTATATTTTGTAAAGTTTTCTCATAAGTTAAATTGCTTTTCCATGTATTATATATATATATATATATATATATATATATATATATATATATATATATATATGTATGTATATCTTTTATGGTATTCAGAAAAACCCAACTAAGGTAATGCTAAAATAAAGTATGAGTGAGGACAATTTTCATCAAACGAAATCAATTTATGGAATTGAATTAGGCCTAAACCACTTACATAAAATGAACAGTATTTCTAAGAAACCTATGAAGTAAAAGTTAAGGTTGTGTTTGGCATATTCAGTATAAAATTGTATTGTGCCCAAGTCATTCTTTTGTACTTAAAACCAGACAGGTTTTTTTACTGAGTGATGAAGTTTCTTGCTTTTCTAGTTTCCCACCACTCCTGCTTATTCTGTGGGGATCAAAGATGAACCAGATTTAGATTTATGTGGTACAGCCGAAGTGAAAGCTGAGAACTTTAGCCATGAACCTCCACAATCAAGCCACGTCAATGTGGAAGAAATTTACGATGATACTAGGGTGAAAGACGAAGAAGGAATTGATGAATTTCCCAGCAATGTTTCTGACCAATATTTGAATTTTGTGGAGAATGACAGAGGTAAAAGGCCCAAATATGAACATCATGATTCAATCTCTTTTCCTGATCCTTGTTTGGTGGAAGAGAGGGTTGACAGCATTGTTGCTGAACTGTCAAAACGTCCCAAACCAAATCCATTCAGGTGTCTTAGTAGTGTGGCCGCTAAGCCACCATTTTTCTTATTTGGGAATGTTTCAAGTATATCCTACGACTCATGGGGAAAGATGTCTCAGTTTTTATATGGTATTGAACCTGAATTTGTGAATACTCAGTCCTTTTCTGCTTTGGACAGAATAGAAGGTTATATACACAATCTCCCAGTTGAAAACAGGTTCCACATCCTTCCAAAGCCTCCTATGACTATCGAAGAAGCAATGCCACGGACAAAGAAATGGTGGCCACCTTGGGATTCAAGGAAGCAGTTGAGTAGCATCTATTGTGAAACCAGTGGAGTGGCTCAAACTTGTGATAGACTAGGAAACATTCTAGCTGATGCAGGTGGAGTGTTCACATATGAAATGCAGAAAGACATTATTCGTTATTGTCGTGGGTTGAATCTTGTGTGGATTGGCAAATTTAAACTGGGTCCTGTAGAGCCTGAACAGTTGGAGCTTATTTTAGGCTACCCTTTGAATCACACTCGTGCTGCTGAGGGCAATTTGGCTGAAAGGCTTAAATCACTGAAATACTGCTTCCAGACAGACACATTAGGGTATCATCTTTCTGTGTTAAAGCCCATCTTCCCTAATGGATTGACAATTTTGTCACTTTTTAGTGGTATTGGTGGGGCAGAAATTGCCCTACACCGGCTAGATATTAAAATAAAAGCTGTTGTCTCAGTTGAAACTTCTGCGCAAAAAAGGAAGATTCTTGAGAGGTGGTGGCGTCAATCTGGGCAAACTGGGTCTTTGGTTCAGATTGAAGATATTCAAAAGCTGACTAGTAAAAAACTTGAGGGTCTAATCAGTAAATTTGGTGGTTTTGACCTTGTCATTTACCAGAATCCATGCTCTTACACAAATTCCAGGCTTCAAGCAGGTGCAGGTCTCTCAGCTCTTGATTTTTCAGTTTTTTGTGAATGTGTTCGTGTCCTGCAACGTATAAGAGGCTTGTGTCAAAGGAAGTGACTCGAATCTATCTTTTCTATCTTGTAGAAAATTATGTCGTTCAATGAATGTCATGTCCAGTTCTTATCTGAATCTGAACATTTTCCTGCTGTATATGTACTTCTTCCTAATAAATTTCAGTCCAGGGATTTTGTTAGTGTCTATCTTTTTAATTGTGATTCTGAATTGTGAAATTTGTGAGTTGTTTCCATAACATTATATAATTATGAATTTTAAATTATATAATATATAATATATTTTTAGACCGTATAATCTTGAATATTTAATAATTCACAATTAATTTCTAAACCTAAAAATGTATTTTAAAATATATAATTTAAAAATATATTTTAGAATCTATAATCTAAAAACAATTATTAAATTCTAAAAAATTGTGTAATCTATAAATATAAGTGAGTTATTGATCGTTTCAAATTATACATTTAGAAAATGTATTACATGTGTAATTGTGTACTTTTTCTATCCCCATGAAATTACAAGAATAAACTATGGGATATAGAAAAGGAAAAAGAACCTACACAAAAATATGAAATTTATTTTGGATTAGGTTGCGGAGTATGGAGAAGGTCAAATAGGATCTTTCTTCCTATATTTCCATAGGTGCAGGTAAAGTCCAAATCATCACTGCAATGTATTTTTTTTTCCTGTAAAATTCAAAATACACTTTTTTTTATTTTGAAATGTATTCTGAATTACACTATGAAAATATAATTTGAATTACTCTAATTTAAAGTTTACAATTCTATTTGTATATTGCACAATTGAAAAAATAATTATATTTTTACATTTGATCTTTCAAAAACAACTTGCAAATTATACAATTCAGAAGTTAAAAATACAATTATGGATCGGAAAAATCCAAAATCTTCTAGTGGAATTTTCTTCATGGGTTATGCAATCCATTATAATCATGGATTCTGAAATCCAAAATGCTACAATTATTCCCAACTGTATGATCCATAACTTCAATTTGAAAATAACTCAAAATTAATGTCACCTCTATAACTAATCAAATCCTTTGCAAAAAAAAAAAAAAAAAAAAAAACAAAAAACAAAAAACAAAACACTTTGAGTTAACTGAGTTCAACACCTATAAAGCATTCACTTCCAATAACTCTCTTTTGGCAAATTCAATGTCACTAGTAAGGACCACAAATGATGTTTTGAAGGTTGAATACATTATAAAACAAAAAGGACAAACTAAACATTGTTTTCCAATGGGAGTCTAGAAGGGGAATATGTGGACACTACAAAAACGAAGCATGTCATATATGGAATGTGAACTACAAATTAAAATGACGAAAAGATTAAGACTTTGTAGCAATCAATGAAGAAAAAAAATAATGGAGAGATGATAAGTTAGGAACAAGAGGGGTGGACCCAATAAGTGAACATCTAAATTTCCCTCATTCACCTTCCATTTTTTATTTTAAATATGCATTTTATCCTTTTTGTGTTGTTATCCATTCATCCTCGTAGAACCTTTATTGTTACCCTCCTTGAAAAAGATTAGTATTGAATGATAGTTAATTGTGTTAGGTAAATTGTTCAATTTATTTCTCAAAAGATTAGACTAAGAGCGAATGCGACACGTTGATTTTTGGATGAGTTCCAAATTGAACATTCTTGAAGAAATATCCCACTGGAAGGATTATTAATTGTACAATGGAAGTTCTAAAATTCAATTTGGGATTTTACAACCTAGAATAGCTTCTTTTTTTGGATTTGTCAATGAATTTTTTCTTTTTTTTTTTTGAGTTACAAATAATGTAATTTAGAAGTTTTTATTTTTTAGCTTCTCATTACATGTTCCTTAGTAGTATTTTTTTTTTTTTATTGAAAGTGATGCTTATATTTGACAAAACTTCGATGGCCACTTTTTTTTTTTTGAGTAAAATATCTAATGAAATTCCTTATATGAAAAAATGTGATTGAATAAGAATAAATTAAAATATATTATAGTGAAGTTTTCATGACAAACAATATGATATTTCACTTTTTTGTACTAAAAATATGATAAATGACATGTTTTAATTTTGTAATTTATTTGTCTAGGTGTTTCGTATACGTGATGATTTACTTAAATGAGTTTTTGGAGTAACATCTAAGCTTCAATTTATAAAAAAATTACTAGTAATTAATATATATATATATATATATGAAACGAATATATTTTATAGTTTATTTACATTATATGGTAAACTAATGAACAATGGTGAATGGTGAATATGAAGTTATTTTTGTGGATATCTTAATCATAAAAAGATAGATGAATTAGTAGATTATTCATATGTTGACTTATTAAAAACTAATTAACATTCTATGCTTGTGGATGTGAATCCCATAAATACTTTGATGACAAGAAAACAACTAAAAAGATGTCATAAATATCACAATTAATATCGATAGTCGAAATATAGTAACCAATCATATTGTTAAACTGTGACATATATATTTTTTTAAATGTAATAATTAATGATGTATACTTTAAATTAAATTGATATTACAATTCAGTGTATTTTTCTTAGATTTAGAAAAATCTAGTTTGTTATTAATTTGATTTGATTGAAATGTTATTTAACAATCAAAATTTATAATAGATATTGATTGATCGAGAGACACTGTTGCTTTATCCTAAATATATTTGTCTTTAATAAAATATAATTCATTATAATATAAGAAGAATGCTAATCAGGATCTTTAATATTCGATAAAGAATAATTAATGTGTATTTATTTTATTATTTTTATATTAAAAGTAAAAATAATTTAATATATTAATTAAAATAATATAAATGTGTATAATTATTTTATAAAGATCAAAATATCCTTTTAACTTTTTAGATACTAACTTCTTATCTAAAATAAGGATTTTGAAATTTTTAAATTTTTTACTAAAAAGTAAAAAAAAGAAATTTACTTCAATTTTTTTATTTTTTAGATGATTAACACTATTTTTTTTGTTGATTTTTCTATTAAGTTAAATTTTTTATGTTTAATTATATTTAATTTAACAATATTAAAATATAGTAATTTTATTTTTTAATTATTTTTTAATTTTTGTTAGTGAACATTAAATAAGATATTAAACATAGTGTATAATACTTATGAATTTTTTTTCCTTTAAATAAAATAAAATTGTATTAATTATTATTATACCATATTTATTTAATATCACATCTAATTATATACTTTCGTAAAATTCAATGGATATTAATTATATTTAAGTAATATTTTTAGGACATTGATTAACCAGATCCATAATATAATATGAATTTACAAAACATCAAAATGTGTTTTCAGAGTATAATTCAAAATATTGAGTAACATTAAAAATTAATCTCAGATCATGTAATTTAGAGGGTTTTTTTTTGGATTACGTAGTCTACAACATGTTTTAGACTATATAGTCCTAAACACATTTTTTTTTTCAAATTTATTTGATTCGTAATGTTGTCTCATATTCAGCAATTTAAAAATATCAAGAATCAACCAGTTGGAAATGTCTGCCCAACCAAAACTGAAAAAAGCGGAAAAGATGAAGATAAATAATACAAAAGAATTCAATAAAATGTCAAAATTTAAATTAAAAAAAAAATATATAAAATATATATATATATATATATATATATATATATATATTAACATTAGGTTTTTTATAGGTGAATGTAAATTATAATCTACCACTTTAACTAAATCACATAAATAAACAAATGATACGCTAATAATAATTGACATGATTTAAAAAATAAAATAAGTACATAAAAAATATCAAAAGTAATATTGTAGATAGTATAAATAAGTAACAGATAAAAATACTTAAAAAAATAATAATAAAATGAGTCTTTTATAAATAATCTGATAAACCACTAAAATAGATAAAAATAAATATATAATTAAGATATGATAAGATAAAAAAAATATGTTAAAAATTTAAAAAAAATATTTAGTTTACGAATTACTTCAACGGCGAATAATAGAATAAAAAAATATGAATGCTTTTTTTCTATTAGCTCGTAAATAAAATGTTTATCTTATTGAATATTTAAATTTAGAGCTAATAATTCTGATATTAAAAATTGAACAATATAATAGAGTATACAAATATTCAAATCTAAAACATAACTCCACTAAAATATCATAAGAGAAAAAAATAAAATAGAAAGGTATGATAATAGATTATTATATCAAACAAAATGTTTTCTAAAAAGTTTTTGTGATAATTGATTATTTATAACAGTTGTGACTTCATTTTTTATATTCTTAACCTAATTTCTAAATAGGCTTTTATAAATAAAATGGTAGGCTTTTATTTTAAAATACATAAGTTAGAAAAATCTATGTATTTGAGAACTCTATGTGGAAGGCTTTGAAAAACGTATTGTGGGTAGAATGATAACTTTTATCAAGTGGAATATTGAGTGATTAAGTGTTACTATTGTTACTAAGAGAAGTCAGTCATCCTTTATGTGATTTAAAGGAAGTGTTCATTTCTTATGTGATTCAATGAAGGTGTTTTCATCCCTTATGAGTTTCAATGGAGGTTTTTAGGGGTGACAATAGGTCGGATCGGGCACAGATAGTGCATATTCGCAACTTGACTGACAACAAAATAATCTACCCTTTACCGTCCACTACATGCGCGAGTATCCGTTTAAAAAAATACCTGCAAACATTTTTAAAATTATATTTTATAAATATTTAAATTTAAATTTAAATAAAATTGTAAAAAATGTCAAATAAAATATAAATTTAATTTAATTTAATTTAAATTTAATTTAATATAATAAAATATAAATTAAAATTTAATTTCAATTAACTTTAACTTATAAAACAAATTTAATTTTAATTTTAATTTTTTACGTGATAACGGATACCCAAGGTACACATAGTATGATACTTGCACCTGATCAGTTTATAAGAAGATATTAAAATACCCGCTTCCTGTTATCCACAGGTACCAATTATCCTTCACGAATTTTATCTGCGGATATCCACATGCACATGTATTTTTGCCATCCTAGTGTTTTCATCTCTTGTGTGATTTAAGAGAGATGTTTTCTAAATTATAAACTTTCTTATCTGTGATTGTATTAATTATATTTTAGTGATTGAGTTAATCTCGTTTTTTTACATATTAACAACTTGACGTATAGTCTTTTGATCCTAACCTATATAACTACTTTTGCAATTTTCTCTTCTCTACCCTATTTATTTTATTGTGATTACTAAAATAAAGAAAAAAAATTTAATTGATCTTTCATATTAAAAAGGAAAAATTTTTAAAACACAATTTGTGCTAAGATTTCAATTCACCGTTTCTCTTGGTCTTTGTACATTAACAAATTATTCCACTACACGTTTTCAATACGGAGCCACCAAATAAATGATAAGCTTTACACATTAACAAATTTAACTCTCCTTTATTCATTTACATATATACTCATACTTTTATGAAATAAATCAAACTTAATCAAAGCACTAATTAACACTCATAGTTGAGTTCGTGCAAATGTGAAAAAGAATTTTAATTTGTTATTTAAGTAACTTTTTAGCTTTTCTAACAATATTAAGTAATTGAATTATATATTTATAATATATATTTTAAAACTTTTTATCAATATACTTATGATATAATATTTATTTATTTTATTGCACATGCTTTAAATTAAAAAAAAATACTTAACCTTTTATATTTTAAGAAATAACATTTTCAAAATTAATTTTTTGATTTTTAACGGCAATACAATATCATATTATTTTCATCTCATTATTCAACGTGATTAAAAGTTGAGATATTTAATAAGACGCTATATTAATGTTTAGTTTCTAAAAGAACCAAACCTTAATTAAATATTATATCATTCTTAAGTTCCTATAAAATTTATATAAATAACGATAATTGAACATAATAAAAAAGAATATAAGTCTGAATGTTGGAATTTGGAATTCATGACCTTTGTGACTCTTGAATTACATGAAATCCATCCCTGGACGATATTATTTTGTTTTTGATGTTAACACATTTATGTGGTTCTTTAGTGACCAAATAAACCCTAATGGCCGGCTATTATGGTCACAGTGCGATGAATAAACGTTTTAACAAATAGTCCAACTTAAACGGATGCAAGAATATTACAAAATTGTTAATACTTGTTTTTCTGTCCTAAAGAGACAATTAAGTCTAAACCTGTCCTTCTCATTGCTACATCAATACATAACCCACTAACAGAGAAAATTTAAATCAGCAGGCTTAAAGGGTACTGAATAATTTTAATTTAAAATAACAATTATTTAAATCTAATGATTTTTCGTGTTATTTAACTTTTAAATATTTGACACAACAAATAAAGATAAAAAAATACAATTTAAATGTGAAACTAATGAAAACCATATTTTATATTCTTCAAAATACATGTGAATTCCTTATAGAATTAAAAATAGTTTATTTCAAAATTTAAAAAAAAACAGACAAATATTTTGTGAAACTACTTTAATTCCTTTATAAATTGTGATTCAAATAACTCAGAGAATTAAAATAATGCATTTCAAAACATAAATTAAAGTAAAATAATAAATAATTTGAGAAAGTAATCGTATATATTAAAAGTTTTAAATGAGTAAACTATATTTGCTATTTTGAGAAGGTGAGAAGAGGTTATTGACATTTTGAAACACTTCAAAAAAAAGTGAAAATCAAATAAATTGTCTACCACAAAATCAGCTTAACGTGATGTGCACGTATATGCAAAATTTACTTTTCCAAATCTGAATAATTTTGACTAGTTCATTAGATTGATATTAATTAGTTGCTATAAGTGAACTATATCCCGAGACGAAAATAGTTAGTAGGTAATTAAAGGTAGATTAACAACCATATGTACACTACACGTAACATATCCCAATACAAAGTAATATAAACAGTGTCACCTATATTCCGTACTCTGTTATTAACTTAAATAATATATAGTAAATGACCAAATAAAACATAAATTATAAAAATGAGGACTATTTTAAATATTTGATAAAAATGAGAGTTATTTTATTTTAGGTAAAATTATTTAATGATGTTATGTAACATTAAACATTGAATTTATTTAATAAATACAAAATAATATAAAATTTTCAATGAATTTGTGAACTGACTATACTCAACTGCAACTTTGATATTTAATGCGATCTATCTATTTCTCTCTCTTAAAATTTAGGTAGGTGGTTTATCCTGTATAATGTCTACATGAATTAATTTGTCGTACTTCTCATATTATTTTTTCAAAGAAAATTTTAATTTATAGAATATTTCATTTTTTTTATTTTGATTTCGTTTACAGAAATGTTTAAAATGTATAATATAACTATAATATAACCATTGATAAAAATATTGAAAGCTGAATTAATAAATTTATAATACACACGGGTTGAAGTCGTTTGTATTTAATTATGCGGTAATAATATTGGTGTTTGTTTATAGATCAAGGTGGTAAGGTAATAATACTAATTTATTGACAAAAGGAGTAAATTAGAAAAAAAAAAAATCTAAAGATATTAAGAAGAGAAAAACAATACAATATTATTGAAATTATTGGACCGCAGGGTCGGTGTCAGCAAGTACCAGGTTCTGGCATTACATTACATGTCCCCGCTTATAAACTTGTGTGTTGCGAGTGACCGGGACCTATATAGCTTAAGCTTAACACCAATACATTCTCAACTTTTATCGTCATTTCTTCTATTTAACCGTCCCAATCTCAGGATCACCAGCCCTAATCAATTTCTCTCTCTAACAGTCTTTCCTCTATTTCATCTTCTTCTTCGCCATGCATTCATTCCAAATTCACCATTAATTGATCGCACTCCGATTCCTTCACCATGTTCGAAGCTCACGTAAGAATATCCTTCGTTAATCTATTTTCCGCAACAATCTGGAGCTCGGTTTTCAATTTTAATTTTCTCTGCGTGCGTGTGCAAGTGCGATGTCTATTTACTCGTATTTCCAAGGCGGAGTTGAATTTTAATCTTAATTTTGAATTTCAATTTGCTTCCTGCGTTTGCAATGTTGCTTCCTATTGCTCGTTGTCTGTTGAATTTGAGTTGGATTTGAAATTTTGTTTGCGTCTTTTTGTTTCGGTTGGCGTGATGTGTTATCGGTGAATCCTGTGACGAAGGTGATACCTGTGACGAAGGTGATAGTGACGTTGCTTTGTTGACAGGTTCTGCATTTGCTTCGAAGATATTTGGGTGAATATGTACACGGACTCTCTACGGAGGCGTTGAGGATAAGTGTCTGGAAGGGTTTGTATTCTGCCATTTTCCCACATTTTACTCACTTTGTTTACTGAGTCCGATGAATCCGGGAACAAGTTCGATAAATAGGTTTAATGTTTATTCTTTATGGTGTATTATTTTACATACACATTCTATACTCTGTATGCACGCCCGCTGCTCCATTTTTTTTTCTTTTCTGATTTATACCAACCTGCGACTAACCAAATTTGTTAATTGTCTCCGTAAGTTCTCAATTTATATCAAACTGAGCGTATGTTCAGATTTTCCCCCCAACACTTTAAACCTATTAAAACTTCTTGCGTTGTGAGGTAAATTGGAAGATATGGAGTAAGTTGTTTGGATAATATTGGATTTGTTAGTTTGGAATTATTTTTTTCCTCTTAATTTTATAATTCACTTTAGTGGTTTTATGAGCACTAAGGAAAGTCAAATATACTGGAATTATGCTCTTTTAACTGGACTGCTGGCAGTACATTTTGTTGGAGTGCAACTTTATTATCCTTAGAATGATTTTTTTTTTTTTACATGAGCTTGTTTTTCCAAACTCTTTTTTTGAGGTCATTTATTTGTGATGAAAACATGTGGATGTATATTCTAGATTTAGTTTCATTTTCACATTTGTCTATATTTTCATTCCACACATTTTATTATTTATGTGTTTTTTCTGTGAAACCTAGTTCAAACTTGTGCCGGTGAATATCTTTCATTGGATGGATTTCTTATAAAACACATTATTTTCATGATTATTAATTTTCACATTACAGCAATGATTTTCTGTATTCGATTGAGATCTCATGGTAGTTGTTATTCCAACCTAAGACATTATTGGTGTCTGCAGGCGATGTTGTCCTGAAAGATTTGAAACTGAAGGCAGAGGCACTAAATGCACTAAAACTACCAGTTACTGTCAAAGCTGGCTTTGTTGGTACAATTACATTAAAGGTACATTCGGTCATTTAGCATTATTGGTTGTCTGAGTACTTTTTACTGGGACAGTTATACTTTTGATAATCAAAATGTTGTGGATTTTTCTGTTATGCAGTAACTAGTTAGTTTTAAACAGTTGGTTCCATGTGAGACTGGGGCTTTTCCTAATCTTAATACTTCAATTTTTACGTTTTTTTTCACTCTCTCTTGAATTCATCCATGTGCTTTCAAATGGGTGTTTATTTTAATTTTTTTTGTTACTCATGTGATATAGGTTCCATGGAAAAGTTTGGGGAAAGAACCTGTGATTGTTTTGATTGATCGTGTGTTTGTTCTAGCTCATCCTGCTGCCGATAGTCGAACTTTGAAGGTACACTAGTATTCTGTATTTTGTCTATTAGGTGTGCTTGGAAGATTTTATTTACAACTTATTTGAATAGTGTGACATAAGCACTAATATGAGTGTTTGGAAAAGCTTATAAAAGTAACTTATGATGTGTCCATATTTTGTTTTCAGATTATTTCAATAATAAAACTTATGATAGCTTAGGGAAACAACTTATATAAAAAAAACTAACCATAATTTCTCTTTGGATTATGAAAACATGTTATTCATAAGTCCTTATTTGAGTAGTACTTGTTCAATAAGCACTTAAGTGATCTGTTTACCAAATTGTGCCCTTAATACAATTCTATGTCTTTTGCTAATTGAGCTTTGTTTCGTCATAGGAAGAGGATAGGGAAAAACTTTTCGAAGCCAAGCTTCAGCAGATTGAGGTCAGACTTATGTAGATTCTTGTTAAAGTATCTTTTTTATTATGGTATATAGTTGTTTGTTTTGTCAGTTGATTGTGTTATTTGTAATTATCTTTTTCCTTACATTTTTGTATGCCTATTTTTGGGCTTGTAAACAATATTTTCTTTCAATTATATATTGTTGAGGGAATTATAATTTACCTGTTTGAGTTTTTGTGAAATCTTTGGAAACAAAACCCACTTTTAATTTTTGAAATTATAATGGTGATATAGAAATTTACTGCTAACGTTGTGGAAGTATCAAGTACCAAGTAATATAAGTAGTAGTATGTTGTAGTCCTTGGTTATATTTATCCTTATTCAATTTTTTTTTCCAAACAAATGGATGGCTTATCTTAAGGTTCCCCATAATAGATGAAATGGGTTATACTTCGGTGCATCTTAATTTTTACGAACGTCTTATCTGTGGTGGTGAGCAACTGTATTTTAGCTTCACAAGGGCTTTTCCCCTCCGTATATGAGTAGAAAAACCCTAAAAGGGTATTGAATGCATTTTTATATAGCAGTTGTGAGTACTGTAGTATTTAGATTTTGATGACTATAGTTGTCTTGTTGGGTCAGTGTATAACTAAGTTCTCTAACAGAAATTGTAACATAAACACATATAATGGATATAGCCACCCCATAAGCTGATAGCCCCCTCAAACTGCTGGTGCAGGTGAGACAACATGCCTAAGTTTGACACACAACTCATTAAATTGCTAGGTGGACAAAGGCTTAGTTAGGGAATTAGCAATCTCATCATAGCCAGGTATATGGTGAACACTCAGCCTTGGAAAGAACTTTTTCTCTGTGAAAGTGAAGATCCAACTCAAGATGCTACTTCCTTGCATGAAGAACAAGTATCTGATATATAAAGCACTTAGGTTTTGGAAATCAGAGTTCATGATGAAGTCATTGAAGTCACATGTTTTCAGTTGTTGTGCGAGCCATGCCACAATAGTCTGCTTGGTGGTTGATCTAAAAACGATTCCAAATTCATGACCATACTAGTTGCATAATTGGCAAGTAGCTCTGAAACCATTCTTACCACCATTGCTGCAGCCTTGACCTAGATTTTGGTTGTACTTATGATAAATAATCGAGAAATAAAAGAGACGATGTATTTTAGAGGGCTTGAAAACACATATCTTATGATCTCATATTTATAATAATAGAATTCTGATACAATGAGAAAAGGAAAGATAAAAGATAAGAAATCTAAACTGGAAACCTAGGTACAAAACTAGGTATAGCTCATAGGTATAGTAGGTAGTAGTTTCTAATACAATTATTTCCTACCTAGATTTATACTTATTCTAACATTCCCCTTTTAGAGAATAGAAATTGTATGTACCAAGTTTGGAACAAATAAACTTAATCCGAGGCCCTCTTAAGGATTTGGTGAACACATCTACAAGTTGGTCATTTGATTTGACAAACTCAATACATATTTCTTTAAACAACAAATTTTCCCGAATAAAATGATAGTCAATTTCTATGTATTTAGTTTTCATGGAATAATGGATTGGAAACAATGCGGAGAAGGTAAGTTTAAGTTGTTGAAGAAATTGTTTCACCCATACAAGTTCACAAGTACGAAATGCATTGCCCTATATTCAACTTCAGCAGTTGATTGGGCCACCACATTCGGTTTCTTACTTTTCCAGGAAACAATATTTCCTCCTAGGTAAACATAATATCCTGTAGTAGAGTGTCTATCAATAGGGGATAATGCCCTATCAACATCACAATACCCAAAGATTTGGATGTTTCCTCATCTTCATATGACAGACCTTGTCTTGAGTCTTTTTGAGGTATCTTAGAATATGAATTATAGCATTGCAATGGCCGATTCATGGAGCCAGCACGAACTGACTAAGAACACCAACTACGAAAGATAGACTGAGTTTGATAATAGTAAGATAAACAAGTTTTTCAGCAAATCTACTCTATCTTTTGGGATAAGAGAGTGATTCACCTTGTTTAGTCACTAACTTTTGATTTAGGTCCACACGATTGTTTACTTGTCTACAATCAATCATATTTGTCTCTTTTAGGATGTCTAAAGCATATTTCCTTTGAAAGATTACAACACCTTTTGATTGAGCTACTTCAATTCCCAAAGAAGTATTTGAGACTAGCAAGATCCTTGGTTTGAAAATGTTTAGATAGATGTTTCTTCAATTGAGATATTTTAGCAACATCATTTCCTGTAATGATTATATCATCAACATATACTATTACATAAACACATTTTCCAAGAGAGGTTTGACAGTAAAAACTGAATGGTATGCTTCACTACGTTGCAACCCAAGGGTTTGAACAATGTAGCTAAAATTTTCAAACCAAGTACTTGGTGATTGCTTGAGGCCATAGAGAGAGTGACATAACTTACAAACTAAACCAGACTCCCCTTGAACAACTTCGAGGGTTGCTCCATGTAAACTTGCTTTTCTAGATTTCCTTGAAGAAAAACATTTTTAATATCTAATTGATGAAGTGACCAATGATGAATTGTCGCCATGGCAAAGAAACGATGTATAATAGTCATTTTGAGCTATGAATCTGAGTGTATCCTAGATGAAACTAATCATGCCTTGAGACGATAAACTTCATCACTGGGGCCAACTTTAATGGCGTAAACCATGTACATCCAATTGTCTTTTTACTAGGTGGAAGGGGAACTAACTCACATGTGCTATTCTGGTCAAGAGCCTACATATTTGCAATCATGGCTCGGATAATCAAGAGTTTCATTCGATTATTTTGGAATAGAAATAGAAGAGGGTAGAAAAGAACAATAGGAAGACGACAAACTGCTATAACTAAGAAAATTATAAATAGGATATGGATTAGGGGTAGAATGAGTACGTGGTATTCAGTGACGATGGAGAAGAACTTGAAGAAGAGGATTCATCTAATAGCATTGGATCATCGGGGTCCTGCGTTGGTAGGTAATGATCAGGACTTGGATTTTTAGAAGCACTAAGAATAGTGAATTCAACTAATGGTATAGGGAGGATCTGTTGGATGTAATGAATGTCTTGAACAAATGAAGAAAAGTAAGAAGTCTGTTCAAAAAACGTGACATTAGCAAACATGTAGTACTTCTTGGTTTTTGGAGAATAATATTAATACCCTTCTTGAAGCCGAGAATAGCCTAAGAAGACACATATAACAACATGGGCATAGAATTGTTAACCCTGGAGAGAAATCATGAACAAAACATGCATAACCAAACACACAAGGAGGCATACGAAAAAAGAGGATTATTTGGAAAAAGAATAAAATCAGGAACCTTATTTCTGAGAGTGGAGGACGACATTTTGTTAATTTGAAAACAAACAATTAGGATAACATTGCCCCAATGGTTGACTGGTATGTTTGCATCTATCAATAGGTACAACTAGTCTCAGCAAGTGTCTATTTTTCCTTACAGCAATACCATTTTGTTGAGGAGTCTAAGGACTTGTAGAGTGATGTAGAATACCATGTGAACTTAAAACTGTATAGAAATTAGAGGTGAAGTACTCTTTGGAATTGTCAGTTTTTAAATCTTAATTACCTGGCCAAATTGATTTTTGATTTCATTCAAAAATGATTTCAAGATAGTCAATAGTTCAGAATGGTCTTTCATAAGATAAACTCACGTACATGTTGAATATTCATCCGTGAATGTAATAATATGAGACATGACTTAGTCCCTAAATGTTAGAATGGATAATAATAAAAATAATATTACATCCTGATTTAGATCTTTTAGGAAAAAAAGATCCAAAAAGTTTTCTAGTTCACATGACTCGTATTGTAATCTGGAGACTACTAAGTTCATGTACCATTTTTCTTAATTTTGACAAGTGATGATGTCCAAACGATAATGTATAAGTTTAGGAGATGGAGTTGCAAAACAAGACACATGTGGACTAGATTTAAAATAGTATAAACCTCTTGATTCACATCCTTCTCCAATCCATTGCCTTGTACCATGTTCCTGTGTAATAAAGTAATTGGTATCAAAGGTTATTGAAGATTTAACATTGAGTGGACAAGTAGGAATGAAAAGGACAATTTTTAGGTTTATGGAACGGGAAAGGGAAACATGACCCACCCCTTCTTAGGAAACTTTTGAACCATTGGCTAAAGTTATGAAGTGAGGATTTTTTTGGAAAGGAAAGAGATGAGAACAAGGAGGTATCACTGTAAGTGTGATTAGAAGCATTTGAGTCACTTATCCATGGGCTTGGACTATTAACAGATTGTGAGATGCTAGCTGTTGACGAGATGGGATTTGTAGTGACTGTGCCAAGCTATTCAATTTCAATCTTAGATATTATTGGTATTCTTTATTGGAGAACTTGTGTTCAACAACTTTAGCTTTAGAGATATTTGCTATCTTGTCAGGAAATCCATGTAAAGAGAAATAATTCTCTTGAATGTGTAAATTGTGTCGCTTACTTCATGGTGTCAAGCAATCTCCACGTGCTTGGTTTGGATTTAGCTAAATGGTTTGAACATTTGAGTTAGAACGCAGTGAGACAAATCATTCTGGTTTCTATTCTCTCACCTCCATTGGAAAATGTGTGTACTTAATGTTGTATGTTGACAATATAGTCATTATGAGGAATGATGCTGCTAGAATATCTCGGTTAAAGTAATACCTATGTAGTCATTTTGAGACAAAGGATCTTGGAAGTCTCAAATCAAAGGAAGGAGTTATATGTTGTCAAAGGAAATATGCTCTTGACATCCTAGAGGAGGCGAGCATGGTTGATTGTGAACCAATGGATTTGTTGTTGTTGATTTGAAAGAATAGATGTCCTTGACCTCACAGGTTTGTATTTCTTTGATAATTAGGTTGTGATTTACTGAGTGGAAGGTAGAAAATTGTGATCAAACTTGTAATAGCAGAAAGTAACACTGTAACAGGTTTTGAACACCCTTTACGGTCATCCCCACATCCTCTAAAACTGGTGCTGTGGCCACCTCGAAAAGAAGACGAGCCACAAAATCATTGACTTGCATTTGAGTATCACGAGTCAATGTTTGAGTAGTAGAAGGTTCTCCATCATTGTTTGGAACAAATTTGGTTAAAGGTGCATGTGTGAGATTAAGAGAAACAAAATCTAAAATAGTATTTTTAGTTATTTTTGAAGATGAGTCATGTGCAACAGGTGCTTCAACTTCTTCTATAGGAAGAGGTCTGAACTTACTTTCAATAAGATAAATAATATATTGATAATACTAGAAAGAACTAATATAAAAGAAAGAAGATTGTTATTCAATTGATTCATTTGAAAAGTACATTAGTCTCTATATATAGAACTCTAACCCTAAAGTAATAATTACAAGGAGATCTCTAGAATCTTCTATTAGCTTCTAGTTAGCTTCTAATAATATATTTAATATTCTACCAACTTCTAGTAATGCATTTAATATCTTTCTTACAACAATAATCTTGAGGCAGCCCTTCAGGAATAGGATCAATGTGTTTTGGAAATAGGATCTCATATAGAAGCAAGATAGGAAATTGGACACTTATCAAAAACCTGTACAGGAAACAGAACAAAGTCTCTGGTAGGCGCTGGAGGTGGGGGTTGAGGAGCAGGGTTATTTTTGGAATCAATGGATTATTGAGCTCTTTATACCATATTAGAGTTAAGAGAACCAGAGGAGAGAGAGAGAACAGAAACAGAAAAGGTAATTTTTGTACAGATAAAATGTACAAAGGATAATTGGTATTTTCTTTCTACAAAGATTGAAAAGATGGAAAGCTGTAAAGCAACAACTAATAGAGACACTTATAACATAAACTATAGCAATCTAAATGCAACAATAACATGTTTGAACCCATGAAGGATGGTGTTATTTAAAAATCTTTATCATGAGTGGAATGGGGAGTGTGGTTTACCCTATTTTCTGTTTTGGAAAACAGAAAATGGAGGTGTGAAGGTATTTGAACATGTCTGCTTCTTCTGTTTTTTTCACTTGCCTTTACACCATTATTTCATATCAGTGATTTTGTGCTTTCATGCATAATCAGTTTTTGATCTTTGTTTAACATTTCTTCCATGTATTTTAGTCTGTTCTTTTTTAATTTGTGTTGGGCAATGTCTTTCTTTGGCTTAAATTAAAAGTTAGAACCAACTCTCAATTGAACTAAGCCAATATGTTTGTGAACACTGGAATTGTTTTACAGATTTCGATTCTGTTCTTATACCTTTATTTCTTAACCTGACTTTTGTAATATTCTTTTGACCTATGGTTTCTTTTTCATATGTCTTGATGCAGGAAGCAGAGTCAGCTACACTGGACGCAATATCTAAGTCCAAATTGGGAAGTGTATGATGTCATAATCTGTCTATTGTTCTGAATACATTTGATTCTGTCTTTTAATTATTCATTTTTGTCATCTGTTTACTGTAAACAGTGCACATGTCATGCCCAAGTTTGTGCATATATTTGTACTCCGTGACAGTCATTTGTTTTGTTGAAAATAAATCTGAATAAACATGTTTTGTTTTGATTGTATTTTAGAATAAGTTATTGTTAAATTGTGATCAACGTTTCATGCTTTGTTTTCATTTGAGGCTATATTTGGAGTCTGATTTTGTTGATTTTGGAGATGAAGAGGCTGTTTATCTTTACATCTGTAAGAGTATACGTAGAGGAGTATGTCTCATTAAAATTTAACGATCAGGAAACAGATGCACTGCTAAAATGTTACTCATTTTTTGGTTTCTTTTAAAGGGTGTTGAAAGTTTATGAGAGCTACTTGGAGTTAGTTAATTATAGAGGAATTAAGTAAATGAATGATCCAGTCATGTTGTTTGTTGTTTTTTGATAGTGAAATGAATTTAGACATACAATGTATATTTCCATTTTGTTGTATTCAAACAAAATTTGAGATGAGTGAAGAAGTGGTAGCGTTTTTGGAAGGTATTTTATCTGAAAATTAAAATGATTAAGTCAAATGGACAGTGAACATATTTTCTCTCTTTCTATACAAACAATCACAAATACACACACGCACTGAAATAACAAGATTGTTACTATTATCTCACAGCCGTCTTCTGGAAATTCGTGGCTGAGTTCTCTAATTTCTACAATTATTGGAAACCTTAAGATATCAATCAGCAATGTGCATATCAGATATGAAGATTCAGTCAGGTTGGTTTATAAGTACCATTTTAATTTCCTTTGCACAGTAGAAGTGGGCATGAAAAATTGACATTTATTTATTTTTTTCATTTTTTTAATTGAAGAAGTTTTGGTTTTGTTTATTTTCATTTGCTTACGCACAAAAGTGTTGTTTGCAGTAATCCAGGCCATCCATTTTCTTCAGGTGTGACTTTGGCTAAGCTTGCTGCTTTTACAGTGGATGAGCAGGGGAACGAAACTTTTGATGCAAGTGGCGCTTTAGACAGGTTGAGGAAGGTGAAGTGTTCCTCCCTAAGAAAATTTAATAGACAGCATTGAATGTTAATTTTAACTTGACAAACCAAATTTAGGCATTCCAGGATAGTTTTTGATGCGTTAGAGCGTTATCTTTTAAATGCTATTCGAGTTAAGAGATGGAGATAAAGAGAGAGAGAGAGAGATAGAGAAAAGGGAAACAAAAGGTAATTTTGTATTCATAGAACAGATGTAATTGTTGCCTTTCAATGTTTAGGGCTGTTAATTTTAATTTTTGTCATATATATAGGATAGGAAATAAATGTGCTGTCTGGCAGGCTTGTTAATTTGGGTCTGGGTTCTAGGATAGAGTTTGCTTGGTATTGTTTGTTGACCACTTGTATTACGCAAGACTTTTTTAGTAATTGGTATGGGTTACTGGATTATTGGTTTCTTGATTCTACATGGGTCTGGTATTGTCCACTATGGTTTTGGTCTAATATTTTGTTTTCTTTTTTTGTAATGTATTTAATGGTTGGTTTGGTTTTGGAGCTTTGAGGTGTTAACCTTGTTGCGATTTCAAAGCTTCATAGTGATGCTTTCTGGAGTGAAACCTTTTATAAAAAATGATCAATGGAAAACAAGGATTCTCTTTATATAGAGAATGAAAAGAAGCAAAGATGTGAAAGAACAACTGATAGAAACACCTATAACAAAAATTATGTCAAACTGAATACAACACTGTCAATTGTCTTTTATCTTGTTGTTTGTATACTTATCTTCTTACTTTTCTATTGTTTGGTTGTACATAATCGTTTTTGCAATATTTAGAATTTAGCAGACCCCCTACAATGGTGCAAAGTATGATTCTGTTATCTGTAATTTTTTAGTAACTGACCCAGCTCTTTAGTCATCTACCAGCTTCTGGATAGTTGAACCAGCTGTCTTGCAGATATAATATCTAGAGTTAGTTGCAAATCAATTAAGTATCAGTTAGTAGCATCCAGTTTATAGCCTAGCCTATCTGTATATAAAGGTCTTAAAATTTTGTCTCTATGTAATCAAAATACATTTAAATTTAATGAACATTTTCATTCAATTTCTCTTTTTCTCTGGTTCTTCACATGGTATACATAATTCTAGAATAAAATGGAAAATCTTTTTCTCTACTCTTCTGATAGCCAGATGGTTTAACAAAGCCATTGTTTGGTTCCTAAAATATTTATCCACTTTGATATAGTGAGTGCAACTTATTTTTTGTATTGTTACAGTGAGTGCAACTTATTTTTTGTCTGATGAATATTTGTTCTCACTACAGTCAGTGCAACTGGAGAGACTAGCTCTTTATCATGATTCTGACCACCTTCCTTGGGAGATTGATAAGAGATGGGAGGATATCAATCCACCAGAATGGATTGAGGTTTGTTGTACTTTGTTTGATAACTTTAATCTTCTTATTCTTTGAGCTACATATATATAACTGCCAAATGCTTTTTGTTATTGGTATGTTATGCGAATTTGGTCTTATTTTCACATGTCTTTTATGTTTTCGTTGTGCTAGATATTTGAAGAGGGCATAAATGAGCCCACTGATGATCCTAAGTTTGTATCTAAGTGGGCTAGGAATCGTGCATACTTGGTTTATCCTATCAACGCAGTTTTACAGTATCATCGGCTTGGAAACCAAGAAAGAGTTAATCCAGAAATTCCATTTGAAAAAGTTACGCTTGTCCTCACAGAGATCTCACTTACTCTTACAGAGGTATTTTATTTCTTAACTATTTGATACTTCTATTGAATCAATGATGAATTTAGAGTTAGATAGGATCCTGATTAAGGAGATAACTCTAGAAGCCTGTTTTCTATACTTTAAAGCATCTTCCTTGTTTGTAAGATAACTTGCCTTAATTGAATGTTTACTGGATATTGTAATTTATATTTTTAGTTTTTGTGCCAATGTAGGTTGGAGTGGGATAGCTTTATTACTTGACAGTTGTTGGTTGCGTATTGTGTGCATTTACAACTAAAGCTGGGGAAAATGTTTTCTTTGGTTTTTTTCATTAGTCTTGTTATGTTCATTTTATTTTTAAATTTGTACTAGAGTACAAACGGATTCCTTGTTGGATAGTCATAGGAATTGGAAAATGATTGAGTGATTCCTCACCCTCCTATATTTTCTTTATCTGATTTGACCATGTTCTAGATCTTATGTTATCACTTGATTTCATTTATTTTCTTTGTTATCACTTTATTTCATTTTATTCTTTTATTATCACTTGATTTGATTTTTTTCTTTGGTATCAATTGCTTCCTATTATATTTTTTATTTTGATGAAAGGAGAAAATTTTATCAGAATGTTGTGTATATAAATGGGATCACCAGAGATCTCCAACATACATTAGTTGGATATGTCATGATGTATTCATATTTATGAATTAGATTCAGAACATAAGAGTAGTATGTCTGTTATGACGCCAGATCAATAATACTCAAAATTTTCTAACAATTTGCTTTCTAACAGGACATACTTTAACTCACCCTTTGTCTGCTTTGATATTTTTTTTGACTTGTGCTCTGTGAATTATAGTCTCAGTATCATGATTGGATTAAACTTTTGGAAGCTGTTTCAAGATACAAGACATATATGGGAGTTTCTCATTTACGACCTGCAGTTTCCATCTCCAAGGCTCCTTGTTTGTGGTGGCAGTTTGCTGCGCAGGCTTCACTCCAGCAGCAGCAGAAGTGGTAACTTGAATTTTCTGTGTTGTTAAAATACGTCATCTACATTTTTTGTTTATTGTACATGGAGAATTTTGGAAAAGATTGTAGAGAATACCATTACTTATAATGTGAAAAAAGATATTTATTAAAATTACATTAACATCTATATATAGAGAACTCTAACCCTAAAGTATCTAGAACCTTCTACTATCTTCTAACAACTTCAAGTAGAACATTTAATATCCTACTAACAACACTCCCCCTTAAGTTGGTGAATGAATATTTGTCATTCCCAACTTGCATGTGAGATCATGAAATCGCTTAGTAGGAAGAGCTTTTATGAACAAATTTGTTAATTGATGCTAGATGGAACATAAGAAGTAGTGATAAGACCACTATCCAATCTCTCTTTAATAAAGTGCCAATTTATCTCTGTGTTTGGTCCTATCATGCTGAACTAGATTGTGAACAATGCTAATAGCTAACTTATTATCACAATAAATAATCATAGGTCCTAGTATGCACTTACATTTTTTAATTTTAGACCAGCAAAAGATGTACATGTTGGGCAACAAAAGCAGTGGAACTAGAGGGCTTACGATCCTCACATTGAAGAAATTCATTAATAATAGCAGATTTGTTGGCAAAAGCATATGAAGGAGGATCCACAGTAGATGGTTGTGAGAGAGGATCAGTGTGAGCAACAACAATAGATCAAGGAGGACGACCATGTAAAGTATAATGCTTGTCAATTTTGTGGTCGAACTTGCCACAATGGTCACACTTATGATGCCATTTTTCTGGCTTGTGAGAGCGGTTGCGATCATTATGTTGAGATGCCAAGGCAGAGGAATAATTGACAAAAATAAGTGTATCACTGGAAGGTTTACATGGCACATGCAAAAGAGTAGAACAAGTAGAAGGAAAATTGGGTATAATAGTAGAACCCAAAATCTAATCACAGACATGAGAATATTTATCGGCAAGTCCGTGTAAAGTCAAAACTATGAAGAACTTTGACCATAGCTCTATTTCTTCAGCAAGAGTAGAGGCAGGAGGTAATACTTCATTAAATTAATGAAAAAAGATCATTCGTCTTATCCAAATAATCAGCCATAGAGTCCTGAGTTCGAGGAGTAAACGTGAAAAAGGTCATGACACATATTGAATATAGTGAAAATAGGTTTGAGACTAATCTTCCTTATGTAGAAACTACCATTGGGTACTATATTTATAATAAAGGAAATATGGGCTAAGCCCAATATACAAAATAAAGAATAATATCGAAGAAACTGAAGATAGAAGATAAAGATAAATATCTAAGATATCTAATAATCTAATAATATATCTAACAAGCACCAAAATGATTAGCAGCGTGGTTCACATCACCATATGCTTGAATCAAATTGTCTGTATTGTATTGTCAATCGCAGGATATTAATAAGAATGGATAACCACAATAGATGGTATGGATAACCAGACCCCAAGTTCATCGAGCAGAGTCTAAATCCATAAAATCTGAGCAGTAACCTTAGATAAGCTGCTGTATTTGGGTCTATGCTTGTCCTGGCAACATTCTGTTTCTTGCAAGACATCCAAGAGATTAGGTTTGGATCTAAATATATGGAAGCACCAGAAGTGTGAAAGTGATTATCAGGGTGGTGTGCAACCCAATCCAGTGTCACTGAAGGCTTTTAATGTAAGAGGCTGATGAGCAGCAGCAGGAAGGAGCTGAATGCCAAAGGGTAGTTACCCTTGAGTTACCTAAGGATATTGATAGAATCTATTGGTAATTTTGGAAACGATTTAGGGATTCACACAATATTACAGGAAGAATACAACTTTGTTATAGAATCTTTTTTTTTAAATCAACATGACCCAAGAGGAAATGATGCATACTTCAAGACTATTCGAGATTGCCCAAAAACTCTTCCATTATACACCACAATCACACACTCACCTCTCTAACCAACCTCCTATGTATTCTACTAATTATAGAACAGTTAATTATGACTATTCTAATTGCTCTGAATTAGTTCTGTAGCTGTATCCCAATTAGCTGCAACTACTCTAACCACTTCAAGTTGGTTACAACTGTATTTATATCGCTATCCTTATTTCTATTCTTGTCCTTTCTGACATATACTTTCTTAATGAGGGGTCTTGTATCGGATATATATGACAGCCGTTTGTGAGCCTTAAGAGGGTGAGGGAGTTAGCAAACTTTATTAACTTTATAGCTGGTTTTTTGGACATGTAATTGCGACACTGGAGAGCTGCCTCGAAACCTGTTGAGAGTGTGATCAGTCAGCAGGTTTGTTTGATTTTTTGAGAGGTTGCAGTCAGATGGTGTAAGGGAGTAGATACACTTGGCCTTAGGCATGTTGGTTTTATGCAAAATATCTGTAATTTATTTGCTTTGAGTAAGAGAGTAGAACCGTTTGAAAGATGTCTGACTTAAATGCCAAAGACGTAGTCAAGCTTGCCAGGTTGTTTTATAGCTAAAGTATAATTTAGTTGAGGATCAAGGCTATGATACCATGTTAATGGTACAGAGAATTTGAAAGAAAATATTGAAGAGAAACCTGTTGTTATTAATGTCCTGTTACAAAATGAGAGAGATACAATCTTTCATAAATAGAGCCATTGACTGTTAAGAGTTAGCTTATATCTTAACAAAACCCTATAGATAACTATGACAATAAAAGCGGTGTGACAAACTCTGTAACTACTTAATTTCTAATATGATATGTATTGCCATTCATTCTTGGAATCTTGCCTGAGGTTGACTTGATGCTTCTGTATTGAATTAGTTACCGCTTGTCATGGGATCAAATTAGGCATCTTTGTCAGTGTCGACGTCAGTACATTCAGATGTATGTGGCTTTTCTTCAACAATCATCAAATGTTAATCGTACAGAAATCCGAGGAATAGAGAAAGATCTGGATTCGAAAGTGATTCTTCTATGGAGGTCTGAATAATTTTTATCCTATTGTGCTGATGCTTTTTAAAGGTGGTTGTTTTTTTTTTTTTTTTTTTCTGAAAAAGATCATGCTTTGTGACTTTTGTATTGACATTTCAAGAATAAGATAAGGCACTTTGTTTGTGTGCATGTGTGATTTACTGAATCGAGTGGCTTGTAAGCAATAGTTTCTTAGTAATCTATTTTGTTTTAGATCAGAATTCAATGATATTTAATAGCTGTGGATTCTGTATTGGAAATTGAAGTGAAGAGAGGGATTAGAGATTCTGGGTTATGAATCTGGTGATTTGTTAGTGGTTATCTGTGGGTTCAATCTGCTTTGTGCTCTTTTCCGCTGTATGTTGTTGAAATGTAATGTTATATTTTAATATTTTGTTATTATTGGTTTTGTATGTATCCAGCTTTAGGTTTAGGGTTTAAGGTATGCCTCTTTTTGTAATATATATATATATATATAT
>Ga0214544_1001651_pt1 | contig 46778 bp, 36 predicted proteins | sample CNSS3metaG_FD_160074 | JGI IMG/M metagenome (GOLD analysis project Ga0214544, IMG submission 160074) | Root nodule microbial communities from cowpea collected in UCLA plant growth center, Los Angeles, California, USA - CNSS3 | ecosystem: Host-associated > Plants > Roots > Nodule | place: USA...
TAAGTACTCCTATGGATGACTGTAATAGTTGTTTCTCGTTCGTTTCATGTTCATCTGAAAGCTTCTCGTTACTATAACTGTGTGATATTTCATTCGGTAGATTTATCTATTAAAATGGGACGTCACATGTTTCTTTGAGGAAGTGGATATGGGGGAGAGTGTGAAGATGAATTTGTGTAGATTTGGATAGATGAGTTTTTGTGTTTTTTTTTAGTGGATTTAGAGAGTAAAGTAAGTGGATTTGGAGATAAGTTTTATGAGAATTAGTGAGAGATTTGATTGATGTGATAGATAAAATTAATTGTAAAAATAGATAGAATTAGGAAGTTACCAAAATACCTTTGATGGAAAAAAAGAATAATTTTCTAATTTGTTATAAAAATAATTATAATTAATTAATACAAATTAAAAAATATTGAAATTGTATGAAATTTTAAAATGAAAAAAATATTTTTTTATGAATGTAAAAAAATTTATCTAATTATTTTTAAAAAAAAATTATACAAATTTATATAAATAAAGTTAAACAAAAGTTAAAAAAAAAAAACACACACACACGACATCGGTGTCGTAACCGGTGTCATCCCTTTCAATGTTAAGGCACCGGTTACGTAACCGGTGTCATCCACACAACACACACTTGCACACTCGCAGCACCGATGCATATCACCACCATGCCACCTCGTGCAACTACAACCACGACCTCCGTGTAACCACAACCCACCCCTTCATCCTCTTCCTCCCCTACCACACTCAACCAACTCATCTTCTTCCCCCTCCATGGATTCAACAAGGGCATTTTCGTCATCTGCCCAACCAGTATCATCGCTGTTTTGAGGGGATGGATTAATTCATCCATCCCCCAAATACGCTCTCTCATATCTGTGAAAATCATTGAAAACGAACACGTTCATACATGAAAATCCGCTCTCTCAAATACCATTAAACAGTACCAATCCCAGAAACGAACATTGCGTTAATTTTCTACAACAATAGCGAAACATGATTTTAGGGAAATTTGTAATTCTGGGTCACTTTGACCAAAAAATTGTAAAAAGGGGTCCGTTAAAAATTTTATTGTAAAAGTGGGTCGTGTCATCAGAGGGGACGACGACATTAAAGCTAAAGTCGTCATCCCAGATACCGGTTTCCCTCTTTTATTTTTTTTTTGAATGAAGTCGTCAAGCGGAGTGCCGATTTCCTCTTTTGCGCTCAGCCTCGCCCGCAGCCACGGTCTCAGCCTCAGTCAGACCAAGCCAATTCCCATCATCTTTGAAAAAGAATTTATGCCACCAACTGCTCTTCCTTGAAAGCCCACTGTGCTTTTCCGCTTTTGAAATGAATCCATTAAGCCGCCTCGTTTTGCTGCCCAACTGAATCACAAAGTTGGATGAACCATGCGATACGAAAGAGTTCAAAAGCAATTTCTGATTAAAAAAAAAAAGAAAATCGGCACTCCGCCTAACGACTTCATTTAAAAAAAAATAAAAAAAATAAAAAAAGGGGAAACCGGCCTCTGGAAGGACGACTTTAGCTTTAATGTCGTCATTCCCTCTGACGACACGACCCATTTTTACAATAAAATTTTCAACGAACCCCTTTTTACAATTTTTTGGTCAAAGTGACCCATAATTACAAATTTCCCATGATTTTATTAATGTCTATTATTTATAATAATATTTTTTCTATAAAAGCTATTTAAAACTTTATAAATAACTATTTATCTCAAATAACACGAGTGACCATTTTTAATATGAGATTAGTCCATTTACCATATTTTTTTATATTCACAATACTCAAACCTGATTTACTTGCTAATAACATTTTTTTTTTCCATATAATGCATAACTCATAAATTACCGAATAAAATGTTAATTTAGTGACTCTACACTTCGTATTATTAGTTATACACGAACTCGAAATTATTGATACTTCATTATAAAACTGAATTTGATTGTTTATTAAATAAAAGTTCGAAGATTTTGTTAAGAAAATGACCAAGTCTACATTTTTCTAGAACTATTTAAAACGGAAATGAATTGAAAATGAGTGAAAGAAAATAAAATTATATTTTTTTATAGTTTGGTTGTGATGAAAATGAAATAATACAAATTATGTGAGACCCACACAAAACTTGTTTCTCTCCAAAATCTAATGTGAAATGAGATGGATTCTCTCTCTAGTTTGTTAAATTAAAAACATACTTTGAACACAAATATATTGATATTATATTTATAATTGAAAAACTAATATAGAAAAAACTTGTTTTTGTTTTTTTTTAATTTTCATTAAATATTTTTATATACTACATTTATTTATGTTCCATTTTGTTTTTCAAATTCCAAATAAATGGAGGTAAATTAATATTAATCTAAATAATACAATACAACTTTCATAAAAAATAAAAAAATATAATAAAAGAGAAAATGACAAGTATAGCACGCAGATAGAGATAACAAAACAGCGCAACCCACGAGTGTGGCGGAAGAAGGGAAGAACCAACCAAACCATCGAAACAGGCACCGCCAATCGGAAGAAGAACGGTGGCGGAAGAGTGAGAACTGCAACGGTGGGCCATGGCGATGCGCGACCTCGTTTCCGGTGCTGCTGCTTGCGGCGACTCTTCTTCTTCCTCCGCTAATCCTCTCGCTTCTCTAGCCAACGCTCTTGTTGGCTCTTCCTCCAAAACTCAGGTCTTAGTTTCTCCTTTTTTCTCTATTACTCTCTCTTCACTCAACACTGATTTCAATTTTTTTGTCGCAAAACTATAACAGGAAAGGCTGAAGGAGATTCCGACATCCACTCCCACTGATCCTACCTCTCAATTTTACTCCACCGCTCTTCCCGTCAATCACCTTCCCGGCTCCGAATTCGATAAGCCTCTATTGGATGCAAACTCTCAGGTTCGGTTTGGATTGGATTCTTGTGTCTGTGATTGTTTGTGCCGTGTGTGTTTGTTTGTTATAATGTTATATTATGTGATACTTGTCAATAATGAATGATTTGAGTTATTGTAATTTTTGTTTTGACCGAAAACAGGCTTCGGAGTTTTTGCACAGGTTCCGTGGCGCGAGTGGGCTGGAAGAGACGTGGGATGAGATACAGCGTGAGACCGGGGTTGCCGGACCGCGGCAACTGGTGCCGGCAATTCAACAGCCGCCGTTGGATGGTAGGTTGTGTTTGGATTGGTCCAGGGGATTGTTTGGTGTCAGAAAATGTTTTCTGATTTCATTTTTATTGGCTTTCAATAGGTTGTGCAAGAATAAGTGAAGACAGGTTTTTATGTTTTTAATGTTTGTCTTGCTTTTACTTTATGATCTTCTGGAAACAGAAAATGAAGTGAAAACAGAGAATAAAATCAGAATGAAATTAAGTGATTTTTTTAGCGTTTCTGTTTTTAATTGTATTTTTTTTCCTGTATAAACTTTGCTGAACATAAGATGGAGTGAAAATGGAAAATATAAACCGAAAATGTTTTCTTGAACAAAACGGCTCTTAATAGAAAATAATTTTACCGTGGCATTTTAAATTGCCTTCTTTTTTCCTGTATAGATTCCGGAAAACAGAAAATAAAGTGAAAATACAATTTATAAACATCCTCTTAGAAAATAATGTTATTCTTTTGACTTGCCATGCTCTGGTTGTTGTGTATGGTGTTTCATGTTGTTCCTGTCATGCGCTTTAGCAAAGGTGCTGTGATTAGTGGTGGTTGTACTGTGAACTTGGTTTTTTATTTGAATGCATTGAGAAACTGAGCACAGAAGAAGAGGTGTGGAGTTGATGTTGTTTTCTCTGCAGGGACACCGCAAAGAGTTCTATCGAGTTTTTTGCACTCGTTTCTTGACAGCAGCCGTGGTGGAGTACCTTTTCATCCTACCCCTCTTCCGATGCTGGGTTTATCCGAAGGTGATAAACAATGCATACGAGACCGTAGCAGCATAATGGCTAGGCATCTGTTTGCAGATAAAAGTGAAGAATTTATCGATGCACAAGTAAGGGAATTCATGAATACATTCATCTGGTTTCACTTACTTTAGTCATACTCGTTGAGGGAAAAGAGTAGCAGAAAAATTTTTAGTTGTTTGTGTATTAGAGATTTAGAGTTCAATGTTTGATTACTGATTAGGTGCAAGGATGATCACCTAGGGTCTGGTGTGATTGCTCAATATGTTCTTTCCGTGTAACCTACCTTTAAGTTTTGCTAAGTGATTTTTCTTTTTTTTCTTTGGGTTGATAATTAATCGTGGATTAGATTATATGGGTTTGGGAGTTGCTCCTGTACCATAGCAGTTTCTTCATGTACTTTGGCTGACCTTTTATTTTATGGAGTCAAATGTCAATCAGCATCACTTCGTTCTTAAGTTATATCTTCACCAAAGTTTTACTTAAAACTTAGAAAAACTCTTCTTGTAGAGTATGCCAATCTTTCCCTTTATAAGGAATGTGCAGTGATGATGTATTCTATCTACATGTGATTAGTAATGATTTCTACCAGATATTTTGCTTCATTATCTTAAATAAAATGTTGTCTTTGCCTATATTCTTTTTATTGGTCGATTGACTCTGAACTCATCATATGTAACTACTTTTCAGGTAAATGCACTTCTATGCTCTCTAGATATTGATAGCAATGTCCGTGGTAAGGGACCTATGCCTGAAAGATTTCGGGAGCTTGAGGATTATTGGAATGAATCTCAAGGCAATATGAGACCTGGTCCTCCTCCTGCTGCAGATGGGTGGATTACTGAATTTAGTCAACATAGGGGAAAATATGATAATCCTGATTCATGGGCTAACTCCTTTGAGCAACAACATGGTGCAAATGGTTGGGCGTCTGAATTTGAACATGTGAGAAGTCTTTAATGTTCTATTTGTAGCTATAATTTGAAGTTACTTGCACTTTTTATCTGCAAATTAATGTGGTATTGAGTCTATTAATAATGAAATTGAAATCTTTGAACTTTATTGAGGAGACTTGTTGTACTTAATTGTCTGTTGATGCAAACATTAAGGATTTATTCTCATATCTACGCTTCAAGGTTGTATATAGCCTGAAAAATGTTAGACTTCCAATGCCCATTTTTGGTCAATTCATGAAATCTCCTAAACAAGTTCATCATATACTTAGTCAGTGGAAATTACTTCCCGAGCATCACTTCCAACTTGTAATTTTAGATTTTCCTGGGCTATCACGATGCTTCTACAACTTTTTTCTCCATTGTAGCTCTATTCCTCTAAAATTCAGTTTCACCATCCTACATTTTTTTTTTTCTGTCTACGGGCTTCTGTGCCAAATAATTTCTTTGATGCAACGTGCTATTTCTTCATTGGTGTCGGTGTTGGCATCCATCACCTGTAGCACACATATCAGGAGGAAAGAGCAATTTCAGGAATGTCTTCAGAATATCTGACTGCTTTATTTCTTTTCTGTTTCGAGATTATTATGATTTCAATCAGAATATCCAAAACAAATAGAACCCAAATAAACAGGTCATGAAAGAACATATAACTAAAAAATGAAGGCATGCATCATATCTTGTTTTATAGAACGTGTCTTTGATGCAATGCCTTCTTTCTTCGCTGGTATTGATGTTGGTGACACTAGACTTGGATTATACTGGTACTTGTAGAAAATAATCAATTTTTCATCGGACCTGAGTATAAATTGTTATTTGTAATTCATTTCTTATTTTAAGATTAATTTTTCTTGCAATCTCTTTGCAGTCCCAATTGTCATCAGTAGGTCAAATGCAAGGTATGAACATGTCAAACTTTGCTGCAATGGAACAGACTCGTATGCTTGCAAATACATTGGCCCAAAATGGTGATCCTAAATTTCAGGTTTCTCTGCTACACATGACTTTTATATTTCCAATCTAGTACATCAAAATATGCGACACTAGTTCATTAGTTTGTCTTTTTGCTAATTTACTCACCCTTATCATTTTGTTCTTTTTTGAGTGAACCAAGATAACTAAAAGAGAAATTTGGGACAAATGTTTATACATCAATCCCTTAATGGATAATTGTTTACTCTTGCAAACTTCGGGAAACTTCAGAATGTATGGTTATTGTGTTCCTTAGCCTTAATTTCAGGTGCTCTACACACAATTTTTTTGGTCTTGCACAATGATAGAACTTGGGTATTATGGGGGTGTCTACTTCCCACATCGAGTAATATGGGATGCTTGGTGAAGGTATTATGGGGGTGTCTACTTCCCACATCGAGTAATATGGGATGCTTGGTGAAGTACTTAAGTTCTTGGGTCTTTTCTTCAATAGCTAGCTTTTAAGGGTGCCCCAAGTGTTTGGTTACTTATCACACATTGTCCATCTATCACATTAAAATCCATTTGATTTCTTACTTATATTCAATTTATTCAGTAGTAATTATAATATTTACAGGACGGGAAAGATCATTTGGTGCTTCTGGAAACGTGATATGATTCTAGACTCTAGGCCACTTAGGACAACACGAGATTTTGGAATTAATATGTTAGTATTTACAGTGATTGCTCATTAATTTTATAATGGGCGATAATTATTCTTAAAATATTTTTTATTTTTTTAATATATTAACAAGAGTCACGTGTGGGAATAATATTCAAGTGATGCTGATATTTGATCTGTTGGCCTGTAATATGTAGGAATTAATATGTTAATATTTACAGTGACACCTAGTTGATTTTATGTGGTACTTATTCTTGAAATATTTTCGAATTTTTAAACGTATTAACTGGAGTATGTGTGGGAATAGTATTCTGGTGACGCTGATATTTGATTTTTAGGCCCAGAATGTAATGCTGAGATGGGTATCTCAGCTATCACGAGTTCTTTGACATGGAATGGTGTTCTTTGTCTCCTTGTGTGTTAAAGCTTATACTTGTGTCTGGTATTTTCATTGTTGTTTTTCAAAGGTACTGTGTAGGTTTTGAGTTAATACCTTGCATTTTTCTTTTTGTTATATTTTGTTGTGTTTTGGCTGCATTAGAAAAACGTTTTTTTTTTTTATAGATTATTCAATTATTTAAAAATCAGGAAAAGAGAGATGACAAGATTGAGAAGGGAAAACTGTGAAAAATATTGATTATACAGAAAGTTTGGGCTATGCCATAATGTTTTATCGAATGGTATCCTTGAAAGCCCTATGGATGGAACATACAACTTTCTTATTAATATTGATGAGCTTGTCTTTTCTGCGCTATAATATTCATGCGCCCTTGCTAAGAAGAGTGTTCTATTTTGTTGTTGCATTTCTTGCCCTCCTTGAAATAAGATAAAATTCAATTACATGCTATTGTGGTATGCAGAACTCAAAATTCCTTCAATTTGTGTCGAAGATGAGCCGTGGTGAGTTGATTATTGATGACAATCAGGTTAAAGAGAATGCATTACCTGCATCTGGAGATTGGGCAACGGAATATGATCAACAATATAATCGTGGTCAAGCATGGGCTGGAGAATATTTAAATGATAAGGCATGTCCAATGACCATGAAACTATATTATTCTTTTGCAAGTGTTTTATATTATTGATTGGCATATATTCTGTTATAAGTCTGATATATCTAGATATATAGTTTTTGGGTTAAAGAAGTGCCTGTGAAAAGGCAAGCATGTCACTTCAATTTGATCAACCAAAGGACTGTATAAACTGTGCAACAATGCAAATTTTGACTCATTATATGTAAATATCCTTTCAAAATTCAGGGTTTGAATCAAATAAGCTGGAAAGGGTTGTAATTCAGTTTATCTTAGCTGGGTTGAGCTGGAGTTGCAGAACAAATTTTGTTATGGTGTTTGTAAGAGTTGGGAGGCTTACTTGGATTTTAGTTTCAATAAGTTGATTTCCAATTTATGAGCAATTTCTTGAGGTTAGGATCCAGGTCTTTGATGGTAATTTGGGTTTTTGTGGACAATAATATATGAATTCGATGATTTTTTTTTTCACTCAGATGAGGTTTTGAAAGGCTTTGACTGAGAAGGACAAGATTTCCTAGCCTATTGGTGTTTATACTTTGCCATATGATCAGAAATATTATCCAAGTTTTCTATTGAGTTCTTGAGAACATATTTATATGGGAAGTGGGTGTTAGCATGGGTTCTATGGTTTTCATCCTTGAGAGTGGGTTTTTTTCCCTTTCTGGGACTATTAAATTGCAGAATTACATGTATTCTTACTTATGATTGTAATGCTGTGTGCAAACTCTTGTGCAACTGTTTGAATAGGTTGTTGGTTGTTGTTATTCCTAGCCTCCATTTTACTTAATGTTTTGATGTGGGAGCCTTGGGTGCAAAGGTAAGATTGATTTGTCTGAGCCTTGGGTACATAGGGTGTGCCTGCATATATTTGAACCTCCTTATACCCAAAACTGGTGGGAGATTCTTGCATGAAGTCACCCTTTTATATGCATGCAAGTCTGATACATCTCACAGTCGGTTTCTTTTGACTTGATTTATTTTAAGAACAAAGTAAAATCATTGATGTGTTGGCGATCCATTTTCCTAAAATTTTTGAATGCTGACTTGTGGTTTCTAGGTTTATCACGGACCTGATCAGTGGGTGAATGAATATGCAACTGAAGGACGGCAGCATGATGCAACTGATGATCAGTGGGTTAATGAATTTTCAAAGTTGAATGTTAATGATTGGGCAGATGAATTTGGTCAGCAGTTAGGTGAAGCAGCCTTAGGAGACAGCACTTCTGATAGTTGGGCACAAGCATACGATGAGTAAGTCAAACTTTTGAACAGACTGTACTAAAATTGTTTTTTTTAACAAAAAATAATTATTTACTGGATTGAGTGACAAACAACAGATTTTGTTTTAATAATAAGAATATATGGAAAGAATCATAACTATGTTTCATCTTGTGTACTTTTGGTTGGGGTAACTTTTATGAGTAGAATTGGAAGTTGCAATTTGAAAGCTGGTTTTGGCTTATGTGTCTAGTATTCTGGATTGATGTTTTAATTTGGTTTTCTACTTTTCTTTATTAAAAGAAATATGTTAACCGATCTTGATTCCCTTTTATGAACCATGCAATGCTCGTTCTGAATCAGTGAGAACTGAATGTTGGTTTGACTTTTTTTTTTCAAAATATAGATGCTGCCTTCAAATATTTGCCAAACTAAATGCCCATTCTTATGTTCCAATGTTCTAAATAAGTGATACATAGTGAACAAAAGAATCCTGGATATTATTTAAGGTTAAGATTATTGGTTGGTCTAATTTGGTTGCTCAGGAGGATAACAGTTCTCCTAAATGTACTTCACTTTTTTCATCACTTGATTATTCTTTCACTAACATTAAAAACTGGCTGTTCTTGTTCCGTTCCTATTGTGTATGTTTTTCTCTTTTTACTTGGGTTATGCCATATGTTTTCTCTTTAGCATAAAAAATATTACATACCAGCGAGGAGGTTATTGCTTTATTAATCACAATTTCTTTGGGGGTTATATGAAGGTTCCTAAATGAGCAAGTTGCTTCCAAGCAGCAGTTAGACAGTTCGAGGGGTGTGTATGTCTTTTCAGATTTAAACCCTTATGTTGGTCATCCAAATCCCCTAAAAGAAGGCCAAGATCTATTCAGAAAAGGACTTTTAAGTGAAGCAGTTCTAGCATTGGAAGCAGAAGTCCTAAAAAATCCTGAGAATGCTGAAGGATGGAGACTGCTTGGAATAGCGCATGCAGAGAATGATGATGATCAACAGGTTAGGTTATGCCTTATTGATGGTATCCCCATGTTTGCGTAGTCTGAAATCCCATGTATTATTGTGTTGTTGCAATTTTCTGGAGCCATACACATGTGATACAGAACAAACAATTCTATTAATTAATTTGTTTAAATTTATATGTCAACAGTCTATGACAGAGATGGTATTTCTGTTCCATGCATTATGCCATTCAAATTTGCTTCTTTGCTTAAACCATCAGATGTTTGTTCTAGATATAGTTTTTGTGCTTCCAATTTCATTTTGGTTCACTGAATAGTATATTTGTTGGCCATTTCACATATACAAAAAATAATAATTACCATTTTCATAACATAACGTGAATACAAATCTTATTATTTCATGAACTATTTTAAACTCTTTTTTGCGGCCTCTAAGGTCTTGTTTTAATATGGAAATCTGCCAAATCTTCAATGTACATTTTATGCAGCCATTTCATGTGATTTTATATTAGACTATTTGGTAAAAGACTGATACTTTATTCTTCTTCCTTGTCCCTTGTTACTCCGTGTAATTTGTCTTTGTCAGCACTTATCACAAATTAACCGTGTTTTGCTTTGAGCCCATCACTCTTATTTTCAAATGTTTACTTTAGAACTTAACTGTTTTAAAACTATTTAAACTTACACAGGCTATTGCAGCAATGATGAAAGCACAGGAGGCTGACCCGACAAACTTGGAGGTGCTTCTTGCTCTTGGTGTTAGTCATACAAATGGTTAGTAATGGCTTCTGATTTATTGCCTGGACGAATAACGATAATAGCAACCTAACTTAAAGATCATTTGTCACATTAAATCTTGATGCTTGAGTTAATTTATATGTACATTCCTACTCAGTTTTGGAATTTTTCTTTGGTGAAAATTTTAAAAGTTGGATATTTCTTTAAATGAGCTAATATACTTTTACTTGCTTTGGAGGGATTCTTATACTTCATTGTGTACTCGTCTTCTCTTTTACTAGATTTGTAACTGAAAGCATTGATGCAAATGACTTGTAGGTTTTTCCATTTTATTCCTAGATATAAAATATTGAGCCATCTACTGATATTTGCAGAACTAGAGCAAACAGCTGCTCTGAAGTATCTATATGGATGGTTGCGCCATCACCCAAAATATGGAACACTTGCCCCGCCTGAGATTTCTGATTCTTTGTACTATGCTGATGTAAGTGGATTGATTACCTATGTTGGGATTTGTGTAAAGGATTATTAAATACCTGTAAAAACCCCATGCATACATTTTCCGGGTCTTTTATGACACCCAACTAGTTCCCCTCTAATTGGGTTGGTTCATTTTGGGATTAAGTGATAACTCCATGCTTAAGCTGGGGGTCAAATTCCAGTCCTTTTATAAGGGACCCAAGTGCCAAACCACTTGTGACTTTGGTACACGTTATAATTTTTTAATCAATAAACAAATGTATTTGAAAAGCCTTGTGGAGATGTGTTGTCTTTGCACGTTTTTTGGGTGTTTTGTGTAGTAATAAATATGCAATAGGCTAAACAGCAACCACAACAGCAATAATAATATAAGGAACTCTTTAAAGCATACCATATAGTATAATAAACTAAACAATAATAGTAATAAAATTTTAAAATAGCAGCCATCCCACAATGTGCCTAACCTGTACCACTAGCATTTTTTAAGCCGGCCATTCTAGGCTCTATTTGGGATTTGAAGTTGTGATGTCAAAATAAGTCAAATGCACAAGAATAAATCAATTCTCTAAATTGTGGTGACTGCATCTATCATTTCTAGTGATTGCTATTTCCTTATTTCCATATTTAACATTTATTACCTCTAGAGTCATATAAGCAAAAAATTGCCATGTTAAGTGAACTTAAAATATGAGCAAGTTCCAACTTCCAAAATTCTATTTAATGTATTATTATCAAAAATACCCATATATTAATTCTAGGAACCATCTCCAATAAATATGATCTTAGTGAGTTTATGTCTAATTCAAGCTTACAAAACCAACTTATAAGGTAAGGATTGCATCCTATTTATATATTATAATCTGACCTTACTCCTAGTCAATTTGGGATATCCAACATACTTCCTCATGCTGAGCAATGAATATCTTGAATGTGGAATTAAATATTTGTGGGTGGTCTAAGAGGAGCCTAATAATAATATCATGGAACTTTGACTGGGACAAACTGTATCTTAGTAAATGTGTGTATGCCTAACTCAATCTTACAAAATGTGGTTGTAAGATGAAGATTGCATCCCACTTACAAATTATAATTTGACTTCACTCCTAATTGATGTAGAATCTCCAACATGTGATTAAGGTTAATTTAGAAAATGTACTCCCATATTATATGAAATCAAGAATACTGAATGAACCTAACCACCATTCTTAAGAGGTGTGAAATTAGTTATTTTTGCTTGTATATGAGATGAAAGGGAGTATTAAATGTGATATCTAACAATTGGAAAGATTAATTTTCCTTTCTGCAGGTTGCTAGGTTATTCAATGAAGCTGCTGAAGTGTCTCCGGATGATGCAGATGTCCACATAGTTCTTGGGGTCATGTATAACTTATCCAGAGAATATGACAAAGCTATTGCATCTTTTGAAAGAGCACTGAAACTTAAGCCACAGGATTACTCATTATGGAACAAACTGGGTGCTACACAGGCAAACAGTATTCAAAGTGCTGATGCAATAATGGCTTATCAACAGGTGCTGTGTATAGAATTTAATGCTGCTATTGCTGTAGCCTGTAGCTTTAATGTATTTGTGTCAATCAAATGTAACTTATTGTGTCAAGATTTTTGGAAATCAAATGTGTGAGCATGAGGGGGATATTTATCGAACTATATATTAGGGAGTTTGCTATGTCTCGTTCCAAATCCTTCATTTTACTTATTTAACGGTATATCACTAGCTCTTTAGATATTTCCAGCTGTCGCAATAATATGAAGACAGTCAAATGTTCTTTTATTCATTCTGTGCAAGTTAACTGCCTTTTCTATAATTATATTATGAAGGTGTTTTTGGAGTGAACATGCAATCTATTTCTTTTAGTGAATTCTATTCTTTGTCGGGTGCAATTCTCCCTTTGACTAAAACAATAATCATTTCAGGCACTTGATTTAAAGCCTAACTATGTTCGTGCTTGGGCAAATATGGGTATCAGTTATGCAAACCAGGTCAGTTCCCCGCTGGGCATTTATCTTATCTGTATCGTACATATCAAGGTAGAAGTAGAATTTTGCTTGTCATTTCAGTTTTCACTATCTTTATGGTAACTGTATTCTGCCATGCAAATGTAAAACTCTAGCATGTATGTTGCATGACAGCTATATCAGTAAAAAGAAACTCAACTTTGGTATGATTTTGGGTTCTGGATTTCAATCTTTTCTCCAAAGCACTGGGCATTACATTGTACGGTTGGTGGGTGTACATTTGGATACCCATCTATGCAGTATGTTGGGACATGTTGGGGGCGATTCTTTTTGTTGTGGAATAATGAAGCATGTCAAATATTTTGGATAAGTTTAGCTTTTGTTGTGGAGATATTATGTTGCAGTTGTTTCTCTTAATGGTTGGAGAAATACACCATTTCCCTTTTACTTGTTTGGAGAAAGAGAGGAAGGAAATGGAGAGGAGGAAGATAGGATGAAAATACCCAACTTTTACTGTTTGAGAGGATAAAAAAGAATGATTTTTGGTTGGGGTCCATATAAAATTTCCCAAAAGTTGAGTTGCTCTCTATTCTATAACAGATGTCAAAGATGGAGGAATGAAAACGACAGTTATTTAACACTAATTAGCTATTTTGTATGTTGTATCTTAATTGTCATGATAAAATTAATTTATTATACCTACCTATACACTTCCTACAGGGTATGTACGACGAGTCCATTCGATATTATGTTCGAGCACTTGCCATGAATCCAAAAGCAGAGAATGCATGGCAATATTTGAGAATTTCATTAAGGTATATTATAATATATATATATATATATATATATATATATATATATATATTATTACTATTATTATTAGCAGAGAGAAGTATTGCAGGATTTTACTGACAAGAATAGGAAAGTGATAATTTAAATTAGGTGTTGATTTTATATTCTCGTGACTTACCTTCTGTCTCATCCTATTTTCCAGCTGTGCTTCTAGGAATGACATGTTAGAAGCTTGTGATAGTCGTAATTTGGACCTTCTCCAGAAGGAGTTTCCACTACAGTAAGGGTGCGTTTGAGTAAACAGTTTAATTAAGCTCTTATGTAGAAGTTATTTTTATAATTGAAAACTTTTCAAATAAAAGCTATTTTTATGTTTATTAGAGAGGTTGCTTATTAAAATAAGGTGAAAACAACTTATAGACATGTAATAAGCTGATTCCATAAGTTTTGACGAACACTACGCAAATTCCATTATCATAGGTTCAAATAAGCTCCGACTTTTTCTGAGTGGGTGAATTACAGGAGGGACTCTTCTACTGTCGAGGTGGTTGCTTGAACATGAATCCTAATTTTCCTTAATACTTTTGGATGAGTAAATGGTACATTTTCTGACATTAAAGCTCGCAGTAGATGTCTGCTTCCGTAGAGATTTCTAGAAGAATTGCAAGGCGATCAAGTGACTAAGCCTGCAGGTGAATACGATGCATTATTCTATCAATCTTTGAACATACGGTGTATGTATATTATAGGCACATTTACAGACTCCATTTCTTAATGTTAGAAAAGCTACTTGTTAGAGAACAGCTGCAGTACTTAAGTTAAGGAATGCGACTTTCCATAATAAAGTTGAGCTTATCGTGTATGTAGATAAATACAAGTATACAAGAATAATCACATATTATGTATCTCATTTGTCGAAACTATAAATAACTTGATGACCATCCCACTTTCTAATTAGCCTTTTTGAGAATTATACTCTATTAATTATCATGTATTCAGCACTCATTGATTTGTTTGGATAATCTTGTGTGTCAGTACTTGTACAACAAAAATAGTTTTGTTCCTCTGGTGATGTCAGCATGTGGATTACTCGAATATCTTTTGGCTTAGTGAAAGACCAAATCTGCACATGCTCGTTGTCTTTTGTCTTTGTTAAAGGCTAAATCTTCATACCAAATCTATCATGTAAGGTATATTGATGTGCTTTATGTTGGTTGTCATGAGTCTAAGACAACTATTATTCTTTATTAAGGTTTGGAGGACCAACTACGTTAACTATGGCGGAGTTAATGGAGAAGATAATAATGAGGAATATTTATTAGGGTTCATGGATCATGGATCATGGATGGGGTCTTAATTTGGTGGACTGTTCGTAAAAGTAATCGATATATGTTTTTTCAGAACCAATATTTGGAAGTTAACAAGGACATAACAATTCTTTTAGTTTTTTTAGAACAAATTGATTTCTATCTCTCTGTATGTGTGTGTATGGAGAGTACGTATCTTCATTTATAAATAACGTAGTCCATGTACTGGTGTTGAATGGATACGTATCTTCATCTTTTTAACACCATTTAACTCTGGAAGTTTTCAACAAGTTAATTAACGTACTTTTCTGTTATGAACCGGTTATTCAAACTGGTCACTACGTTATTTAAAAAATTCTTTATACAGAGTTTTCGTCAGTATCATTAAAAACTTGCACTATTAACACAAGGACGGTAATTGCTATCCAATTATGACTTGTCCTGATTGCTTTGGGAGATCCAATGAGAAAGTACCAACCCTTATAATATTGCTATTATTGGTCATGAAGTATAGTAGAGATGGAACACATACCATCTACTCTTTTCTGGAAACTCGTTTTGTATATTGATTCACATGTTACTTCTTCTCTAGATGGCCTGATGGAAAAAAAAAATAACTTCTAATATAAATGGTATTATTAGTAGATACAAACAAGGAAGAGGCAACGAAGGGAGAAAGGGCGAGGTTTGTGGGGCATTTTCTCTTACAGATATAGGCTTGTGGGGCATTTTCTCTTAGAAACTGCTCTCGTTATTCTGTTGCTGGCTCATTTGACATGCAGAGGATGATTCATTTGCGACTTTATTCATCAACTTGGCTGCTTGCATGCTCTCCTCAAATTTGATTTCGTCCATTGAAAGTGATTTGGCATTTAAGTCAACTATAAATGACGTTGCTTACACTAGATTTGTGAAATAATATTTAGCTTCTGATATGAGTTTTGCTTGCCTTCCGAACAACTTGATGAATTTGAGGTTGGAATGCAACTTTGGAGGATTTGCGTAAAAGTGACAAACCAAAAGAAATAAATCAATCAGTGTCAAAAAGGGTAGTGTAAAGTGAAGCCTATTGCGACCAAAAATCAATGAAAGGAAAAGTTCGAATTTAATCAAAACACAATTTATAGGCTCAAGACAATACCCCCGAAATCATGATGAGGCTTTACCATTCAGGCTATTACAACATATTCTTATATTTTTTTATTAAAAAAAACATGACTCAAGTTCTGTATATAAAACCTTATAAGTTGGACTGAAGCATTGATTATGCAGCATCATGGTAGTATCTCTACTCAAGAGTTCTGTGTCTTCTACACATCTACTTTGACATCAAATAATTTGCAAAGAATTATAATACTATTAGTGAAAACTCTTACAATTCGATTTTGCAACTAGGTTATGTTGGATTTCCAACACACCATCATCACATTGTGGAAGATGTCAACACAAATACTAAAATAGATTATAAATTATGTTTTAGAATTATATACAAAGCATCTTCTACACTTTGTTATGCTACTATACTGTACGCAAAGAGGATCTTGTTATCCTATCTTAAAAAAATAAGTTTAAATCTTGTTTAATTTTACGATATCGATTTATAAGATGAAATTTGTATCTACCTATTATACATAAAATATTAGGTTTAAAATCTATTCTAACAAGAGACATGAACAACTTTATATCAAATTTCAAACATTCTCCTCGCCTTTATCTTTCCGACTACCCTCGATCACTACGGTCTGCATTCAAGAAATTACATTTTACAAATTCTACAGCAACCACAATGAAAGGACGTAAAACAACCCTCTTGATCAGTCCAGTCATTCTTCTTTGTCTGTGCATGAAGGTGTTGTATGCAAACAGTATAGGCTACAACAATATAGAAATTATAATGTAATTATTCGTCCAAAAAAAAAAATGCACGTATAAGTAAATATGTTAAGAACATTACCATGTTGGCATCCCTACCATGAGGGCGAAACCCAAAACATTCAATGGTGGTTAATATCTGATGATCTATCTCAACAATGAATTGTCTGAAAAGTTTGAATAAAATAATTAGACCAATTAAGCATGGAAATTAAAAACTCAAGTTTCAATCCAAAAGAGATACCTTCCTGATTGTGAAGTCACAATCCTTCTCTACAATTCAAACATGTCTACGCCCAGTCAAGTATTTTGTGGTTCAGTGGATGGAACAATTGCCATTTCCTGAGGATTAGTTTCGGCGCCTTCTGCCACCCTTGCTGGGTTGGATTTATACGAAAAGTTGACAAAACCTAAACTAGAATCGGTGGAAAAGGAAACCGAGGAGATGAAATCAGATGTCTATACCTACGACGAGAAGGTGGCAGAAAAGAAGAACAAGAATGAGGAGACTTGGTACGTACGATTTCTACAATTTTTTTTTTCTGGAATATCACTGAAATGGTGAAATAAAGTCTCTATGACTTCTCAACTTGTGTACATAACTTTTCTATTTATTGTGGATTCAATGTGTTGATTGTCTATTTTTTGTGATAAAATGAATGTTTTGTGATTGTGTTTAAATTTTCAGAAAATTCAAAAACAGATTTATTGTTGATGTATTCTCTGCATCATCCTCTGACATTCTTCTCTTGACGCTGTGTAAGGCACGAGTAAGAAGAACCTCAAATATACCAACAACATTGGAGTGTCCACAAATTGGAAGACAAAAAACGAATCAACACCAACATCGATAACCTCATTGTATAATCACTAACAAGGGTTACCAAAACTACATAAAGTACACAAGAAAAATCATAAACTAACAATTGCATCAAATTCAAACCCCCAATCAGAGATTCCAATTGGGGATTGGTCCTTCTTCGAAAAAAGTTTACAGTTCTTACAAAATTCCTTGTTCGAGTGTCCAACCTAAAAATGCAAAACGAAATTCCACATGAAAAAAAAATAGGGGTCAATGGGGGGAACGCGAGTAGTCCAAACCTCAAAGAACAAACGGAAGGGGATAAAGGAAGAAATGAAATACCTTAAAACCTGGAGAACTGAAACAAAACGCAGTGAGCAATTGCAGAACAATGGAGTGTGGGTCTGGACAAAGAATAAGGAAGAGGGCTTCCACAAAGAACGAAGAATAAGAAGATGGACAATGGAACGCGGGTTTTCAAACCTATTCTCCCATACCATTTCAAACATTCTACGACTTTTCCCTCCATGCTGACGTGGTTTTTTTTAAAATAAAGTCTAAAATAAAAATAAAAAGTTGTCAACCACTCGTTTTCATTTCATTTTGATAACTTTTCTTTAGGTATTATTTTTTAAATGAATTTTCATTTTTTTTCTTATTTTTAATATTTCAAAATCACTTAAAAAATGATACAACAAATCATAAGAAAAAGTTATCAAAATTTAGTAATCAAAATATCATTGTTTTTTTAATAATATGGATGATCCATATTATTGTTATTAGCGAAAGCGAGACACCAATCGATTCGTATTTTTTTATTTCTATAAAAGTTTGAGAGAAATATATAATTAATTTTTAAAGTAATTATTAATTATAAAATTAGAAAAAAAAATATGTATGCAAAAAAAAATTAAAATAATTATTAAACATAAAAGAGATTTTTAGAACAATGGTTAAAAATAAAATATTTATGAAATAATTAATTTTTAAAATAATAATTAAGAGTAAAACTGAAATAACAAAATGTGGACACAATAGAGAGTATCTCTTTATATATTGTTATAGATAATTATTTTTTAAAATAATAATTAAAGATAAAACTGAAATAACAAAATGTGGAACAAAAGAGATATATTATTATAAATTATTATAGATTATAAAAAAGATATATTATTATAGATTATCCTTTTTATATATTATTATAGATCACAATTTTTTATTTTAATACATAAGGGTAAAATAAGAATATGTGATGAATATCTCTTAATAATCTTTTTAGGAAAGGACTCTCCATCCTTAACATGAGTCATGGATGTCTCTAAAGAAAGAAGAAAAATCTAAAACTAATCTTACTAAAACTTTTGATAAATCATCTTACAATCTTTAAAAATATTGTTTGATATCGATTATACAAAAAAATATAAGTGATATAGATAACAAATACATGTGTAGTACACATGAATGAGATCATCTCGGACCAAATAAAAAGACACCATGTCAACATAGGTATAAACATCACGGTCAAAACTAATAAAGATCAAGCATAGTTAAGAAGAGATTAAGACATAAGATGATTAGCGAAATCCTAAATAAATTAACAAATATAATCACTTTGATAGTTTATGCTCAACCAAATAAAAACCCATGAATCTCATATAAATAATATTGTTTACTAAGTAACTATTATATATTTATTATAACATTTATTACTATTTTGACGTATATATCTGACTTAAGCGTCATGATGTCTTCACAGGCACGTCCTGTTTCAAGACATTGGAATATCTCAACCACTGACAATGGACATTATGGATTGGATGTAGAATATTGTACCTAGATATATCAAAGATTACCTGAGTAAAACAACAAACATCATGGATTGGATGTAGAATATTGCAGAGAACTTCATATAGAGTCCATAAATAATATATTTGGACTATATAAGAACACATGTATATCGAAACATTTCAGTTTCTTTTATTAAAAAATAAATGTATATTGTACCTTAATTTATTTCAATTTGTTTTTTCCATTTCTAATTTTCTTGACAAAACAATAAATATGTAGACTTTTCATTTTCATATTAATTAATATTTAAATCTATATATCATACTACATTTTAAAAAAATACAGACATCTAAATATTATTTTTATAAAATACAAAAAAGCACAACTTTACAATTTTAAAGCTTAAATTAAAAACCTAAATTACTATCTCATTTGATACAAACGTAAAATGGAGAATCATTAAGGATTTACTTGACAGTCATATACATTAAAAAAAAATCCAAACTATTAATTTATGTATAAATTAATTTATGAACGTTTTTTTATAAATTTCTTTAAATTTCACTTTTAAATTATATATTAAACTGATTTTAGTTTATTAAAAAACATATTTTATTTATTTATTACTTTTATTCTAAAATTACTTACAAAGGTCATCATTGACTCGAGCATTCCTCATCCCCTTGTATTTATTCCTTAGAAGAAAGTATAGACTAGTCAAGTCAACGAGACTCAGGACTTGGAAGAAAGTGGACACAAATTGAAAACTTGTAATCTACGCTTAGAAAACCAAAACAGACACATTAATAATAATTCTTTTTTCCTTTAATCCGTTAAGAAATGTTACTTAATATTAAAAATTAAAACTATTATTCTCAATTTTAAAAAATAGAAACTAAAATAACTATAAAGGCTAGAATTAAAACACAAAAATACATAAATATTATTGTACTTATAATCTTCGTTAAAAAAAAATGACAAAGCATAATCACTTTTAAAATGAAATTATTATACGTAAAAAGCACGATAATAAGTAATGATGAACCCTGTGGAATCTCGCATGAGTCTATATATGCAGTGAAAGAGTGAGCAGCAACGGCAAGCACACACAGAAAACAACATTGAAGCGATCAACCATGGTTTGTTTCTCATCACAATCACAGTTTCGTGTTTTACTAGTTTTGGTGTATGCAATAACGATTCACAAAGGTGTGTGTAGTACAAATGTGAAGCTGAGTTGCAATGAAAAAGATCGATCTCCATTGCTGCTATTCAAACACAGCGTCAAAGATCATTCCAACAAGCTCTCATCTTGGTCCAGTGGAGAAGATTGCTGTGCGTGGAAAGGAGTGTTGTGTGACAACACCACAGGGAGAGTCACAAGACTTGATCTGAACCAACAGTACTTGGAAGGTGAAATCAATCTATCTCTTCTTCAAATTGAATTTTTGACCTACTTGGACTTGAGCATGAATGATTTCACAGCTTTAATTCATCCACCTCTTTCTACTGCACATTTCAACTTATCTTACCTTGAATACCTGGACTTATCCTTCAATGAAGATCTTCATTTCAACAATCTTCAATGGCTTTCTCAACTTCCTCCTTCGTTGAAATGTCTAAATCTCAGTGAGATTAATCTTGAAAATGAAACAAACTGGCTTCAAACCATGGCCATGCATCATCCTTCTCTGTTAGAGTTGAGATTGGCAAGTTGTGGGTTAGTCAACATGAGCCCTTTTGTCAAGTTTGTGAATTTTACATCACTTCTCACACTTGACTTGTCTGGGAATTACTTTGACTCTGAGTTGCCTTATTGGTTGTTTAACGTTAGCAGTGACATTTTCCACATCGACCTTAGCTTCAATAATTTAAAGGGTAGAATCCCCAAGAGCTTGCTTAATCTTCGAAATCTTGAATCTTTGAGATTGTCAAATAACGAACTTACTGGACCAATTCCGGATTGGTTAGGGGAGCATGAACGTCTGCAACATCTTGTTCTTTCTGAAAACTTGTTTAACGGTCCCTTTCCTTCCACTCTTGGAAACCTTTCATCCTTAACTGAATTAGGTGTTAGCTCCGGTTTCTTGAGTGGTAATCTTACAGACACAATTGGCCAACTCTCTAACTTGAGGACTTTGTTCATTGGAGGCTCATTGTCTGGTGTTCTATCTGAGAAGCACTTCTCCAAACTCTTTAACTTGGAATCACTTGTCCTGAATTCAGGTTTTTCTTTTGACATTGATCCTAAATGGATTCCTCCTTTCCAACTTCGTGAAGTTAGCTTGAAAAACACAAATCTAGGTCCTACTTTTCCAGAATGGCTATACACACAAACGACACTAGAAGCTCTAGACACTTCTTTTTCCAAACTTTCTTCCATAAATGCAGACAAGTTTTGGAGTTTTGTAGCCAAAATCAGAGCCATTAACTTGTCCTTCAACGCAATCAGTGCAGACTTGTCAAATGTCACTCTAGAATCTGAATATGCAATATTGGCTTGCAACAACTTCAGAGGAACACTCCCACGTATATCATCAAATGTCTTCATGATTAATATGGCAAACAATTCCTTGTCTGGACCCATTTCTCCCTTTCTGTGTCATAAATCAGGCAAGAAAAGTGCATTGGGTTACTTGGATATATCAATTAATTCATTGAGCGGAGTGATTCCCAATTGCTGGGAGAATTGGAGAAGTTTGACATTCCTTTTCATTGGCAACAATAGGCTAGAAGGTGAGATTCCTCCATCAATTGAGCTGTTAAATGAAATCATTGTGATGGACTTCAACAAGAACAACTTGTCTGGGGAGTTTTCACTGGACTTGTCAAACATGAAATCGTTGGTATTCATCAACCTTGGACATAACAGTTTTTCTGGAGTTGTACCAACAAAGATGCCAGAGAGTATGCAAGTGATGATATTGAGATCCAATCAATTTAGTAGCAACATTCCGCAACAACTGTGCAGCCTTCCCTCTCTGATACAACTTGATCTTTCACAGAATAAACTTGTTGGATCCATTCCTCCTTGTGTCTGCAACGTTAGTTCCATGGATGGTGAAAGAAGAATAAGACATTTCAGGTTTACTTTCGATTTGTTTTGGAAAGGTCGAGAGTTGGGGTACAGAGACATTGGTCTGTTGAGAAATTTGGATCTCTCATCAAACAATCTGTCTGGAGAGATCCCCACTGAACTCTTTGGCCTCACTCAATTGTTGTTCTTGAACTTGTCTAGAAATCATTTAAAGGGAAAGATACCAATCAAGATTGGTGGCATGAAAAATTTGGAGTCTCTCGATCTCTCCAACAATCACCTTTCAGGGACAATTCCCAGAACAATATCCAATTTAACTTTTCTGAGTTATCTCAATCTGTCGTACAATGATTTCAGCGGAGAAATCCCATTGGGGACTCAACTTGAGAGCTTTGATGCATGGAGCTATGTTGGGAATCCCAAACTATGTGGACTTCCTCTGCCAAAAAATTGCTCCAACACACACCAGAGAGTGGGAAGTGGTGCAAACAACTCACAGAATGAGTCACTCTATCTTGGGATGGTAGGTGGATTTGTTGTTGGCTTGTGGGGAGTGTGGGGTTCTTTGTTCATCAACAGAGCATGGAGACACAAATATTTTCTTATGTTGAATCATGTAGCAGATTGGCTTTATGAGGTTATAGTTCTCAAGATCAATCATTTTTCTCGGGTAAGAGCAAGTGCTAGATGAAGTAAAAGACTGATTCCACGAGTTTTCAGAGAAGATGCTTACAAATAAATAAAGTTACTTGCAAAGATAGCAATGTCAAAGTTACTTATTAATACCTCATTTTGTCTTACAATCTCACACCTAATTAATGTTACTTGCAATTAGAGTGTAATTGTTTTGTACTGGAGTACTCTTGGGTTATATTTGTTTTTTGGTACATGGGTTATGGTTATAGTCAAAATTGTTTTTTGGTACTTGAATAATAATTTTGAACTCGGCTGTTTTCTCCGGTGATTATTTCAACAAGTCACTATAAGTTTTCATCTTTATTTCTATCTTTATCCAACGACAAAATAATTCAAGTTATGTGTTGTAAATCTTTATTTTCGTTGTGCTGTTCCACGAACATTTTTTTATAATTCAAACATAAAGCAACTATATTTGTGCTGTCTAAACAGATCAATGGATCTTATGGTGATAACTTTACTAACTTTCATATAAACAATTATCTTAAGTTATACCAGCAATGATTTCTGATTGGTTGACAATGTGAAAAAAATTCTAGAGACCATACACATCTAATAAATGTTGGGTAGATATGTACAACCAGTGGCATTCTAATTATGAATTAATTAATGGACAATGATATTTTTACTATTAAACTTTGACAACTTTTTCTTATAACATGAGGTGACATTTTCTAAATGATTTTGAAATATTAAGAATGGGTAAATGGAAAAATAGAAAACCACTTAGAAAATACCACCTAAGGTTATAAGAAAAAGTTAGCAAAATTTAGTAGTCAAAAAATCATTTTCCTTAATTAATTATGTTGGTGGGTACCTGGATGGTGTGAAATCAGAGTTGCTGCACTCTGTTTCTCTATCTGACGAAGGAGGGGTTCTCTCTCTGACGTGGAAAGACAACTAATAGCTTTGCACAGAATTGTGTACTTATTAACTAAATCCTTGTAGTCACTTAATAGCATCTCCACATCTCCAACTGTTAGCCCTTTGCTCTCTGCTTCCATGTAAGGATAATTTGATCCATGTTCTAAAACTTCAAACACTGCAACATTTTACTGTGGTTATGTTCAGGGATGAAAGCTCCAACAAGTATTTATAGAAATGGAAAACATAAATCGGCAAAATTAAAGAGTTCAATCAAATAAATCAAACTTCTTCAGTCTTAAATAAGTTAAGTAACATAAATTTTTTAGAAGAAAACATAAATTAATTCTTTGTTTCATCTCATAACATAAGTTAATCCAAAGTGACTGTGTCTGTTTGGTATGGATTATTTTTATTGAGAAAATAATTGTTATTTGAAAAGCTCTTTTTCAAATAGTTACACTAACAAACTAATTGTTTTTTTTTTAAATAAACTAAACAGTTTCACTTACACATACTAAAAAAGACAGGGATCAAGAAAACAAGTTCTTCTAACCTCCAGTAGCATTAGGTTTGTGGGGCATTTTCTCTGAGAAACTGCACTCGTTGTTCTGTTGCTGGCTCATTTGACATGTAGAGGATGATTCATTTGTGACTTTATTCATCAACTTGGCTGCTTGCATGCTCTCCTCAAATTTGTTTTCGTCCATTGAAAGTGATTTGGCATTTAAGTCAACTATAAATGACGTTGCTGACACTAGATTTGTGAAATAATATTCAGCTTCTGATATAAGTTTTTCTTGCCTTCTGAACAACTTGATGAATTTGAGGTTAGAATGCAACTTTGAAGGATTTGCCTGAAAGTGACAAACCAAAAGGAATAAATCAATCACTGTCAAAAAGGGGTAGTGTAAAGGGAGAATTTGGATTATCTGCTGGTTTTTGTGTGCTGGTTTTTTATTGTGCCTTCTTAACACATTGATTACTATTAATTTTGACATTTTAAAATATATTAAAAATATATTTAAAATATCAATACAGTGTATTTTTAATGCTCAGCAGAAGACAGTACTAAAAAAACTAGTAGAGAATTTGGACTCGTAAAGAGAAGCCTGTGGCGGCCTAAAATCAATGAAAGGAAGAGTTCAAATTTAATCAAAACACAATTTAAAGGCTCTAGAAAATGTTGCCAGGATTTACCAGTCATGGCTATTACAACATATTCTTATCTTTTCTTATTAAAAAAATCATGACTCAGGTTCTCTACATAGAACCTTATAAGTTGGACTGAAGCATTTATTATACAGCATCATGTCAGTATCTCTACACATCTACATCAAATAATTTGCAAAGAATTACAATACTATTTATTAGTGAAAACTCTTAGAATTTGATTTTTCCTATATCACTAGGGTATGTTGGATTTCCAACACACCATCATCACACCGTGGAAGATGTCAACAAATACTAAAATAGATTATGAATTAATTATGTTAGAATTAGACACAAAGAATCTTCTACACTCTGTAATACTGGCAAAAGAGGGTCTCGGTATCCTATGTTAATAAATGGAATTTAAGTCTTATTCAACCATATGAAATCAGCTTATAAGGTTAGGTTTGCGTCTACTCATGTATCGAAAGTTAAACTTAAAGTTCACCTCTTTTTTGATAGAGATCCCACATCAATTAAAGATAAGACGAATTACACTATATGAGTAGGTGCAGATCTCATCTTACAAATAGGTTTTATAAGGTTGAGTTAGACTTAAATTCACCTCTTTAAGATTCTAAAATTATATTTGACACCCAGCAAAATGTCTTATTACCAAGAGGGCTTGCCTTGATCGTAACATATATGAGCACAGGAAGAAAGTCATCTGCCCCAGCAGGAACATGCTCAGACATTGCAACATTTAGCAACACATTGTTGATGACTCTGCAACAATTCAAAATGCTCAGGAGCTTCTCATGGGGAGATTTGAAGGCATTGATTTTCAGCAATTCTTTCTCTGCAAGCTAAGTGAAAAAGGAAAATGGTGTCAATACTTATAAGTAGTTCTAATTTATAGAAAAGCCGAAGGCGCTTGGCATTATTAACTCTTGCAATTTAAACTTCATTTTCTTTCCAAAAATTCTCTGCTTGTCCTGTCACAGTTTCACATAATATGGTGCTAAGGATTTCTCAAATCAAGAAACAACTATTCCACAAGTTTAATTTATCAAATGAAGACACATGAACAACTTTATACCATATTTCTAACATTCCCCAACACAAAAGCCCTCTAAACGTAAACATAGAAAATGCACATGCTCATTCACCTTGTGTCAAAATTCTATATTTATTACAATGGGAATTCTACGAATCAGTTGATGCTTAGAACTGTTATTCTTCCAATACACTGACTGTCATACTATTCCAACTTGTTAGTAATATTATTTGCAATGATGATTCTATTTGCTTAACGTTTTCCAATTTTAATAAAAATCACATAAAAGACTTTTACATATTTTAGTAGAATGAAGCGTACCAGCAATGAAGCTTCATTTTGAAGAATTGGCGGTATATCCAAATGTTCAGGCTTCAGAAAGGTTTGGAGCAAGCTTATTTTCTCAGAGATTTCATTGTCAATCTTAGCATCCTCAGGAGTAGCAGAAAATGTTCGAGAGAACAATTTAATCATTACGTATTTTTCTAAACCCTGCAGTAAAATACATAAGGTAGTTATATTCATATAAGTCAAAAACACCCCTTCAATGATGTAATGTAAGCATAAATGGTTAGAAATTCAAGTGTGAGTTTAAGTCCCACATTGACTAGAAATGAGAAAGTAGAGTACTATATAAGGATAAAGACCCATAAACCCATTGTCTTAAGGTTTTGGGGTGAGAGTGGTGTCAATGCCTTATGTGGTTGGATTCAGGTCTTATTGGTGTTGTATCTCCCTGGCGATACCCTCTCTGTAGACCTAATATAAAAAGAGGGAATAGCAATTTTGAACAGGAAAATTACACTTACTCCTTTGAACTTAGTTTGAAATATTCTAAATTCCTCTATTTTTGTAAAAAATAAAATAAAAAATACTGCGTACCCTTCCATTAACACATTTGTAAGAGCTCTGTTGATTTGTTAATACATTAAACTGATGTAGTGTGCTATAAGATTATGATTGTTTGATAAACGAACCTCCAAGGCACAATCAATGTCTTCTTCAGAGGCAGTTGTCCACAGTGGATGATCTCGCATTGCTGCTTCCATTGACAGAAAAAAATCTTGAACTCTTTTCCCATCATTTTCAGGTTTCGGTTGGTAAAATGAAAAGGATACTATAAAGCTGATAAAATAATTTTGCCGTCAGGATTAATAGAAGCACAAAACATACAAAACAAAATCCAAACGCAAAAATTCATCACCAAAGCTTTTATTCAATTGTACTGAATAATTTTTATGTTGAACCCAAGAGTATCTTCAGTACAGTTGGTATATAAGGGATTGATATCGTGTAAGAAATTCCTTTTCATACAAATAAATTGAGTGATCGAACTCACGATCACATTATTAAAAAAGCACAGTTATTTGTGAATCAGAGCACACCATGTTGATAATAATATTGAATAATTTTACTCAAAATAGTAAATTGAATGCAATGCAATGTGATGAACGTAGCAGTGATAATAATAAAACCAATAAAATCAAACACTAGTTTCTCTTTCAACTTTTGAGTGCATAAACAGAGTAGAAAAGATGTATAGCATAAGCATTGCAATTGAATAAGAGAAAATGAAAAAGGGAAAATAGAGTGAAAGGTGGTGATTGCCTCTTGATGGATCGAACGAGGTCAAGGGAAGCAGGGTGATGCATGCGATTGAGACAATCAGTGAAAGGCGTTGTTGATCTTGACTCTGCGACAGTGTCCGTGTTCATGTTGTTGATGTTAATGGAATAATCCCAATTCATGAGAGATTGAAACTGAAACAGAGGAAGAGGGAGCATGTTTCAGAATGAAAACATAGGAGATGAAAATAATTAGGTAAAGAGATACACGTGATTCACGTTTTATGCACCTACCAGCATAAGATACTTAGTCTACTAATTCGTCAACTCTTTTCTTGTACGTGGTGATACTAGATATTACACGAAAAAGGGATAATAAGATAAATTTGTAATGCTTCAAATTAGGATGAACGTAATTTTGGTTTCCCTAATTTAGAAAGAAAATCATTTTCATATCTCAATTTTTGGAAAATATATTTTTAGTTGTTAGCACTAAATTTGAGACTGAAAATAATGTGATTTAATAACTCTGTCCTCTTTGAATAGACACTTCTTTTAAAATTTGAGACCTAAAAATTTTGGACTAAAATCATGCGAAAGTTCACATCAATGTATTAATCACTTATCACCTACCGATATAAAATAAGATTTTTTGTGAAATTAAGGTTTTCTTTTATCCATTTTGGTATATGTTTTGAAATAGAGGATATGTAAACACATATATTAAAAATCACATTGTCATATATATTTGATATCATCAATAAAGAGATATAAAAGTGAGTTTATCTCACTATAATAAAAACATGAAGATATTTATAACCTTTTCTAGATATTTATTGTATTCGTTCAATATGAGACTTGTCTTGTATTTCTCATTAGAGAAAATAATGAACTTCAATTCAAAACTTTAGACAACGTAGATTCTCTTGACAAAGATCTCACTCCTCTTTTCCTTTTCTTATTTAGTTTTTCTTTATAAGAATGTGAGACGGATTCATATTATTTTTGAAAAGGAAGAACTTCTATGTTTTGCTTACCTTACCTTCAACATTTTTTTTCATTCTGCTGTCTTTTGATTGATCCTTTTCAGATCTTCATCAATTGATGCATATCTTCGGATTAGAAGGCAAAGACAGTTCAACTACAAGTAGTTCTCACCAAAACATTTGACACTCATGGAAGGTTTAACTTAAAAGATTATCACACACAAAAAATAATTAAATTGAAAGAGGGAAGCGTGAGAGAATGTGACCTTACAATATGTAATGTGTTTGGTTATTAAACAAAACAATATAGCAAAGCAGAATGGTTTGTATGGGTGTGAATTCTAGTATGAAAAAGTCATATAAGCAGAAAATGATGAAAAAGACAAGCTGTCACAGCAGTACAACGTTCATGACAGAAGAAAAATAACATAAATGACAGAGAAATATCCCAAAGGGCCAGGAGAGAGAAAAAGACAATTCACATCCTCCCTTTCTCCTATAGCAAAAGCTGTTTTTATAATCACGTCGTACTCCACACGAAATCCTTCAGTGCAAAATTGATTATTCGTTTCCTTCCACTTTTTCGTTTACCTTTGTTTTCCTCCCACTTTGCCATGTGTCCCATGGGTCCCATGTCCTTCATCTGCTCATTACCCGCGCCATTCATAACATTTCTTCCCCCATGGAAGTCAACCTTGTCCTCAAGGTTGAAGTGAGGATACTCCCGTTGCAAAGTACTCACGTCTTCCCAAGTAGCTTCAGAGATATCCAACACTTCCCATTGGACCAGTACTTGAGGAATATGTTGATCTGCTCGTAAAATGACTCTGTATTGTAACACCTTGAGCAGTTGAATAACAGGGCCAAGTTCATGCGTGAGCAAAGGCAGAGGCATATATGGTTGTTGATGTTCTCCTTTGCACGGTTTCAATAAAGACACATGGAAAACTGGGTGAATCTTCGCTGTAGGAGGCAAGGATAATTTATAAGCAACAGGGCCAATGCGTTGTATCACCGGAAATGGACCAAAATAACGAAGGCCAAGCTTCTGATTTTTGCGAAGAGCCACCGAATGTTGCCTATATGGTTGGAGTTTTACAAACACTAATTCTCCCACTTGGAACTCCACATGGACGCGCTTCTGATCTGCATATTTCTTCATCAGAGCCTGGGCTTTTATCAAATTCTGCTTAAGACATAAAAGGGTTTGATCACGGTGCAACATCATTTCTTGTAAAGAAGGGGGCCTCGGTGGCATTTTGTTCATACTTCGGAAAAGTAGGGGGGTCTCTCCCATAAACTGCCTTGAATGGTGTCATGCCAATATTGGTTTGGAAGGCAGTATTATACCAGTATTCAGCCCAGGATAACATCTTACTCTAGCCTTTCGGTTCATCCACTGTGAAGCATCGTAAATACATTTCTAAGCATCGATTAAGAGCTTCCTACTGACCATCGGATTGTGGGTGGTAGGCGGTACTCATAGCTAAGGTAGTGCCACTTAGCTTACAAAGTTGTTGCCAAAAATTACTTGTAAAGACGCGCTCACGATCTGAAACGATTGATTTGGGCATCCCATGTAACTTCACAATAGATTGCATGAACGCCTCAGCCTCGTGCTTGCTTGAATAATCTGCCTTAAGGGTGCAAAAGTGCGCATACTTTGAGAGACGATCGATGACAACCATAATTACGGAAAAGCCATATGATGGGGGAAGGCCAACAATAAAATCCATGGCCAAGTCTTCCCAAATTTGTTGCGGGATAGGGAGGGGCTGTAATAGTCCCGCTGGTGATGTAGTGGATGATTTGGCTTGTTGGCATATCAAGCAGTGTTGGACATAAGCTTTAACATCTTGGGCCATACCCGGCCAATAGAACTGGGATGAAACTCTTGCTAAAGTGCGCGCAATACCCGAGTGGCCACCAATGGGAGAACTATGCAACTCCTGCAAAATAGTTTGAATCAAGGGGTGCTGGGTCGGTACCACGAGTCGTTGCTTCCAGAACAACAACTTGTTTTGAACAGTATAATGCGGACTTTGGGGAGTGCCTGCGTCGCAGAGTTTGAAAATATCTGAGAGTTTAGAATCAGCAGCAATCGCATCACGTAAGTGTATAATGAGATCCCAGGTAGGCTGAGACAAAGCCATGAAATAGGATCGAGACAGGGCATCTGCAGCTTGGTTCTTCTCCTTGTCGGACTTATACTCGATGGTAAAATCATACCCCAAAAACTTGTGCAACCAAGCTTGTTGCTCCGGAGTATGAATAGCTTGTTCCATGAGACATTTTAAACTTTTTTGGTCAGTTCGGATGGTGAATTTATGGCCAAGTAAGTAGTGCCGAAATTTCGCAATAGCCTCGGTGATTGCATGGAATTCCCTGGTATAGGCAGATTGTTTTTGCATTTGTGGTGACAATTTCTTAGAAAAGAATGCAATGGGATGTTGTGATTGGCTAAGAACCGCTCCAATGTCGGTCCCTGATGCATCCGTTTCCAAAATAAACGGTTTGTAGAAGTCTGGCAGTGCCAAAACAGGAGCCGTGGTGATGGCTGTCTTGAGGGTATCAAAAGCAATCTTGGCTTGCAAATCCCAATGGAACTTATCCTTTTTTAGCAAATTGGTTAAGGGAGTAGCTATGGAAGCATACCCTTTAATAAATCGGCGATAGTACCCGGTTAATCCCAAAAACCCACGTAATTGTTTCACTGTGGTTGGAATGGGCCAATTCAATATGGCTGTCACCTTGTTGTTGTCCATCGAAACACCCTTACTCGAGACAACATGACCAAGGTATTCCATTTATTGTACACTAAAATGACACTTGGATAATTTGGCAAAGAGACGGTGTTGTTGTAAAATCTGAAGGACAGCTTCCAAGTGGTGTAAGTGAAGGGACCAAGAGGTACTGTAGATCAATATGTCATAAAAAAAAAACTAACACTGCTTTTCGCAACATCCCTTGAAATATAGAATTCATCAAGCTTTGGAAAGTAGCGTTGGCATTTGTAAGCCCAAAGGGCATCACGAGCCATTCATAATGACCTTGATGAGTGCGGAAGGCTGTTTTGAATTGATCCTCTGGTTCCATCAAAATTTGATGATAACCGGAACAAAGATCTAGTTTGGAGAAATTGAGCGCCGCATAGTTCATCCAGTAATTCATCGACCGTAGGGATGGGGAAGCTATCCTTAACTGTGATGGCGTTTAAAGCCCTGTAATCAGTACAAAACCGCCATGTACCATCTTTTTTCTTGACTAAGAGTATTGGTGAAGAGAATAGGTTGTTGCTAGGAGAAATAATGCCTTCCTTCAACATGGCAGCAATCATGGTTTCGATCTGCTCCTTATGGCTGTGAGGATATCTATAAGGTCGAACTTTCACCGGTTGCGTACCAGGCAGCAAGGGAATCTGGTGATTATGAGACCGAACTGGTGGTAAACCCGAAGGTTCAGCAAAAACAGAGCAATATTGATGTAGGAGAAGAGCTAGCTCTGGGTGTAAGTCAACATGGCAGTCAACCCAGTTATCCTTTGGCTCCGTAGGAAGTTGAAGTTGTAATGCATAGCATTCATCAATAGCACGGGTGTGAGACATTCGCCGGATATGATGAAATTGCACTGGAGTGGGAAGCTTAGAGTTATCACCCCGGAGAGTAATAAATTCACCATTCAAGTAAAATTTTAGAGTTAATGTACTATAATCTGAAATATGAGGGCCTAACGTAGCCAACCACGATGCACCTAACACCAAATCTGCGCCAGCAACCGGTAATAAATACACGAGAAGAGTAAGGATATGACCTTGTATTGCCACCGTGAGTTCCTTTATCAGACCTTCAACCTTCAACGAGTTGCCATTTCCCACCATCACGTTAAAAGTGGAAATGGGTTCAACGGGTAATTGTAAGTGAGTTGCAAGTCGAGGTTGGAGAAAACTATCAGAACTACCACTGTCTAACAAAATCTGAACAGGGGCACCCTGAATGGAGCCTTGGAAGCGCATGGTACCCACTCCGTGAGATCTTGTAAGGGCATTTAGGGAGAGATGATGATCCAAGTTATGGTCGGTGGTGGTATGAGCAGGGGTGGGAGTTGGTTGTGTTGGATCGGGAGGGTCCTCGGGTTCTTTGTATTGAAGTAATAGGTACTGTTTATTAGGGCATTTATGGGTTGGGGTGAATTTGGCATCACAAGTATAACATAATCCTTTCTCTCTCCGAATTTGCATTTCCGCCGGGGTAATGTGTTTGACAGTGGATGGTTTGAAAGGTTGGCTAAATGGTTTCATGTTTGGTGGGGGTAACAAGGGTGGTAAGGTATTTGGGTTTGGGTGTGGGTGGGTTGTGGTTTTGGTGGAATACGTTTTAGGGTAGCTAGAAGAAAAGTGAGGTTTGGGATTAGGGTTATATTTGTCTTCAAAAAGTTTAGCTAATGATACCGCTTTGAGAATGGAGTTTGGGGATTGTGCCAACACGTCATGTCTAATTTCCAGTTTAAGACCATTTAAAAAACAGTCAAGGATGGCGTCAGCGGTAACGCCCGTAATGCGATTAGCCAAGGCCGTGAATTCAACGTAATAATCATTGACAGATCCCAACTGGGAGAGTTTGAAGAAAGCAGATCGTGGGCATTCGTATGGTGAAGGGCCAAATTCCAGGGTTAATGCCTTAGTAAAACCATCCCATGACTGGAAGGGGTTGTTCTTTTGCATCATCTGAAACCAAGGCACCACATCTTTCTCCAAATAGATAGCAACAATAGTGAAACGTTGGGGCTCAGGAGTATTATAATACTTAAAAAATTGCTCCGCTTTAAAGATCCATTGTAAAACATTAGTACCATCAAACTTGGGAAAATCAATCTTAATATTCCGAACCTGAAACGACAAGCTGGATGTTGAGTTCAAACCACCAGGGGCCTGTTGTTTGGAAACGTTATGGATGGCTAGCTCGAGCTTTTCAAAACGTTCTGTATAACTGAGATCACGCTTCTCCATGAGGTCAAGGATTTTCTTCACGTTAGCATCAAGATCCTTGAGGCATGTGTTTTCGACCATGGTGGTGTCGATGAAAGCACCAAAATGTAATGTGTTTGGTTATTAAACAAAACAATATAGCAACTGTGAAAGCAGAATGGTCTGTATGGGTGTGAATTCTAGTATGAAAAAGTCATATAAGCAGAAAATGATGAAAAAGACAAGCTGTCACAACAGTACAACGTTCATGACAGAAGAAAAATAACAGAAATGACAGAAAAATATCCCAAAGGGCCAAGAGAGAGAAAAAGACAATTCACATCCTCCCTTTCTCCTATAGCAAAAGTTGTTTTTATAATCACGTCGTACTCCACACGAAATCCTTCAGTGCAGAATTGATTATTCATTTCCTTCCACTTTTTCGTTTGCCTTTGTTTTCCTCCCACTTTGCCATGTGTCCCATGGGTCCCATGTCCTTCATCTGCTCATTACCCGCGCCATTCATAACACTATATAACATATGATTCCGACAAGGTTGATATCCTTTGTCATCTCCGATTTGCATTATCTCCAAATAGCATAAAAAAAGAAAAAGAAATAGAAAGGTGTAGAAAGACTAAACCAAAAGGTACTCCAGAAGCAAACTCATAAGAAAATAAAGAACACCTATTATTTAATAAAATTTAGAATACTATGCTGCCACCGATTACAACGTTCTATAATACCATACCAAACAAGTTCATCAATGCAATATTAGGATATTTGTCAGGCTTAGATGTGCCGTGTAGAATTGTTTCTTCACTTCAATTCTTTATATGTGAGTGCATATGTAAGTGACACTTGAAATTGTGCCTTAAGTCAAAATTGGATCCTCTCGTTTTTTTCATATGATAGGGTCGTGTGAGCAAAAATTTTAAGACCCCAAAACAAATTTTGACACGATAGTTTGAATGGTACAACTGTTTGAGTGGTAGCTAGTTGATTCAGTCCTATTTCCTAAAAATCACAACAAATGGACCTGCCTAGGATATTCCTCAACCAGCTTCATTTCATCACAAAGACATGAAATATCAGGCATTATCCCTCCATCTTGATACCTGTATATTCCATCTCCCAGTAGATCATTTAACAATGCATCTGGTTCTCTGGCTCCTCCATGCTGTAAGAATTTTGTTCTTAAAGCCAATCCTGTAGTTGATGAAAGTGGATCTTCCTCGCACAGTTTCTTCCATATGGTTGCAGCAAAACACTTAGCATACAAATAGCTATAATAACCTGCACAATAAATATATTAAAGTATCGACCGAAACTTCAAAACGTCAATAAATGGAGAAATTCAAGTTGAAGTCAAACACTTTTTGGTGGCATCCATTGGATAAATGTAACTTCTACCATCATAAGTGTCAGGTTATTTAAAACAAATAACATTGGATCATTATTCAAAATTCAAATTCAAAATATGCAGCCTATACACGAAGTGCGACAATGAACACAATTCACCCAAAGGAAATCAGGCACCTTCTAATTCAAAACTAATGAGTTCTGTCATTCTCACACGACTGTTTATTGAGATTTTAGTATGCTAAACATCGCTAATACAAGGAATTTTAACAAAATTAAGACTTTGGACACACCTGCACCATAATTAAGAAGATGACTGAATCGGGTCTCCCAATGTGTGCCTTCCACATGTCCATAATTGGTGTGCTCTCTTTTCAGTTCGGCGACAACAGAACTAATGTCACCATGAGGGAGTGGCTGCTCTCCAAAAAGTGTCTGGTCAACAAGAGCATAGAAGATCTGACAAAATAAGACAATTAAAGTGTTAAACAATGTAAACTATTTATCCTTCATAGTCAGAAAAATCAAGTTATGCTTATGCACTCACAACCAATGCGTCCTCTACACAGGCATGAAAAGAAAAGGAAAATATAAAAAACCTGACGCTGCAGTTCAGTTGCAGCAAACATATCTCTGGCACCCTGCATTGACTCAACCAACTTCTGAGGAATTTCTTCGCCAGTTGAATAGTGTCTAGCAAATTTTCTCAAAACTCGATAATCCCATGCATAGTATCTGTCATGAAAAGTAATACTTATATCAGCAGTTAGGTGTAACCAAATTTATTCAGAAGCAACTCTCGCCCTTCTAAATTATCAAATGATGATACCCCAAATATCTGCAATATTACAACATTCCCTTCATGTTAGTAAATGTATATCAATCATTCCCAACTTGCCAATACATTCTTGAAGTCTAGCAATGGGGAGCTGATGAGGACATGGATGAAGAGGAGATCACTCAAGAGCTTGAAGAGAGAGTCGATACCAGAACCAGATCTAAAGAACGAACAAAGGAAAGACTCCAAGAAGTAAACAACAATTATCAAGGAAGAATCACTCACTAGGGAGATGACAAGAGACCTTGGAGAGAACATCAAGAATACCTGTCTCCATAGTATAAGAAATCTTTGCTTGTATAAAGAAAATATTCATTTTTTAAAATTTTTACAAATTAATAGTTTTGTTTGGTTTCTAAGACTGCATGACAAATTGATTGATCACACTAACATGACCTTTCTATAAGACATCTTTCTCATCTTGTACTGGTGGATGTTGACATTCCAATTGCAGATCCCAATTGAAGATCGAAGAATCTCGGAATGTCATGGTTAAACTTTGAAAGTTGAAATTTCAGGGACTCACTTGAAGATGATGGTGAATGCAAAGGACTAAATCAGGGTTTCATTAAAAAGTTCAAGATACCAATGTAACACAGCTTTACAAGACTGAGATTATATTAGCTTAATTCTGCAAAATCAAACCAAAGTACATACACCATAGAAAATTAGGCACTTGCACAGCGAGTATCATTCAATTAAACAATTCATCCAAAACTTTTATATTTTATTACCACCCTGATTTCAGGGTTAAGACTTAAAGAATATAATTCTTGATGCATTCTACTCACTCAAACAGGTTGGATGGTATTTCAGCAAAATCCAGAACCGCTCTGGTGCCTGAAAAGTGCTGGTAGTCCTACAATGAGAACATGGGATCATCTCATTACAAAAATGACAGCAGTAACTACTTTTCGAAGATTATGAAAAAATGTTTGCAAAGGTATTTTAGTTCAGTAAAGAATATAGTAAGAGAGTCCAAATAATTCGAACTTCAAAATGATTTTAAAACAAATGTTACGTTAGTAAAGATTAACTCAATTTGTTAAAACCATGTTCATACTGGTGCCTTCAAAATATATGGTGAGGAAGAAATTTGACTTCTATAAATATTACTATCAAATTTTGAGAGGGAGAAAAATATTCTTATATTATTGATCTAACTGAAATGAAATGATATAAAGATGATGAATCCCTGTAACGTTACATCAGACAATCATCAAGGCCGAATGTCAGTTACAACTGCCTATTAGTGCAATATGCGAACTCGTGAATGAAGAGTAAAAGAGAAGACATTATCATTAAATGAACAAGGGCAGGGTAGATCTTATTTATTATGTATTTTTCTGTTATTTACACGATAAGATGAAATTTCTCATATATTGTAGTTATTTATAATAGTAACCAGGTAGGTAATAACTTGTATAAGTTTGTAAACAGGTTATTAATAAATCCCTAAAATTAGGGCATTGGTTTTACAACATTATCACATGCTCAAGGGATTGGACATCCTTACAGCTTAATTATAACACAGTTATCGTAGAGATATCACAAAAGTAAAAGTAGTTAACCTTGAAAACTGATAATATATTTATATTATTAACAATTGATTTGTATGGTGAATCCAACTTGCACAAATGTTTATCTTTGATTCTAACACGTCAAACAGCTTTGTCCTTATTTTGTAATGCTACTATTTCTTCATAAGTTCAAGAGGATACCGTTCTTGAAAGCAAAGAATGAAGAGCATGTCCAAACTCATGAAATAGAGTTTCTACTTCCCAATGACTGAGCCTTACAGCTGACGGATTTTGAGATCCCGAAAAGTTACAAACAAGAGCTACAATCTGCAAAATCATCAGAATCGAGCATAAATAAGAAGAATAAGAAGTCTGCCTCCTCTATGGTGAACACAATAAAAATGTGTTTAAAATGACCATTGTGCATTGATATTTGTCAAAAAAAAAAGGAAAATGTCATTATGAAAAAACTGATTGAACACAGTGACTTAGACAAATATGTTTAAAATGAGCATTGCACATTTATATTTGTCTAAAAGAGGAAAATGTCTTTCTGGAAAAACTCATTGAACAATAACACAGGTCTAGGAAAACCTATACAGTTCATTCTTAAATTTACTGCCTAAGTACCCTTAAACAGTTCAGTGATGCTAAGTGACGAGATAACAAATATGGTAGCTTTTTCTTGAAGTTCAAAAGTAAATGTTACGTTCAACTCCAAAAAAGTACAGTTTGAAAATGTTATAAACACATCACATATTTGGTAAATAAAAGTTTATGGTGCATAGATAGGCAAGAAGTGCTAAAACGGAGATTCAATTACTTACCACACAATAGGTAAAAAATGAATATGATGCCAATAAAGAATGGCATTTATGTTCACTTAAACTTGAGTTTATTGGTAACAAAAGCTTACATTTGTTTTCACCATCATTTCTACAAATAAATATGCACTTGAGATGAAAATTTAATAAACTAAAAAGGAGAGTTTTCTATGAATTGCATGAGTTGTTTTTCACCTGGCATGTTGATATTTGGTCATATAGCAAAAAACAATTTGTCTCAAGAACTAAAAAGAATTGAACTATAACCTAAAACATTATAAAACATCCTAATGTTTCCTATGTTTCATAAATTCCTATTGTTTCTCATAGAATGGGATAAATGTTCATTCAGAGCAACAGTCCTTGGAGATTGTTCATGTTTTGTAATTCAGGAAAACAACTACTGCCTAAGTTTTCCGGTTGAATTGATTTTTATCTAACCCGTTTTCTTTGTTTTTGTTGACAGGTTTGATAGGAGCATTCAAGAATGTAGTATTAGGTAAATTCATATTGGCAATGGGATACATAATTAATCAACTTATGCATCCCAAGTAAAGGGTACTTTTGTCTTCATGAAGTAATGATAGAAACTAAACAAGTTTCGCAAAATCTTTACATATACCAAATCACCTTATCTTTCTCGACTATTTGTGGTTTCCTCTCCACATAAGAGGCAGTGATATTTTCTTTATTTATTATTGTTATTTAATGTACTTTTTTGGAGCCTATATAAAGACATTGTCATGCCTTCTATAATGACAACAATCACTTATTGAATAAAAGCCTTAAAGATATTCTCTTGTGTTCCATGCTTCTTTGAGCATGAGCTTTACTTAGTTGCTATAATCCCATATTCCTTCTTGTCAAATGTCACATATCGACTGATTATCACTTTCTTTGTTTTTAGATTGTGTAGTTTGTATGCCTTTGAATTTTTGCAATATCCAATGAGCAACACTTCTTGTTCTGACAGTGCAAACAGGTCATTCCTTTGATTTTATTCATTAGTTCTGTCAAGTAAGCCGGGCCAATGAAGCTCCAAATATCGTGAGCTCTTTTAAATGGTTAGTCATCAACAACTCCAAATCATTATAATCAAGTTTTCTATCTAGCTCACTCTCTTAATATATATACTCTCACATACACAATATTTTTTTTTTCATTTTCTTATATCTACACATCTTTATCTCAAGTTCACAATAGCAATGTTGGATCTAACCAGCTTTGATACTAATTTGACATCGGTGGGGCATTACTTTGTATGCAAAGACTTTGCAAAACTTGATTAATTTCTATCATGTAGCACAAATATAGGGATAATAAAGTGCTAGGTGTTGAACAGTTCCAGTTAATTGGTGAAAGTGTTCCCTTAGTCTCACATCACATCACCAAGCATCACGTTTTTCCACCAGAACATGACACATCTCTTCTCTTTTCACTAATATCAGACCACATTAAAAATGGAATAGAAAACTCACATAGAAGGAACTACACGTATGACAAAAAGAGAAAATTATATTTATAGTTAGATGCCTCAATCTGAGTAAGAAACCGGGCATAAGCAAATTTTCACATACTGGAAGCTGGTATTCTGTCTGAGAAATTCTGCGACCCCCTTTTATTGCAAAGTGAGCACAACCAGGATACTTTCCCTTTCTTGAGTATAAATCGAGGTACAAATATCCCAAGTCACCCTGAAATGAGTTTGAATATCAGTGTCTTTGGTAATACATAAATTTAGTAAGGCCCAAAAAAGTATAAGATATTGGTAGAATAAAAAAAATATTAGGACAGCAGAAATACTTAATTAGGAAAGCAAGACAACTAGAGGAGCTCAAAGAGAGAATGGGTGAAAGTACATAAAAAATGAGATTGTGTACTTTGAGCAGTGGTTTAATAAATTACCACTCCTCCCAACAACTATAGTTTGGTGCAGAATCATATAATCCCACCACAGTAAGGCCAATCATCAATTTACTTTATAGTGTGACAAAATTGTGTTTTGAGTAAGAGAGAAGAAATAAAAGAAAATGATGGAAAGTGTAAGAAGAATGAGAGAGTGTTTCTGTAATCTGTGAAAGTCCTTTTGCTAAATTAATTGAAATAGATTTCTCATTTTATATTTTCAGTTGAAAAATGGAAGCTAGGTAGATGATCCTATGTTTGTAGTAACATACCTGATAACACAATTGCTATTGTCAGTTGTCTGACTGTGCATTTAAACATGAGATACACTCTCCCATTTAGTATAAGCAAAAAGAAGGTAATGGCATTGGTCGGAGGGCTGACATTCTTTTTTCAAACAAAGGTACAGAATGTGATAACCGACCAACCCTTGATTTTTAAGAGTCCTTATAGACAAATATTTGACAGTACAAATTAACATAAAGTTAAAACTACAGCAATATGACGTATGACTTAAAAATTTCTTCCACCAAATACCTCTTCGGGATGATGAAGAGATAGTTTAAGCACATGGGAATCCCAAGATTCATCAGGTGCTAGAGGGATGCTATGAAAGGTTGCACCAAACAATGACTGCACCAGCACCTTCAAACCCTCAATACAGTTCGAGAGAGAAAAATATGAACCTACAACCTGCATACATGATTTTTGGATTTATATGAAAAATACGAACATGGATACTAGAAGTATTGATTATAAACAAAACATGTCACACTTTAATTACCGAAGCATCCAATTTATAAGCAGAGGACTTCATCATTGTCATGTAATAGGTCTCATCCCATGGCCTTAAATCTCCATCACTTTGACCACATTTTTCTCTCTTGAATTTCGTGAGTAACTTATGCTCCTAAGATCATAAGATAAGTAAAAGAGAATAATTCTCAGTTACAGGCACAAGCAACTTTAGCTATTACACCCTCATGCCCAAGAACGTATACCTTGACGGAATCTATACCTCTCTAGTCTTAGGCTTGACCATCTTGCTCATTTCGAGTAAAAATGACATTACAACTTTTGGTGATAAAGCCATGTTAGGCTTAATAGAAAATTCAGCATAAGAACTACACCCCATTATCTGCATCAAATGATGACACAGAAAAATCATTTATGTTACAAAATCAAAATAGAAAAAAAAATAGCTGTCATTAAATACCTACAAAAATCATCAAGCAAAGTAAATAAAAATAAACATCCTACAGTTTTTTGTTGAAAAATAAAATTTTGACCTAAGAGAATTCAAACCTTGCTCAATTGTTGGAGCATACCATAATCTTTCCCTGATTTCATTGTTTCAGTTTCTATTCGTGCAGATTTATTACCCTATAAATTACTTTTCGATTTAAAAAATAATTATGACATATAGCATTTAAATAATACGACTTGCAACCAAATATAATTGTATCCACCATGCACTCATTATCAGAAAGTAATATTCAGCTCTTAATGTCCTTTTTCCAAGTATAATTCATAAAACAGAAATATCACATTCTTTTAGCAGTGGGCAAAAGTCTTGTTCGTTTTTACTGTAATCTGTTCATTTGGCTTCTGATATTTATAAAAGAATGCGGATGCTTGTCTCCTCGGGTGTATTTACTTGTAAATCCAACTTTCAGCTCATAACCCACTATCCTATTAGAGATAGCCTTTTTGAACTGTTCAAATCTAGAAAAGAGAGAAACACTGAGGTGAAACCGTGTGTTTCTGAATCAGGACAGGTGCTCTATTTATATTGAGAAAAAGGAATCATACAATAAATAGTGAAAACTTAATATCCTCTAATAACAAAGACATGATATGAGAATAAAAAAAAATGTTCCTAATAATACATATATAATCTAGATATTCGTGATTATATAGGATCAACTCCTTATTTCTATAATTATAACTATATTCCTTATTATATAGGATTAAGTCCTTATTTCTATAATCATAACACACCTCAAGCTAGAGCATATAGGTTGTACGTGCCTAGCTTATTACAAATATGATCAATTATCGGTCCTCTAAGAAACTTCATGAACACGTCAGCCAATTATTCATTTGAGATGACAAATCTAGTGGTGACATCAAATCCATCTAAAAATCCCATGAATCACAGGAAGTCAAATACTTTGAACTGATGACATGTTACATATGCAAAGACCTCACCCTGTTTTGTCTCCTAACACAACCATTATCCTTAGTTCTACTTAAGAAATGGGGTTACTCATTTCGGGCTGTCCAGCGTCTCCTTTTCTTTGTAATAAGCTGCTTGGGACTTTTGGAGAATATTAGATTTGTCCTAATAAGTTGCGGGATCAGTTTCTCCTAATGTCAGAGGCTCTGGTTTGCTGAAAGAGGTGAAACTTTTCTTGCAATGTTCTGTCTTTGCAAATTTTAGGTGAATATTACCGAAGAGAAAGGCAGGAATTTTGAAGTACATTTCTTCAACTATAAACTTTATCTACCAGAGGATTACTTTTTTGGCCACTATTTGGTGTTCAGCTCCTGGTGTATTCAGAACAGTTTTTTTGTTTCACTCAAGCACAAAGAGATATGCATGCCCAGTTACAATGTTACGAATTCCAAATTCCAATCTCTTACGTTATAGTTTCCTAATTTGTCTTCTTTTTCTTGAGAGTATTATTTATATTCTCTTTCTACAAACTTTTCTCTTTTTCCTAAATAAAATTCATCTCTACCCAAAAACAGAAAGTAACAGAAGTATCAAATATTTACACAAGCATACAAATGCTGATGGGGATCCAGAAAACATGTTGCATCAAACAGTAACATAGAATAAGAGAGAGAACACTTATGTCATGGCACAAATCAAACTGCTTAAACTGAGTCGGTATGCCTCATGACGATACAGACCTGAGCTAGCTCATGTCGTGCAGATATAAGCCTTTTAAGGACATCAACATTTGCATGTGGAACAGAATTTCCTCGTATATATACCATTTTCCTAACCTGAAAATACAGAGATAAATTGACAGATGTCCATTAGTTAATTACCGTATTAAGCTAGTTAGGTTGAAGAAATAAAGTAAGTTGCCTATAAATAAGAGGGGAAGTTGAGAACAATATTTTTAAATTGAATTTATCATTGAACAGGTTAAAGTACTACTTCAAGGTTCAATGGTCAAACTGCCAGAAATAATATAATGGTTTTACAAAATATATAATGTGGGAACAAAAATACATAACTCCATAATAAGCATTCCAAGTCTCAAGGTTTCACACTAGTTAAGGCCTCAAATGTGTGAAAATGCAATAATGTTAAGTCAATTCAACTATCACGTTTTGTAAGTTCTGAGATTATTAAAATAAAATACTTTTTAACGACTTGGATTTTTGACTAGATTTGCCAGCTTTTGACAGGTAATTTCTGAGGTTCAAATGGATTGAACATGACCAGTCCACTGATTTTTTTTATTTATTTGGCCAATCTAGTCCATTTTTAAAACATAGGTTAAGAGAGACATCATCATCACAATTGAGAGGAAACTAGAGACTTTGGGCATTAAAAGGTTCAGACCCTTTAAGTTTTGCAGCATTTTATCTGTGCAATTGAGTTTTATACCCATTTGAGGGTGGGGAAAAGACAAGTTCAGTCCCTCATGGATCATTTGAGAATACCAGCAGATCGTGAGTACACTAGAGTATTAATACTAGATTGCTTAGAAGATGAGATGTGATTACAAATGTTTTTTGTTCACATGAAGTTACTGGACAGTCCTTAATAGGACTCGTGAGTAATCCTTACAACTATCTATTATCAATATACTAAGTTAAACTTAAAAATCACCGAATAGAAACTACCTCATCATCAGATGAAAATTGTAGTACAGAAGAAAGAGTTTGTGGGTCCGTTGTAATCCGAAATCCTTTCTCTTTAAGGGTGCTCCTGGACCCTGATAAATCCTTGGTTATTAATGATACTGACCGATGTATAGGCTTTACAAGATAATGCAAATTCCTGGGGATGCGAGAAGAAGGATATATATCAACAGTTCCTGGGTCCATGACAATATTCTCGTTGTACCTAACCAGAGCAATAAATTGTAAACCGATCAAGATCAAAAAATTAGTAAGCCTAATTCAAACATACAACAGATCACCGTTGAGGAGAATATTAATTAGAGCATAAATTTATGGATTCTGACATCATGGCACCAGTTTACCAAAATAAACAAAAAATAAGGGGAAAAGACAGTAGAAAAATAAACTTATGTTCAGGGAACAGACTGCTTTCACATAAAAGAAAATTATTCAGTTTTCATAACAAGCAACAGAATTGTCACTGCAACCAATGCATCAATATCAGTTAAAACATACTCTCGGCATAGCTGAGAAATTTCAATATTTAGCGTGTTCACTCGATCTAATTTCCCTGCAAAGAAAGCACATAACATAAGAAACAATTTAGAAATAAAAAGTTCCCTACATCTTTATTGTGAGTAAAAGATGAAATAAAGAGTAAAATAATTACCAGAGCAGAGATTAATTCCACCCCTTTCAAAGTCAACACGTAAGTTTCTAACTCCCCTCTTAGCTTCCTCAGAAAGCATATGACATTCTTGCTCGGCTTTCTTAATTGCGTCATATAGATCATGATTTGTGTTCAGATACTGCATAGCAAAAGGAGAAAATAATGAGCACAGGTGTTGGAGTTAAAGCTCTGTGTAAGTATATAATGTCTGCATCTTACTTCTAGAACTACAGTGAAGACCAGATCTTCAAAGGTTAAGTTTCCCACATGATTTTTTTCTCAAATCATGATTGATTAGCAAGTTTAATCATATACTATACTTCTTGGTTTAGTGGGTCGTGTGATGTCGAATTGGTTGCTAACTAACTCTGAACTCTACACTTATTTCTGTCATGATTAAAGATATATATGCACTCGTCTTCAATTTAAAGTGCTTCTTCAGGCTTTAAGATCAGACATAACTAATCTGTCTTACTTCAGCATTCCAACCAAACCAACTATAATTTTGTCCTTAATGCCATTCTGTTGCTTACATATAGACTTCACAGAAAATAAGCATTTCATCCACTTCAATTCAGATAATAATCCATCCAACAACCTAACCAAATGCCATAGAGATCACATTTCCTTCCGCAATTAAATCAAATTTGTTGTCCACAACAATATAAATTTGGACAATGATAGATAAATTAAAAAGCAATGTCATAGTTTCCCCGTACTGTTATTCTATTTCCTCAATACTGCTACTTAACGTCAACAACATAAAATAATTAAAACGTGATCTTTGCCTTCAAAATTGTGGGACTACAAAAAGTTCAAGAAGTGTCTCTTTACCGTTCTGCCAAATATACAGAAAATATCTTACAGGGAAAAGATAGTAATACACTTTCTAACATATCCTTTAGAACACAATCCCATTGATTGAAATTCACTAGAAATCACAAAATTTTGCGAGTCCACTCCTGTCATCTGACTAGGTTCACTAAGGATCTACAGTTTTGAGTAAATTTTAACTAATAGTAGAGAGTGAGTTCCTGAACATGGAAGGAACATATAACAAAAGTACATGCTATGCCCATGCACACACACTCAAACTTTGAACACTTTAAGCAACGGAACAACAACAGTACATAATTTTTCATTTTTCTTAGGCTACACTTTTGTTACGTTAATTAACAATAAACATAAGGAAAACAAACAGTGAGCATCACCGGTCACCTCACATGTAGATATTCATTAATTCTCATCGATGCCTTGCTGGCCTCCTCAACAAACTCTCTGATTTACCAAAAAAAAAAACAGAAACATAACTTCAATCATGACAGAAGCATTACAAAATATGATGTCCAAAGATTTCATCAATCATTTACAATAGAAAAATCAACAATGTGCATGAATTAGAAAGAGAAGCCAGTTACTACAACCACTAATAACAATAGTAACAACAATTTACTCTTACATTATTAGTTAGAGTTCACAACTTTTAGTGTAGGACTCTCATTTCTATAACAGTTTCACAACATACTCTTCTCTCTCTCAGAGGTGCATTAACCAAAAAGTTTATTTCTTAAACTATTCTCCTTTTATAGTCAATTCTACTTTTTGTCTCTTTTAATCTATCTTCCTTTATCTCCGTCTTTAAATCCAATAATATTTGTTAAAGAAACTGACAATAGTTAAAAATAACCTTCTTATATCAGAGTTTAAATTGTTTATTGTAAATCCAAAATATAATTTAAACAACAAACATATCTTATTTACAACGAATTATAAATGTTAAACATCACTATCCTGTCAGGGAAAAAGCTAAAATACTACTACTACTAATAATAATAATAATGGCAACAAGAAGAGAACCTGTCAGGGTGGGTATGCCTACACAATTCAGCAGAGTCAACAACAGAGCATACCTAGAAAATGAAACATGCAAATTGCAATACATGTATTCGATAGAGTAAAAAAGTGAATACAACAAGCAAAGTACTTATTCTCTCAAGATAGTTGAATCAGGATACCAAGTGTGAAATGAAAAGCCTAGTTT
>Ga0214544_1001652_pt1 | contig 46770 bp, 19 predicted proteins | sample CNSS3metaG_FD_160074 | JGI IMG/M metagenome (GOLD analysis project Ga0214544, IMG submission 160074) | Root nodule microbial communities from cowpea collected in UCLA plant growth center, Los Angeles, California, USA - CNSS3 | ecosystem: Host-associated > Plants > Roots > Nodule | place: USA...
TATGAAAATGAAGAATGAAACCCTGCACTGCACCAGTATATAAGGAGTATCTTGGGTATGCAATCTTCCACACCAAAACACAAGAAGTTGCAACCTTAAACTCTTTCCTTCCTTCACACAATGTTGTACATTTTCCGTCAATACACCTTCGACAACTCGTTCGAGCATGTGGACTTCTCGAACAAGTTCCTGAAGGAGTATCAGATCGCACTCACCTTCGCCACCGATTCCGACGAATTCGGCCAACCCACCAACGGCATCTTCCGCCGCGGCTGGGACCTTGCGAAGGTGACACCAGAAGCCATCAAGCGGTTCAGGGAGAAGGCCGGAAGCATGGGCGTGGAGGTGAAAGTGTTCATCTGCATCGGCAACCGCGGCAACCGCGGCAACCCCTTCATAAACCGCGACAACCCCTTCAAAATCCTCGACAGAGATGCATGGATCGTCAACGCCACCGACTCACTCACGCGCCTCATCCAGGAGGTGAACCTCCAAGTGGACGGCATCGACGTGCAGTACGAGACAATCGATGCCTCAGCCGATGACTTTATCCATTGCGTGAGAGGTCTGATAAAGAACCTGCAGGACAATGGGGTAATCACCGTAGCTTCCATTTCCCCCACCTTTAGCCTCAACAAGGAGTTCTACCCTCCTTTGTACACTTCCGTGCCGTTCTTGTTTGATTATGTGGATTGCCAGTTCCCGAAGGAGCTTCATCCTATTGAGGACCCTACTGCGCTGTTGCAGAGGTACGATGAACTCACCCAGATTTATCCCATAAGGAAGCTCTTGGCTGGGTTCAGCCCAGAGAACGCCGAACCCTTCGTCTTCTTCCTCCGTGTCATGGACATTCTGCACAAGAAAAATGCTCCTGGTGCTTCCATTTATTACAATCATTTCTATGCTCCTCTATGAACATCATGCTCCTAGTACCATCATCTTATTCACTATTTACATCATCTGCTTCTTCACTATTTGCACCCTCATCGTCTTATCCATTCCCCACCTATATATGAAATAAAACGACATCTTTTATCTCCCTCTGTTTACCTTTTTATCTCTCTCATTTAAATATAAAATGAATTACTCTTTTTTATTCATAAATAATTGAATTAAGGTTATTTTTCAACTAAATGACCCGTGAAAGATAAAGACATGGGTCATAGAACCCAAACCACATAATCAGAAAGACTTCTATTATTACTGCAAGGTAACTCTGCTTTCTGATTGATTTTTCTCTCCAGAGATTTTCATGATGCCTTTGGTTTTGAATTTTGTGTTAACTTAGCTGTGTATAATGTATTTGGAAAAATAATTTTAATAGAATAAAACGTGCTTGAAACTTCAAATAAACTTAACAAAATGTGATTAAAAAAACTAAATTTACACATTTTTAAAGATAAATAATTAAATTAATCAAAAATTTCAATAAAAAACTAATTTTAAATCTCATTAAAACTGGAGAGACAAAAATATATTTAATCCTGATATAAATAACTCTCACATGGATGTTAGTCTAAATAATTAAAATATTAATTATATTGAGTAAAACCAATTTCAACCTATATAAATTAAGAAGAGTGTTAATTAAACAAAAACGTGATAAAAATTGATAAAAAAGTATAATATCAATAAAGATGGAATAAAAAAACATCAATTTTATTATTTATTAACTATTAATACCTGTTTAATATTTAAATATTTTTTTTGTTAGATCATACAATTTATCCAAAAAAATAAAATTCAATAAAGTTGAATTATCTTATTCAATTCAATTAAATGTAAAATTTAAAATAAGTTGAATTCAAGTTAAGGTACTAAAAATTATGAAATTTCTTATTAATATTTTGTTAGTGTTTAATTGGACTAGAGAATTAGAAATCATAAAGACATAAACAAAAAATTTCTTTAATCTGTAATACAAATAACGGGATCCAGGAATATCCTAAATAGTTTTATTTTGATACTCATAGTGTAGTGGTATATATATACCCTTTTCTAATTCATCAACATTAACAAAACTATTGAATTGTGTAACGCTATAAGTGTAACGTTCCATTTAATTATTAAGCGAAATCAAAGGAAACGTCACACAATAATAGTACTGTAGCGTAGTCTTGGGATCCTGAACACAACCCCTACAGTCTGGGCACACCACGATGCCGACGGAAACCATATACAAGTCTAACAAAAGAGAAAATAGTAGAAATGCATAAAGCGATACATGGGCCATAGCCCTAAAGAAATCATAAAGTAAAACTCCAACCCAGATGGCTAAGCAGCGAAATCACCATTTCTTTGTTGACCACGAGAACCTCGCTCATATGCTCCCATCAATCGAATTGATGATCATCACAAGAAAGAACAACCACATACAATACAACCATGCAACAAAACGGGTAAGTTAGAGCCGATAACATATTCATCATACAGTCAAATATATCTTCATCATCCCATATCCATATAACAACCAAGCATGTTACGACTCTCAATCAATACACTGCGACTCGACTCGACTCATCCGGATACGCATAACTTGATCGGATTCAGCGGACGCTTGCACTTGTGGTGGATACCTCTGCTCACCCTCGAGCTGCTCACCCCCGAGCTAAGTGTTACAAGTGTTACGATGAATCAAATTTCCCTCACCACAAGGTTAACCCTTAATGAATTTCAGGCCTCTTGCTACTCTCACCACAGGAGTCAGTCCACTTTAAGTGAGACTAACTGGCCCCTTAGAGTGTCAGGATGTTGTCCTTACCTTGAATCCTTACCTAGTTATACAGATGGGGCACCACCATGAACACCCACTAACAGGGGCCATGGAATTATGTCCCGACCACTGAAGCGCGACCCTGAAAGTCTCACCTAGAGACCCCAAGGAATTATGCACTGACACCTACAAAACATAACCACGCAGCCAAAATGACATTCACCATGCATGTATACGTTAATTGTACCAACCATTAAGCCAACGCCTTTCATGTTCCAGGCCCAACTCATTTCATCTCATCATAAACCAACTCATTTCATCTCGCCCAGCACCTCGCTCAGGCTGAAGGGTCTCGCTCAGGCGAGATAGTCTCGCCAAGCGAGCCCCCTTCGCCTAGGCGAGGGCTCGAAAAAGGCAGCAGGAGCACACGCGGGATCTCGCTTAGGCGAGACCCCTCTCGCCTGGGAGAGATGCTCGCTCGCTCAAAAAGCCAAGCTGATCGCCTGGGCAACCTTTCGCGCAAAAGTCCTGGGCGAGCTCCATGTTCATCTCGCCTAGGCGAGACTGGCTCGCTTGGGCGAGATTAACAGGTCTCGCCACTGTTCTCCTGTAACAGTCATGCTTCTCAACCAAACAAATCATACAAGACATTCGCACACATAAAAATGAAAGATCAAGCCATAAGATCAACAACCAACTCAAACGCAGTTCAAAACGACTCGAAACTAGAAACCCTAACTTCCCGTACCTGGAAAAAGGCTAACAGAACTTCGACGCAGGACCTCGGAGCACGGCAACTCGAGTGATGGACTTGAAGAACTGGTGAAACAGTAGAACAGTGGAAGAAAACGGGATTAGTTCGAACCCTAAACGGTGAAATGCGAACAACTTAGGAAGTAAATACGGTAGGGTCAGAATCACTTACGTGGAGTTGGAATCACTACTTGAGCTTTAGGCAGACTGGTTCGAGGTGGGAAACGAACCCTAGCAGAGCTCTAGCGGCACAGTGGAGAGGAAACGGCTGAAGGTTCTACGAATGCAAGGAAAACGGGGCGTTAGGGTAACTGAAACAGGTTTTATCAGTTGGGCCAGCTCTAAGCCCAAGCACAAGGGGCAACCCTTTACTCTAGGGCAGAAAAATTAGTAAGCCAAAATTAATGGGCCTTACAATAAGTAATCTAAAGTGACACATCATCTATGTGTGTTAGATGAAAAGTAAAACTTAACATAATTATATAATTTTTAATAAATTTCATCTTACAATAAAAGCTGTATTCGAAGAGTTTTTTAGATGTCTTCCTTTTCTAAATATTAGAAATAGTTTTAATAAAAAATATGTATGTTCTTTGTTATTATATATGTGTACTTAGCTTGAAATAATAATAAAAATATTGACAAAATTATTTCTCTATTAATAGGGTGATGGTAAGGGATTTTTTCCAATAATTGGAATTAGAGTTAAGGTCACGAGTTTGATTTCTGGTGGGCAACTGTTAAGAGAGAGATTGTTGTGGGTTGCACAATTGTCCCGTGGTGGAGACCAGATGAGCCAAGTCAAAATCCAAGAGTAAGATTCCCTAGTAGGACAATTGCTTCGAATTATGGTACTTTGGCAGTTACACTCTTAAGTAAACAAAATTACGATCTAACTAATGGTTATAACATTTGGCATACTGATAAACGCTTGATCCTAACACTTCCATTATTTCATTTAGGTTATTCCGCACAGGTATGTATAGTTTGATGTTTTCTACATAGTTCATATAATGGTAATTGATGTTATATTGATGCATGGTGATATGTTTATATATGAATAATTTCATTTTCGTAAAATAACACTAAAAAAATGAAAAAAGCAACAAAAAAATCTGAGAAAACATTTATCGGATTTAGACATTTGGTTAAGAAAGTCAATGAATTTCGAAAATTGGTCAATTAAATGACGAATTTCGAAATCCAATTAAATAAATGACATTTTTAGGTATCAATTGAATATCAAAATCCGATTTTAAATTTACTGGATTTCGAAATTCGATTAAGGAAGCCAAATTATTTTGAAATGCGGTTCTCCCCTCCAACAGATTTATAAATCCATTTTATCCTCTTACATATCTCATTCTTGAATTGAATCTTATATCGTCTCTGAACACCAATATTTTTATGTATGTTTTTCTTTTTATTTGTGTTGATATTTTTTTTATTCTATTTTTTTTGAATAATATTAGTGAGCATTATAATTGAAACTGCACAAAGAGTAGACTCCTGATAAATGTTTTAGCAGTAGGAACAAATAATTGAAAATGCAACATATTTAAAACCTCACTCTCATTTCAATACCTATCAAGTACAAACGATTATGTGTTTTATGTCACTATCAAACATAATGAAAACAATTTAAAAATACGAAGGTTCCAACAATACTATCAAATGTCATTTCTCTACTTTATCGTAAGTATTATTTGTGATGCAACCAAATTCTTCCACTCAAGGAGCACAAATTTCTTCATATTTTCTTAAAAATCCATGAGAAAAAAAAACATGACAAGCGATTATTTAACTACAAAAGGTTTAATAAATTTACAACACTAAAATATTAGCAACAAAGAAAACGTTACATGATGTGATGTTGAGAGGAGTAGCAGAATGTCAGCTTTCTTGCCAGATGACCACAATCTTATATTTCTCTAATGCTTCTCTCTTTGTATTTGTCCCTTCCATAGAAACAACAGAACAATCTATACATGTTATGAGATAAAAGAAATAGAAGTAAAGGAATGACTTTAGTATGAGTCAAAGTCACATATTTTACAAAGTAGAAAATTTCAGTTTCTTTAGAACATAAGAAGACATGTTAATTTTGACTGAAATCGTAACCTGATTCAACTTTTACTCATTTCTAATCACAACTATTTGGTATAAACAGACACAAATCAACCAACAATTAAAAAATACTAACTACAAGTACAACAAAAATTATATTTAACTTCTACTATTTAAAAAATCATGACATATATTTTAGAAAATATATATGAAAAAGTTTAAATGACACAAATAAGCAAACAATTAAAAAAATGAACTACAAGTACAAAAAGATCATATTTAACTTTTACTATTCAAAAAAAATCATATGAAATCATATTTAATATATATATATATATATATATATATATATATATATATATATATATATCAAAAGTTTAAATCCGTACAAATTTTAGATAAATAAACTAAAAAACGTACAAATTTAAATTGAAATATTGAAGAATCCAAATATATTTTAGAATAAAGAGTACAAAAAACATCTAAATGTTCCCTATTCATAGAGGTTTGAGATAAATCTCACTTATTGTTTTGCTCATAACTAAACTTGCTAACCTGAATAAACAACTACAAACAGAAATGAATAGCAAATAGAAAAATAAAAGTCATTTATCAATTAATATCTACAATTTTTTTGTCTGATAAGGAAAGAAATAACACTAAAATATAAGTCAAAATAACCTTACATTTTGGCAAACATATGAAGCATAAAACAAAATAATCAAACTTGGTAGAAGAGTGTATTATATAATTGAATAATATATTGATTAAAAGCTTCACAACTATGTATACAATAATGTCTCTCTTGAAAGACATCATGTTCTATTCGTCGTAAGATATTATATTAGGCTTAGACATGTAACAATAAATTTCTTATCATTATTATATTATCATCAAACTTTCATGTTAAATTTTTAATGCATAAAAATAATGTCTCCTGTGAAACATCTAGAAACAATGTCTAACAAAACTGCAAAACTTTTTAAAACATAAAAAAAAATTTACAAACCATATTTACTAATCATGCTCAAGAGATTAGATTGGTCCAGTTTTCATCCCAACTACAACATGGAAAAACATATAGAACCATGAAACATAACAATATACCAAACAATGCAAAATACACTAACAGCACAACTAACTACTAGTAAAATAACTTTAAAATCCAAATAGCTTCCAAAAGTTAAATGCGTACAAGTTTTAGATAAATAAACCAAAATACGTATAAATTTAAATTGAAATCTTAAAAAATCCAAAGACATTTCAAGGAGTACAAAAAGACAATTAAATGTTCACCATTCTTAGAGGTTTAGCACAAATCTCACCTCTTATTTTCTCTTATTTTTCTCATAAGTAACCATGTAACTTGAAAAAACAAATACAAACAGAAATCAATATAAATGAATAGAAAATAGAAAATAAAAGTCATTTATCATGTATACAACAACAACAACCTATAACTGACTCAACCAGAATATTTATTGTATTTTTGTTCGTTAAGAAAAGAAATAACTCTAAAATATAACCCAAAATATACATTTAATATGAGAATAAATAAAGATCATAAACAAATTCTTCACCCTCAACAACTAACCGCATCACATTTTAGCCAACAAATGAAATATAAATCCGAACAAACAAACATGTTAAAAGAGTCCATTAGGTAATTGATTAATAGTTCTACAATTTCCATCAACAAGATTATGCTTTTATAAGACAACAATAAGGAGATAAAATAAGAATTGAAGTATCTCATCAAGATAGGAAATAACACTGAAGAGAAACAAAATAAAACCCTCTTAATAAACAAATAGAAAACAACAAAACACTAACACACAAAAAAGATTTAAACTTCACTACCACAAAGAGGAAATAACACAAAAAGCAACCAAAACAACATCGTTAAAAAAGAAACAAAAGAACAACTACACACAATACACAAATAAACTCATCAACGCTGACAACACAATACATCACCCATAATCATGTACATATTTGTTTCGCAAAAAAAATAAAACAAATAAGATAAGAATAATACCAAAAAACCTAGCAGAAGAAAATCAAAAGATGGAGATATAGGACTTAGAGATTACAACATTGACATCCCAAAGAACACGAAAACACGAAAATCCTAGATGTTGAAAAGAAAAAAAACTTTCAAAAAGAAAATAAAGAAAAAATTCAGAAAAACAACTAAAGAACTTGTATCCAAAAAATCAACCAATAAATAAGAACAAGGGAAAACAAAAGACTTGTATGACAACAATATACAATGAACTGATGAAACTACTTGAAAAGAAAAATAGAACCCAAACAATATGAAATTCATAGATCTGAAAACGAAAAAGAAAATAATAGAGATAAACACAAAAAAACACGATTATGTTAGATCTCAAAAAGAAGAAGAACCTAACCTTCATCCTTAATCGAAAATAAGGAGAAGAACACCAACATAAATAAGGAGAATATCACTAAAAACAAAAGTGGGTTAAAACAATCTAACTTGAACCTTATATGGAATGAATAAGAAGCAGAACACCAACAGAAAATAAGAAATAAGGAGAAGAACACGAAAAACAAAAATGGGTTCAAAAAGACCTAACCTGAACTGGGACAAGTTAGAAGTAGGATATATGAAGAAGAAGAAGATGAAGGAGCAGGAAACTAAGTTGGGCACATCCATCATCATTTCTTTCTGTCCATCGAGTACAGTGATATCAAACTCAAACGGGGAAAGGGAAGAAGCGCCAAATATTAAAATACAAAAATACCACCACAAATAATGACATCAGAAACGCAAAGGTGAGGATTAAATGGTCCATTAGCTGGAAAACATTGAGATTGACAGAAAACCCACACCTAAAAACAAGTGTCACAATATTAGAATAGATATTAAAGGAAAACGAAAATTGGAAATGAATTAAAAACCATTTATTTGGACAGCTATCCAAATTTTAAGAAAGGATAGTTAGATATATTAATTCATAATTGTTTTTCTTATATCGTTAAAGATTGATATTTATAGACATGGACAAATTTATTTTGGATTATCATAATATAGTATTGTGTGAAGGGTGTAACTTTCTATGTTAGGTCACTTCCCATTTATATAATTAGATTTTCTACACTTCGAAAATTCTTTTTATTACGAATTAAAGTAATTTATCCCTACACGACCTACTCTAATGGGATGTGTCTAAAGAATGGCAAATAACTATTTTGTTTTAACATGTAGTTTATTTTCTTTCATATATCAGAAGCTCTATTTAAGATTAAGTTTTTAGGAATCAATTTCCCCACTAACATAATTTTAACATTTTCAGAATAAATAAAATATAGGAGTCGTAACCATGAATACAAATGTATTTTTTTTAAATGATGTAAAAAAATGTTTGCTTTAAATTATAAATTATTTATTGAAAGTTGTAATGGATAAGAAACTAGAAACGTTATTTAAGGATAATATAATCTAGTATAATTAAGGTTAAAAAGATATTTTTTTACATTTTTTATGGGTATTTTTAGGGAATCACTTTAACAAAGTTTAATTCAAATATATATATAAACTCTATTTTCATTGCAAAATAATTAAATAAATGTTTGTGTAAAAACTATATGCATTTATAATATATAAATTACACTCCATTTTCATTCGGCATAACTTCAAACTAATGAGATTTATTTACGTATTATGGTTTTATCCTGAAAAAGATATTTTGCTACCTACGCAAGTGTAAAGACAAAAAAAAAAAATCATATAAGAGAACAAATTATATAAGTACAAGTTACATTATTTTTTGTAGTATGAATAATTTATATATGATTTAACTTTTATTAATTTATGTTTTGAATTATAATTATACATTACGTAAGTGCTGCGTTGATATTTATTAAAGTTGAATAATTATAAATATATTATTTCTTTGTACTTTTTAAAACTATATAATCGAATTTGATTTACTGAAAACAAGAATATGATTGTAAGATTTAATAGATATAATCTGAATGGTCATTTTTTATGCTACAGTAGATTTTAAAATAAAATTGTTCAATCAACATTATCAAATACTGTAATTATTGAAATACTGATTGAAACTAAGCTATCCTACACTGCTACTGGACCCCATCCAGGTTGTATTTTTACAAAATTATAAGAAAAATATTGAAATTTTTTTTAACATGTTTTTTATGCTAATTTTTTATTTTTATCAAATACTATATTTCATTAGTTTGAAGAAATGGTCATTTTCTATGCTACAGTAGATTTTAAAATAAAATTGACTAATAAACATTATCAAATACTGCAAATATGGAAACATGGGTTGAAACTAAGCTATCCTACACGTGCTGGACCCATCCAGGTTGTATTTCTTCAAAATTATAAGCAAAATATTTAAATTTATTTTAAAATGTTTTTTATGCTAATTTTTTCATCAAATACCAAATTTCATTAGTTTGAAGAAATGGTAATTTTTTATGCTACAGTAGATTTTAAAGTAAAATTGTTCAATCAACATTATCAAATACAACAATTATAAAAATAAAAATTATGGAAATATTGAAAATAAGTTATCCTACACGTGCTGGAGCCCATCCGGGTTGTATTTCTTCAAAATTGTAAGAAAAATATTGAAATTATTTTAAATTTTTAGCAAATATGTTGTATACATACAAAAGTCAGAAATTAACCATCTAATCTTTTATTTAATACAAATGCATGTATTTAACTGAAGTGGTAAATTTTCTTTATACACATACAAATTTAAAATTTTGTTTAATCCGTTTTCGCTTTATGGCTTAGTTATTTGTTATGTGCTGCAAAGTTTTTTTTTTTTTTTTTTTTTTTTTTTAATTTTTTTTTTTTTTTTTTTTTTTTTTTTTTTTTTTTTTAATTTGTGGTGGTTTTCATCCTTGCAAGAAGGTTTTTAAAATTTCCGCAATTAGAGTCGTGTTAACCTATTTGTAAAATTTTGGACAGCTTATGTTATTTGAATTATATTGTAGAGGTTTTTGTCTGAAGAGTTTTAACGTCTCTTATTGATGATCATTATTTTATGAAGATTTAAAACCTATTTTATTATAAATATTTAAATCATTCATTTTTTCACTTTTTTTTTGTGGTAATACTCTCGTCAATAATTTTGTTTAAAAAAATATTAATTAAAATAAATTTCGTTATGAATATGATTAATTATGTTAGTAGATTAATGGTTAAATGATTAATTCATTCATATATCGTGGCTTGTAATTTTTTCCTATAAGCACTCATATTTTAGAAGTTACATAATTATTGTATTAAGATCACATTTCTTCTATAATAATATTTGTAAGTACAATCATATTTTAACAACTAAATTTTTTCAATTTTTTTATTATTTGGGATAACATTCTTTAGATGATTTTAAAATATAAAAAAAAATGAGAAAATAAAAAATTATTAAAAAGATGCCACCATTTAAAAAGAAATTATCAAAATTTAATTGTTAAAAAATAATTTCCTATAACAATTAAGTCAAAAGGGAAAAGCAAGAAAAGTTTCTTCAGAATTAAGTTCATATACCTTCTTTCTTTTTTCATCTCTTTTATTCCTTTAAACTAAAACTCAACACTCTCCCTCTTTGTTCTCCCTAAGTTTGATACAATGTTTGAATGTAAACATAAACCTAATTAATATGTTCATTCCTTTCACAAATTGTCATTGACTACAAGAAAAAAAAAAGAATAATTGTGTGAAAGAAATTATGCAAATAACTCTAGTTGTGTTCATATTGCAAACTCTTAACCAGAAAAACATAATATCCTAATGCGAACAAAATGATGTGGAGGCCTGCATCTTCTACAATCTATGCTAATTAACACTCATCACCAACTACAATCTAACTTTCTCTCTCAAATTGAATCATGAAAAAAAAAAAACTAAACTAAAGTTTTAAAATGAAAAATGAAAAATATTAAATAATATTTTGGTCAGAAATGTAAAAAATATTTTGACATATAGATATTTTTACATAGTATCCATTTTCGGAAATCCAGGACCACACATCCAAAAGTAGTCAATGAAGAGGAACTTATTTTGTTTCTTAGCCAGAATTATTGAAATCGTAGCATCACACTAACCCTAACTTTGTCCTTAACTTCTTCCTTTTCTCCTGCCTCAATTCAAATACTCACTATATCTACTCATATATATTTTTAATTCTACAATAATAATAATAATAATAATAATTTCATTCTTATAATTTTAATATTTGGAAGATGAAGGACACGTGAAAAATGAATAACATTATGAAAATGAAGAATGAAACCCTGCACTGCACCAGTATATAAGGAGTATCTTGGGTATGCAATCTTCCACACCAAAACACAAGAAGTTGCAACCTTAAACTCTTTCCTTCCTTCACACAATGTTGTCCATTTTCCGTCAATACACCTTCGATAATTCGTTCGAGCAAGTGTACTTCTCGAACACGGTCCTGAAGGAGTATCAGATCGCACTCACCTTCGCCACCGATTACGACGAACTCGACCAACCCACCAACGGCATCTTCCGCCCCGTCTGGAACCTTGCGCAGGTAACACCAGAAGCCATCAAGCAGTTCAAGGAGAAGGCCGGAAGCATGGACGTGGAGGTGGAAGTGTTCATCTCCATCGGCAACCGCGGCAACCGTCACCCCTTCAAATCCCCCGACAGAGAAGCATGGATTGTCAACGCCACCGACTCACTCACGCGCCTCATCCAGGAGGTGAACCTCCAAGTGGACGGCATCGACGTGCAGTACGAGACAATCGATGCCTCACCCGCTGACTTTATCTATTGCGTGAGAGGTCTGATAAAGAACCTGAAGGACAATGGGGTAATCACCGTAGCTTCCATTTCCCCCACCTTTAACCTCAACACCGACTTCTACTCTACTTTGTACACTTCCATGCCGTCCTTGTTTGATTATGTGGATTACCAGTTCCAGACGGAGCTTGATCGTGTTCCAGACCCTACTGCGCTGGCGCAGAGGTACGATGAGCTCACCCAGATTTATCCCATAAGGAAGCTCTTGGCTGGGTACAGCGCAGAGAACGCCGACTGGTCCACTGTTTCACCCATCGTCTTCTTCCTCGGTGCCATGGACATTCTCCAGCAGAAAAATGCTCCTGGTGCTTCCATTTATTACCATAATTTCTCTGCTCCTCAATGAACATCACTCTCCTAGTACCATCATCTTATTCACTATTTACATCATCTGCTTCTTCACTATTTGCACCCTCATCATCTTATCCATTCCCCACCTATATATGAAATAAAACGACATCTTTTATCTCCCTCTCTTTACCTTTTTTTTATTTTCTCTCTCATTTAAATATAAAATGAGTTACTCATTTTTATCCATAAATAATTGAATTAAGGTTATTTTTCAACTAAATGACCCGTGAAAGATAAAGACATGGGTCATAGAACCCAAACCACATAATTAGAAAGACTTCTATTATTACTGCAAGGTAACTCTGCTTTCGGATTGTTTTTTCTCTTCAGAGATTTTCATGATGCCTTTGGTTTTCTATTATGTGTTAACTTAACTGTGTATAATGTGTTTGAAAAGATAATTTTAAGAGAATCATTTGTTTTTAAAGAGAATTATAAATGTTTCGTAAGTACTTTCGGTAAGAAATTAGAATTTTATAAGAGTTATTAAATTACATAAAATTATATTATTCGATCATTTATTTAAAATTAGAAAAAAAACACAGAATTTTATATTTTTTATTTAACTTGATTTTAGTCTTAATTGTTGGTTTTCCATTAGGATTGGTTAAAATTAAAATATTTTCCGTTGATATTAATCATAAATCTCAACCTGTTTCAATGAGAGTTATTTGATAGGTCAAGATTAACCGTTAATTAACCATCGAAGTTTGGAAGATTGTTTTTGGCGATGTCAAATAATATATATTGTTTATATAGATGTTAATAAAAGTTATATTTTATTCACGTTGTTAGAATTTTTTTGGTAAATCAATGTTATTCTCACTTGTCATTAGATAAAGTTTTTTCTACTGATATGGATGAGATTAGCTTTTTGTAAGTGTGAACTAAATTTTTTATATGGACATATGTCGTGGTTGTTTGTTTGTTTTTTGTCCGATGTCTATTATAATTGATTTTTCTAAAGACATTAATATTATTAATATTATTTTTTATCAATAATTTATTAGATTGTTCTTTTTCCTTGTTGACAAAAAACTTTCAATCAAAGTCACCTAGAATTATTTTTATCAGTGACAGCGGCGGACCTAGAGGGCCATGTCTCCCAATTTTTTTTTTATCTATATATTTTAATATATATAATTTTAAATATATCTTTTTTTAAAATTTAATATTTTTAATATATTTTATATTTAATTTTTTTATATATTTATATTTATAAAAAAAAGTTTTTTTTTCACATTTTCAATTATATTTTTTTAATATTTTTTTAAATTTAAAATAATTATTTTATTAATATTATTTTTTAAGTGATTATTTGTTTAATTTAATTTTTTTTATTTGACTGTTTTTTAAACTTAATTATTATAAATGAAAATTAATTATAGTAAAATTATAAAAATTATTTATATTTAATTTTATAATTATAATTCTTTTATTTTTTTATTATGATGAAAAAAGTAAATATAATGTTTTTATTAGTGTATATAAAAAATTTGGATATTATTCTATTGATTTTTATTTTCGTTCAAAAATATTAAGTTGGTCTTCCAGTTTTTTTAATCTTAATTTGATTTTTTTTAAATGATGCAATTTTGTTCTTTTTTTGTTAAATTTGTTTATGAGATCAAGGTTTTTTATCAAAATTTAAAATTCTGACTAAGGATGATTTGTTTTGTTTATGTAATTAACATAATTCTAGTATCAATTTTTATGAAAAATATTTGCAATGCTTTAAGAAATTTAACGAAAATGACTAAATTTCATCAATTTTTAAAAAATCAAGACTAAATTGAAACTAAAAAAACTAGATAACCAACTTCACTTTTTGGACAAAAAAAAAACTAAAAGAAGAAATTCAACTAAAATTTTGACAGCCCAAAATATTGGTACCAGATCCCTCGTGAGTTAATATATTTTTTAACCTGTATCAATAAAAAAAAGTCATTAGAAAAAACAACTAACCATGGTCATAAATAATTAAAATATTAATTAATATTAAGTAAAACCAATTTCAACCAATATATAAATTAAGAAGAGTAAAATAAAAACATGACAAACATTGATAGAAAAAGGATAATATTGACAAAGATGGAATAATAAAATCATCAATTTTATTATTTATTAACTATTAATACCCGTTTAATATTTAAATATTTTTTTGTATTAGATGATACAATTTATCCAAAAAAATAAAGTTCAATAAACTTGAATTATCTTATTCAATTCAATTAAATTTAAAGAATAAAATAATTTAAGTTGAATTCAAAGTCAACGTACTAAGGATATTAAAAATTATGAAATTTCTTATTAATATTTAGTTATATAGTGTTTAATTGGACTAGAGAATTAGAAATGATAAAGGCATAAACAAAAAAAAAATCTGTAATACAAATAATGGGATCCAGGAATATCATAAATAGTTTTATTTTGATATGTAGTGGTATATATAGACCCTTTTCTAATTCATCAAATTAACAAAACTATTGAATTATGTAACGCTATAAGTAATATAAAGTGACACATCATGTATGTTTGTTAGATGAAAAGTAAAACTTAACATAATTATATAATTTTTAATAAAGTTCTTGCATTATATATGTATTCGGAGAGTTTTTTTTGCTGTCTTCCTTTTCTAAATATTAGAAATAGTTTTACTCAAAAATATGTATGTTCTTTATTATTATATGTGTACTTAGACCCAAATAATAATAAAAAATTGAAAAAAAAATATTTAAAATTTTATTAAAATATTTGCAAACTATCAAATTTCTTGATATCCATAACATAGAAATGAAATTTCGGTTATCTTATTTTAAATATTGCAATTATTATATTAACTTCTTTATTATTAGGGTTAAGTCATCATTTCCATTTTAAGTGTGTTCATAGCTATTATGCCACTATAATAATCACCCATGAAATAGATGTTATAATTTCTATAATTATTAGTATTAACGTACAGGTCTATACTGATTGCTATTATTAGATACCACTTTCTTTGTAAAACTTTATACAGTTATTTTCAAATGAAGAAGAAAAAAAAAAGTTTGAAACCACTTGAATAATAATCTATAGATAAGATCGGTTCAAGAATAAAGTGATAAAACGAGTGAAACACTTATTTTAGGTCTAAGAAAAAAAAACCTTAAATTTTTTTAATTTTCTGTTAAATTAATTTTAAATTTATGTTTAACAAAAAAGCCTCAAAAACCTTTTCTAGTACTAATTTATCTATATTAAAATAATTATAAAATTATGTTTAAGATAAAAAAGGACTCAAAAGTATTTTATTACTAATATATCTCTATTAAATTAATTATAAATTTATGTACGAGAATTAATAAAATTATTATTAATGTCTCTTAATTTTTATTGGTATTAAAAATGGTAATTAATGAGTTAACACCAGTGTGGTAAGGGCTTTTGGCTCGAGTTTTTTTTTTATATTTAGCCAAGTTTTTTGCTTCGGGTCTTTAGAACCGAAACATATAATAACTTTTGACACCGATTAATTTTTTGCTTCTGTTTTTACTACAAGTTTACTATCGAGTTTACTTTCTTAACAACCAGAGATTTTAATTTTTTTAATTTATTCATTTTATATATTTATCTTTGGTAGTGTTTTATATATTATAATTTTTTATTTCATATAAAAATATATAGATACGTCAACTATAAAATTTGAATTAGACGGTTCAAAATTAAAAAAAAAAAAGAATCAAGACTTTAATTGCATCACAAAAAGGACCTATGAATAAATTTATAAAAATAGATAAGAAAATTGAATTACAAAATATAAATGGGTGCTCTTCGAATGAATAAGATAATTTGGAAAATGATAAACCAATTGACATTTTTAATTATATAAAAAGAATATATTCTTTTCCAAATGCAATGCATGTATAACTTATAGACTAATATTAATAATTATAGTGTTATTTGCTTTAGGTGAAACATCTCTCAAAGCTAAAGATAATAAAAATTTATTTAACATCAATAATCTATGGAAAAAGAACCAACAAATTAGTCCAATTATCTATTGAAAAAATTGTTAAATGAAATTAATTATGATAATTGAATAAATAATTTTGCATAAAAGAAATAAAAAAAATTTAAATAAAAGGCTTTATATCTTAAATTTATTTTAAGCCTTCCAAACTCTTGAGTCACTATTGTCTTTATGTCTCTAGATTAATTTAATATTTTTTTTATTAAACGTTAGCTTATTTTGTAAACTTTGCCATATTGTTAAGCTTCAGAATGCATTGTATTAGCAATACCCACAAAACGTCAGAGAGAATATAAATAAAATATAATAAAAACAAAACAAAAATGAGATGGGTTTGATAAAAAAAAAAAAAAAATAACAACGCATTGTAATAGATGGACACCATAACATACTCAATATAATACATTAAAAAGAAACAAAAACTTAAATATTAATAGCATTTAATCACTTCACAATACTCCTACAAAATAATAAAAATTAATTACATCGGTTTTCTCTTTTCAATTTGTTCGCGACCAAATTATTATTAGGCATTTCTTCCCGCACCCCTCTTTTTTCTTCCACTCAAATAATTTGTTCACCACTCAAATTTTCAACCTTATATTTTTAGATAGTATTCCATTTTTAGATAGGCAAACTAAAGGTTCGGAAATCCAGGACTACATATCCAACAGCAGCCAATGAAGATGAAATTTTTTGTTTTCACTTAGCCAGAGTTGGTGAAATCGTAGCATCATCACATTGCCGTTTCATTAAGTTCCATATCATTTCACACACTAACCCTAAACCTTGCCTTTAACTTTTTCCTTTTCTCCCACCTCAATTCAAATACTCATTATATCTCGACAACAGCAACAATAATAATAATAATTTCCTTCTTATAATTTTAATATCTACCTATATTTGAAAAATTAATAACATTATGAAAATTAAGAATGAAACCCTGCATGCAGCAGTATATAAGGAGTATCTTGGGTATGCAATTTTCCACACCAAAACACAAGAAGCTGCAACCTTAAACTCTTCCCTTCCTTCACACAATGTTGTCCATTTTCCGTCAATACACCTTCGACGACTCGTTCGAGCAAGTGTTCGTCTCGAACAAGTTCCTGAAGGAGTACCAGATCGCACTCACCTTCGCCACCGACTACGACGACGACGACCGCCCCACCAACGGCATCTTCCGCCCCACCTGGGACCTCCAGAAGGTGACACCGGAAGCCATCGAGCGGTTCAAGGAGAAGGCCAGAAGCATGGATGTTGACGTGAAAGTGTTCATCTCCATCGGCAACCGCGGCACCCACCAGCCCTTCAAATCCCTCGACAACAACACATGGATCGCCAACGCCACCGAGTCGCTCGCGCACCTCGTCCAGAGCGAGGAGCTGAACCTCCACGTGGACGGCATCGACGTGCTGTACGAGGAAATCGATGCCTCCCCCGGTGACTTTATCCAGTGCGTGGGAACTCTGATAAGGAACCTGAAGGAGAACGGGGTAATCACCGAAGCTTCGATTTCCCCCACGTTTAACCTCAACACGGAGTTCTACTCCCGTTTGTACAGTTCCGTGCCGTTCTTTGTTGATTTTGTGGATTACCAGTTCCAGAAGGAGGTTAATTTTGTCATGAACCCTAGTGTGCTGTTGCAGAGGTACAATGAACTGACCAAGGTTTATCCGAGAAGGAAGCTTTTGGCTGGGTACAGCGCAGAGAACGAGGACTGGGCCACTCTTTCACCCATCGTCTTCTTCCTCGGTGGCATGGACATTCTCAAGAAGAGAAGAGCTCCTGGTATTTCCATTCACTACCATAACTTCTCTGCTCAATCTTCTCCTCCACAATCAACACCATGATCATCCTGTTACCATATCATCGTATTCACTATTTACACCCCTGTCCATTCCCCATATATTTAAAATAAAACCACGTATTTTATTTTCGCTCTGTCTATTTTTTTTTTATTTCTCTAATTTAAATATAAAATGAATTACTCATTTTTATTCTTCAATAATTAAATGATGGTTATTTTTCAACTAAATGACCCGATGTTGATCAATGAAAAAGACAAGGACATGGGTCATAGAACCCAAACCAGTTCATAATACAAGTTCAGATATAGAAAGAAAGTGCTTCTGAAGCAACTATACCAGATATGGAAAATTCTAAGGCAATACAACATTGTCCATTAGAAAGACTTCTATTATTACTGCAATAACTTTGCTTTCTGATTATTTTTTCTCTTCAGATATTTTCATGGTGCCTTTGGTTTTGTATTATGTGTTACTTAACTATGTATAATGTGTTTGGAAAGATAATTTTAAGAAAATAAATTGTTTTTAAAGAGAATTTATAAATGTTTCATAAGTACTTTCAATAAGAAATATTAGGAGTTTATAAGAGTTATTCAATTACTTAAAATTAGATTATTTCATATTTTATTTAAAATAAAAAATATAGAATTTTATATTTTTAATTTTGAAATTGATTTTCTTCTGGCGTCTTTCATTTACTTGTTGGCTTTCCATTGGGGTTAGTTAAAATTAAAATATTTTCAGTTGCATTAATCATAGTTTTTTTTTTTTTTTCAACCAGTTTCAATAAGAATTATTTTATAGGTCAAGATTAACTTATATTTTATTTACATATTGTTAGAATTTTTTTCGGTAAATCAATACTTGTTATTAGATAAGGTTTTTTCAACTGATATTGTCGGGATTAGTTTTTGGTAGGGGTGAACTAAATTTCTTATTTCTTATATTGACATATGTCGTGATTTTTTTTTTCCAATGTCTATTGTAATTGATTTTTTGAAAGACATTAATGTTATTAATGTTATTAATATTATTTTTTATCAATACTTTATCAGGATTTTTTTTCCATGTAGACAAAAAACCTCCAATCAAAGTCACCTAGAATTATCTTTTATCAGTGATGTGAGTTAATATATTTTTTAACCTGTATCAATGAAAAAAAAAGTCATTCACAAAAACAACTAGCCATGGTCATAATATAAAAAATTCTCACATGTTAGTCTAAATAATTAAAATATTAATTAATATTAAGTAAAACCAATTTTAACCAATATAAATTAAGAACAGTGTTAAGTAAACAAAAACATGACAAACATTGATAAAAAAAGGATAATATCAATAAAGATGGAATTAAAAAATCATCAATTTTATTATGTATTAACTATTAATACCTGTTTAATATTTAAATATTTTTTTTTGTATTATATGATAATAATTTATCCAAAAAAAATCAATAAACGTGAATTATCTTATTCAATTCAATTAAATTTAAAGAATAGAATAATTTAAAATAAGTTGAATTCAAAGTTCATGTACTAAGTATATTAAAAATAGTGAAATTTCTTATTATTTACTTAGTGTTTAATTGGACTAGAGAATTAGAAATGATAAAGACATAAACAAAAAAATTTCTTTAATCTGTATAATACAAATAACGGGATCCAGGAATATCCTAAATAGTTTTATTTTGATATTCAAAGTGTAGTGTATATTTAGACCCTTTTCTAATTTATCAACATTGACACAGCATCTATGTTGTTACATGAAAAGTAATACTTAACATAATTTTATAATTTTTAATAAATTTCATCTTACAATCAAAACTGTATTCGAAGAGTTTATTCTGTCTTTCTTTTCAAAATATTATAAATAGTTTTACCCAAAAATATGTTTGTTCTTTATTATTATATATGTGACTTAGCCCGAAATAAATAAATAAAATAGATTGAAAAAATTATTTAAAAATTTATTAAAATATTTGCAAACTATCAAATTTCTAAATATCCATAACATAGAAATGAAATTTCGGTTATCTTATTTTAAATATTGCAATTATTATATTAACTTTATTATTAGGGTTAAGTCATCATTTCCATTTTAAGTGTGTTCATAGCTATTATGGCCACTATAATAATCACCCACTAAATACATGTTATAATTTCTATAATTATTAGTATTAACGTACAGGTCTACACTAATTGTTATTATTAGATCTTTGTAAAAAATTATAGTATAGTTACTTTCAAATAAAGAAAAAAGTAGTTTGAAACCACTTGAATAATAACTCTAGATTAATTTAATATCTTTTTTATTAAACGTTAGCTTATTCGTAAACTTTGCCATATTGTTAAGCTTCAGAATACATTGTATTGTCATCTATTTGATAACGAAAAAATGAATAAAATAAAATAAAAATAAAATAGAAATGAAAAGGGTTTGATGAAAAAAATAATAACACATTGTAATTTATGGACACCACAACATACACAATATAATACATAAAAAAAAAAAAACAAAAGGGTTTGATGAAAATAATAATAACGCATTGTAATTTATAGACACCATAACATACTCAATATAATACATTAAAAAAACTTAAATATTAATACGAATTTAACCGCTTCACAATATTCCTACAAAATAATAAAAATTGATTTCATCGTGTTTTTCTCTTTTTAATTTGTTCACAACCAAACAGTTATTAGGTCATTTCTTCCTCTACTCTTTTTTTTTTTCCTGTACCTCTCTAGTTTAGGAATTTTAATATGTTTTATTCAAGAGTAAGATAGTATAAAATATTTTATGGAGCTGCAGGAAGAAAAAAGATGGTGCAGGAAGAAATGCTCTGGTTATTAATGTGAGTTGAGTTACAAAGGGAACAAAGTCCAAAGCCTAACAGAAGAAAGATAAAAGCCCCAAAGAAATGAAGATTTTTTTCTTACAATAATAGTGTTATGGGGCTTTTAAGCTCAAAGACCATTGGGTGAGATTTGTAAATGATGAGAGTGTTCTTTTACCCTTTAAGTTTCAGAAGTTTCGAAGGTAATAAATTTAAGTACTTAAGTCACAAACGCTCATATTAATATAATAATTTGTAGTCACATTAATTTTATAATTTTTAATTAGTTTATTAAAAATGTAATATTGTCATTAAATTTGTCTTGCCACTACTTTAGTCATGGGTGACTTAGAAAATAGTTAGCGTGTTGAACGAAAAAAAGTTATTATGAGAATATTTTTTAAAGATTAAAGTATTTGTAAGAGTAATGCTAATTGACTCTAAAATAGTGTTATGCTTCTATAAAATTATTATTATTATTAATGCCCTGTGAAGGCCATGAAAAATGTTTTATATAAAAGCAATAACAAAACTATTGCATGTAACGTTGGTTTACCTTTTGGTCTTTGCTTCCAGGTGTTATGTGAAATATCTTGATCAGTACGAGAAAAAAGAGAGCATTATAAGTACCTATTGTAATTTGATTAAATGTGCATGAGAAAAATTATAAAAAAATATAAATCAGTTTTTAAGTTAAAAATAATTTTTACTTTAGAATTCGTTATTTAAAAACATACTTTTCAACCATTCATTTTATTTAATTTACCACGGCCTAAAACTTTTAGTTGAGAAAAACACTTCAACATTGGTATTTAAATTAAAATTCTTAAAATTTGTTGAGTTAATAATCATCATAATAATGTGAGACTAGTGTCCAGTTTAAAAGAAATTCAAAGTAAAAAATAATATTAAAAACATTTATTGTAAAGTAATAATTTTGTTAACACAATAAGTAATTAAATATTTATGTTAGCCTAATATATATTACTACCTTATCTCTTTATTTAATGCCGGCAGTTGACGGCGTTAGGAAAATGAATCAATTTAATTTTAATTGAAAAATTGCAAAATGAGAAAAACGAATTCATTTATGTTTCTTCTCTCTCCAAACTAAGTGGTTTGCTATCAAACTCTACACTTAACATTTTATTTTATATTTATTAATTTATGTCATGTTTATTACTAAAACATAAATAAATTTCACCTATTTATAATTGAAGCTTTTCATTGAATTTAATTATGTTTATATAAATATAGGGAGAGAGATAGATAGATGTATACTTTTATATTTCTGAATTAAAATTATTATTGATGTTACTCTTATTGGAAATTAAGTGTTATGGATTATGATTAATTTTTTTAATTAATATAAAATTAGTTAACCTTTAAATGTAATTAGTTCATTGTGAATTTATTACTATAATACAAATAGTTTTAATTGAATTACATAATTAATTTCAACCAAAGATAATGTGTGTGTGGTAACCTAGAATAGCAAGCCTTTTCATGTAAAAATAAAAAATAAAAATCAGGTGAGGGTATAAATTGAGAAAAAAAAATGGGACCAATTTTTCTTTAAAGTGTACATTCTGTGTGTTAAAAAGATGTTAGCACATGGAGCACCATTACTCAATTTACATATTTGTCCCATGAAACCCATGCTTCCAACTTCATCAACTTCTTCCAAACCAAAATAATTGAACCAATACTTTTTTTTTAATGTTACTTATTGTGTTTGTGTGTGTCCCTTCAATTGCAATTTACCTGGTCAATTTCAAATAACCCTTCGATTCTATTCTATACACCAAATACTTATTTTCAAATAAAATATTAAACGTTTGTGCAAAGCCTATTCATGACATTAAATTTTAACATTACTTTTATTATTTTTAATATTTTGAACGCTACTAGTATTATTGCTCCACGAAATAATATTTTCACAGTATTTGTGATCGTGCTGTTGCCATAACAGAATAAAGTTCAAATAAATAATAAAATCAAAGGCTTAGTTTCCTTGTATTAAAAGTTTTGAGAAAATTCTAAGGAGTCCTAGTTTATTCTTAGAAATATCTCTATGCATTCTTTTGGGGTGTATTTTTAATTTTATTGGCAGGTTATGAGAATTTACGTTTGTAGTACGGTTGAAGTATTTTGGAAAATTTACTTAATAACTATCTTGCGTAATTTGAAGGAATACGGGACATTGTGGTTGTTGGTATTGATTTGGGAACTTTCAGAGAGCAAACATGACATTGAAAGTTTGGTTATGTTTGCAAAAATGGCAAAGGGTAGAGACCAAATTTTGGAGGAGGAAACAATGAGAACCTGGTCATGTGTTCATGTCAGAGAAGAAGCATCTACCTCTTCAGCATATTAAAAGGAACAACGCCGTACATACCAAGCATAGACACAGATAGAGTATGTTTCAAGTTTAAATATTTAAGGATAGTATTCTTATACATAATCGTATCACTTTAGTACTTTGGTTGGGAATAATGGACCATGTTCTAACCAGAAAAAGTGGTGGATTCTGCATCAATATATACACACCTTTAACTACACATGAGATAACTTTATGCTGTAACTTTCCTTTTTTTCACATGATCTGATTTGATTTTTGTTACAAATGGTATCAATTATTTTGTCACAAAGATCGAGTGGAATATAATTGTAGCGTTTGAACTCTTAGACTCTTACATTATATTCTGATTATTGATTATAATTTTTAATTTAGTAATAATTACTGGACTATAATAATTTCTTCGACCGATATTTATATATTTTTTGTTCTTTCTCGATCTCTGTATTCATAAATTAGTTTTATAAAATTTAGTTAGGATTATAATTTGAGTTGAGTCAACCTTAAAGTTTTTGGGACTTTGAATCAATCTTAATCTTAGGTGTGAAAATGGTCCCTCCCTTGATGGTTTGGAGTCATTTTCGGGATAAACAACGTTGCAGGCCGTGTTTTTCTTTTGTAGGATGCAGGCCATGATAATGTCAAGTTAGACTGTTACAATAAGGGGTGACAGTTGTTCGATAAGCATTAATTTCATTCATAAATTAAAGTATTATAAAGTGAAATCAATAAACTAAGTAATATTTATTACTGAATAAATAATAAATAAAATTGTATACATTCTTAAATCATCTATTTAATATACCGAGACAACTAAAAATATATAGAAAAGTATTTAGTGTGCATTTACCAGTTTAGTTGTGCCCATGTTTTCGAGAAAGGGAAAGGGTAGGATAAAAGGGAAGCCATAATTGTGATTTGTTTGGACGATGATTTACTTTGAAACATAGTCTGAACATTGTGAATGAAAGAAACATCTTTTTCTTTAAATTTTTATCTAAATTTTCAAATGATGTGCTAGCTAGACACAAAAATCTTAGTGATTGATATGAATTTGGTGTGAAGCAACAAAATTAGAAGGAAGTATAAGAAACGAAAAGAAGAAAAAAGGAATGGAAGATGGAATCACATAAACCAAATGGCATGTGACTCACTCTATCAAGTGGGGCAACTTGTATCACTACTATACCTCAATACTAACCCCACTCTGTCTTTTCTTTCCTCACTCACCAAACTTCCTTCTCCCTCTAACATTTTTCACTTTATCTATGCATTCAAAGACAACATTTCAACATTATCAATTACTTAATTATATTTTACTACATTATCTCACGTTAATTAAAGATAAAATCAAATTCATACTACATAAACAAGTATAATATATCATTCTATAAATTTGTTATTCCACTTACTATAAAAAACATCAATAATATTTATAAATATATGACTAAGTATAGACTTCACCTTCCATTGATTCTTAACTTTCATATTGCTATAATTAATGAAGTGAATTAAATATATGAGGTGCAAAGAGGATCAATACTTGAATAATGCACCATATTACTTTCAGTAGTGGAAAGGGTTAATAATTTAGTTTCCTACTGCTACTTTTTTACACTTTAATTTGGTCCTTCGTGTAACAAGTGTATCAGTTACATTGAAAATGAATGTTTTATGGTCTATAATATTATGTTTGAAATCGGATACTTTCTCTTCAATTTTGAAAAATAATCACTGGGTAATTTAATTTCCTTGTAAGCAACCAATCATGCAGTGGGTCCATGCGCATGTCGCGTGCTTTCCTCCTCAGTGATAGGAACATTTTTTGTAGAATCATATCATAATACTAATAATAACTTCACGCAATAAGCGCAAGAAAAACCTACTTCTAAAACACTGATTAAGGGACCTACTTCTTCTTAAAGCAATTGTAATCCCCAATCTAAGCGCACTTACAAAATAATTAGAAAGAGAAATTTGTAATTCAAAAAAATTCAAAAGAAAATGTTAATAATTTTTCTCTCCTCTTTATAACGGTCGGATGATATGATACCAGAAACGTCCCACATAGACGCCGTCATCCCCACTCTTCCCCCCGGTAACTTTCCGTCACTTATTTTCAAACGCCCCTTAACGGTCTTCAAATTCAATTTCCATTTTCCTTTTTTTAATATAAATAGTTTACTTTTGTTTAATTACACCACTTTTTTTTTTTTTTTTTACTCCCAAAATAGATACTCTCTCTTGATACTATCAGATATATACATTAAGCATTAAAAAAATAGTAAGAAATATCTTAAAGGCATTGGTTGTGTTGTGTGTTATGTGAACAGTCTTTGACTCCACGATTTCTCACGTGAAGTTCCGTTTGAAACAGAACACACTAGAAGGCCGGCACACTGTAAGTTCCGATTTCAACTCCGCAGCAGATTACACTTCCTTCTCGATCCGCACATTTCACTCTTCTCTTCGCAGCCTCACTCTCACACATTCACTATTCCGTCTCGCGGATCGCACCGGAAATCGCACGAAGCGAAAGGACGCCGGGAGAAGTGTTTCACTGATCGCGATTCGCCGCGCCGATTTAGAAGGTGGAATTGCAATGGAGGCGCAGCAGAGAAGGGGAGGAGGCGGAATGATACCGTTGTCGCCGTCGCAGACGCCGCGTTCCAGCGATAAGCCGGTGCGAGATCTGCGATCTGCGGATTCGAATTCCAACAGTCACAACAAGTATGATAAGGACAAAGGCGTCAATGTGCAGGTCCTCGTACGGTGTAGGTGAGTTTGACTCGCTCTAACTCGGCGCCGACTCGGTCATTGAGCTTGTTTAGCGTTTTACGACTCCGAGAGTGAAAAATGAAATAAAATGGAATCGATGTCGTTTTTGTAGGCCGTTGAGTGAAGATGAAATGAGGCTGCACACGCCGGTTGTAATATCGTGTAACGAAGGTAGACGGGAGGTTTCAGCTGTTCAGAGCATCGCCAACAAACAGATCGACAGAACCTTCGCGTTTGACAAGGTTTTCTGCGTTTTTCTTTTTTCTTTAGTTATTGTTATGTTCTTTGAATTGAAGATAAGAAAGTGTTGTTGTAAATTGAATGGCTTATGAATTGAAGGCTCGAGTTAGGAGAGAGAATTTCATTAAATGTACTTTCAGATTTCCATAAGACAACAACGTTCAGGAATTAAATTTTGATTTTGAAGTTCTTTAATTATTGTGACATTATTATGCTCCTACTCTCTTATCAATCGTAATCATGATTCATGATATGGATAAGATTCTACCGTGCGATTATACTGATTTTGGTTTATTTTGGCGTAGGTGTTTGGTCCTAACTCTCAACAGAAAGAACTGTATGAGCAGGCCGTGTCTCCTATTGTGTATGAAGTGCTCGAGGGTTATAACTGCACTATTTTTGCGTATGGACAGACCGGGACAGGGAAGACTTACACAATGGAAGGAGGTGGAAGAAAGAAGGTTATTCATGTCACCTAATAAACTCTATGTTATTTTCTCATTGATTTGTATTGAAATCTGTTTCTTTCTTTGTTGCTTGATTCTGCAGAATGGTGAATTTCCGAGTGATGCTGGTGTCATCCCGAGAGCCGTGAAACAGATTTTTGATATATTGGAAGCTCAAAATGCTGAGTATAACATGAAAGTAACGTTTCTAGAGCTTTACAACGAGGAAATAACTGATCTTTTGGCCCCTGAGGAGACAACAAAATTTATAGATGACAAGTCTAGGAAACCAATTGCTCTAATGGAGGACGGGAAGGGGGGTGTTTTTGTTAGGGGTTTGGAAGAAGAGATTGTTTGCACTGCAAATGAAATTTACAAGATATTGGAAAAGGGTTCTGCAAAGAGGCGTACAGCTGAGACTCTTCTCAACAAACAAAGCAGTCGTTCTCACTCCATATTTTCTATCACAATTCACATTAAGGAATGCACGCCAGAGGGGGAGGAAATGATTAAATGTGGGAAGCTAAATCTTGTGGATCTTGCAGGCTCTGAGAATATTTCACGATCTGGTGCGAGAGAGGTACAGATGATTAAATGTTGGCACATGCATATAAATGGTAAAAATGTGAAAAACTCCTTATTTGGCATACTTCATGCGAGATAACTTATTGTTGTCAGGATGTAAGAATATTGATAATGTCATAATTGTGTTAATATTGCTTCACTGTATATCTGAAGTTGAATTACCATTTGGGCCTTGTCTATTTATTTAGTGTTTTTCACTGCTGGCATCACCTCTGCCTCTTCGTTCTATGGCATTTGTCTGAAAAATCATAAATTTGGAGCTTCACTATGAAAAAACAAAATACTTGCAGAGTAGAGCAAGGGAGGCTGGGGAGATTAATAAAAGCTTGCTTACACTTGGTAGAGTGATTAATGCTCTAGTTGAGCACTCAGGTCATGTTCCATATAGGTATGAGTAACTGCAACTTTTCTAGTCAAATCTCTTTCATTTTTTGATTATTTTTGGTTTTATTATTAAGATATATCTTACTATATCAGGGATAGCAAATTAACCAGATTGTTGAGGGATTCCTTGGGTGGTAAAACCAAAACATGCATTATTGCAACAATATCACCTTCCATTCACTGTCTGGAAGAAACCCTTAGTACCTTGGATTATGCACACCGTGCAAAAAATATCAAGAACAAACCAGAGGTGATCTTTTATAGTTGCTCCTTCGTTTTTTATCAACCTTTTGCTCCTTTTAGCAGGCAGCAGATAATTTCTAATAGTTTAACGTTGATTGTTTTTTCAGATTAATCAGAAAATGATGAAATCTGCAATGATTAAGGATTTGTATTCTGAAATTGACAGACTAAAACAAGGTTGTTGACTGTTCCATATTAATGTAGCTTATGTCTCTTTGTTTTTTCTTTGTGCTCTTTTTCTCTAAATAGAGAAATAGTCTGCTGGTTGTTTCTCTCTCTTTCTTTCCCTATCTGACGGTTCAGTGCTGAAATGTAATGTTTTTTCTTTCTATGTTAAACAGAGGTGTATGCAGCAAGAGAGAAGAATGGAATCTATATACCACGTGATCGCTACCTTCATGAAGAAGCAGAAAAGAAGGTTTCCTTATAAGTGTTTAAATATGAATTCTGTTATAATTCTGGAAACATTCCTAATCTTAAATTTTTACTATGTTTTCTAGGCAATGGCTGAGAAGATAGAACGCATGGAACTAGACGGAGAGTCTAAGGATAAGGTATATGCCATTATTAATTACACTACCACATTTGTTATGTCTATTGATTACTTAGCTTTTGAAGCATGAACTGGCCATATGTGTGTAGCAATTGATGGAGCTTCAAGAACTCTACAATGCTCAGCAACTTTTGACTGCTGAATTAAGTATTAAACTTGAGAAAACTGAGGTAAAAGTGACTGTGCTTAACTGCATTCTTTAGTTCTGGACTTTTTATCTAATCAAGAATTGAACTTACTTCTGACATCTGTATTTTCAGAAAAGTCTAGAAGAAACTGAGCAGTCGCTGTTTGATCTTGAGGAGAGGCACAAACAAGCAAATGCAACAATTAAGGAAAAGGAATTTTTGATATCAAATCTCCTAAAATCTGGTTAGTAATTGTGCCACTTGTGTTCTTTACGTTTTCTGGGTTGGTTCAAAATGCTACTTGTTTCATGCCTTCAGTCATAGTTCCAATCTTTCAATACACGTGTAGAGCATTAGTTGAATATTGTTACACGTGTAGAGCATTATACTTCCAATCTTTTGATTTTAACAACTTTTCATGCCTTCTCCAGAGAAAGAACTTGTGGAGCGTGCTATTGAACTACGAGCAGAGCTTGAGAATGCTGCATCAGATGTGTCAAACCTGTTTTCTAAAATTGGTGAGTACGATTCTCTAGTGGTTTTCTAAAATTGGAGAAGCATGTGGTTCTGACATCAGGGATGAAATTGCCTTTTCCAACCTTCAGAACGGAAGGATAGAATTGAAGAGGGAAATAGAATACTTATCCAGAAATTCCAGTCTCAGTTAGCTCAACAACTTGAAGTTTTGCACAAGACAGTTTCAGCTTCAGTAATGCATCAAGAGCAGCAACTGAAGGACATGGATGAAGATATGCAGTCTTTTGTATCAATGAAAGCAAAGGTGGGTTAACAAAGGATGCACTTGTATTCATTTGCTAAACTTCAGTTTTCAGATTTATGAATTTCATTTTGGTATGATTTTGAAGGCTACTGAAGATCTTAGAGAACGAGTAGGAAAGTTGAAAAACATGTATGGTTCTGGTATCAAAGCTCTGGATGATTTAGCTGAGGAGCTTAAAGTAAATAACCAGTTAACTTACGATGATCTGAAATCTGAAGTAGCCAAGCATTCATCTGCCTTGGAGGATGTAAGTTGTCTTTGACCTTAAAGTTGATTAATTAAGATTTCTGGCCCTTTTTAACTTAAGTTATGTGGTTCAGCTTTTTAAAGGAATTGCCTTAGAAGCTGATTCGTTACTAAATGATCTTCAAAGTAGTCTTCACAAGCAAGAGGCCAATTTAACAGCTTATGCTCGTCAACAACAAGAGGTTTGTTATTTTTAGTTTTTTGACTGAATTTCTGTGACAGAGATCCTGAATTTTCTGCTATTTTTAATTCAGGCGCATGCTAGAGCAGTAGAGACTACACGTGCGGTTTCTAAAATAACGGTGAAATTTTTTGAGACAATAGACAGGCATGCATCTAGTCTGACGCAAATTGTGGAAGAAGCACAATTTGTAAATGATCAGAAATTGGGTGAACTTGAGAAGAAGTTTGAGGTGATTGCAGCACCTTCTTTTCTGAGAATTGCTTAAAGCATGGTTTGATATGGTTTACACTCATTTTCTTTTCCAACCTTTGATGATTCTCATTCTTTGCTGGGTCTTAGGAGTGTACTGCCTATGAAGAAAAACAACTATTGGAGAAAGTGGCAGAAATGCTAGCAAGTTCAAATGCAAGAAAGAAACAATTGGTAACCTTTGCTTTTTAAACATGCTAAATTTACCTGTTAGGACGTCCACGAGTACTTACAATGAAACGTCTCTTTTGATATTTTTCATGCCAGGTTCAAATGGCAGTCAATGATCTTCGAGAAAGTGCAAACTGTAGAACCAGTAAACTGCGGCAAGAAGCATTAACCATGCAGGATTCCACTTCTTCTGTGAAGACAGAATGGAGAGTTCATATGGAAAAAACAGAATCCAACTATCAGGAAGATACATCTGCTGTAGAACATGGGAAGAAAGACCTTGTGGAGGTTCTTCAAATCTGGTATGTATGAGCTAGCAGAATGCATATTGTATTTCCAGTCTACAATTCTCTTCTATTTAGCGATTCCTGTACTGAACAAAAACTACTGCAGCCTCAACAAGGCAAAAGTAGGTTCACAACAATGGAGAAAAGCTCAAGAGTCTTTGCTTGGTCTGGAGAAGAGAAATGCTGCTTCTGTGGATACTATTGTTAGGTAGGTCTTGTATTCCCCAATAAAAATGTAAACAGTCAAAAGACAACACATTTTTCTAACCTATTTTGACATTGCTATATGGCCAGGGGAGGAATTGAAGCTAATCAAACTCTACGTTCTCGTTTCTCAAGTGCCGTGACAACTACACTTGAAGATGCAGGAATAGCAAACAAAGATATTAACTCATCCATTGATCGTCAGTATTTTGCGTTATTAATGCATCATCATTGTTGCCTAGGTTTAGATAATACCATAAATGTCATCTGACAAGTTAAAAACACTTGCAGATTCGTTGCAACTTGATCATGAAGCTTGTGGGAATCTGAACTCTATGATTATTCCTTGCTGTGGTGATTTGAGAGAACTGAAGGGTGGTCATTACGACAAAATTGTAGAGATAACTGAACATGCAGGGGAATGTCTTCTCAACGAATACGTGGTAAGAAAGAGACTTAAGGACCCAAGTATAGTATGTTTTAGCATCGACAATATTCACTGGTTACTTCTTTCTAATTTTTCATGTTTAAATAACTGCCATACAGGTCGATGAACCATCTTGTTCAACACCAAGAAAGAGACTCTTCAATTTGCCTAGTGTTTCTTCCATAGAAGAACTAAGAACCCCATCGTTTGAGGAGTTGTTGAGGGCATTCTGGGATGCAAGATCTCCAAAACATGCAAATGGAGATGTTAAACACCTCGGGGCATATGAAGCCGCTCAATCAGTGAGAGATTCCAGAGTTCCTCTTACTGCTATTAACTAGGGACAGTCGGAATTCTGTAAATAGCATATTGTTCAGATGTAATTGCATACAAATATATATTCATTTATTTTATTTTTTGAAAAATAGATGAAAAAGGAAAAAAAAAGAAGCCGGAATATGTAAAAGGTTACCCTTTTCTACAGTAACCTATGTCATTCATGTCATTTTGAGATTGGTACGCACTACATTAATATGATTTTTGGGGGTGTTTGGATTAGTTTTTGACATTGGCACACCGATGGATTTTGTAATAAATTAGTAGTGGGAGACACGCAGTACACAAGAGTACGCTGAGACAAAGCAGGATAAGATGAGCATGAGGGTAACATTTCATATGTGGGTGCCTAAACAGATAAGGGAATTTGCTTTGGTGGTTGGCCTAAATAGGGTTTTTGTCAGGAATGAGAGACAAAAACCAAAGCTAGGGCTTGTACAGGCTGGTAACATGTGACCAAATAATTCTCTTCATAATTGAGTGTACGGTCAAGGGAACAACTAACTGTCCAAGGTTGTGTTGGGTTTGGTACAGATAACTGGGTCCCAGATTATGCCTGTCTGTGAAAAAGCTGCAGCTTCTGGTTGGAATACTCTGTACCTTTTGTTTCAGGTTAACAAACTCCACGTTACCTTACCAAGGTCTACCACAGTTAGTAGTAGCTGTTTGTTTTTAGGCATCTTGTGTTCATTCTGTTTGTGGTCAGTTAGGAGAAGACTTTTTGCTGGAAAGAGTAAAACTTCTTTGGTTAATCTTTATGTTACGGAAAAATTAATTTCTATCTACGGATTAGGAAATATTTTTATGAAACACTGATTAGCCCTTTTTTAACACTCCATAGAACTTTAGTATATATACTTTTCTATACCTCTGTTTTTCTTTTTTAACACTCGTTCATTTGACAGGTGTGGTAATCAACTAAACTAATTGGTGTGAGAATTATACACGGACAGCATATTCACTTATATTTTGAGGCATCGTCAAATATGCTTAGGTAAACTATTGTCAAATATTGACTTATATTTAATTTGTAATTGATATTAATGTTATTTAACACTTAATGTTCCTTTACATATACACGATGGCGTCCTTCTCGTCATCCTTCTTATTAGAGCCTCACATTCTTTTCACTAGAGCTTAACACTTCACGTCAAATACCCGCAAAAAAACTAGTTATGATTGCTTGCTTCCCTATAAATGCGTCTCCTATCTTTCAATAAATAAATAAAGTTATTAATAATAAATTAATATAAAAAACGTTATTTTCTTAAAACAATCTCTTTTTCTTTTCAGTTTCAATTACTTCCTGACCCTCTATCTTTTATCATTACCACTTACACACTAGAGAAAACAAAAGATTAGTATAAATAACTTCTTTCGAGTGACGAGTAGCTTGATTTCTCCTTATATTATATACAAAATAAAAAAAACATAATGTTGTGGCAACTATTTAGCTTCTCAAATTCGATAAGAATTGTTTTTCGTTTGTAAATTACCATACAGGTCAACGTTTTAAAATTAATTGTAATCAGAAGCCCATGATAATTCAACTATACATTAAACTTAGATCTAAGCAAAACATGTTCTACAAACTAAAGCATCCGTACCTTTAATAAAAATAATGATATTTTGATCATTTTTTTTAATCACTTTTAATTCATCACTCCAATCACTTTTCAATTATCTATTTTAATTTTCTTCAGTTATCTATTTTAATTTTTTGTAATATTATGATATAATGATTTAATAATAATTAAAATAATAAATTAAAAATAAATCAAAATATCATTCATACAGTTGAATTTGTGAACAACCTAACACGAAAAGTTATTATCCCGCCATCTCTACTTGGTAATTTGAACGGCATAGAAACTATTTACATTCATATGGACACCTGAGTGCAAATACCAGTGTTATATTCAATATGTGAATCTCAAGACAAAATCATCCAAGCAATGAAAATACGAATCAAGCAATGAGAAATAACGTCTTATGTTTTCGATCTGAGTGTAATTAATATTTTGTCCTGTTCATTTTGATGAACAGATTTATTGGATGTTCTGACATCATGTCTTAATTGAGTCATATCTACAGATAAAATAAGAATACTGCGATGCAATACAACAACGCCACATCGCGCTCCTTGATCCATCACACAAGAAGCTAACTTTAAATCATTAGAAATTTAAACCCAAAAGGTATTATTTATGGGGGATGTAAAGCCGTTAAAAGCATCCAACTAACCTAACCAATTCTACGATCTTCAACAAGATCACATTCTATTCTATTTCTTTGCTATCAAATCAATATACAAAGATACTGTGCCTGCATTATATACAAGCAACAGTGCTACAGCCAGGATGACCGAACTCAAGTGCCGGAGGACCAAAAGCCTGCACAAAGAAAAAGGCATAGATGGATGAATATTTGAGGAAAAAATTGAATATCCTTTATGTAACAAAAAATACCAAGAAACCGTATTCTATTTCAATTTTATTTCTCTCAACCAACCCAATAAACATCTCTAATGTCTTTTATCTTTAAGAATAACTAATGTCTCAGTGTGCCATAGACAAGGGAGTTATGATATTTCAGAAAACAAGTAGCCAAAAGGCAAAGAGGAATATACAACCAAAATAATGTCAAAACGAGGTAAACAATTACCTGTATAATTCTTCACAACAAGCTTGCACTTAATAGTCCAACAGGCCTTTCTCTACCAAAGGATTCATCATCAAAATCTTCGTTTGTTGAGTTTTCTTGGCATAATTCTCGAGTAGGATTTAAACCAAGAGACTCCCAGGCCATTGAATTACCATCGCAAGCGTTGCCTTCTTCAGAAGCAAGATTGACATCAACATGGGCCTCTTCATTCAGCCTTGCATCGGCAGACAAAAGTTCCATTCCCTTATCATCATCAGTGCATGGTGGTGGATCCACATTGAGATCTGAGCACAAATCATATCCACTTTGTTCCGCAATCCCTTGACAAGCGACAGTTACTGTTCCTTGATCAGATTGATCTGCGGTATCCTTTTTCTGCCTCTTCCATTTCTTTGTGGATGAAGTCCCATCATCCTCAAAATCTTCTTCTTCTCTTTCTCTATGCAAGTAAACCCATAATTTCCTTTCCCCATCAAATTGTACGCAAGGATCACGTTCATAATGCAATCTATCCAAGGCTCCACTAACTACTTGGTTAATTTGAGCATCAGAAACATCTTCAACAATGTATTGAGAATCTCGAATCAAAGTACAAACATCTGCTCTAGTGCCAATACTTCCAGGTAACCTAGCTGCTGCATCTCTTACAAGGCAAAGAATTGTGACATGGGGTGGGCGATCACGTTTCAACATAAAATGGTCTCGGGCTTTTGATGTTGGCTTACCACCACCTCTTTTCAAAGGTGCCACAATAGATTTTTTACCATCAGCTGCTGTATAGGAAAATGCTCTGTCGGGAATCGAGTACCTAAGAACCTCCTCCTTACGAAAATAAGCCCTAACTTCCTCTGAACTAGGGCTTATGGTGTTGAGACTCTTTTGAGCCCTCAGATCCCTAAACCTTTCCTTCTCATCAAGGTTGACTTGCATCAATGCCAAAGGTGGAGCTGGAAGACTTCCTATTTGTTGAAGAGTTTCCTGACCACATTTCAACCAATTGGCAAAGGAATCAACCAACTTGACAAGCATCTTATGAGGAAGACCCCAAGCTTCGGGAGAAGTCACCTCCTCAATGGTATCATGGTCAGCTGAATTATGAATAACTGGGCCAGTCCATGACCAACTTTTGGAAGATTTTTCATAAACAGCTAAGACCTTCCAACCCTTTGCTCCCAAGGGTGCTGTTTTTGAAGAAAATATCTTCAGAACCCCTCTGACCAAATCCTGAAGTGGTTCTTGTGTCTCGAGAATGCAGGGATCACCAGGATTTGATCTCACACGATTAACAATCTCCTGAACAGTAAGAGACAGCATGCTCAGAGGGTCACCAGACTCACCATTGGCATCAATCTTATTGTTAGAAAGATCACCGTTCGCAGTGCCTTCCTGTGCTTTGTTCAGTTCTTCTCTAGGTTTCCCAACTTCTAGACTGTCTTCAGCATGTGGACTAATCATTGCCAGGCGAACTGCTGAAAGAAGATGTACGATAGAAAACGAAAATCCAGTATGCACTGTTGGTGTGATCAAAGTGAATGTCTTTTTCTGTGGCTTGGTTTCCTGTTCTCTCTCTGCTGTCCCCATATCAGTAAGACGCAAATCAGAATTATCCATTTCTGAACTAATCCTCTCAACCTCTATTTTTTTCTTTGATTTTCTTTTTGAGTATGTCAAATCATCTGTTAGGGTGTTTGACAGAAAATTGCCATCTTCATCTCTTCCACCAATATCTACATCATCCTTTATTTTTCGCTTCTTTGATGCTGAGTTGCAACCAAGCAATGGTGCCTCAGATCGCTCATTTTGATCACCCTTATATGAAGCAACATATTTCTGTCCTTTTCTTCCATGCCTACTTTGTCCAACTTCATTACTATCCACAACCAACCGTCTTTCAAATGAGTCATCCTCATCACCAACATAATCGTGCAAATATTTAGATCTCACAATGGAATGATCGAGGTCGGTTCTTCCTTTTTTCTTTCGCTCAGCTGCATATGGATTTGATGAGGGCATGTCAAACCTTCCAATAGGATCCCCTCGTATACGGCCATTTTTGCCTGCTTTGTATGCCTGCCTCCAATCATCATCACCATCATCAAGCATGTCTGATCCTAAGGGATAGCTCTCTTCAATAAATTTACCAGCCTGTTTATGAAAAGGGCCGCCGTTGCGTATTTCACCCTTCTTCTTTGCTTTAGAAAGGTAATTATCTACACCATGCATCTGCCCCCGCTCTGTAAAGCCACCCTTCTTTTTGAAGGGTGCTACTACATTTGGCTTCAAATCTGTAACAAATTTGGCCTTCTTATCTAGGTGAGACTTCAACAATTTTGAGCGAGAGCCAGCAGCAGTACCCACCATGTAAGCATATTTGCTGTGTAACAAAGGAGTGTCATCCTCCTCGTCACCCAACTGTTCTGATGAGTCTGATTCAGTCTCTTCACTTCTTAAAAGCATCTGGTTACCCCTCAAAGGCATTGTCTCTTTACCTCCATTCTGCATAGAAGCCCCCCTGATCTTCTCCTGCAATGATTTTGCCCTGAAGTCAGATGATAGAAGTCTATCATTAACCTGTGGGGAGGATGATCTGAAAGGAGTGTAACTAAGATCAGGAGACTCTCTCCCTGCTTTCCATTTCTTGCCCTTTTGATACCAATCATCATATTTAAATGAAGAATCCATACCAAATTCCTGTCCCGGTGTTTCATTGCTACCAAAAAGTTCATCATAATCTCCTGAGTCAACTGTACTGCCTTTAAGTGGTAACTGTGAACTCCTAAATCTGGACTTTGCCTGTTCACTACCAACAAACTGTTGAACATTTTCTGGATACTTAGCATTTCTAGAATATTCATACAAACCTCTCTTAGAAGATGGCTTTGCAGGGAAGACTTTTAAATCAGAAGTTTGGTGGGCATTTCTAGTGTATCCATGCAGATCAGTCCTTGAAGACAGAGACAGACCCATCAAATTGTCAGTATCCATCTCATCACCTCTCAGAAGGTCATGCCTCTTTCCCATTTTCCGGAAACTAGATTTTTCAATCATGTTGCTACGTAATAAATTGCGATCTTGAAGGGCAGTTGGTCCATGTGACATCTCCTCATTGTTGTCACCATTCCACTGCGGATCTCTCATCCTGAGCATTGACCCTGAATCATAACCAGCTGACTTGTTCTGATGAGAAAGAGCAGAAGTTGAACCATTTACACCAGGGTTCACATCCAAAGCATGGTAGGGAGAAGATATGCGACCACTTGGGTCCTTGACTGAAGGTGGCTTTGAACCAGCCAACTTGAGTATGCCTTTTGGGTTTTGCTTCCCAAACTTCTCTTGTTCAACAGCAGCTGACCGCACTCGTGGATGGATATCTGAACCAGAACCCACCCCATGAAAAGGATAGCGACTCATTTTCTGTGAAATTTTCCTATCCTTGTTTTTCCTGTTCCATATACCTTCACCAGACTCCTCATCTGAAGATTCAACTTCCAAATCTTCCTTCTCGTACATCAAACTCTTTTGACTTCTCATAATGTTCAGGACACGGAGCCTTTCTTCAATACTGTATCCCCTACAGTTAAGCCAAGCATCTCTTATCTGACAAAGATTGCTGACCATGTTGTTCTGATGCTTCCTCAACAGATGATAGTGTCGTCGCTTCTGAAAAGAATTCATGCCCTCCCTGTAAAGCGCAACTCTCGGCTCACATAAGCCACCCTTCAACATGTCAAACAACTTCTTAATGGGACTCCCAAAATGCAAGTTACAACCAGTGAAAACATCTTTCAAGGTCCGCACAAAAGTCTCTTGATCCATGTCAGGAAGATACTTAGCAAGTTCAAACCTCTCCTCCTCACTCAAGAAGTCATTCCACACATCCACCGACAGCACATCTTCAAGGCCAGTAAGATCGTACAGTTCCAACGGAATGCTGCAAGTCTGGTTCCCAATCTGACAAAACTCCGCCCCAGTCTCACCCAATTCCAGCAAATCAAAATCATCAGACCCCGCCCCAGAGTCAGCATCATCAAACTCATCGTCGTCGTCCGATTCCACGGCAGAGTTACGCCGCCGAATCACCTCTTCGTCACTGGACATACTTTCCCTACTTCGAGGAGAACACTCGGAATCAAGCCTGGACACCTTAAAGCTGTTCTTCTCAATTGCCATGAAACATAACACCACAGTGCCGCCAAAAACGCGTTCACGAACCGACCCAAATTCAAAAACTCGAACCCCCGACGGACAAATCTCAATCAAAACCCTAACAATCGCAATACCACAAATTCAAAAACAAAAAACAATAGACCAGTCTCGACTTTTCCAAAACAATAACACCACCAATAACAACAACAATCAAACGACAAACACATTTGAGAGAACCTAAATTAGAAACAATAATCACGGAACATGATAAGCAATGAAACACGAGGGCGAGGGACAAAATACCTGAATCGCGATAGAAGAAGCGCGGGAGGATAAATTGAGGCAGAGGCGGAGACATGGTGGGAAACGGAAGAGGAAAAGGGAAGGTTGCGCAGTGCGATATCGAAGAATGGCTTTTGGAAACCCTAAAATTGTTATATAGTGAGAAGAAGGGGAAGACAGAGGAAGGTGGAGAAGGTACGAAGAAGACGTAGATGACGTGGACGGAGATGAGCCGTGTGATTGAGAGATTGATGATGGGGCTGCGAAAAGACCAAAATCTCCCACCGCACCAAACAGGGATGAACGCAACTCAACGCAGAGAAAGAGGCCGCACCAAGAAAAAGTGACTCAGTGAATGAGTTACAAAAAATAAAAGGTTTGGTTTAGTTTTTGGTTCGGTTTAGGAGATAGAAAGAGAAAGAGAGAGAGTATGTGTGTAAGAGAAGATGACTGAGTGAGTGAGTCAGCGAGCCAAGGAACCAGGTAGACCGTTGTATTGTGTTGTGTGTGTGAATGAGTTGCCACTCTATCATGGGCCCACGCCACTCCAATTTCTCACCGTTCGATCATTCGTGTCAGATCCAGATTAACCACTACAATCCTCTTTGCATCCGTCGTCGTTTACCCCCGCGTCTTTTTCTTTTTCCTAAAATGTCCCTTAGTGTAAATACCTGAAACCAAACGGAACCTCACTCAATTACTATAAACTGCAAAATGCTAACTAACACTGTTTTTTGCGCCGTCTTCAACACACCTATTTTCTGTTTATGGTTCTTTCTCAGTTCAATTAGGTTTCTTAAAATTAAGTATTTTAGGTTTTTCAAAATTAATTATTTTATTTTGTTAAATTTGTTTACTTGGTATTACGTTATTAATAACAATGTGAAATATTATTTTTTGATATGTAGATAATGGACTAACCGGTCAAGTATTCAACGTTGTTGATTGATCGATCAATCAAATATTTTTTCTCACACTAGTTTTCATAAGACCAACATACTAATCAGAATGTCACGTACTAATATAGTAAGGTTGAACAGTGAGATATTAGATACAAAACATGCCATGAATCAGGGTTAGATTAGTAGTTATGTTTAAGCATGTTTGACTCGTAATTAGGTCAACTTTAAACAAAGGTTTATTATGAAAATTATAAATGCATGTCAAAGTTATTGATTTTTTTTAAATATAAAAGATTTCAAAGAAGGAACATTATGTTTTAGAATATTTGTGTTAACGGTGTACTAACAAAGTTAAAAAATACAATGTGTCACTTCGTGATTTTTTTAATTTTTTATAACATATATGTATTTTTTATTTAATTTTTTAAAATAAATTTTTTTGTCACGTGTCAAATTGACGTTGTGTCACGTGATAGTGACTGTGTGATGTGACACTGATAATGTCATGTGTGATGTGACACTGATAATGTCATGTGTGATGTGACAGTGTCATATATCATTGTCTCGTCAGGTATCATTACCTTAGGGTGTGTTCCCTTGGAGGGATGGATATGAGAAAGAGTATGAAGATGAATTTGTGTAGATTTGGGTGGATGAATTTTTGTATTTTTTTGAGTAGATTTAGAAGGTAAAATGAATGGATTTGGAGATAAGTTTTATGAAAATTAGTGAGAGATTTGATTGATGTGATAGATAAAATAAATTGTAAAACTAGATAGAATTGAAAAATTACCAAAATACCCCTAATAAAAAAGAATGATTTTGTAATTTGATGTTATAAAAATAATTATAAATAATTAAAACAAATTAAAAAATATATTAAAATTATATGAATTTTTAAAATAAAAAAGCTTAAATTTTTATGAATGTGAAAAAGGTTAAACAATTAAATTTAAAAAAAAAGTTATACAAAAATTAATAATGGTAATTAATATAATATTATTATATTTTAATAATATTTTAATTAATATTAATTATTGTACATATTTATATATAATTTTTATTATTATTAATTATTATATACTTAAAAATAATAATTATTTTATATTTTAATTGTGATATATTAATATATTAATTAATATATTTTTGACAATATTTTAATTATTATATATTTATATATATTATTAATGATAATTATTGTTATAGATAATTAATAATATATAATAATTATTAAAAAAATGATAATTCACATTAATAATTTAGTGGTTTTTTATTTTATATATATAGGAATATATTTGTAAAATAGTGATGAATGCACTCAAATATCTGCTGTTAAGAGAGGATGAAATAAAGAGATTATTTTCATTTTCTGAATCCGTTCCTTCGTTCTCTTCCAATTTAGTGCATGTGAACATGATTTGACTCACAAATCCGTTGCAGCAAATATGTGTTAACAGTACTATCATCAAAAGTGAACACAGTGTTAGTCTCACTTTGATCGTTATATCTTTATTGTCTTAATTAAATTCAAATTCTTTTAAATTTAAGCAATTTTATTACTCTTCCAATTAAAATCAAATTTAATTTTTGTATAAATGTTACATAAATATTTTTAACAAAATTAAATTTGTTTATATTTATATTTAAATTTAAACTTTATTTAAAATTATTTTCAAATTGTAAATTTGTTTGTTTTAAATTGTTTAAAATTTGTTTAAAATTATTGAATTATTGAATTTTGTACATTTTAAAAATATACAATTATTTAAAAAAATAAAAAACAATATAAAATATAAATTTAAATAAACTTAATCTTATTAAAAATATTTAATAAAAGTATTTTTATAAATTTATACAAAAATTAGATTTGGTTTCATTTTGAAGAGAAAGATAAAATTGTTTAAATTTAAAAGAAAAAAAAGGACTAACTAAGACAAAATAAAAAGTAAAGACTAAATAAGAACTAAATTAAGACTAAACATGAACATTTGACAAGATATTATCACGTAATACGGTGTCAGTTTGACATTACAAATATTTTTATTTACAAAAAATCAAAATTAAAAATTAAAAATTAAAAAAATTACAAACTAACACACATAAAACCTCATTGCCGATTGACAAAATTTTCAAAATAGAAATCAAACTAAACCAATAGAATAATTTAACGATAATAAAGCAAGCAACACAAAAACACTATTTAATGCACGGCGATTAGATTATAGCTTAGATTTATGATAATAAACGATTAAGTAATAGTTTGTTTGGTTTTTTAATATAATATTATTTATTCACTATTAAGAAACAAATACACTTTTTTCTCTACAAATTAATTATATTCAAGAACTTTTAACGATTATATTAACTTAAAAAAAAAGATCATTGAGATATATAAGAGAAACACTATTTTTTTTTTCAAAAAATCATTTAACAATACATATTTATTATTATGTTACAATGCATGTTTTTAAATTATTCTTAAAATATACACAAATTCCCACACTAGACTAGACTAATATAATTTGCTTGATGGTTTCAGATCCTAATCCCTCCCTTGATGGAAGGTCAAACAGCTTAAATCTACTAAAATTACACTAATTTTATATCTTCCATTGGTAAATCTCAATGATCATGATCAAACTTTGAACCACTGAAGGGAGGGAATGAATTCCTTTAGTTGTTCAAAATTGCAAAGAATTCATCATTTCTTCAATGCCATATCATATATAACTTCATCTTCTAATCCTACAGGCCACAGTATACAGTCAATAGTATGAAATATAACCACAACATATACACAAGGATGAAGACAATACCTTTCAGAAAACATTTGTCTGTAAATCCTCCATATCTTTGTCTTCTTTTTCTTCTTCAGTTTTCGATAAGAGAGGAGCATCAAGTTCAGGAGGTTTCTGATAAGATAATCACAAGTTTAACTAGATGTTGAAGTAAGCATTGTCATAATAATCCAGATGTAATTTCTTAAATACCTTTTGATGTTTATATTCGCTAATTAAGCAAGAACTTACATTGAAAATTAAAAAAAAAATACTAAGATGAAGCTTTGACCTTAACAAGTGATCAGCTAAATCACCTAAAGAAATATATTTAAGTTTTATTGAAAGTTGAATTAGTATGTTACCATGCAACGAACCAGTGCCCAATTTACACCTTTGAAGAAAGAATGACGTTTAATTTCATTTGCTCCTTCACGTGACCCCAATCTGTCTTTGGGATCTCTCTGCAATAACCAATAAATTAGCTGCTTTCCCTGGAGACTTACCTGCATCAACACTTTTTGCATGTTAAAACAATATTCTCATTCATTCCATTTGTGTTTAGAGTGCAAATTCAGCATGTTAACACCAAACTCTGGGTTTTTAAAATTTGTCCAGAAATTACGAAAAAAAATAGTAAAAAAGTAATTACTTGTCATGGACTAAGTTAACTGACTCAACAACGACTTCAAAAGCAAAATCATTAGAAATCTACATTCGTGAATTTTTGAAAAAGAGACGTTGTTAGGAGTTATGACAATTTCGGTGTTAATATTTTATACTGTTATGACTCCCGATAACTTCATTATAAAATATATAATTTTTTATTTTATACTGAAGTTGTTATGACTCCCGATAACTTCATTATAAAATATATGATTTCTAATGTGACTTCACTTTTTAAAAAATTAATATTAGCAATTAAAATTTTGAGAAATTTATGAAGAAGTTGTGTGGAGTTTCACGATTTTACTTTTGAAGTTATCATAAATACACACGATTTAATTCATGACCAGTAATTATTTCTTGACTTGTCTATTTTTGTAATTTTTGAACAGAATTGACTGAGATATGTAAAAATCCCCAAACTCATATACGGGCGGAGTAAGATTTTATTAGACTTTTACGTGAGTATGACTTATCCTGTAATTAGAGACATTTGAATATACTAGCATAAATATATATTTATCATTTTTTTTATAAATGTTATTAGTTTAAAGTTCCATTTCCCAATTAGATCACAATTGAAATCTAGCTAAGGAGAACACTTACCGGTTTACTTTTGGGAAATTTAAGATCCTTGTGAAGAATATTTGCAAATGTTTTTTGTCTTGTCTTTCCCCTGAATGGAGTATATCCATAGAGCATTTCATATATAAGAATACCTAAAAAAGAAGACTTAAGCCGTGTGAATTATGTGATATAATTTAAATTTGGTTTCACTATATCCATAAATTATGATGTTGGTAATGATTTAAATTAATCACAATATTTTAACATGGGATATAGTTATGCTTGACTTGTTAATCAACAGAAAGACAATTAATTTTTTTTTGAAAATAATAGAGATCTAACGACATAGAGATATGCATAAAAACTGATTAACACTTATTTTGATTCACAGTTTTTTTTTTTTTTAAATCAGAATTACCTAGAGCCCACCAATCAACAGCACTAGTATGACCAGAACCAGTTATAATTTCCTGCACAAGTTGAACTATCAGTTACAATAAAATCTAATCAATGCATCAAAATTTCCAAAGTTCAAATTCTATGAATAACAATAAAATAAGACTCTGAATGTCAGAAGAAAAAAGTTTTACTATTTTATCCAATAAAGCTTTTTCTAAACAAAATGCGAATACAAAATGAATCTAAATTGATAATAAAGTATAATAATAAAGTACATTCAACACAAAATGATGTATTTGAATGAAACATATATTGAACCATAGTTTTTGGTACTCAATAATATAAAAGAAGTGGAGTAATAACAAACCGGAGCTATGTACTCTTCTGTGCCAACAAAAGAATTTGATGCTCTCATTGGTTCAGCCATAAACACTGGAACCTCCTGACTTCTGTGTTTCTTCTTCTTCTTCTTCTTTTTTGAATTGGAAGCTGGAATTATAAGCTGCAAAGAGACAGACATAAATACAAATATAAAACTGTTTGAGATACATGAAATTAAACTTAAAAAAGTATTGTTTCTAATCAAAACTACAGTATAAAGTCTTGTCTCTGATATACCTGTGGCTTACTAGAAGTTAAACATGACAAATCAAAGTCTGTTAGGGACACATGCCCATTGCTCTGGATTAACACATTTTCAGGCTTCAAATCTCGATATATTATCCCTGTTAATACTCACCAAACAATGTCATGTTAAACTTTGTTCTAATGAAAGTGTATTATTTAACTGGCAAGATTTCTTTCATGGAAAGAAATTTGAGTAATAATAATATTGCAGTAAGATAAGTTCATCGATGTGATTCTGAAATATTTTGTTACTAACCTCTCCCAGGTTGCAAACAGTTTAAAAAATTAGAAAAGAAGACAACAATGGTTATATATCATGATGCTGTATACTATATACGTGTATATAAGGCGAATAAGAGCCTACCTTGGCAGTGAAGATACTCCAATGCAATCACTACCTCAGCTGCATAAAATCTAAAAGAAACATGTAAAAATAAATTTGATCAAAACTCTTTTCCATTTCCTTCATTCCATCATCTTAAAAGAAACTCTAATGGCGCCCCATATGTATTTGTATAAATTCAGTATGAAGTAGTATAGTATACCTTACAGCGTCTTCCTTTAGAACCTTAGTTGGTTGCTGGTCAAGAACCATGAATAATTCTCCTCCAGGACAATAATCAGTTATCAAACAAACGTGTGTTTTGGTCTGTAAGTTAATCAAGTAAACATAATCACGTGAATATCCTTAATACTTTGCAATTCATGATTAGATGTAACAGGAAATGAAGATATTAATTCAGGTTAAGACAATGTAATTGTTAAATTACTATCCCTTAAACAATGATCCCATGGTAAAAGGTTGATATGACGTATTTTAACTTATGATAGTTGATAAAAAATAATCAATATGCTTCTTATGTAAAAGTACTATTCAAGTTTCTAACCTGAAAGGAAGCATATAATGCAGGTAGAAAAGGGTGGTCCAGCTTGTCAAGAATTTCTCTCTCTGCGCAAGCTCTATGCACCTGTGGAAAGTGTATAACGGTCAATCTATTACAACAACAGGGGTAAATGCTGCTATAATATTTACACAATTACAATTAATATTTCGATGCTGAGAAATCCTTATTCACATAGTAGAAGTTAGATACCAAAAGGAAAAGAAAACAAAGCCAATACAATATGTAATTAAGGCTGGACAAAATAAACTAAACTAAACTGCACTACACTACCAAAAACTGCACTAAACTAAAAAACTGTTCGCATGAACTGCACTGAACTGGAAAACAATTCAGATGAACTGAACTGAACTCTTATTCTTAAAAATAAACTGGACTGAACTGCACTGCAGTATAATATAAACTGAACTGAACTGTATAAACTGAATTGTTTTATGAACTGCACTACGTCAGAACTGAACTGCACTATTTTTGGACTGAACTACACTAATTTTTAACTTAACTATACTGTTTTTGAACCATTTTTGAACCGAATTGCACTGATTTTGAATAAACTTCACTCTTTTTGAACTGAATTGTACTATTTTTGAACCAGATTGCATTGATTTTGAATTAAATTGCACTATTTTTGAACTGAATTACACTATTTTGAATCGAATTGCACTAATTACATATGATTGTACTATGCAATAATAATCTAAAGTTTATAATTTGAAAATACTTAGAAAATAATACTTGAAATATGCATCATACTTCAATACACCAATTAACATTTTTATAATTTTTTTATTTATATTAAAGTTTTTCGTAACTTAAAATGTAATTAAAATATTAAAATTAATATAAT
>Ga0214544_1001654_pt1 | contig 46751 bp, 24 predicted proteins | sample CNSS3metaG_FD_160074 | JGI IMG/M metagenome (GOLD analysis project Ga0214544, IMG submission 160074) | Root nodule microbial communities from cowpea collected in UCLA plant growth center, Los Angeles, California, USA - CNSS3 | ecosystem: Host-associated > Plants > Roots > Nodule | place: USA...
AGGAATTGTGAAAGGGGAAAAAAAAAAAACTGTGCAAGCTAATTTTTTTACACAATCACTGCAATATATGCAGAATAGTTAAATATATAAATAATAAATATTTGGGATAGTCTTATCCCGTCTCTGTTTTTCAATGTTGAAGCGTCCAATTCCAATCATGATAGCGTGGCTAGAACGTATATAGCAGTGGACACGTGATCGTTACCTTTCATTTTGAGCAGTTGGGAACACGATATAAAATGACAAATGAGAACTAAAAAAAGGTTTGCACGAATTAGAAAATAATATATAGTAAAAGCTACGCTTTATTGTTTATTTTTAAATATTTAATTCATTAGAATAAATTATTAAATTAAATAAAATGATAATAACAAGTACTACTTTGATGGAAAATATTTTGACAGGGGTTTGAGGCAATTTAATAAAAAAGATGTGAGAAAAGGGAGATGGAAGGACTGAGCTTGAAGGAAAATCTCATGTTGAGATTTTGAGAGAGACCGGCCCATTGGGTTATCACGTGGAGGTGTGACCCACCAGTCCCCTTAAAGGTAAAGCATCTCACTACACCACATCATCTACATAATAGATTCTATCTCTATCATCACCACAAATTACTACTAAATCTATTTCTCAAAATTCAATGTTATTCCAATATTTATTTTCAAAATCATAAAATATTTTTTAACCTCTAAAATGTATTATAATTATCTTCACTAAAATTCTCAACCATAGGCCAAGAATAAAAACAGAACAATTGCACACACTGTAATTTTAGAAAAAAAATTCTAGTAATACAATAACAAAAATAAGATTTAGAGACTAAATTAATGTTCCACTATCTGATAGTAATTTTTCTTAGCTGTAGTATGATATTTAATTAAATTGGTACGGTAATTCTTTTTTAGAAAAAGAATGTACTTAAAAATGTGTAAAGTACCTTTTTCAAATTTTGTGATTTGGTGGTTCTTGATGGTCAGTGAGAGAGAGAGAGAGAGAGTCCTTTGTTTCCACACATGCTTAATCACAGCGCTTGGTCATTCTCTCTCTCATTCGGTTTCTCCTTAAGCAACTGATTTTCAGACAAAAACACGTGAGCTAACTTCCCCCTCCGGACCTTCAACCTTCGCTAACTTAATAATCATAGCCTCCAACCCAAACTCATATAGCTATCTAGCTTTTGAATATACCTTCCCTCCTCCCCCACATGCATTAAAAATATTAGGTAGCATAGGAGCTATTACATGATTGCAATGACTTCTTTTTCCCTTTAGGGTACTACATTAATGTTCAACTTCATCTTTCATTATAAGAGTCAACATACATGCACTATATTTCAAAAATAATCATCAATCTTTTTATTAAATCCAGCTAAAATAACGTTTAGTGATATCATTTTCCGTAGACGTGACTAGATCAATTAACCGCGTCCGAGTTACTCATTTTTACTAATTCACAAACATTGCATGATATGACTCATTTCTTTTTCTTCGGGGCATTATATTTTAGTAGCGTTTTAGTCAAAGACATATAATTCGGATTTGGACTTACAATAAAAAATGTTTTCATAGGTACACACACGCGCACCAACATCACACATGTAATGAACAATAAAATAATAGTGATTCATTCCTTCATACATATGGATGTCTTCTTCTATAACCATTTATAAACATACAACAAAGGATCAAAAGTAAAAAGTAATTTTGATCAGCAGTTACAAATTTCTACAGTATTAGTTAATTACACCCTTAACCTTTTCACTACCTGATGCAGTAACCCATCATACGTATTCTATCCCCCAACCAAAAAAATACAAAGGTTGCCGGGAAACTCTTCTTTCGTTGTTCTTTTTTTTTTTTGTTCTTTTTTAACGACAAAAATAAAACTAAAAACCTAATTCATAATAAGAATCAATCAACATGCTGCAGAAGGATTGGCGAAGGGGTTGAAGAAGTGAGGTTTAGGAGCCATGGAGAAGGGTGACTTAGTGGAAGCGCCGCCGCCGACGCCGCCACCTAGCCTCTCACATGAGGGACACATGGTGAGGGTTGCCGCAGACATAGGCATGTAAAGGGGCTGAGCCAGTTTCAGTGCCTTCAGCTCCTGCAGCTCCTTCTGCAACCTCCTGTTCTCGTCTGTTAATGTTTCACAACACTTTTTTAGGAACTCGCAGTCCACCTCTGTCTGCTTCAGCTTTGTTCTGCAACACAAAAACAAAAGATATTAATTAACAAGTTCAAACATTGATATAACATATGACCCGTTTCAGTAATACGAAGATGCATAACATATATAAGGTTTTAATGAATCAAAGATATTTACCTGGCTCTCCGGTTCTGGAACCACACTTCGACTTGTCGAGGCCGAAGACCTAACTGCTTGGCCAAAGCTTGTTTCTGTTTCTGTAACCCCAATTGAAGACGACAATATGAGTGATGATATTGAAAGTCATGATATATATTGATGCATGGAGGAAAATAATATTAAGAGGGAGATTATGATTACAGGATTGAGGGTGCTGTGTTGTTTGAAGCTTTCTTCAAGCAAAGCGGACTGTTCTTTGGTAAGCCTGAGTTTCTTCCTGGCGGTGGTGCCGTCTTCTTCTTCGTCGCTGGCTCTTGAAGAAACCCTCTCTGTCTCTGTTGCATCGGCCTCTTCACAGCTGAGATCCCTCTCCCTCTTGACCCTTCCACTTCCACCGGAGAAGGAGGAGATAGCACTGTGAGGTGAAGTCTGTTCAAGAGGGTCCTCAGAGGAGAGTTTGAGCAGCTGGTCCGGGTAAGTCTGGCGGGAGAGAGCCAACGTGAGTGAAGGCTCGGCCTGGGAGTTATTTGTGGAGATGAAAGTGGATTTAGAGGAATAGGGGTTTGGCCTGTGAGTGGTGGTGAGATGATGAAGGGTGTTGGAAATGGATGGTGGTGACGGAGTGACGGTGTGGTCTGGGGTGGATGTGGTCAAAGCTAATCCGAGAATAAGCTGAAGGCCTTGATCGGTGGGATCCTGATGAAGACCCATCATAATAAGGTGATGGAAGGAGGAAGGAGGAAGAGAGGAAGGGAATAGAGAGTGGTTTAGTTTAGATGATGATTAGATGATGGTGTGGTTTATAAAGTGTGATGGGAGGTAGGAGAAGGGTGAGAAGAGAGAAGAGAGAAGAGAGGGAGGGGAAAGAGAATGAATGTGACTTTTTGTGGGGGCAAAGGGTGGGTGGGTGGGTGGCTATGATTATTATTAATCAAAGGGCGGAATGAGTAGGGAAAGGAATATGGGTGTTGGAAATTATGAGCTCTATATCTGTTGCATAGGTTGACCATTATGTGCCCCACTACTGTTACCTCCATTATGATAACAGACAAAGTTGGATAATCTTTCTCTCTGGGATCCTATATTGCTATACAACCCTAACATCTTCACATGCCAATGCCAATGCAAACACACATCAAGAGGGTGGGTGATTCGCTTCCCTTCGCCACCCACACACGTACCTATATTACAATACATAATTATTGCCACACTTTAATTCCCTTCCCACACCGTAGTATGTAGCAGCTTCACTTTACATTGTCCCAATTATTGGCCCCCTTTACTCCCACTTTACTCCTGTCCCACCACTCCCTTCATATGTTTTATTATTATTCGTTACATTACATGTATGTAATTTGGAAAAAGATGGAGATGGATTTGTGTTTTCCATAATTGTAACAGACCGGCATGAAGTGTCTCCCACTCCATGCCGGGGTTAAGCAGCATGTCATACATGCATGCACCTTGCTTACCAATCTATAGCATAGTAGTAGTAGTAGTTGTTAATGAAGGAGGAATGTGAGGGATGATGGTTATTATGAATGTGGAGTGTAGAAAGGGATGTGGGGGATTTGTTAATTTCGAAAACAAAAGAAAAGTAGGTAGAAGACAGAAATGGAGTTTCAAAGAGTTATAATGGCGCCAGAATATGATTCATCAACAAGAATCCGGATCTTTGCTTAACTAGAAAGTTGATGTGGAGTGTTCCGGACCTACTTCTCTCTATTAGTACTACAAGCACTTCCAATAATGCATTGTCGGCGATGCGTTGCACCAATTGCCTCACTCATAATTCATGATCAACCTATAATATATTCACAGCCCTAGCTACCAAATATGTAACGCCGTTAACCCCACATCCCATTTAATGCTTACTAATTATCTAATTAATTTATTTATTCATCTAATCTTAAATTTCTCATCGCTATGCACTCATGCACGCCCCCTCAGCCACCGCATTTCTTCAAATCAATGTCTTACCACCCTACGTGCTAATTAATTCACCACCCTAGTTGCAACTTATACTCACTACATGACCTTATTATAGTTACAAGGAAAAATATCTCTGAGTCGTTCAAGTTGAATTAGAACTGAGAGGAATTTGGTTGGAATTTTTCTTTTGCCACATTAAAGGTGTATCTGGGTAATGATCACAGCTCACTCAAATATGGTGATGAAGTAAATGAAAAATTCAAATGCATTTCAATTTGGTTGGATCGCGTTGATAAAGTAAATGGAGAATTTGCAAGTGGGTAGTCTTATTATGAAGAACGGCTTATTAATTATTTTACTTATCATCATAATGCTTTCGGTTGAGCAATTAAATTGAATATATTTAAACCTAAATTAAAACCTATTAAGTGATTAGCTTATAAACCTAAATATAAACCTATTAAGCAGAATTATAAATTGATTTAGTGATTAGTTTATAAAAGTATCCAATACTTTGTATTAGTTGTTGTATTACTATTTCATTGTATAAAATTTAGACCGGACCAACTGTTATATATTTTCAGTAATTGAGTTAATGACAAGCTATTAAATTATATATGACAATAGAACATAATTATAGATAGAATGATGGATTTCTAAAATAGTTTTTACACTAAACTGTATAATGATGGAATAACTATCTCTAAATAAGTTTTATACTTACAAATTTCACAATTCGAATAAAAAATAAAGTCTGCCTTATACAATTAGAAAAAAAAAATAAAGACCTTAATTCGTTGTCTTAAAGATTTAGAAACATTGATTGGACTTCTTGATGTCTATAAATAGATAACAAATAAAAAATTTAATATATTTTATACTTATTTAGCCCATAATTTAATTTTTTATTTCACACTGTAGTAGACTAAAATGATAAGTAAACATGATCCAATTTGCTGTTGTGTGTTGATTGTACTAGATATCATTTAAAATAGATCTAATGTATATTTTTTAAGATTATGTTTTGAATCCTTCTGACTCAGTTTAGTTGTGAGATTTAAAAGAAATACAAATTATTTTGCAATGATTATATATTAGTAAAGAAACTTATTTATTAAATAAAAAGCATTTTTATGACATTATAATATATATAACTTAACTTAAGTTTATACCTGATTCATTTTATTATTTAACTATGCATAAGGTTAAAGTGTATATATTATCTTACAGAGTCGGATTTACTATTTTGATTAGGTCGAGTTCGCATTTAAATTAAATTATTATACCAAATCTTTGGGTTGGAATGATAGTAAATAGGGCCAACTCAAATGTAATCTGACATTAATGTTGGTATAACTATTAAAAATATTTTGCCGTGGAAACGGAATGAATATTTTAGGTAAGAGGAACAACCATAAACTAATGAAATTTTGTTTTTTTGTTTTATAGAATTTGTAGATAATCCAGACTATGAATGAAATGGAAGTACGAAAAGAGAAAAGATTCTGATTGAAATGAATTTAAACATTATTATTATATCGAACCATGCCGACAAATAACCCGAGTCAGCTTACATAAAAAAGAATAAGAATGTATTAACTAAGCAGTGTGTAGACGAAGGGACACCAAGCACGCTTCTTTTGTCTAACTTTATATGGATGCATCGTTCATTATTTATACCTCAAAATTATTTCAATCTCATCATGGATCATAAGGTCAAAAAGAAAACAGAAATACTACCTTTATATCATATTAATAATAATTATCGTTTCCCTTTTTGTTGCCTGCAACAAATTTCTATCATCCGCATGCCTACTTAATTCATTTTTTTAAGGTGAACTTCTTTATTACGACGTGGCTACCTATATATGACGCAAGGATTACCAACTCTTTAATATTTGTTTCGCAAAAATTTAACAATGCATTTTTTTTTCTTGCTACATAAAAAAAATTAAGAAAAAAAAATTATATCCCGGTCTTGAGTAAGTATTTTTCACAGTAGGAGAATAAAAAAAATCCCCAAACAAAAATCTCTAAGGTGTAGAGATGTTCATAAAAGATTATAGTTGTTATCCCCTTTACGAATGTTTTATTTAGTGGCTAATAAATAAATAAATAAATAAAGTCGATTTATTAGAAGGGGATTATGTAGGTGTTTTGTCAGGGAGTGGGTGAATACGAAAAAGAAAAGCAGACAATCAACCGTTGTTTTGTTTTGTTTTGTGAGTCCAATCAAGGCACCCAAAGTGAATGGAATTTGACGTTGACACAGTGAATGAATTTAAATTTTAAGGCCGAAAGCCTGGAATTGAACATGATTTGATGAGGATTAGGAATGGTATTATTGGGGTATTTGTTCTTCTAAATTTCACTTTATGGGGTGATTGGCTATAATCATAATAATATTCATTAATGTGAAATATAGTGATGATCAAAGTCTTGGATTTAATCAAATCAGCCAACAATCTGATTCCACGTCACATCCCCACAACAGAGTGACATGAAACCCAACAAATCAATGGCGGTGGTTCTCATGTCATCTTCACTAAATAATTTTGTTTTGCTTACATAACAAATTTTACACATACCGTAGATTTTGTTTTTTTTTCTTTCAATTATTAAAATCATTGTTTTTTTTTTAAATGATATGAATTGGTCATTTTCTCTTAGATATATGTTTTCAAGAAAATATATTGTAAAACGTTATTTCATATAGCTATAATTTGCTTTTGTTGGATTTATGTTCTAATGTATAATTTTAAATATGTATATAAATTATTTTAAATATTTGAAGTTTTTTTATAATAAAAAAAATGTTTAAGAAAAGTCATGTTAAAATACAATTTTTATTTAACATAACTGAAAGAAATCACATAGAGGACCAGTTATTCACAGAATTAAAAAAAACGTTTTGTAGCACTATTTCAAAAAAAAAACTAAATTAATCTTTTGTTATAATTTCTCAACTTTCTTTTTATAAACAAATTTTCCAGTTTTTTTTTATATTATAATATTTATGTATGTATGTGTTTGTGAGAGTGAAATCTAAGATTGTGTTTATGTGTAAAAGAAATAGCGAAAGTATAAAAGAAAACAATATTAAATGTGTGTATTTTAAAGTGAGAAAAGAATGGGATAGGTGGGAAGCGTAGACACGTGGGGAGATGAGAAGATGTATGTGCGGAACAGACATATGGGTCCCACCAATGATTTGGTGTTGATGGCATTTGATTCCGTGAGAAAAAAATAAAGTAAGATTATTATGGGGCTTACATTACAACTTATGATTTGAGTTTGAGATAAGATTTTTCTCATATTTGTCTCTTCCTATTCTCTTTCTCCATTTATAACCTTTTTATTTTATTTTTCAGTGTTAACAACGTTTGAGTTGATATTAAAAAAATACATATCTTCCGTTGTTTTTAAATTATAAATTATAGTGATAGGTTTCATTTTGATTTACTTTTTCTTTTTTTACTTATTTAAATTAATAATTGATTATGTATATTATGATTTAAATATGAATAAATAAATTATAATATATATATATATATATATTCATAAATATGAAAATATTTTATTACAAATAAATTAAAATAAATACGTAATTTAAAATATATTTATTAAATAATATAGCAAATTCTAATACCAATATATATGATTAAATAATCATAAAATAGAATTTAAATAATAATATAAAATAAAAAATTAGGACTATGAAACTTAACTTTAATATAATAGTTATAAATCAAGTTGCTAACGTGACTATAAATAAAATTAATGACTACAAAGAATAAAACAAAAAAAAAAAAATCATCATTTCTCTTGACCATAATTTAACACTACAAGTTTTAAGTTAATCGTATTTAATATTTATTAATAGTTTTACGTCATTCTCTAATAGAAATATATAGTCCATACATATTAAAAAAATGGTTAAATCTATTTATTATTATTATTATTTTCTTTTTATTCTTTCTAAAATGTTTTTTTCTGTAAAATAAAAAATCATTATAACGATGTAATAAAAGAAATCAAACATAATTATAATTGAATATTTATGAAATATTATTAAATAAAGTAAAGATGATTTTTTTTTTTTATATTTAAGAATATTGAAGGTATGTTTTTCTTAGTGGGGAGGGTGATCGTTTGTGTTTTTATTTTTAGTGAAATTTTAAAATCTTTATCTCAAAAGGTTAGGTTTTTGTTTCTTCATCTTTTTGGGATTACTGCTCCTGTTTTCGTATTTATTAGTTATTATTAGTTTCGATTATTTTAAGTTTTTCTCTGTGATTAGTAAGGGTGGTTTGTGTCGACCTTGTTATTTTGTACTTATTATTTCCACGTCAAATAATTTTCTAGATTAGGTTTTGTGGTTTTTATTCTCTCATCGAGGAGAGTTTATGTTAAAATCTGTGTTCTGTTTTAACTTCTTATGCATTAATTCGTTTGATTCATTTAGATATTTTGTGAGATTACTTATTATTCTTCTCACAATTTTTCTTGGGAAAAATATGAACTCATCCGTTTCCATATTTTTTGGTTGCGGTTTCTAGTGTGTTACTTGAACAAATCTTTTTACCATTCAATCAATATCATTTTATGATCATGCAATTCAATTTAAATTAAAAATATGTTGTTGTTAAAATATTTTTTTAAGATTTCTAAGTTTTTGGATATAGAGTAAAATTGTAATTCCTTTGACTATATCCACTTACGAGAAAATAGAATAAAAATTTCTTTTCATTCTCATCATAAAATATCTAAAGAATATTTCTCTCGCCCTCTATTATTTCATTATATTCCTTGTGTCATTATATATCTATTTAGATACCTCAAACAATGCTTCATTTCATGTTATGTTGAACTTTTTTAATAAAATTTCAAAGTCAGAAGTCAAAACAAATAGTTGTTTTAATTAAAAAAAATGGTACCTAGCTTTGCCTTAATAGTATTGCATCGATTTTTTTCTTCTTGATTATTTTTAGGAGCATTGTAGTAAAAATTAGTTTTGAAAAAAAAAAAAAACATTCTGATAAAAAAAATATTAGTTTAGAATATAGAGTGAGTGAAAAAAAAAATATGTGGTAGTAATTAATTTAAAACATTAACACATTGCAATCCCAAAATTTAATAATTTCCACCCAACACTTGTGTAACAATCATGTTGAATGAGAGAGGTTTTTGTGAGTATGGTGTAATTAACTTTTTTTACATACAAAAATAAATTTGATGTTCAAAAAGCTATGAGAAGGGATGTAAAAAGAAAGTACTTACAAACAAATATTTGCGGATAAAACTTATAATAAATAGAAAATAGATAGTATAAATAGATATTAACAAAAAATAATTATGGATAATTTTTTTACTCACTTATTAACCGGACGGGTACCCGTATCCATACCCCATAGTTTAAACATAATACAACATATAGTAGTGTATTTCTATCATAAATACAACATTAAGCTAAAGTCGTCAATATAAATACAACATTTACGTAAATTAAATTTCAATCATAATCGTATGCAGGACATCCATAAAGTATTTAAACTAAAGTACTTTTCAAAAATATAGAAATAAGAAATTGAAAGAGAATATTTTTATAAATTAATACGGTTTATGTATTATAAATGGAATTACAGAAAAAGCGTGAAATTATAAATGGTTGTTTCTAAAATTACTATAATCATGGGAGACATTATGATGCCCAAGATATAGTGTAATAGTTATTATTAGTAATCAGTTTTAAAGACATTATTATGGTCGGTGTTTGCATCAGATGTCGTATTCAACGAAACCGTGGCTTACTCACCGTCTATACTACTTCCGGGTCCACTCCACTCAGCTGTCACACAACATTACTCTTCTTGCCACGCTCAATCATATCCCTCAAGAAAACACAAAAAAAGTACCATTAATTGCGACTCTGCGCCAAGACAAAATCAATTTCGAAAAACTTTTTTCATTAAACTAATTAATCAAATTTTATATTAATTATACCTAATTGTTATCCTTTCCAAATAATAAATATTTAAAAAATGCAATTCGACCACTTCTAAAAATAAAAAACTAATCACATAAAAAATCTATGAATGCAAAAGTAAAGCAATAAAATTATGGTTAAGAGTAAAAGTTTAAAGCACCGAACCGGATGATGAAAACTAGAAGTAGTATATAAGATTAACACAGTGAAATGATTGAAATGGTGGTGGATGTTTTGTCATCTCTTGTTTCTTAATCGTACACTTAAAATATCAAGTTGATTCATAAGTGGGATCAAACATCATACATTTAACAGGATAAAGTTGAAGAACAAGAAAGAGACGAAGAAATGAAGCAAAACAAATAGGCATATAAAACTATAAGGAGCTTGAGGTGAATCAGTTTTCATTTCCAGGTGCCACAAAACTTATCTTTACATCCATAAAGCTCCACTCGTAAATTGTATTACTTACCATTCCAAACTAATTAAAAAGAGGAGGGAAAATATTTTATCTATTTGATCGAAAAGATCAATTAATCTGAGTGAATATAAGATTTCACACCAGCTAGAAAATGAATGAAAACAACTTTAATTCATGTTTATTCTATTTGAATTTAATAAAAAAGTAAAAAATGTAAATATTTTATAATGGTTAGCTAGGGAAGCGGATGAAAGTGTGGATGGGATTTGTATAGTTGCAGAGAGAGGGGAAGATAGTAAGAAGATAATTATAAGGGCGAGTAAGATGTTGAAAGTGGAAATAGAATATTAGGTTTGGGGAAAAAGGTGGAAAGAAAAAAATGAGTGTTATGCAGATGATGGGGTGATGAAGCAGAAACGTTGAAGGTGAGAGAAGAGAATGATTGGTGGGGAAAGGACAGGCAAAGCCTAGTCAGAATATTAGACATAAGTAGAATTTAGTGTGTTTGATATCTGAAGGCGTGAAGGAATGAGGGAGCATCCATCCAACACTTGCACCGACTATGAACCAAAAAAGCAAAAGCTTTTAGCTTGTCCCACTTGAACTCTCTTTTCTAACACTTCCTCTCTCAACATGCTTGCGTTTAAAAGTGGTAGTAGCAGTGAAAGCACACACAGCCATGTCACCCCCACTAACGTGACTGTCAAAACCCTATCAGGTCCCACGCATACGTAATTACAAAATAAACCAAATGTGTTAATATGAAGGTAAAGAGGGTGGTAAGTAAGCAATAGCCGAAAAAGAGATTGAGTGGTTAATGATGGAAGGGTTTGGCTGTTATGTTGTGGCAGAAAGTTAAGGCAAGAGGGTCCCAGGGGAAGGGGAAGGAAGGTTATAATAGGAGACAGATCCTCTTGGGGCACAAATGGATTGTTGTCAGTGGAGGAGATAGCATGGTTCGTGGATGAGTGTGAATATCATATCATAGGACCTAGTCACATGCCTACCCTCCCTATGCTACCCCATTTTTTAAAAATAATTAATAATAAATACAATGCATTAACTCTATTGATCAATGGGAAGGGGTTTGCTAGCTCCATGTGTACGTTGGTCCAACACGAGTGGATCACCATGGCCGAATGGTGGATATATTTGGAACAAGATAAATCTTTCATCATTCAGGAGCAGACCTTCGCAACCCCATACCCAACCCATCACATTATTGCCACCTAATTCTACAATTACCGAACATGTATCATTTTTTACTTCAAAAAACACCTTTTACACTTACTAGGTTAGTGTTGAGAGCATCGGAAAAATAAATTATTCCAAACATGGGATACACGGTTAAAATGAGTTATTTGGTCGGACTAAATAGTTATTTAATAAGTCAATTCAATTAGCTTATTTATTAAAAAGTCTAAAAAAATTGAAACTTTATTTCACCAATTACAAGTTAGTAGTTTAAATAGATTATTTTATTTAATTAAAATATATAAATCCATTAGTACTTAATTTTTACCGGCCAACATTGCTAACGGTAAAGTTTTTAGGACACTTACACAAAGATTTGGTACGTAACTTATTTATATTTAAAATTCAAAATTTTGTAACTATTCGAACAAAATAAAAAATATAACACTAGTGTAGAATAAACTTTTTATAGCGTCCAATATGCACGGTTCATGCGTAAATGAGGTATATGAAAAGGCGGTAACATTTTTGTAATTTTTTCGAACTTTTATGTCTCGGTTGTACATGACCCCCCCTCCCCCCCCCCAAATTTTATTTTTTCTGTTGCTTTGATATTTTTAAATAGGTGGCAGACTTTTATGCCTCGGGTCTCCTGTAACTGAGGCAGATAGATGTTTATGCCTCAGATCTCTTATAACCGAGACATATTTGATTGTTTTTCAAGTGGAATATGCCTCGGTTTAAAATCAACCGAGGCAATAAGTCTTCTTAGGGTTAAAAAGAAATCGTGCCATTGTTCGTCTTCTTCGCGTTAGCAGCAGCATTTTTTCTCTCTTCCATTTTCGAACGCAAGTCTCGTTGCAGAAACAAGTTTTTCGTGCCCCTTCCTCTTCAACTTCTCGCGTCTTCCTCCTCAGTTTCTCGTCCAACTCCTTGATTCTTGCGAGCAACTTCACCTTCTCCCTCTCGCAGTCCTCCAATTTCGAAAACGCAATGTTTCGTTTCTCTTCGGCGTTTCTTAGAGCGGACACCTTGGATTGCACCAACTCCATAAGGTTCTTGTGTGGTGCCATGTTCTCGTCGACCTCGCGTTGGAGCTGGTCGGTGCGACGCCGTTTCGATGCCGCTTCGGATTTAAGTTGAGGATAGAACTGGGAGCAGAAGACATACTCGATCTGTCCGATGCGGTCCTTGGCGTCTTGAATTGAAGCGACGAGAATGGTGCTGAGATTGCAGACGTGGTGTGCGGCGCCAGAGTCGGTGAGAGGAAACCCTAACTTCAGAGAGGGAGGGTGGGTCAGATTTTTTTTTTTTTTTAAATTCGTGATACCCATTAGGTCTCGGTTCCCTCCAGAACTGAGGCAGTAACCCTCGCATATGCCTCAACCGAGGCATAAACAGATCTTTTTTACCTCGTTAGTATATGTCTCGGGTAAAAACCGAAGCCAAAAGGTCAAAATAACTGTGGTCAAATCCCTTCCCTGCACTAGTGTAAATAGATTTATTTTGTATTTTACAATATTAACCAATTGTAAAAAAATACATACATTACAAGAAATGCAAAAAAAAAAACAACAACTAATCCAATATTGATGGTTGTAATTTGGGATACCGTTCTTTGTGATTTATTTTCATTGATAATTTATTTATTACAAAACTACCTTTACATTATACTTCGTCCATTATTACTCTGTATCTATTTCTATTGTTCCAAAAAAATAAAAAATACAAATACAAATTGTGTTATGTATGAAATTCTAATTAAAGTTAAAGTAAAATAGAGAACAGTTCAATTGAAATTATAGTAAAATAGAAATCAAAATCATTAAATGTGTAAATGAGATTAATTCACAAAATAAGTGATTTTTGCATCAAAATGATTTTCTTAGTGACAATTAAAATGCAAAAAAAAAAACAAGTGTTTATTCATCCTGTAAAAACGAACTCACATCAAGTTCAATTAGTTATAAATAATACTAAAAAAGTAATGAAAAAAATCTTTAGAAAACAATTAAATAATATATATATATATATATATATATATATAAATATAATTGGAGGTACAAATCAGAAAAGTTTCAATATCAATTATCAGTTCGTACGTTGGAACTGGACATATAATATCACCTGAATTTTAGAAACCGACATTGTATATTCCACTCCTTTATAACATAAAAGAATACATTTTATATAAATTCTTGATTATAACTCTTACGATATCATGTTGTTTTTGTTTATAGTCGGTGGGATGTGACTTGCTACATCCATTCTAATAAATAATATAAGTATAAAGTAATTTTTTAATAGTTATTTACTTTATTGGTGTGAAGATTTATTGTTAAAGAGAAATTAGGAAGAGATGATTTTGTTAACAAAAGGAAGAAGATATTTTTCTTTGATGATAATAATGATTTATGAAGAAGTAAAAATACTTAATGATGATGTATGAAAAAAATGTTAAAAACTAAAAAAATATTTCGATTCAAGAGATATATTGAAGACTTAAAAGTTTAGTTGTTTAGGTCTTGTAATATGTGTATGTTATTTAAAATAGTTAAGTTAATATGTCAAGAGTCAAAAAGGCAAAAACCAAGTAGTAAAACATCAAGAGAAATTTATTTATTTACAAAACTCACTAGAATAATTGATTATTCTTAGTGATGTGATAATCAATTATCTTAGTTAAAAATGATTTTTAAGAGAAGCCTTTATGATAATCGATTATCACTGCTAATAATTGATTATCACCTACTGATAATGGATAATTCTGGCTGATAATAGATTATCACAGCGAGAAAAATGTATTAAAAAGTTGTTGTGTATGATAATCGATTATTTGTGACAGTTGTGACTTAACTTTTCATATTCTTAACCTAATTTCTAAATAGGCTTCTATAAATAAAGTGTTAGGCTTTCATTTGAAAAACACAAAAATTAGAGAAGTCTGAGTATCTGAGAACTCTCTGTGGGAAGACTTTTAAAAACCTAGTGTGGGTAGAGCGATAACTTTAATCAAGTGGGATCTTGAGTGATTGAGTGTTGCTGTTGTTGCTAGGAGAAGTCAATCATCCTTTGTGTGTTTCAAAGGAGATGTTAATTCCTTGTGTGATTCAAGGAAGGTGTTTTCACCCCTTGTAGATTTCAAAGGAGATGTCTTCATCTCTTGTGTGATTCAAGAGAGATGTTTCTTAATTCCTTTACTTTCTTATCTGTGATTGTATTTGTGATTTATTTTAGTTTGAGTCAATCTTGTTTTTAAGAGATTAACAACTGGATGTTTGGTCTTTTGATCTGAACCAGTTATGCAATTTTCTCTTCCCTACTCTCTTTATTTTATTGTGTTTCTTAAAAATAAAGGAAATATTTTTAATTGAACTTTGAGAAAAAAATTTAAAAGCACAATTTTTATTAAGAATCTAATTCACTCTCCTCTTAGTTTTTGTCCAAACACTAATCATTTTGTTGCACATTTTTAACGTATTTGGAGTGATAAGTGTGCTCAGTTGCATTTGAAAGTAAGAGAAAAAGAATGTATTGAGGGATGTAAATATATTGTATTTTTGTTATTTTTTATTAATATTTTTTTCCAATATATTCATTTAAATATTTTTTATAAAATAAATCTAACTCATCTAAATAAAATTTTATATTACTTTTAACATTAAGGACAATTTGGTAATTTTGTTTTTCTTTTTATTAAACTTAATTTTAATCTATCACATCAATCAAATCATTCACACACTACACCTCTAAATCCATTCACTTTCACCTTCAAATTCCTTAAAAATAACAACATAAATTTCATCCTCTAATCCGCTCAAATTCATCATATCCCTCTCTTCTAAATAAATACTCACAAGTGAACATACTATAAGGTTGTGTTCTTTTGGGATGAATGGTTTGAGGGAGAGGGAAAGGAAGATATTGGAAGAATTAGAGGATGAAGTTGATATTGTTTGTTTAAAGGGATTTAGAGGTGGTTTTAGAGACTGAAGTTTGTGAAAGCTTGTGACCAAATTGACTAATGTGATATATTAAAAAAATTAATAAATAAAAAAATTAGCTTACCAAAATCTCCCTATTGTTGAAAGTAATCTAAAATTATATATACATGATTTAGAATTATTTTTATAAAATTTTGTTGAATGATTGAAATTATAAAAAAAATTATGTTAAAAAAATGAATAATACAGTATATTTGGTATGAAAATAAATTTAATATATAAGGTGGGAAATAATTTATTTACATGAAGATTTTATTTTATTTTTAATAGTAATTTTAGAAATGATAAATTTTTATTATAACTATAATAAATTTTTATTTTTGTTATTAATTTTTATTATGTTGTTTTAATAATAAGAAAAAATAAATAAATCACGTGAAAGAAAAACTAAAATATGAGGGAGTAATTTCATAAATTGGAGTGTGTTACCCTATAATCTCGCCATGCCCAGAGGGATTGCATTTGGAATGAATCCCCTACATATCGCTCGACATCACCTTTTATCATTTCAAGCAAATAAGGTAATCACCTACTAATCTTCTTTTCTCATTTTACACTACTAGTAAATCCTTTCAAAAGAACATAATGTAAATCTTACATGTGTGATCATGATAGGAAGTGCTCTTGTTTCCTAAATTAATTTAATAAATTTTCTTAAATACAACTCTAGATCAATAATAGTATGATATAAGATATCAAATGAGTGTTAACATAAGATTTTTCCAAAAATAATTATATTAAATTACAAAGAAAATAAAATCAAAATTTACTAGCTTTATAATTTTTTTATTATAAAAAGTATAAAAATAATATTTTCAGAGTTTTCTAACCGTTGTAATGTATTCAGATCTGTATATAATACTAAACGCATTACCTTTTATATGAAATAAAGTTATTTTAAATCTTAAACTTTTTATTTGTAATAAAATTAAAGTGCACATAAAATATTAAATCAAATTTTTAACTAATTATACAATTAATAAAATTAAATATATATATATATATATATATATATATATATATATATATATATATATAAACTATAGCTATAAAGTGAGTTACTTAAAAATAATGAAAGTCGATGGTAGTGAATGTCGTAATCACAACTTACTAAATACGAAGAAAATTAATATTAATGTTGACAATGTAAGACATGTCAAAATGGGTTAGAACTGGTGAGCTAATTTGGCTCAGTACAAATTTGAGCTAAGTTGAGTTGAAAAATTAACTTTGTTATTATTATGGACGAAAATGGATTGGGCTAACTTAACATGTGTGTTGAGTTGGGTTGGGCTCACTTAACCTGCAACCTACTTATTTTTTAATTTTTTTTTAAAAAAAACTCTTATTTCTTTATATGTTTTTCTTGATATCTTTGAGATCCTACAAATTTCAATATACAAAAGGGGACAAAATTATTTTCATCCTAAATATTTGAATATTTGAGAATGATTAATTTTTTTTTACTTTTATATGATTAGTGAGTCAACCCATTTAATCCATTAACTCATGGTGCATTGAGTCAAGTTATAAAATTTCTGACTCACCAAAAAGTGAGTCAAGTTTGGCTCATTCATTTTTAACCCAACCATGTGAACAGAGTTAACTCACTTTAACACCTATGTATAACAATAAAAATAATTTTTTTATTACTATTATTATCACTCTTAACATTGTATAGGTTGTCATCACTATTATTTACCAATATCTAGTTCATACATTAATATCCATAAAATAGTAGACAAAATTCAAGTTTATCTTAATCTTATATTGCCTACTAAATAAATTTAAAAAGAATCAGTACGAACTTAACAATTTTATCATGTTCACTAAATGAATTTCAAAAGAATTAGGACAAACTTACTTAATAATGTAGATGTTATATTTAATGGTAGAACTTGGATAAAATATTAAGTCAAGAAAATTATGGGTGCTAAATTAGATCTTTTATATATCAATTATTAATTTTAGTTAAAATAAGTCTTCATTTCTTCTATTTGTTTCATCTACTAAAAAAAAATATGAATATCATCTTTCACCTATTTAGAAATAAATAAATTTATCACCACTCACTAGTACACACAAGACAAATTAATCGTATGCAAGAGAAAAATAGTTTGTTTAAAAAAAATGTAAAACCTGAACTTACTCAAAAGAATATAATGATGAATTTAAAATGTTTCTTAGTTTCTCAATTTCACTGTAATGCAATTTGATTTTGAAAAAGATGAGAGATTAAAAATGAAAATTGAAATAGAAACGAAAGAAAGTAGAAATGACAACACATACTTAGATTTTAATTTTTTTTTCCTAAAATTAATATGAACAATATATATATATATATATATATATATATATATATATATATATATATATATATATATATATATATATATAAAAAAAAAAAAAAAAAAAAAAAAAAAAAAAAAAAAAAAAAAAAAAAAAAAAATATATATATTATATTTTTTTTTTTATATAATAAATAAAAAAAATATATATATATATATATATATATATATATATATATATATATATATATATATATATATAATCAAAGGAGAAAACCCAAGATTCAAAAGCCATATTAAAATTTAGCCATAATTAAATGCATAAAGATTCGTTAATGGTATCAACAATCTATTCTTTTTAAGTACACATTGAATTATGAGACCAATTCTGTAGATTTAAGCAAGTGACAAGAAACATGTTCTTGGTTTCAATTTCTTACAATTCAAAAATTTACTTTTAAGGAAAAAATAACTTTTATTCCCTATACTTTTGTTTTCATACTTAATTTTAGTCCTCATAATTTAAATTTTATGAATATAGTCCTCAAACTTTGAAAAATACAAAAACAAAATATTCATTCACCGTTGAGTAAGACTTTTAACTTTTAAAAACTCATCAAATTAGTTTTTTCGTACTTAAATTCAATATTCAGTGACTAATTCTGATTGTGAAAAGGTTAAAAATATATAAACAAACTTATCCTAAAGTTTACAACTGATTCAAAGTGTAATACTAAAATCAAGTTTGTTAAAAGGTAGAAGGACTAAAAATATATATTTTTAATTTTTAATTATTATAAAATAATGAAAATAGGCTAAACATGTAATAGATATTTTTGTTGATTGTTTGATTATTTATATTGAGAGAATGATTGAAGTTTGATATGTTGTATATTCGATGAACAACATTGAACTTTTTAACAAAAATGAAAAATGAATGGTTTGTTTAACTATTGAATATTTATAATTAAAAATGTTGTAACCCCTTTAATTATGGGATTCGGAATTTATTCTGGATTGAAGTCTCACATTATAAAAGTGTGTTATTGGGCAAAAAAAAAATGAAGTTTAGATTTTTTAATGGTTTTTTTCTTTTGTTCATATGTTGTGTCTTCACTGATCATTATTAATTTTAAAATTTTAAAATATATTAAAATTATCTTTAAAATGTCAAAACAATAAGTTTCTAATGCTCACTAAGAAAACATCACAACAACACTCAAGAAAAATGGAACTCCCAAAAATGGTTCTGAGATCATAAATCAACCAACTTTAATAATTTGAATTGTGCTTAGGTTAAATGTGTGAGGTAGGTACTCCATTTCCATGAGGCTGAATCACGCGGCAGGTGAAAACGATGAAATTATGGTTTCCTGAGATGGCCTCATTGAATAAAAGTCGCAATTTGATGATGCCGCTGAAGACCCTGAATGTGTGTATGTGTATGTGCCAAAATGGTCGACAGAACTGTGAAACATTGCTTTTGGTAGTTGAATATCGATCTTAGGTCTAGAAATTAAGATTATGACCAGAAAAGGATTTCAACAATTAATGACTCTGTAAACTGTATTCTGCCGTCACGCTATGAATTCCGTGTAATTTCTAAATTCCAATGGATTGGTGTTCAGTTTTTTTTTTTTTTCCTTTTGTTATATTGAAATTAATGTAAATCTTCTAGGTTTGAGTTGAGTTAAATAATTTGTCATAAGATAGGAAAAATCTTTTTTATTTATGATTTTTAAATATTTATTTTATAAGATATTTTAGAACTTAAAAGTATATTAGACATAAATAAGAATTATACTTACAAATTATAATATTTAAATTAAAAATAATAAATAATTAAATTTTCAGATAATTTCTTATAATCATTATTTTTATTACAAAATTGAAATGATCGGCTAGGTTAGTTTGGATTGTGATGGTAAAGAAAACTCAATCCAATATATTTAAATTGGAATAAATTAATTAACTTATCCTATTATTTAATCCAATAGATATTTCTAATCAGGATAAATATGCAAGTATGACATAAATTATATGAAAAGTTGAAAAGTGATGATCATCCAATAAATTTAAAACTGCATAATAATATCATCAAGATTATTGTAACACCCCACGAATACAAAACTATACAAAAAATATATTACACAATTATAATTATCTAAAGTTAAATATAACTAGATATTATATTAATCAGTCATTTTGTTTTATAGATTAGTTTGCCTAAAGATATCAAAATGGGTTTCAACCCGTGAGCTAATCCGGCTCATCACGGGTTTAAGCCGGGAGTTAAACGGGTTCGAGCCGGGTTGAAAGTGAATTGACCTACTTAACCCACCAACATTTTTTTACAATTTTTTTAATCTTTTTTTAATTTTTTTAATAATTATTTACTACTCCTATTATATCTGTTCATAATTTCATATTTTTAAATACTAGAATATTACTTAATTATATTTGAATAGTTTGAATGTTTAATTAATTTGATTGTCAAGTTATATATATGTTGATACTTTAATCTTTAACTATAATCTTTATAGTAAATTACTCAAGTAACCGTCTTATAAACAATTTTTTTCTAAATTAGCATGAAAAAAATGTATAGTTTTTTTATTTATATTTTGTTGAATAGCATGATAGAAAATTTGTAATATTAGTCATGCTTTCTTAGACTAATGGATACTTTCTTGAAAATAATTCTTCATATATTGGTGATGAGCATGATCAAAACATTGGTTCTTGATTTAACTATGATTATCATCTCATGGGTTACTTAAAAATTTAGTTAAATATTTGAATACTAAAAAAAGAATTAGGTGGGTTGGTGAGCCAACCCACTTAACCCACCAACCCGTGGTGGGTTGAGCCGAGTTACAAAATTTCTGGCTCACCAGAAAGTGAGTCGAGTTGGGTTCACTCATTTTCAACTCGACTCGTGGTGAACCAACCCGTGTTTGCCCGTGTATTGTTATTATAGAGGTAAATGAATTTTGTTTTCTTTTTCTCCATTACCTTGGTGTCGGAAGACATATTTTCATGTTCATCCTACTAATTTATTTTACTTATCTCGCATAGATTAAAATTATTTTAGTTCATTGACGTATAGTTGTTTATTCATCAAATTCTATTTTTACAAGTTTGAGATGTACCCACAAAATACATGTATCTACATGTTGTTATGTGTTGTCGACATTTTCTAGGTTAATTTGTTTGTGTCTTTAGTTTTTGAATTTGTTTATTTAATTTTATTAGTATTTAGTTGGATTAAGAGATTCACACGATTCTTAATTCAAAATTTTAAAACAATAAATTTATATATCTTTATTTCTACATGATGCTTAATTATTTTATTTTTATTTAATATAAAACTTAAATTTATATTTAAATTCTCGACCCTAACGATTAGTTTCTTTTTATGTTATAATCTAGCTTTAAATAAGCAATGTTATGTATGTGAATGCACCGAGATTATTCCATCTCCTGATGACTTGTGTGAAAGTCATGTCTTCTTTGTGACATCATGTTAAAAATCGGTTACAAAGTGTCGCCTGCACAACGATAATTTGGGTCGGTGTATCCTTAACTAAATGGTAGGAAAATAATACTCAACTAATTATTGGTTTAAAAATATGAATAATTAATAGCAAATCTTAATTAATCATAATGTAAATTTGGATATAGTGCCTTATAGATCAAAGAAGGAAGAAAAAAACTGCTTAAAAATAGTTTTTTACACCTTTTCACAAAAATTAAGAAAAAGAATTTGGAATAATATTATGGTGATTAAAAAAAGGGAAAGTATTAGTTTGGTGACGCAAAGTTCCTGAAAGATCTGGTTATATTGTCTTTATTCTCCGAGATGACTCATGTTTACATACACACAGTGTGAACAACAGAACGAATTCCAATGCATGTTTGACAAACCATAATAGGACAAAATTATTAAATACACGGTACTATTTGTCAGTGTTGTATTGATGACTCAACATACTTCGGTCTGAAAACATCGTTCTCGGAATGATTTTATTGTATACAGAATCTCAACGCTTTAGTTAATTAAATTGTCTTTTGCATGTATAAACCGAACTTTTTTCTCAATATGAAAAGAATATATATATATCGCTGATAATCTTCTCAATTTTAAAGCCTCAGCTTTCAGAACCGATTCAATTCTATTTTTCTGGAAACACCTAATATACATTCATGAGTAGAATCAAGGCTTTTTTAATTTTGAAAAACTTTCTCTTTCTCGTTTGATTACTTGACATTACATCATGCGAACGTGTTAATAAAGCATGGGTTGTTAGGGTTTATAGGGCACATAGAACCCTGTTTAGATGATCCAAGGGTGGTTGTGTGCCCCTAATGGAGTGCAAAATGTACACAAGAATGTAATTCCAATTGCTATAGGATCCAGCTGTCGTGGATTTCACTATACCAATGGTTTTGAAAGGTAGTAATTTGGTATGTCAAACAGCATAAGCATCTTTATATCGTATAATCCTGATTCCGAGCTCATTAGTGCAAATTATGAAAATTGAAGGTTGACCTGTGATTATTCTTACGTGCTACACTAGCACAGAATATATATAAATTCAGTATAGAAGCTTCCAATTACTACTAGGGTATATATTTGCATATATTCCAAGCATAAACCCAGTTTATGGCACACTTTAATAATAGTGCTTTCACTGTGGTCACTAGTTTCTCATTCTCCCAAATAATACCACCTGGTCCCTTCAAAACATCTACGCAGATTCTTCTACTCTTCTAGATAGAGACGGATTAAGATAATGCGAATAAAATGAAAACAAATTAATGATGAATTATTCAGAATTACCAACTCATGTATCAAGTAGTTCAATATTACGCTAAAGCTAAATAAAACTCATATACTGTGATGACGCATTGGAGTGGTTTCCTGCCATTCATATTTAATATTTTCTAATTTAAATTAAATTGTTAATATGAATATTGAATATTATGTCCATGTATCAACAAAATATTAAAAATAAATAAGTACCAGTTATTGCCAAAGCAAAAGCAAAAGTTTATAGTAATTAATGTACAAAATTCTAATGTTAAAAAAGCAATGGATGAACCATATTAGCGAGAATCTAGTAAATATTTTTCTTTACGGTCATTTTTTTCTTAGATTTCTTGATTTGAGTGGCGTTATTCTTTAACCTTAAAGTTTTATGAATCAATAACTTAAAAATCATTTAAAAAATGACTTTGACATCTCATGTTATAAAAAAAATAAATTGAATTGCTTGATTTGTAAATGACTTATTAAATAGCGAAGAAGTAAAAGAAAAATAGATGTACAATACAAATAAAAATGGCCCAACCCTCCTTAGAGTTTTGATTGTGTATCATTATTCAACATCATATTAAAGAAAGAAAAAGAAGAAGTAGAAAGCAGCATAGGAAACTTAAAAGAGATATGAATGATTACGAATTGCTTTAATCGGAAATGATTTGCATGATGTTCTTATCCCAAATAGGATTAATTGGTTTTATAGTCAATCCCAAATATGATTATGCCGATAAAAGCAATTCCCGAGTATGATTAAATTTTTGCTAGGGGTATTTTTGTTTTTCTGCACTCTCAGTAGAAATGCATATGGACATGACGGGGTGCAATAAGAATTAGCTCATGTACATGCAAGGATTTTGGGTCCACAACAACTTTTGCATTATTGAACATCTAAAACATGGTTCTGAAAGAAAAAACATAGTACTACGGCCCAAACGCGAACCAAGGTCCATAGCCCAAATGTACATGTTGGAATTTCGTAGTCAGAGGACGTGACTTTGTAATTGACTGTGCGAGTGGCACGCTGGTTGAGCTTGGCAACAATGGGAGAACACAGATTGAATTTGAGCACGCTTGTGTTCAGTGTTGCAATCATCATCCTGGTCTCTTACTCAGCAAAATCACAGGCGTTGAAGCATTCCCCGCGATTCCTAGGAAAATTGGCAACAACAGGAAACCATTTCGCGCCACCGCAATTTCATTACGAAACCAGGTACTTCCAACAGCGCCTCGACCACTTCAGTTTCTCGGAGCTACCAACGTTCTCGCAGCGTTACCTCATCAGCACCGAACACTGGGTGGGCCCCCAGCGCTTGGGCCCAATTTTCCTCTACTGCGGCAACGAAGGAGACATCGAATGGTTCGCCCAGAACACTGGCTTCGTCTGGGAACTCGCCCCTCGGTTCGGGGCCATGGTGGTTTTCCCCGAAGTAAGCCTTCCGCTTCCTTAGCTTAATAAATTATCCACCTTCAACTTCACTAATTGTTGTCAAACGAAATTTCACGATTTCACAACTTGTTTCTACGCGCGTGAATGTGACAGCATCGATATTACGGCGAGTCTACGCCTTTCGGAAGTGCAAAGGAAGCGTATAAGGATGCCACTACCTTGTCGTATCTCACCGCCGAACAAGCGCTCGCTGATTTTTCCGTTCTCATCACTGATCTGAAGCAAAATTTCTCGGCCAAGGATTGCCCCGTTGTGTTGTTTGGAGGATCATATGGTGGAAGTAAGTAACACTATTACCGGAGATCTCAGGTTAGCTTGTGATATGGCCAAATAATTGAACTGCTAAATGAGTGGGGGCAACCCTCTGTTATGTTACGGAGCTGAGTTTCGATTTTGAGTATGTCTAAATTCAAATTCTAACCTTGTACTAGAGTCCAGTGGTTACTGTTGGAAGTCACCTAATTGTAAGTTCTCATTGAATTACTCACAAATATTCAGTCATGGAAATTTCTTTCTCGAGATGTTCAATGGTGTTCAATCCTCTTTGAGATTTCACATTAGTAATACCGTGTAGTATGGGGCATTACTTCCAAGCCATAACTAAGTGGTATTTCTCACATCTAATCCTCTATAGGAACTACTAATAAACTTGCAATAGTGACGTATTTATCATTTAGAGATTTGTTATTCCACTTTAGTTGAATAAGTAAAGTTACGTCTTTGTCGAAGTGGGAGTAACTTTTCTCTTCTGCAAGTCTACAGCATTCTAAAAAGCCAAAAATCTTAGTAATAGGTAAAGAGATAGGAATTTGTGAAAAAACTGACTGCTAAATTTTAGGACTTAGTTAAAATCAAAGACAAAATATATATATGATTTGAGCAAACCTAAACAGGTCATTATGAATGGTGAATAGATAGTTTTATAACCCTTTTGAACATTGTTTTGCAGTGTTGGCTGCTTGGATGAGACTCAAGTATCCTCATATTGCTGTTGGAGCACTTGCTTCTTCTGCTCCGATTCTTCAGTTTGAAGACATCGTGCCACCGGAAACATTCTATAACATTGTTTCAAATAATTTTAAGGTAAGTCAATGCGTTTACGCCATTGTTCAGGTATCTGTCAATGTGGTGATTAGTATATTATACTAACGGTTTTACTCCATTGTTTATGTCCACAGCGTGAAAGTTTCACTTGCTTTAACTATATTAAACAATCTTGGAATGAAATAACATCTACGGGTCAAACGTATAATGGTCTTGAGCGCCTGACGAAAACCTTCAACTTATGTCAGTAAGGCATTTAGAAATATGTCTGCATGACATGATTGTGAGTGGTGATATCCATGTTTTGTTATTTTTCTGTTGTACTCATTTAGTCAAGCTAATTGAAGGAAATTGAAGAGTACTGGAGACCTGTATGACTGGTTGGAGTCTGCATATAGTTATTTAGCGATGGTGAACTACCCATATCCTTCTGATTTTTTGATGACTTTGCCTGGACACCCTATCAGGGAGGTTAGTATGGTTTTGATTAGTATATGATCATTATACCACTTATTAGTGATATAAGTCCTTTAGTAATAGAAGACAATTCGGCATTGAAAGCTTTCATAATTTAAATATCCTTGAATCACAATAACCATATAATGAACTGCAACTTTGCCTTATAATATGAAGGATTCATGATCATAATATGAAGGATTCATGATCGGCTTTGCTTCATGGATTTAAATAACAAAAGAACAATAATTGAAATAAGAACATAAAATGAATAAAGGAAACAATATGATCTGAAAATGGAATAGAAAGCGGCATGAAATATAAAGAAAAATAACAAGGTAAGTAATGAAACTAAAAGAAATAGAAAAGACGGAGAAGAACTGAAAATGGAGAATACGTCACTTAAGATTAAACTCAAGATAAGTGTATTGGAGAATTTCTAGGATATTAATATTATAGTCAAAGGAATGATCACTTTCTCATGAGAAAAATGCTCAAAAAACTGAAATTTTCATTCAATCCATTGTGCATTACAAATAAAGGAGACGGCTATATATAGTTATAGTTCTGAAAATTCAAATTTAAATCTGGAGTTTTCTCCCATGCGGCTGTCATCTAGGATGTGTAATACATGCTTGGGCCATACTTTCAATGCTCCTTGAGACACCATGTTTTCCATGCTCACTTGAACTCTTCTCTCCTTTCTCTTTGGCTGAAAATTTGAGGATACAATTGGGCTTGATTGAGTCTTCACCAATCAATATGATTATATATATGGTCTTTTATAGGTTTGTAAGAGGATTGATGGGTTTCCTGCTGGAACTAATATTCTAGAGCGAATATATGAAGGAGTGAATGTCTACTACAATTATACTGGAAAAGAAAAATGTTTTGAACTGGATGATGATCCTCATGGCATGAGTGGTTGGGATTGGCAGGTTTACAAGAGTTACATTACATGTTTTTTCTCCTTTTAATTTCACTAGTTGCTGAATAAGTATTGAGGCCCAGTAGCGCAAATGCTTGAGTAATGTGTCTTCTTTAATCCTAGTTTGTTCCATTTTTCTTTTTCATTGTATAGGCTTGCACTGAAATGGTTATGCCAATGTCTAGCAATCAGGATTCCAGCATGTTTCCACCGTATGAGTATAATTACACTTCTTTTCAAGAGGAATGCTGGAATGATTATGGAGTGAAGCCAAGGCCAAAATGGATTACTACAGAATTTGGCGGGCATGTAAGGAAATAATTACTGTTAAAGTTACATTTCCATTATTGAAACTAAAATTTTTTATCATCATTTGATATTCTGGTTTAGTTTATAATTTCCTCCCCTGCGCCCCCACCCTCCTAAAATAAAAGTCAATTTTACAAGTTTTAGGGCGTGTGGAAAGGCTGAGATAGTTATTTATTTTTCTAGTTGTGAAAGAGTTTGGTGACTTGATATTAAATCTGACTTGGACGAATATATGATCGAAGAAAAGAGGAAACAATATATGCTATGGAGCATAGTGTAGACAGTTATTTTGGGTGACCTAGTGAATAGTGTGCTAATATAGAAAAACTTATAACATGCATATTCTGTGCCATCGTCACTCTGATAATAATGAGATTTCCTTCTCTATAAAAATGTACTCTTGCATGTATTAAACCACCCGCTGATGTGTTAACCTGTAATATGATTATCGAGGTGACTGCATTTCACTTTTTTATATTCTGGCTTGACAACGTTGCGTTTGTAGATCTGCCTATATCAATTTTGTCAGAAGTTTCTTTCTACTTGCAACACAAATTCATTCTGCCAGAAAATGAATGAAAGATAGCTGATACTTTGAAATAAATGGTCCTATCCCTTGGTGATTTTATTCGAATAGATTGATTGCATGAAGCATCATCAATTAAAACTAAAAAGCAGTATTCTGATAAAATGCTGTTTTAATCTGATCTGGGCATCTTGTTTGAAGGATATCCATACCACCTTGAAGAAATTTGGAAGTAATATAATTTTCTCAAATGGTCTCTTGGATCCATGGAGTGGTGGAAGGTGATATATTATTTATTCTGTAAATATCTTGGCTATTATGTTTTATATTTTTCCAAGAAGTTATCTTTGAGAGATGTTATCAAATTCCAACACGCAAATTGTTTCTGGTACAGCGTTTTGCAGAATATATCTGAAAGTGTTGTTTCACTTGTCACTGAAGAAGGTAAAAACATTTATTATTTTGAAATTGTTAATTTCCTGCTGTATGTATCTGAGTCTATTGTTTTGTTTAGTTTTCCATACGTGTCACTGTTATAACTACTGTTGTTTTGGTTTATAGATTGAACAATTACATGAAACTTCCTCATAAAACTTTTAAAAGTATAGAGTGCTAGTGAGTTCCTAAGAGTTCTCAATCTTGTTGATAACATTAAAACATGAAAAAAATAAGTGTTTTTAGTTCTTATACTCTTAGTCAATCATTATCAAGGTCCTTTTACTGATGTTGATAGATTTAGGCTCTGCTAATAATAAATTCTTAGAGAATATGAACTAAAGCCAAATGTTTTCTAGAATTTGAGACCAAATTCATCAATATAGGAACGATATTTACGTTTGACCAAAAGCATAATAATTAAAAACATATTCTTTTCCTTGAATAATTTATTGATGTCAAAAGTTACTTAATTTTTTTTTTCTTAAACTGTTTCTTAGGTGCGCACCACATAGATTTACGTCCTTCGACTCAAAATGATCCTCGTTGGTTGGTAGAGCAGAGGGAGACTGAGATAAAGCTAATAGAAGGGTGGATCAGTGACTACCACCAGAAAAATAAAGCTATTTTTGATATGTAACAGATCTATCTACTATTTGCTTCATAGCTATTCTGTATAGCCACGTTTGCTTGTGATGAAAGAAACCTTCTGGACGTCTAATTATAAAAGGACATTATTTCTAAATTATATATATGTATGTATGTATAGTGCACCCAAACGAACTAAAGTGTGCCTTCAAACGCTGTATCTTGTTTCATTTCATTATTCTCAAGCTCCCTTCTCTATGAAAGTAATCATGTTTTACAAATGTTGTGAGTTGAGTTTTTTGTCTGAGTTTTTCTCCTTCCCCAGGTTGATAACTAACATCTGAAATGCTACTAGAAAGAAATGCAAACAAAGGAGGTTGCTACACACAAGGAATTCGAGGAAGATTAAAAATCAACCAAGAGGAAGATGATGTTATAACTTCTAATAGATATGCTTGTTATAAGAAAAAACTTCAAATGTCGTATAAATGAGATGAACAAGTAGTCAAATAACTAAGATCAACAATGATTACAATGGAAGAATTTATCTATCGTTGGGGAGAATACAAAATATGCAATAAAAAAAGTTTATAAAATAGTTACAACTTTATGAAATTGATGCAACTAAAGACCCTAAATTGAGTCAAAAGGTATCATTTAAGTTTATGAGCACATGTGGAGCATAGAATTAATGGTGATATACTTTCTTTTTTAATGATATAATTTCTGGAACAATCATTAGAGGTTCATTCATCTTCCATGTTTGGAAATCAATAACATTGATAGAAAAATTGGATCAGATATTTTGGTGATGTTGTTTCTTTGAATGATAGTACTTAGTGTAACAAAGAAAAATATATTGCTTGCCTTAAATTTTGGTTTTAACAATTATAGGGATCCAACCACATTTGTCCAACTTTGTTATGAGATGAAACAACTAAAGAGATTCAAAGAACCTCCTAACATACTAAGATAGGTTATTAGGTTTTCGTTACAACTATATTAAGATACGAGAATTTGAAAGGAAAAATTAGAATATTAAAATTGTTCTCGATTCATTTACATCAGCTACAACCCTAAATAGAAATGATTTTAGATCAAAAAGTGTCCTGACTAACATATAATTATTCTATGGACTCATTAAATGAAAAATTTCATCTATTGGAGTTCCTTATAGTGTCTTGTGAGTGAACGAGTCCAGATTTTTTACTATTCTTTTTGTGCTGTCTTCTGCTGAGCATTAACAATACATTGTATTGATATTTTAAATATCTTTTTAATATATTTTAAAACGTCAAAATTAGTCATAATCAGTATATTATGAAGATACAATAGAAGAACAACAAAATAAAATCCAACATAGAATCCAAATTCCTTGTGAGCTTACTAATTGGATTGATCCATGTTGTATCACATTATTATCTTATTAGATATGATGATTTAAGTACACATTTAGCAGTAAGTATGTGAAATACAAAAGTAGTATATTGAATTTTAATTTATCATATGACAATTTTTGAAAATTTTAATTCATTTTATGAGGCAAATATATGGTTTTTATTTATTAATTTTTATTCTATTGTTATTCCTAACAAATAATGACAGTGAATGTTATTCTTTTAAACTATTTTAAAGTGAAAACAATATTTAAGATGTCCAATTTGAAATAACTAAAATTAAAAGCAATAGAGTGGATTTGTTGATAATATGTCCTTCTCCTTACAATGATGTAGTAGTAGGGAATTATATAAAAAAAAAATCATATTAATCGTGAACTCTGATCAGTGATCTTTAGCCATTGGCAACAAAAAAAAATGTAGTTTAACAAGGCCATCTCCAACGATAATATATTGTATAGTTCTTAAAGCTAAGATCCAGTTTTTATTGAGTTTCTTCATTCGGGTAAAATAAGGTGACTGCCAAAAGTGTAAATAGCATAAACCTACCAAGTTTCTTATGGAAGAGCTCCCAAAAGCCCTGTACATAAATAAAAAAAAAAAAAAAGTGAAGTAAACTTGTTTTTTTTAGAGTCCAGATTTTCTACTGCTTTATTTTTTGTGTTGTTCTTTGTTGAGCATTAAAAATATACTGTTTGATATTTTAAGACTTAAATACATTTTTGTCCTCATTTTGGTAGTGTTTGTGGTGGATGCAATGACAGATTATAAGAGGGGTAGGCGGGTGCCCTGGCCCCCTATTTTTTTTTTAAATTTTTTTACTTATGTATTTTATTTAAAAAAAATTAAACTATGTATTTTATTTTAAAATGTTTTAAATTATGTATTATATATATTGAAAATGTTGAAAATTCATGAAAATTTAATTGAATATATTTTTATTTATTTTATAAAGTATAATATTTAATATTAATAAATAATAAAACATAAATTAAATATAATAAAGAATTAAAAAATTAAAAAATATTTTTTAATTTTTTTCCAATTATTTTTTAATTTTTTATATATTGTAGTGATTTCTCACACTCATTTGTGTGTGTTTTCCTTTTGTTTATGAAAAAAATGAAATTAGATACAAACTCGTTATTTTTGCTCTCATCTCTTTCTTTACTCGTGTTTCTTTCGTTTATTTATGAAAAAAAACAATTAGACACAAACTCATTATTTTTGTTCTCATCTCTCTCCTTTATTCTCTTCCATTATCGAAGAAAAAAAAAGGTAAGTGTATTGTATCACTTGAAGAAATATAAGTCTTTGGTTTATTCATTGTTTATAATATAGAAGAAAAAAGTAATGTATTATATTTTTTTCATAACCAATTTTCAATTATAACTTGATTATCATATATTTTGTTTCTAGTAATTACGTATTTTAATTTTTATTAGTTTATGATAAATTATTTTTCAGTCTTAAGTTTATATATATATATATATATATATATATATATATATATATATATATATTGTAAAATAAAATGAAAGATAAATTTATTGTAGACAATTTTAGCTCTGATTCAATTACTTTTAGTTTTGTTTTAATTATTAATGAAAGATCTTAAGAAACTTAACTATTGGTTAAGGATCTTAAGAAACTAAGGACAATCATTTATATACTTATATATTTTATGTATGTGTGTGAATTCTTTTATAGTTACAATTATACTCATGTTTTTATTGTATTAATAATACAAATTTTGAATGTATTATTTTGGCTCCTCCAAAGATATAGGTCAAGATCCGTCACGGTGTGGATGGTCCTCATTATGACAGAATGTTTAAAATGGTCCTCATTTTCACCGAATGTTTAAAATGGTCCTCATTTTCGCAATTCGTGTTTTATTTGGTCATTTTCTGTAACACTGTTTAAATCATTAACGGAGCATTATACAGGTGGCATGGTTTGTATTACCTAATACAAACCGTGCCACATGTACAATGCTCGGTGAATGATTTAAACAGCGTTACAGAAAAGGACTAAATAAAACACGAATTGCGAAAATGAGAACCATTTTAAACATTCGGTAAAAATCAAGACTATTTTAAACATTATGTCAAAATGAGGACCATTTGCAACAAATACTACCAAAATGAGGACTAAAAAGGTATTTAAGCCGTATTTTAAATATCTTTTTAATATATTTTAAAATGTCAGAATTAGTGGTAATCAATGTATTATGAAGGCACAATAGATGAACTACACAAAACAACCCAACAGAGAATCCAAATTCATTTTTTGATTGTATATATTCTTTTCACATAAGAATGTCTAACACACTATTAGTTTAAGTGTTTCATAATATAAATATTTCATTTATTTGGCAATATTAAAAAATTATCTTCTTTATTCTATTATTATTAAATTTTGTTTCAAATTTGAAGAACTCTTTTATTTCGTTAAAACCATTTTCGTTATATATCAATCATCGACTAAGTTGATATTTAAAAAGTTTTTTAAGATCACTAATGCATTTTTTCATCTTATCATACTCTTTATTATACATTTGTTTTTCTTTGTACAATTTCATTCAATGGTTTTTCAAATTGTTTATAAGACACACATTTGATAATTTTTTTAATATTTTTATTTTTTGTTTATTTTTATAATATAGAATACTATTTTGATATTTTTTATATAAATATTTTTATTTCCTAACTCATTATCATATGTTTAATTTTATCATTATAATTTTATAAATAAATTTTATTTACTGTAATATAATAATTTTATGTAATCGTCATGAATCTTTTTTATCACCATCTAATATATATTGAAGTTCAAGAGGTGAAAGATCTATGTTAAATTTTATAATTATTAGTTGGGTTAAATATGATTTTGGTCCCTCAACTTTAGAACTACATGGATTTAGTTATTTTAACTAAATTTTGCTAAGTTTATTTGACGTTTTAAATGCGTTTCTCAGTCAACATTGAACCGGAAATGTACTAAACTTTGTAAAGAAAACAAATGCCACCATGAAATGCATTTGAAACATCAAATAAACTTTATAAAATTTGGTTAAAATGACCAAATCCACACAGTTATAAAGTTGAGGGACTAAATTGGACTAAATTTTAAGGAGGGACTAATTTCAATTTTTTACTAAAAGTTAGGGGACTAAAAACACATTCAACCCTTATTAGTTTAATATGTGTTCTTTTTATGATTTTGATAAAGTGATGTAATATAACTTTTATTAGTATATTAAAACAGAAATTTCATTGGAATTTAAAAGTTTGAAGTAAATAAACATTTAAAATATTTTTTAATTTTAATATTTATTTTCCTTTCATATAATTTTTTAAAAATATTTTTAAATTTTATCAACTAGGTGTCATTAATGTTTATAAATTTAATAAACATTTTGATTCTTATGAAATTTTATTTTGCATTCTAATTTGGAACGTATATAATTATAATATAATGTATTTCTAAATATTTTATATTGAAGAAGGAACACTCCTCCTAATATTGAATATTTAGCTATGATACATCGATACTCCAAACTGAGTCATGTATCCGTGTCCAATACTTTATCAATACTTATCAATGAAGTATCTAATTTACAAAGTCGCAGTACATTACAATACAATCTTTGAATAATGACCAATTTTAGTAACAACAAATAATTAGTCACTATATAATGACCAATTTAGGTATCAATTTAAAATTAAAAATGATTGACAACTAAAATAGTTCAAAAAAATTATAATTGGTTTCTAAATTGGTCACAAACATTAGCTACCAAAGTTTTGAATACCAAAAATATTGGTTTCAAAATTGTTCACTAAACATTAGTTATCAATGTTTTGACTACCAACCTAATTGGTCTCTAACATATTTTTTGTTATTATAATTGATCATTATTTAAGAGTTTTCTTGTAGTAGTACTTTTATGATGACAATAATTTATATTTTTTATGTTGAAACCTTTAGTAATATAGTTTTAATTTAGATTCACACAATAACATCATATATTTATTCTGTTTTTAAGAATTATTGTACATTTTTCAATATTCATATATCATGTATCTATCACGTATTATATCCTATTATTTTCAAAATAAACGTATTGACGTATCAGATATGTGTCGTATCTGATACATGTATCGTATCCATGCATCATATATATTTAATAATAATTTTTTTTCCTTTACCTTAATTTTTATTATTTTATAAAAATTAATTAGTTAATATTAAAACAGTAAAAACTTGATACCTGTTAGAGTTGGGTATGAGGGTGAGATAAAATTTTTCTCTAAAAATAAGTATGTAATAGCAAAATTTGTCATCGTCTCGCCTTGCGATCACTGAAGGCATAATTAGGAATGTTATGGGACGGGTAGGATATGGATAGTAGGTCTCCCGTACCCTATCTGCTCGATAAATATTCGCACTCGTCTTCATATTCGTGTGGGCATCTGTTATGCGAGAGCTCACATATTTTTTTAATAACCACGAATATTCACGGGTATATGGAGTATTTACAAAAAAAAATTAAAATATTTAACAACATATTTTAACCATAAATTCAAATAAAATACAATACATAACATTTATACATTTCAAACAAAGAAATATAGATATTTTAAAATCAATATAAAAAATAACTGATTCAAAATAAATGTGTTAATATTTTAATCATGATTTTTATTTATTTTTCAATTTAAATTAAAGTATAACAAGGACGCATAATTACAAATACAAATACTATGATACTCATATATGTCTCGTTAAGATTATGTGTAAAAAATACTCATACCCATAAATATTTATTTACAATTTTTATTCTTTACCCATAGTTTTATTCACATATATTTGTGGATATTTATGGGTATGAATTTTTTGAAATTCCTATACATAATTATCGAGTGCCTACAGAACTATTAATGGTACAATAGTTTTGGGATGTAATAATTAGAAATTTATTCCTTCCAAAAAATAAAATACCTCTTCGTGCCTTCCTTTTCCACAGAGAATTGCGACTCTGCATTTTTAATTCAGACTTTTAAAAAAGGAAAAAAATTACAAATATCAAAAGTGAAAACGAGGTCGTTTAGCTTCTGTCACGTCGCAAACACAACATCCACACTCACTCTCGAGAGAAAAAAAGTAGCGAACGAGCTTTATTGTGTGAGTGGTAAAGTTCGTTTCCTTCAACGTTCCAATCTGTCAAAGTCCCACCGCGCACAAATTAAATTCCAAAGCAAAGTAAAGAATAAGAAGCTGTAAACAGAGAAGACGCCACGATTAGTGAAGCGGAACGCAGAGTGAGAAAGGGTTTTGCTTTTTGAAGAATCGCGTTCGGAGTCAGAAATGGAGTTATCGACTCCTAATTCCTCCAAACCCTTATCCATTACGCCTGGTTCTAGGGTTTTGAAAAGCCCTCTCACTGATGAACAGATCTGGAAGCGTCTTCGCGACGCTGGCTTCGACGAGGAATCGATTAAGCACAAGGACAAGGCTGCGCTCATAGCTTACATCGCTAAGCTCGAAGCTGAGGTTCGTAATTTTCTCCCTCTCTGTAACTTATTTTTAATTTTGAATTGCTTTCATTGAATTGAATTGGCGGAACCGTAATCGGACTATGCAATGCGATCGGATTAGTGAGGTAGTTTGTTAGGTTGGGGGATTTTAGTTTTGAGTGGGTTTTTGATATTGTGTGCGGTTGGGTTATTTATTTAATACCCATTAATAGTCTTTTGAGATGACGAATCATTTATTTGGGTTCTTCTTTAAGATATACTTCAATGATGAATTTCACTGTCGACGTCGCTTCATATGGTATCTTGATTATTCTAGTACGAGATCTTCTTTTTGTGTTGCTACTTCTTTGGTGCGGCCAACTTGCGTGATAATTATGGTGGATAGGTCCTCTGTTCATGTTCGTTAAACACAATAGTTAGTGATTGGCAGCACCTGGTAATGTTATGATTGGATATAAAGCCAAAGTCCTTGTTCAGAATTCTCTTCTATTTGTGGGAAACTGTTTATTCGGGCTATTTGTACTTTTGTAGAATGCTTTGAATTGTGTATTTGAAGTGTGTAGCTAATTTTATACATTGATAGTTTGTAGTGGATTGAATTCATTTTAAACTACCATTGATTTATTGCAGTGGAAGTGGAGTATGTGAATCCTAGAATCTTCATTCCGAGAGGGCTTTTCTCTAAACACCTATTAAACGCTTAAGAGTCCAAGGGGTTAGTTTCACAGCTATGCATGTGAAGATATTTTGTCGAAGACAACACAAATTTAAACACATTATTCAATTTGTTTCCTAATAGTTTATAAAGTTTCCTTGTCATCTGGGATGTTAATTTGGCTGAAATCATTTGGTTGCCCACCAATTAATATTACTCTGAAATTTCCATTGTTTTTGTTTATCTTGGTGCATGTATCACAAATAACAAAGTTTTCTTTCTTTTATTGATTGTTGCATTCTGCCCTTTTTGCATTGTTTTCCTTGTCAATTGAATAGTTTTCAATTAGTTTTTCTGCTTGGTTGGTTGGTTAGCATACATCACTTGCAAAGTCAGATGAGCAAATCGAGTTGATGCTTAATTTGCTAGTGCTGTGAACTGGTTTGCTTTGCTATCACGCAAAGCAACACTTTCCCCCTTTAATTGAATTGCATTTTCAAGTGAATGCTCCATGAGTGGTTTACATTGTCTTTCATTTTCATTAGAGACAGTATTTCTTTTTCTGCTGTTAGTGCTAACAAAATCTATCAGTCCTTTCTAACTTTCATTTTGACCTGTATGATGTTGTGCAGATATACGATCACCAGCACCACATGGGTCTTCTCATATTGGAGAAAAAGGATTTGGCTTCAAAATATGAACAATTAAAAGCCTTGGCTGAATCATCCGAGTTAATGCATAAACATGATTCTGCAATGAATAAATCTGCATTAACTGAATCAAGGAAACGTGAAGAAAGTTTGAAGAAGACTGTAAGCGTCAAAGATGCATGCATCGCTAGTGTAAGTTTATGGAATAGTTCTCCTCCTGTCAAAACCATTCATGCTTGCTTTTTCATATATTTATTTTGCTAACACTTCTAAGGGGTTATTTTTTGTTGTCTTTTGTAGCTTGAGAAGGCCTTGCATGAGCTGCGTACAGAAAGTGCTGAAACAAAGGTTGCAGCTGAGAGTAAATTTGCTGAAGCAAGCCAATTGATAGACGAAGCACAGAAAAAAATTACAGATGCTGAAGCAAAGGTGCGTGCTGCAGAATCTCTGCAGATGGAGGCTAACCGATATCACAATGCTGCCGAGAGGAAGCTTCGTGATGTTGAAGCCCGTGAAGATAATCTCAGGCGGCAGATAATGTCTTTCAAGGCCGAGTATGTTACTTACTATCTTCCAAGTTCATATTTGTGACTTTGAGCGTATTAACAGTTACCTCAACAGGCAGAAAATCTTATCTTTCAAGTCATAGTATGTTACTCATACTTGCAACTGTTGCATGAAGTTAGCCTGTTACTTATTATCTCCCTAGTTCATTTTTGTGATTTAGAGCACATAAGCAGATTAAGTTGTGCCTTGACATTCTGTTATGTCGTTGGTGAATCAAAGTATTTGTTTGCTTCAGGTTCCGTAGTTGAATACCTAATATAACCACTCAATTTTTAATTCAAACAATTGACAGGATTATGCATGACGCAACTAATTAACTGTTAACGTACCTCCTTTTAACACTTAGCAACATGAAATGCTATTAAGTTTTGTGGTTATAAGTTCTGCACCCTGTGTATGATTATAATCTCTCTTTGATCATTGAAAACGTTGATAGCTTCATATTGTTTTGAAAATTATCTTGATGTCTCTCTCTCTCCCCTTTTCTCTCTCCAGTTGTGATGAAAAAGATAAGGAGATGATTCTTGAGAGGCAATCACTTTCTGAAAGGCAAAAAGCTTTGCAACAAGAACAGGAAAGATTACTTCAATCACAATCCTTGCTCAACCAGAGAGAGGAACACTTTTTGAGTAGATCCCAGGAACTAAACCGTCTTCAAAAAGAGTTGGAAGATGCAAAAGCAGAAGCTGAAAAGGAACATGAAGCCCTACATGATGCGAAAACCACTTTAAAATTGAAGGAAACCACTTTAATGCATCGTGAAGAGGTTTGTTTATATTTGAAATATCTCAGTTGATGATATTAGTATTAACGTTTTTATCTTTCTTGTTCATGTGTGGATTTATGTTTTGTGAAAACAGGAACTTACTAAATGGAAAACTGAGCTGAGTAAGAAAGAACAGGAGTTACTTGAATTTCAAGCGGAACTTTCTAATAGAGAATCTGTACATTTTCTCACCATTGTTTACTTTCCATTTTAATTTCTGATCCTTTTCTCTATATCATTATTCTTTTATTGTTGGGAAAATGTAGGATGAAACTCAGAAAGTTATTGCTGGTCAGGAAGCCGCACTGAGAACTAAAGAATATAATTTGGAAGTTGAGCTACAAATGAAGCGCAAATTGGTTGAATATGATATTGAGACAAAGAGACGGGCTTGGGAGTTGAAGGAGGTTGATCTTAAACATTATAAGGATGAAATCCTGGAAAGGCAGAATGATTTGGAAGTTCTGTCAAGGTCACTGAGTGAGAAGGAAAAGGATCTGAAGGATCTGTCAAGTGCTCTCGAAGAAAAAGATCAAAGGTTGAGTGCTGCTGAGAAGGAGTTTGAGCTAAACAAAGTGCTTTTGCAAAAGGAGAAAGATAATATTGAACAAGCAAAGCAAGATCTGCAGAATTCGTTGGCATCACTTGAAAATAAAATAAGACAAGTTGATATTGACAAGGAGAGACTCGAAGCTGTGAAAAGTGAAACTGGTGAGTTGTCAATTTTGGAAGTGAAACTAAAGGAAGAGATTGACCTTGTCAGATCTCAGAAGTTGGAGCTTTTGGCTGAGGCAGATAAGCTCAAAGCTGAGAAGGCAAAGTTTGAAGTTGAGTGGGAGCTTCTGGATGAAAAAAAGGAAGCGTTGCAGAAAGAAGCAGAATTCATAGCAAAGGAAAGGGAGGCGGTTTCCAGTTTTATTAAGAATGAGCGTGACCAACTAAGAGAAGAGAAAGAAAATTTGCGTAACCAGTACACCCAAGACTTGGGGTTTCTTGCCAGTGAACGTGAAAACTTCATGAACAAGATGGCTCTTGAACATGCTGAGTTGTTTGGCAAGATGCAGCAAGAGCGGGCAGATTTCTTGCGGGACATTGAGGTGCAAAAACAGGAGCTGAATAACCTCATTGAGAAGAGACGCGAAGAAGTTGAAAGTTATTTGAAGGAAAGAGAAAAGACTTTTGAGGAAGAAAAGAACACTGAACTTCACTATATTAATGCTCGTAAGGAGAAATTGGCAAAAGAGTTGGAACAGGTTTCCTTGGAAATGAAAAGGCTTCAAACTGAGCGGGCTGAAATAAATTTGGATCGCGAGAGGAGAAATAGGGAATGGGCTGAACTTACTAAATGTATTGAGGAACTTGAGGTTCAAAGGGATAAGCTCCAAAAACAGAGAGAACTGTTGCATGCTGACAGAGTTGAAATTTTTGCTCAAACTGAAGAATTGAAAAAATTAGAAGATTTGAAAGCTGTCTCTGATGATATTGCTATCACTGAAATGCTTAAATCTGATATGGAGTCTAGCCAAAAGAAAATATCTTCAAGGAAGAACTCGAAGCGTCAGACGCCTCTCACACATGGTGGTGATAAAATCAGCAATGGTTTTGATACTCCATTTGTGGTGAAGTCATCTGCTTGTTCTCCTCCTAGCCCTGTTCGATTCTCATGGATAAAACGGTGCTCTGAGCTTATTTTCAGAAATGCTCCTGTGGCTTCTGATACAGATAACGGGAGCAACAGGCAAAAACACTTGGGAATTGATATTGGCAAGGGACAACAAACTGGATTTACTTTTGAAGAACCAAAAGTAATAGTTGAAGTACCATCTCGAGATGATGCTAGAAGACGTGAGATTGAATCTGAGGCGAAAGATGTGAATGGAAAAAGTGCTCTCTTGTTTCCAGATGGACATCTTGTAGGCAGACGAAAAAGAGGGAGGGGAAATGTGACTAGTAAAGTTGGTGATCCACTAGTTGATCTTGGGCAAAATAAGAAATCTAGAGCGGAAGAACAAACAACTGAAAATCCTATTGACCAGGGCACTACACGCCGGTACCACTTCTGTCCACTAAATCAATTTATTTCTGAATGTAGTTTTTCTGTATTCAGAAGTAATCTAGGTGCAGTCTAATTCAGGAACTTGTTTATTGATTTTATTTTCAGTGTTGTTTCAACCCAATCAGAAGTCTTGAAGGTCCAGCAGGTGTTAACATCATCAAATCAAACGCAGGGTAACACTGAAGAAACTCGTGTAGTAATGGTTGATAAGGTTATTCATGTGTCAGAAGTGACTTCTGAGAAAGTTGATGCTCTCCCTATCCACAGTCAATATGGAGAAACAATTGATATAATAAATTCTAAAACTAAACAGGAAGATATTTTACCCCGTGTCTCAAGGGTATCGGCAAGCACCGAAGAAATATCCAAAGGAAACAATGGGCAGGTTTCTGAGAACTGCTAGTGTTAGGTAGTGGCTTACAGTCAGTTTTTTGTCTTCGTATTTACTATGGTTTCGTATTTAGGCCAAGTCTTTTCAATGTATACTGCTTTCTTTTGGTTCCGTTTCTGCATAAAGTTTCGCTTATATGTTCATGCAGGTGTTGTTTGACTATGGATATGGATTGCAGGTGATGTGAGTACTAGTACTGGTAATTGGTGTGGTTAAGATAAGTATATATTAGGAGTGTATGAGGTGCGTCTATTAATGAAATTAAGCATGTTTAGCTGTACATTCCTCTCAACTGTATCTCCTGTTCATTCTCATTAGACAGTGTTGCATCATGGAATATGCTATTTTCATTGAATTCATCCTCTTGCAATGCAGGATGTCATAGGGAATGGATTCTTCATTTGTTAGTGACTTGGAGATGGAAATGTTTGTAGAGCTAACTAGGGGATGTCTTCTTTGTGTACACATTTAATGGATGCAGTTGCAAATTACAATTAGGGTGGGGTAAATTGTTAATACCATAGAGTTCGGATAATAGGGATGTTATGTACTCCAAAAAGAGTAAAAGAAAGTGATAAAAAATAGATGAGAAAAGCAGTTAGAAGCAGCCAAGGGTACGTTACTGCCCAGAAGTGTTGGTTGCGGGTCAGTGAGTTATTCTGTCATTATTTTGTCTGTCGTGTTTAAGCCCTTCAGATTGTTTTTTACGCAACGCTGAATGTCATGGTGTAGCCGTCAATGGTGATTTTGCTTGCGTCTGCAAACATGGTGGTTAAGATCAGATGTATCTGAAGCTTGTGTTAGGCTGGTTCTATATTTTTCTTTAGTACTTTGTTGCATGAATGCTATTCATACTTTTCAAGGTTTTGAACTTAATTTAATGTAATACCCCACCAAATAACTTTTTTGAGTGAACCAGTTTTGGTTTTTTGTGTAAAAACCATGTATAACTGCAGATTGATGGTCAGAATTATGTCCGAAACTCACTTGACTAATTAATATAGTAAAAATGTTAATTATATTTCAAGATGCGTACACACATGTGAATTGTTCAGCCGTAAGTTAAATATATATGTAAGTGAAATACAATTGTCGTTTATAAATCGATTTTGACGTTTAATTAGATATATATTTACTTACATATAATGACTACATTATATTGATAATGTACAAACTAATCATTACCACTAGTCTAAAATTCGTAATGTTTTTAATTGGTATCATTAAATTTAACTGTCTCAGTTAGTTGCTATTAATAAGCATGATCCAAAATACATACCATACCACTTGTAATGTTGTAGGATCAAATGTAAGATATAAAAGAGTTGCAATTAACAACCATAATAAAAAAAATAGTGAATGTTGGGAATGTACCGCATGGGGCGAATAGTTAATTGTGCTTCTGGCTTTGTGTGCGCTTTTGCTACATGCTCTTTTAGGTTCAGCTTGTGTTATTTTCTTCATGCTCATCAACAATTTTAATATTTCCTTCAGGCTCACTAGTTGCAGAAGGGATAGGACACTTTGGCTCTAAAAAACATGACTGTTTTTGAGTTGTAAAAGTAAAATATGTTATTAAGTAATAAAATAAAATAAAGTATGTGTTCATTTTGATGAGAAAATTTATACTTACATGTTAACAATGAGTATGCAACGTAATGATGATGTCATCTCATTAAACAAAAGTAAAAAAACAAACACTTCAAATATTTTTTTTAAAATAATAAATAAAATGAAATTATTCATTAAGTATTACTTAAATATAAAAACAAAACAAAAAAAGGACCAAGTAATAAAAACTTGAAAAAGTGTATAATATAATAGAAGATGGACATCATAAAGGAGTGAATTTAGAATATAGTAGGATGGAAAATCTATAAACACACTACCTCTAGTTTGAATAATGAATGTATTAGTGCAATATTTTTGTTCATATTTAAGAATAATTAAAATAAATAAAGCTTTCTTTATTCATGTTTTTGTTCTCCTTATTTTTCTTTTGGGAGAATGTTCACCTAAACATAAACATTATATATTATAATATAGGAAGACTAGGCAGCTAAAAACAAGTATTTGATCTCCTTCCTTGTGTTTCCTGCTCGCGAAGATAAATAATAATATCGATACCCTTGTTAATTTACATTTTTCAGTTTTGATCGAAAAAAAGTGAGGTCTTGATATATATGTATGCAATTTGAGCAGGAGTAAAAGAATTTCAGCGAAATATAACTTCAGAATAAATAAGAAAAAGTTTTGGCAGACCTCATAATGATTAAGAGAAATAATTTCTTCTTCTCGTAATAAGGATATATATTATATATCGCGAATGTGTGCACATTTTTTAAATATAAATGATAATTTTTTAAATATAAATAATAATATGTTAGTAAATAATAATAGTGTAATGTTATTAAGTTAATATATAAAATAAATTTATATTTATTAAAAAATAAAGTGAAATGAATAGAAAAATTAATTGTTAATGAATAAAAAAAAATTTAATAAAAAATAGGTAAAAATAACCATTAATTTTTTAAAAAAATTAATAAATAATTATATTGTAAATGGTAGAATTGGTATTTTGAAATGTGAACACAAAAAAGAAATTCTCTTTATAATGTAATGATATATATATATATATATATATATATATATATATATATATATATATATTAAATTAATGAGATTAAAAAAACTTGTAAATCAAAGGGATATTATAATAATTAACAAAACTAATCTTATATTAAAAAAACATACAATCATATAGTAACAACATTCTAAGATATGTTATTAAAAGTATAAATAGAATGAAAAATATTATTAAATTAAAATAACACTTATTTCGAAAGTCTGTTTTCTCTTACGAAATCATTATTGTGTAGAGTGAATGAGGATAGAATATATTTTGATTATGAAGCAGGGTTTTTCATTTGCAAAGGTGAAACCTGAAACTTTGTTGTGTCCTTTTTGACTCGTCTCCTCCATTTTCATTTTAATTGCTTTTAAGTCTATAAACGTAACCAAGAAACAGCGTCTCTATGCAACTACTAGTTTGATGGATTCCTTTTTCTAGGACTTAGAAGTACCTTTCTTCTTAGAATGGATACAATACTACAACTCAATTATGCCCAAATTTCTTCACACACACACACGCTTAGAACACCATTACATCGCCGACACTCCATCCTTGTCATGCTTTTATATATATATATATATATATATAAATTGTTATATTTACTAGATATAAAAATAATTTATTATATATAAATAAATAAAAGATCATACTTTACAGGTCAAATTTTGTAAAAATAAACTAAATTTAAACTCACTTTTTAACGTAATATAATCTAATACTAATAAAATTTGCTGAGTTTATTATATTACTTGCTATCCATAAATATTTAGTCCAAGATATTTATGCTTAGGTTGTGAGATAAGTATATGAAAGATTTTAAAATCAATTATAAACAAAATAAATTTATCATATACCAATGAAGCAAATAACACGTTGGTTTTAGGTTAGAAATTTTTAAGTGTGAATGAACTCTATGTAAAAGATTAATCTAATTTTCACAAGACAAGCTAATATTATAATTAATTCCGCTGGCGTTAGAAAAGATTTTCGCGTCTAAATCTGTGAAATTAAAATTGCTATAATAGGAGTACGAGACAGCTGGAAAGTAGAAAATAACAAGCGTGTATTGCATATTCGGAAACATATAAAATGGTTTCTTGGAGCTGCTTTACGAAGCCTCTGATTGACTTTGTTTACCAAGTTCAACACCGAAAATATAATTAAAGCATAAAAAGTTAAGAACAGTTCTTCTTTAGAAGTTGTCCATTTGAAGCTTCCGGGAAATTTGTGGTTAATTACACAAGCTTTCACTGGGTCTCACTGTCGCTATTGCTTTCTCTCTCTCTACCATTACCTCCTCCTTTCTCTACGTTTCCGAACAATTTTCATCACTTTCAGATTGTTGACAAATTCATCTCTTTAATATGGAGTCGATGTGACTGTTGTCCAAAAGCACCACACCATGTTCTAGAAACTTAATTGACAGAGACATTATGAAGCACTATTTCGTTTGAAGTTATCCCAAATATATGTCCACAGTAAGCAACAATCATTTAGTTTAGTGATATTTTGACCGATTAATTGAAAATCATACTTGTTCAGGCAAGTCTCAAACCCTAACTGATTAGGCCTTGTGAGAAGAGGAGAGTGAGGATCTTCTATATACCTTAATTTGGTTTGGATATATAGCTAGGAATGACAACGGAGCTGCACGAAAATAATACTTTTGCTATTCTATATTTATTTTTATAGGAAAAATTTATCATTATACTTATATAAAAATTCAATTAATATCAAATTTTTGTTTCATTTTCATTCTTATTGGATAACGAATATATTTTCGTATTCATACTCGTACCGATTTTTATACTGTTTCAATATTAATTAATTTTTATAAAATAATAAAAAATGATGATAAAAAAAACATAATATTATCAAATATTTAATATTAAGAGAATAGTTATTTCTTTGATATCAAATATTTATAAATAACTTATAGTTACATACATTTCAAATTAGAATACCAAATAAAATTTTATGAAAAACAAAATATTTATTAAATTTGCAAACATTAATGGAACCTAAGTAATAAAATTTAAAAATATTTTTAAGAAAATATAAAAGGAAAACAAATATTCAAATTAAAAAATATTTTTAAAATATTTAAAATAAAATTTTAAATTCACTTCAATTTTTTAAATTCTAATGAATATACACTAATAAAAGTTATAATACATCACTTGATCAAAATCGCGCAAAAAATAAATATTAAACTAATAATAATAAAATTTTAACATAGATCTTGTATCTTTTGAATTTTGATATTGGATGGTGATAAAAAAAATAATAGCAATTACATTAAAATTTTATATTATAGTAAATAAAATTTATTTATACAATTATAGTGACAAAATTATTATATGATTAATAATGAGTTAGAAAATAAAAATAATTATATAAAATATATCAAACTAGTATTTTACATGATAAAAATAAACAAAAGATAAAAATATTAAAAACTTATCAAATGTGTGGCTTAGAAACAATTTGAGAGACTTTTGAATGAAATCGCACAAAAGAAAACAAATGTATAATTAAGGGTATGATAAGATGAAAAGTACCTTAGATATCTAAGAAAACTTTTCAAATATCAAACTTAGTCATTTGTTGAGAAATAACGAAAATTATTTTAGCGAAACAAAAGAGTTATTCAAATGAAACAAAAATTAATAATAATAGAGTAAATAGGATAATTTTTTTATATTACATGGTAAATGAAAGAGTGTTAAACATTCTCATGTGAAAGGAAAATATACAATAAATAAAAATATTAAAAAATAATAGAAATATTTAAATGTGAGACATACAAATATTTAATTAATATACGTTATTTGAACATAATTGCATAAAATTGGCCTCGACTTTGATACCACTTGATGGGTCTATAAAAGGGGTTTCACTGGGGAGATACAATACCAATAAGACCTTAACCAACCCAACTACATAAGCATTGACACCACTCTCAACCCAAAACTTTAAGACAATGAGTTTATGAATCTTTATCCTCTATAAACCTAACATGCAGATACCAAATTGGTTTGGTATAATAAATACTGAGTACTCTAGTTGTAATAATGTCTCTAATAGACTTTTGCTTTTTAAAATATACCATTAACTAATTTATGTTATAAACTAGAGGTAATAAGAGAGAGACAAAGGAGATGAAGAATAGAGAATGAGAGAGTAGGGAGCAACTTCTGTTTCTATGTGTCTTGTTTCTGATAGGACGAGTCCTATTTATAGATACAACATGGTAATCCAGAAAGGATATAAAATTAAATAGTAAATACAAAATATTACATAAAGAGTAATGAATAATATGATTATCAATCATATGAGTAATTGTATAAATCAATGGACGACCATTAATTCATAACACTCCCCCTTGGGTGTCCATTGATAAA
>Ga0214544_1001656_pt1 | contig 46743 bp, 35 predicted proteins | sample CNSS3metaG_FD_160074 | JGI IMG/M metagenome (GOLD analysis project Ga0214544, IMG submission 160074) | Root nodule microbial communities from cowpea collected in UCLA plant growth center, Los Angeles, California, USA - CNSS3 | ecosystem: Host-associated > Plants > Roots > Nodule | place: USA...
AAAACCAAACATCCAACCCAGAGAGAGGCTCTTTGTATTGATTGGTGTGTTCCCCCCATCAACTTGAGCTGCAATGTATGGACTCATACCAAGTAGATAACTTCCCATGCCACCTTTTCACAACACACATTAAATATAATACAAGTTGGTCACATAAACTGGTTTTCATGTTCTTTTTTTTAACTAACAACATGCAATTCCAGAATATGAGGAAAAGGGTGGTGAATGAAAATAAGAATTAAAAACTTACTGCTGAATGCAATTCCAGAAGATGCAACAACGAAGGTTTGAATGACAGTATTCTCCTGACGAGTGAAAGGTTCTCTGAGCAAGCCACAGCTGTTGAGGAGGGTAGTGTAGGACTTGATCACTGCAAATCCCAACAACCCTGCAGCTACATTGAGGGATGGAATGATCCCTGTGGTGAAGTTGAGTTTGCACACAATGAAGTTGAAAACAAGACTGAGAACAAAGCTCGTGACCACTGATCTCACAGTGATTTGTTTTGTCCATGGTGGCACCCTTGTCGTCCTGAATGCTTCTTCACCCTTCACGTTACCCTCTTCTTCCATGTCTAGGGACCTCACCAAAACACAATGGGAAATCTACAGAATCAAGCATTTTCTATTTACTACAAGTTTTGATAAGGGAATCAAGGGGTTACCATATGTGATTGATTAACCTCTTGTTTTGAGAAGTTTTCATTACAGAGATTACTTTTAAGTCATGGACAAAATATTCCACAGTTGTATTTTTGTTTAGGGAGGAACTGCTACAGTTGAATATCCAACACTAACCTTTTACTCTTTTAAGGAATATAATTGTTTCATTCTAAATTTAATTCATATCTTTATTTTAGAATATTATTAAACCTATGTACTTAAATATAAATTATAGATCTTAAATATAATAGAATAGAATTCATCAAAAAGAAAACTAAGATTTTATGATTCAATAAATAAAAATTAAATTAAAGATATACTGACGTTGGACCGTTCTAATTTAATAGACAGTTTCACATTTAAACTTAAATAATTAATTGTATTAACTATTTGAAATTAAATATTTATCAGTTACAATTCTTTCCCATTCAATAAAGATTACGTCTAAAAAAACACATTTAATTAATATTTGAATTTTTAGACGAACGAATATCAATTCTCTTACAGAAAAAGAAATAAGACAACAATTTTATAGTCATTCATATAAATAAAAACGAACTTTCAATGCAAGGGTTGGAAGGAGATAAACAAACTCACACACATGTTCCATTTCATTATCATCTAAGCGCAAGTATATAAAATAATTAAGAAAGTATTAAAATTTAACTATTAGTGTTCAAAAGTATTTAATATAATAATGTAATATTTATACAAATAGTACAAGTTTATCATTGCAAGCTGAATGAAAGTTCCTTAAAAGAATTTAAGTTGCTTATACCTTTTCAATAAATAAGAATTTTTTTTATCTTAAATACTGTTATATACAAAATATATAAAAGAACGAGTTGTTTGAAATTATTTATAATCTTACAAATTTATTAATATGATAATGTAAGAGATTTTCTAATAGGATCCGTTAATCAATGCTTTAATTAAATTTTACAAAAGTTTATACTTAGTGATATTAGATGAAATTTGATTAATGTAATTTATTTTATTTAAAATAATCTGATTAATATTTTATTTAATGTTCACTAATAAAAATTAAAAATTAAAAAATAATTAAATAATTATATTTTAATATTACTAAAATTTAAAATATAATTAAATATACAAAGTTTTAATTAACAGAAAAATCAACAATAGAAATTAATGTTAAACATTTAAAAAATTTACAAAAAAATAATAAATAAAATTAAAGTATTAATTTAAAATTGAGTTTTCAAAATGTTTATTTTTATTCAAAAAGTAATTTTATCTTTATAAGATCAGTTATATTATTTTAATATATAATTATATTATTTTAATTAATAAAATTAATTATTTCAATTTTTGACGTAAAGTTGATGAAACCTATATATATTAATTATTCCTTAACTATTATTTTAAGACACACATACTAGTTAGCATTGACGAGAAACAAGTTACTAATTATACAACTATCTAACTATAACATTTAATACTAATATAAATCAATAATTAATAAAACATTTAATGCTATTTTGAAAAAACAGTCAACCCAATTAATGTTATTATGATATGCAAAATTATATAAATCCTATTTTTTTTTCAAATAAAATCCATTAATATTTGGGTTTATTGTAATAGATAATATATATATATATATATATATATATATATATATATATATATATATATATATATTAAAAGAGATGTTATTATTTTAATAAAGACTTAACTGAAATTAAAGTTGTTTATATATTTGAGTATTTTTACGTAACTTCTGTTAATTATTTTTATTCAAGACTTAAATTTTTTATATTTTTTAATTGAATCTCTATTTTTAATTTGTCTGTTAATAATTAAAAATGTCATCTTATATTTTTAAATATAAGATGACATTTTTATTAATGAAAATAACAAATAATTTTTATTGGTTTTATTAAAACTTGTTGGATGAAAGTCACTTGTCATTAGTAGCAAGGTAAAATTAATATTCCAGTTAAGATTCTTCAAAAAAATATTCTAAGATAAAAATTATACAATAAGATATTTTACAAAAATCTCATCAAAATGTAGTTAATGTGTCATTACTCTAGAATCTAGATGACTTATTGACGGGAACAAATAAAATCCCAAACTATAAATAAGAAGACGAATCTTAACCAGTAAGGAAAATTCATCGACATCATTAAGAGAGATTAATTAAGGTCTTTTGACAGTTCAACATAATGCAATTCAAATATTAACTAAAAACTATTGATCTAATCAATATATCCCCATACCAACTTGACACCATAAACAACCAGAATATGACACTTAGTTAAGATAAACATAGGAACAAACTAAAGACAATGAAGTGACAAAAAAACATTAAAATTATTCTTCAGATGGAAGAGTTTAATTGATATGTTAGTATAAAAATATAGTTGTTCTTACCGAAATTTGGAGCGTGAACCTTGTACAGATGACAAATCCGAGTAGTGACGTAAGATTCAAGTAGTGCTCAAGTCACTAAGAGAGTTTAAATTTTTTTAGAATAAGAGAGGATGAGTGTGAGAGAATGTGTATTCCTTAGGAATACTATGTGTATTTATAGAGCCTTTTGAATCTTTGATAAAATAGATAATGTAATATTAACCAATATCAATAAAATAACAACTTATCCTGAATAAATAATAACAATAATAATAATAATATAGCACCTTACCAGATATATCAAATATTCTGTAAATATATGATATTAAGGAATATAATGACGTAATCAAACTACTGAGATTTAATCACATATAATGTTAATATATGAATATATGAATATTTACACCAACAAATATATATCAAAATTCAACCACTTTAGATCAATAAAACTAAATGGATTTTATTGGATTACATCACTTAGTATATTTGTTAGGCCTAGTATGTACAATAGTCTATCTTTCTAAAGTCACCAATAGTGTATCTTTTATACGTGATGAATGTAGATTCCCTCTTGTTCGGACAACACAAGCCACATTCCCCATTTATTATTTTACCTAATTATTTCATTCCTTGTGATCCAAACCTTTGCTTTAAATAAACATAATTATATACATGAAGAGAGAAAGAAATTAAGAATACAAAATGAGTTGACAGGTGACCTTCACAGGGACGGGACCATGGCCCCATGTTTTTATGTTTTTATGTTTTTATGTTTTTATTTTTTTTATATATTTATATATTTTAATATATAATTTTAAATATGTTTTTCAAAAGTTAATATTTACAATATATTTCATATATTTGATATTTTAATAAATTTGTATATATCTATATTTATATATAAGAAAAAGTTTCTTTTGGGTCCACATTTATTTTTCAAATTTTATATTTTAAATATTTTTTAAATAAAAATAATTATTTTATTAATATTATCTTTTAAATGATTATTTGTGTAATTTAACTATTTTTTTATTTGATTTTTTAAAAATTTAATCATGAAAATTAATTATAGTAAAATTATAAAAGTTATTTATATTTAATTTTATAATTATAATAATGACAATAATTATAATTTAATTATTTTTTATTATTATGAAAAAATTAAATACAATGTTTTTACTAAAGTTGGTTCTCTAGTTTTTTTCTTGTCTCAATTTGATTCCGATTTTTGAAAAAAATGATCAAATTTATCATTCTCGTTAAATTTCTTGAATCAGATTTTTCATCAAAATTGAAGTTGTGAATAAGAATGATTGTTTGATTTGTTGGTGTAATTGACATAATCCTAGTGTCAATTTTTGATAAAAAAAAAATTCTTTTGCTTCAAAATATTTAATGAAAAAGATCAAAGTACATCAATTTTAAAAAATCGGCCCAAATTGAGATTTAAAAAAACTAGAGGAGCAACTTAAAATTTTTGGACGAAAAAATGGATCAAAGAAGTAATTTCAACCAAAATTTTGGCATTTCAAAATTTTGGCTGAAGATCTGCTACTCGTTGATGGTCTCATATTAAAAAAACAAAAGAAAGGTTAAAGTTTAATAATATTTTTATGTGTGACCGAAATGTTCTCACAATACCCTAAGTTCTCTTGTGTTGTTGTCCGAAATATTTTCTCCTTACTTGTATTGGGTGTTCTCTCCTTAGTCATATTTCCGACTTGAAGTATGGTACTTACAAATATTTTGAGGCTCAAGTAATATATTATGTGTGTTATAAGAGAAAATCTTATCTTATACCTAGTGATCGACTTATATACCTTTTCTCCTGAGCCTTGTCTAGATGGGCCTAAGTAAGATATGCTATATCTATTTTAAGAATATATACTATGTGGGCATCACATGTACAACATAATTGGGGTGGTGGCGCAGTTGGCTAGCGCGTAGGTCTCATAGCTTCTGAGTGATCCTGAGGTCGAGAGTTCGAGCCTCTCTCACCCCATTTTAATTTTTTTTCTTAAAAATTTTATTTTTGAGTAACTTGGATTGTGAAGGAAGGATATTTTTTGCTTGGAGTTAGGGTTTTGGGTGTGGCTTTCCATGGGTTCTGTTTATTGTATTTTTTGCTTACGATTTTGTTTAGGGGGCATGGGTTCTGTGTATGCAGGATTTCATATTTCTTGGCGTCTGTTTTATTATAGAGATAAATCTCTTCACATGTTTTAAACAATGCTTATCCTTTTATCTCAACTAAGGGTGTCTGGTTTTCATGTTTTTTTTTTTCTTAACTAACAATGCATTGAGTGCTATATTGTATATGGCAACTTTGAAAAGAGTACAAAATATACAACCAAAACCAGACCATTAAAAACTCACTATACTAAATGCAATTCCAGAAAATGCAACATCGAAGGTTTGAATGACAATGTTCTCCTGGCGAGGGAAAGCCACATCTTGAGAAGGGTAGTGCAAGACTGATCACAACAAATCTATATGAGGTAACCAGATTGAACAAATTGGCGAAGTTTGTTTAACATGGAAAATCTAGAGAATCAAACAGTTTCTAAGGACAATATAATACTTTGACATAAAAAAGGTTTTTATAATCATTTGACATTTTCATTAGAATCATTTTATACTCTTCTAATGAATTATCGAATTGTAGTTATCGATATCAAAAGAAAATATTTTTCTTTCTACTTACTACAATTTAATCAAGGGGTTATCATATGTGAATGATTGATATGGAATGATCAACCTCTTGTTTTGAAAAGTTTTCATTACAAAGATTACTTTAAGTCATGGACCAAAATATTCCTAGTACAGTATATCCAACACTAACCTTTTACTCTTTAAAGAATACAATTGTTCCATACTAAATTTATATCCCTTTACGTCTGAAAACTGGTGCCCGACATCCCTTTACGTCTGTTCCATCCGCACTCGATGTTCAACTCGTGCCAACAGGAGGGAAAAAAAAGCTGAAATTGACGTCTGTCCTTGCATTGACAAACGTCAAGGGATTTTGGCATCAGAGTGTCTTTTGCAGGCACCCCCCTTCTTGTTTGTGATTGGAAGATGAGTTCTCTTTGAAGCTGAGTTTGTTAACCCCTAAAGTTGTTTGGGAGACTTTATAGAGTATACTTCAACCTTCTAAGAACAGAAAGTATTATTGTCCTTGTGTTAATTGTTTGAACGAGAGACAACAAGAAATCAAGTTGATACTATAATACTTTCTATGTGATGGTATCCTAAAGAGTTATACAACATGTACCTAACATGGTGAAGTTGTACACCTTCCAACTATATCTCAAAGTCAAGAGTCCAATCTATGTTGTGAGGATCACATGGAAGATATTGTTCTAGATATTGAAGAAGACAGTTTTCATCAAGCACACGTGTATGATTCAGTGAAAGATGATTAAAAAAAAGGCTTTATATCCCGATTATACGAGTTTCAGTCGTTTGTCAGTTGTATCAAGATTATTTAACATTAAAGTTAGAAATGGGTGGAAGGATAAAAGTTTCACCGAGTTGCTCGAATGTTGCATTACATGCTCCCAGAGGGTAATACATTGTCAACCTGTCATTATGAGGTAAAGAAGATACTATGTTCAATGGGTATGGAGTACCACAAAATTCATGCGTGTCCCATTGATTGCATACTGTGTAAAAAAGAGTTTAAGACATTGACTAAGTGTCCAAGGTGCGGAGTATCATATACAAAGTGAAGGATGATGACGATGATGAAGATAATATGAAGAAAGGGTCGTCCTACAAAAGTGTTATGGTATCTTCCAATCATACCTCAATTTAAGTTTTTATTTGCCAATGTTAATGATGCAAAAAACCTTAAATGGCATGAAAATGGAAGAAAAAGTGATATATTGTTATGACACACTGCTGATTCACCTCAATGGAAGAAAATTGATACCATATACCCAATCAATTTAGGAGTGATCCAAGAAATTTGGGGCTTAGTCTTACAACTTAATGGGATGAATCCTTATGGTAATTGTCACAACCGAAATCGCGACGGGATAACGAACCAAAAATAAAATTTGAAAAAGAGTTTTGGAGTCGCCACCATAGTTATTATAAGAAACTATGAAAAACCATAAAAAGGAGCAAAGTCTACGAAAACAGAGTTTGGGGATACGGGAGTTAATTATGCGTAGGGAAGGTGTTAGCACCCTACAACGCCCATCGTAAGACGGTACCTATAATTAAAATACAAATTGATGTGGTCTCCTTTAAATATTTATTTTACAAATAAATAAATAAATAAATAAAATAAAATAAAATAAAATAAAAAAAATAATTAAATAAAGATGATAAAGAAAAACAAAGGAAACAAAAACGATTTTTTGTTTTTTGGGCCCGAGAAGGATTACTCCTTGCTCCTATGTATCTCCATTCATAATGGAGAATCAGGGTCACGTAGTTCTTTATGAAAAAAAACATTTTGAAAAAACAATTTGTTCGAAGAAGTTGATATCGCCTTTCTTTTATATTTTGAAAATTTTGTATTTTTTAATAGTAATTTTATAATAGAGCGAAGGTATTAAGTACTAAGACAACACGAGCGGTCATACAAGCACTTATACATTTTAAAAGTTAAAAGGAGTTAAAAGGGTATTTAAATTATTTATTTATCATTATTTTCTTTAAAGAAAAACTTTCGAAATAAGATATGGTATCCAAAAAAGTGTTACTATTATATATCCAATTTATGAAAACATTAGAAAAATAAATAAATAAATAAAAGATTAGGAAATGACGTTTAGGATTAAACATATATATATATATATATATATATATTTTATTCTTTGTAAAATGTTAAATAAAAAGTTTTAAAAAACTTAATATGAAAAACATGACACAACATATTCATAAAATGTTAAAACATGAGATCTCTCATTTATTCATAACTAATGAACCCCAAAATGCATGACAATAATGTTTTTGTCACACCAAGAAGAAATGGTGAAAACATCAATCTTCAACAAGGGTCATAACCAAATCTCAACAAAGACCACATAACCCAACAAGAATTAAAAATTTGTGAACGTGAACGAGAGATCGAATTTACAATAGTTACGTTGGAACACCAAGAAGCACGTGGGGGTGGTGATCGGAGGTGAGTGGGTTTTTATGTGCGAGGGTTAAAAAAATGTGTGCTTAGGTAAGAGAGGTCCTCAGAATCATGAGGGAATTTTTTTTTTCTGATGTGTTTATATACACAACATTATAAATCTAATGTAATCTCGTAATAAAGATCTATCTTAATTACAAATAAATTTTAAAAGGCAAGAATTTGTCTTTACATTATGGGAATCAAATCATAGAAAAATCAGAGCACAAAATCAAACGTGATCATGACAAATTAAATATAATTACAAAAAAGATATTCTCGAGAAACACATTACTATTTTCCTCATCTGGAAAAGGAGGTGTCATAAAATCAAAGCATAAAATCAAGCGTGATCAGGACAGATTAATTATAATTACAAAAAAGATATTCTTGAGAAACATATTACTATTTTCACCATCTGGAAAAGGAGGTGTCATAAAATCAGAGCACAAAACGATTCTAAAAAAACATATTCTGCTTCTAAATATTAGAATCTCATCATTAACTTCTTGATTTGGAGCAGGAATGACAAAGCATAGAGTGAAGGTGAGAATATATAAAATTTTGGGCCACTGTTAGTTGCAAGAAAAAACAATTTTGGGCTAAAGTAGAAACAAACTCTCAAAAGAAAAAACATAAAAGATTAAAACAGTCTTTTTTTCTTTTCATTTATTTATTTATTATTATTATTATCCTATTATTATTATTTAGACAAAGAAAAAAATCCAAAAAAAAAACTTATTTATTTATTATATTTTTTTATTTTCTTAAAAAAACAAATTATTATTTTTTATTCTATTATTTATTTAGCCGGACGAAATTGGGTGTTGACAGTAATGTAAGTAGAAAGCATAGTTTGTGGCCTATTTTGCTTATCATTTATAACTTGCCTTATTGGTTAACCATGAAGAGAAAATACATGATGTTATCTATGATGATATTTGGACCAAGACATCCTAGAAACGATATTGATGTTTATCTAAATCCGTTGATAAAAGATTTAAGATTGCTGGGGGATGAAGGAGTTGGGATGTTTGATGCATATGAAAAAATGAATTTTAACTTATGAGCCTTGTTAGTTCGCACCATTAATGATTTTTCAGCTTATGAAAATTTGAGCGGTTATTGTAAAGGACATTATGCTTGTCCGATATGTGAATAAAACACAAGTTATCGTCCACTAAAACATGGGAGAAATACTTGTTACATTGGCCATAAGAGATTTTTGAGATGTAATCACCCATATTGTCGATTGGAAAAGGCTTCCAATGGATGTCAAGAAGAAAAAATTGCATTGCCACCCTTAACTGAAGAAGAAGTGTATGAGTGTGTGTCCCAAGTAAATGTCACATTTGGGAAAACATAGAAGAAACCTATTATTACATAAGCAAAGCCCTTAGATGAGGCACCAATATACTTAGACAATAACATAAGAAAAACCATCAAAACGAGGCATTGAGTTATCTAGATGGTAACATAGATGAAAGCCCTCAAACGAGGCACTAAGTTATTGAGACAATTATCTAAGAAAAACCTTCAAACGAGGAACAAAGTTACTTATAAGATAGTAACATAAGCACAACTCTCAAACGAGGCACTAAGTTATCTAGACGATAACAAAGGCTCACACACGTGACACCCGAGTTACCTAGACGACAACATAAGCTCACAAGCATGGCACTCGAGTTACATAGATGGTAACACAAGATAAGCCCGCTCATGCGGCACGTTAGCCTACCTAAATAGTAGCATCAAATTAAGCCCGCTCAAGCGGCACCTAAGCCTGCATAAATCGACAACACACACAAAGCTTGCCTAAGTCGGCAACACAAAGGTTGCTTAGATAAGTGACATCAGATCTTGCCCAAGTCAATAATTCAAAGTGCTCAAAACAACATCCATGCTCAAAGACAACTACCCACTACTCGATCAAACGACTAATCCACCTACAAAATCAAAGAAGACCACCCACAACATAATCAAGAATGACCTAAGTTAACAACAAGTTTAGCATGGTCAAAGATGACCACATATAGTTCGATCAAACGACCAATCCACCTGTAAACGTAAAGTCAGCTACGACTCGACCAAAGGGCTAATTACAGTCGCAATAAAAATTCCTTGTATGTTAATCAAACTTCCGAGCTACTAGGGCTTATGTATATACCCAACCCAACAAATATGCTAAGTAATGCGGTCCAATAAGGCCTATTTAGCTATACTAACCTAAAGTGGTTGGAAGATATTATGAGATATATTTATTGGTGCAAATATTCATATATTAACAATATATGTGACCAAACTCGAGAGTTTGATTGTGTCTTGATATTCCCTAATACTACATATTTATAGAACATTTGGTATATCAAATAAGGTATCACATTTATTATTATTATTATTATTTCCACTGCAAGAAAATGCTTCATTAGTAACCAATTTTAGTGACCAAAATTTGTTAGTTACCATAATTACTAATTTAGATACAAGTTTACAAAGTAAAAAAAATATTAGTTACTATTATAAATAAAAAATTATAATTGGTCACTAAATTGGTTTTTAAAATTAGCTACCATAGTTTTGGCTACCAAAGAAATCTGGTCACTAAAAATTAGCTACCTAAGTTTTGACTACCACAATAACTTAATTACTAAATTGGTCTCTAATTAATTAGTGACCAATTATAATTTTTTATTTATATTAGTGACTATTTTAGTAACCAATAAATTTTAATTTTGTAAATTGGTATCTAAATTGGTCACTATAGTGACTAACAACTTTTAGTCACTAAAATTGGTTACTAATAAAACATTTTCTTGTAGTATTGGCTAATTATCATATGTATGGTAAGTCGTTATATTTGTTTATATTATTTGATATTCTTTTGATATTATCAGTTCTTGTAACAAACCTCATAAGGCCCATAACCCCCATAAATACACATGGTATTTCACTAGGAAATACATACAAATTCTCATACTCATTACTCTATTATCATAAATCCTAAAACTCTCTTAGTGACTTGAGTGTCAAAGAGCGGTGAAGTTTCCCATGTGTTCTAGTCATCAAGTCACTTAGTTATACTAAGATTTTTTTTAAAGTTGAATAATATAAAAAAATCTACAAATCTTGAATGTTAAAATTTTAAGTTGAAAATGATTTTAGGTTTAATTTTTACATAGACAACTCATACTTCAATAGTAAATCTCATGAGTTTATTTTCTAAACATCTCAATAGCGCCGATATTGTGTTAACAACTCATATATGAGAAAGTGGTATAACATTTATTTCCAAGAAGGAAGTTAAGTGAATAACAAATCATGTTTTTTTAAAAACATATTCATCAAAGAAATAAAAAGAAAGAACAAACATAAAGAAGAATATTAAGATCAATACATGCTTACATAAGAAAAGACAACATAAAAGAATAGTTCTTTTAATAATTTTAAAACTACCATTATTGAAAGACACAAGAAAGAAATATAGAACAAGTCTGAAGAGAAAAAAACATTAGAGAAGCAGAAGGAACCATAAAGGGTAAGAATGATACGAGATGAGGAATACATTTTATTAGCAAATGGTACAGAAACATAAATACAGACTACATAACATGATTTAAATATGATTTTTTTTTTTTTTAATGTAGAATTAATGCGTTACGTTTAAACATCGTATTTTATTATGTGTATCCCAAAAAAGCTTCGAAACCATACTTTCAGTTACTAATATTTATTGAATAAATATATTTCTTAATTTAAGAGTTTTTTAGGTATACATATTAATATGTATCACTTAAAAAGAGACACTTGACTTTTCTTCACCATATAAGTCGTTATATGATATCATAAAATTACTATTTTGAATGTCATAGAAATTAAAATAAAAATTTACTTTGTTTTATTAAAACTGAAATCATATTTAAGCTACACTATTTAATATCACATTTTTCTAAATCAAGGAATTGACATATAAGGGAAATTGGGGTTGTGGCGCAGTTGGCTAGCGCGTAGATCTCATAGCTTCTGAGCGATCCTCAGTTCGAGAGTTCGAGCCTCTCTCACCCCATTTTTGTTAACTTTTGAGTAACATTGATTGTGGAGGAAGGATATCTAAGGACTTGGAATTAGGGTTTGGGTGTTTAGCTTTCTATTACTTCTGTTTTTTGTTTTTTTTTCTTACGATTTTGTTTAGGGGGTATGGGTTCTATTTCTGCAGGATTTCATTTTTTTATTTGAGGGTATTTGTTTGTTACAAAGAAAAATCTATGCACATGTTTTAAATAATGCTTATAATATTTGTTTATCTCAATTATCTACATCATCATATAATAAAGAAGATATACTTTCAGTACAGATTTCTTAAAGGAGATTTATCTGACCGGTTTGGAAGAATGTAAAATCATCTTTATGGTAGAATTATTCTGTCAAAGAGAGATAAATCACTTACTCATAGTGATGTATGTAAAAAGTTGGACATACATGAAAGTCTTTACGATTTTGAAAAATTATTCTTTTAGACGAAGGGTTTATGAGTTTGATTTTGCCTCTTGAGGACATACATGAAGGGTTTATTAGCGGTTGGTTCTTGGAATTATTTTGCTTGGATAAAAGATTTTGTTCTGGATTTAATAAAACTAACTAAAGCTCGGTGGTGCATGAGGATACATGGTCTACTTCTGAAATGTTATCCTAAAATGAGTTTTTGTATTGCTAAGGGAGTTGGTATTCATTTGGCTTTAGATGAATAAAATAAAAGGTTTTTTTGCTAGGGTTTAGGTCGATATTGCTGATTGAATTACCTCATCAAATTTTAGAGGAAAGGCTTGGTTATGCCTTTTATAGCATATTTGGAATCTGAAAATTTTTCCCTTTTTCTTCTTCTTGTAAGATGATTAGGCATGCTCTTGGAAACAGTAGAAGGAGCTACAAATAAAAAAACTCTAAATATGTTGGCTAATTTGATTAAACATCATAAGCCTCTCTTTATCTTTTAAGTTGAGCCTATGATCATTTTCCGTAACTCTTACCGCATGTTCTTTGAAAATTTTATCTTTAAATTGTGTGTTGTCTTTGATACTTCTACTAATTCTAATAATATTCCTGGGTTGTGGTGTCTCAATAATAGGGATCTTAATTGTAGTGTTCTTAAAAATACTCCACAATATATTTCAATAAATATTTTTTTCTGGTATTGTCTTCAAGGTTGCCGGTATGGGGAATTCTCGGTAAAGGCTGCTTACAAAACGCTGCAGGAAACTGTTGAAGAAGAAGAGATAAAAGAATTCAAAATGCTATGGAACACAAGGGTAATTCCAACTAAGACCAATCTATTAGTAAGAGGAGTCCAATTACAACATAGCCTTTGTGAATTGTGTCACGCACACGAAGAGAATGCAGAACATTTGTTCTTCTCATGTAAGGTGTCCCAAATGGTGTGGAATATGTGTGATAGATGGTTGGGGGTGAGTACCATGCATCACGTCAAAGCTAAGGCTAACTTTCAATACTTTCACCTATATGATCTTAACAGTAGACAAAATTTAGTATGGAAAGAGATGTGGCTAGCTATAATTTGGGAAATTTGGAAACATAGAAACAAGGTAATTTTTAATCATAGGAAAGTAGACCCAAGAGAAATTTTTGACCAAGCACAAGTAGCGGCTTGGGTATGGATGAAACATAAGATTCCAGCAATGACGTTTTCATATAGCGATTAGTACCTATCCCCACATACATGTTTAAAATTTCTGTGATTCGATAATTGTGTGTTCAGTGTGATAGGTAAGCAAACTTGAAAGGGAACCGTGAAGATGAGGTGTACATGTGCAAAGGCAAAAGTAACCAAGATGCAAGATTCAACATGTCATATCTAGCACTTTTGCAATCAATTATCATACACCATAAGACGGATGCCGTATCACTACATCAGGAAGGATTTAGTCTTCATATTTGGGTTAACTGCTTGGATGGAGGTGCACACTGGGGTCATTGCCTTTGTCTATCAACAACACTTATACGTACAGAGGCCTTATATACTGATGTATATAAATTGATGGCGTGCGGTTCGACCAATTGGGTTGTTTCTCTTCGCCTATTCCATAATATCTGCCACCACGAACAAATTTAAGGCAGAGAAACATGTACATCTACAAGTTTAGGAGGCATACACACTGATATTACTCCTTGTTGCCGAATCTCCAAAGTTATTTCACGTGGGTTTGGTTTTGGAACAATTTTTTGTTTGGTGGAGCTATGATGCCAACCTAGTGCATCAATGTGCGCAAAATGTTTTGTTAAAGGGTTAGAGCACCCCTCAAGTGCTCTCTTTAATTTAATTTTATTCTTTGCTGATAAAAAAAAAATCTAACTCCTATGTTACATATAGATCTCTCTAGAATCTTGATAATTTGCAAGGGCAATGGTTTTTAGGTGACTTTAATGTTGTTTTAGGCTCCGGAAATAATATTTTAACTCCATTTTTCCACTCATTTTCTGACACTATTTACGTGTCTTCCATCACATTTATCGTTCCATTTTTTGTGTGCGTTCTTAGAAGGAGATGAAACCCTACGACGCACCATACTCTTACAACTTGTCAATGCTTGGAATTTCTGAAGGAAAATGAATAACAACATAGTCAAACAGAGTAAAAACAAGGCGGGGTTCAATGGGTACGCTTAGAGATGGCAAAAATACCCGTGCCCGCAGATATCCGCGGATAAAATCCGCGACGGATAGTTATTACCCGCAGGTAGCGGGTATTTTAATACCCGGTTATAAACGGGTCAGGTATGGGTATCATACTATCCGTACCCGCAGGTACCCGTTACCCGCAAAAAATTAAAATTAAAATTTAATTTATATTTTATTAAGTTAAATTTAATTAAAATTAGAAGTAACAATATATTTTATTATGTCAAATTTAATTATAATTATAATTATAATTTAATTTAATTTAATTTAATTTATATTTTTATAATCTTATATTAAAAAATTTAAAAAATACATATTTTTTTAAATATTTGCGGGTATCGGGTATCCACGGGTACCCGCGGGTTTTAAAAATATCTGCGGGTATTTTTTAAGTAGATACCCGACGGGTAAACAGGCGGGTAACGTGCGGATTTTTTTTAGCGGGTCGGGTATGGGTATCATACTATTCGTGCCTGACCCGACCCGTTGCCATCCCTAGGTACGCTTTTGGAGTGAAGACACACTGCAAAAGCTGCGAATACATAGAAAGAACAAGAAGGAAGAGAGGCTCTGGTTCCTACTAATTTGAAAAAGAATTATCTGCTACAGTGAAGCACTGTTGGGCTCAATACCACACGTCAACAATACAAATAAAAATAGGTATAATTACTAATTTGGTATCCAAATTTTTTGGTTAAGTTTAATTTGATCCCCATACTGTTGGTTTGTTCAATTTAGTACCCCAATTATATAAAAAAGATTCAATTTGGTCATCTCCGTTAAGTTGGAGTTAACACACTGTCAAACCGTGAAATTTTTAATTTTTTTTTGTAAAATTTTATAAACTGCCACGTGTCAGTTTACTGTCATGTCACGTGACAGCTTACAATCATGACACATGGCAGTGATAATAAATGTTTTCAATTTAGTCATCTATTTAAATTTTTGATTCAATTTAGTACCCTGATTTTTTAAAATGATATAATTTCGTCCACTCCAATTTGAAACCAAATTAGTAAAAATAAACTTAATTACAACTTATATATACATGTTTCAATAACATTTTCTAATATATACATAAAATCATTTCACCTAAATACTTAAATTATTTTACTTTTTACATTTTTTACCTTTGTAATTTTTTACACATGAAATATTTTACATTTGTAAAAAATAAAATAATTTGAATATTTAGGTGTAGTGATTTGATGTATAAATTCAAAACAATTGTTTTAACATGTATATATAAGTTATAACTAAACTTAGTTACTAATTTGGTCTCAAATTAGAAAGGACGAAATTGAATTATTTTAAAAAATTTGGGTACTAAATTGAACGAAAAATTTAAATAGATGACTAAATTGAAAACAACTATTACCACCACGCGTCATGATTGTAAGTTGCCATATGCCACGATGGTAAACTGACACATGGTAGCTTTAAAATTTTTTTAAAACAAGTTTAAATTAAAAAAAATTTTTTTTTTTAAGAAATTAAAAATTTCATGGTTTGACACGTGTCGTGTACAGATACGGTGTTAACTCCAACCTAACAGAAATGATCAAATTGAATCTTTTTAGATAATTGAAGTACTAAATTGAACAAAGCAAAAGTATGAGGATCAAATTGAACTTAACAAAAAATTGGAATACCAAATTAGTAATTATACTTAAAAAATAAAAAATGAAATTTATGAATGACACGTAGATGGTGTAAAAAATGAATGAAAAAATTAAAGTTAAATATCATTTCCGTTTAGGCTCTGATGAAGTTAAAAGAGGAATTGTGCCTAACCAAGTTGCTTGTTCTGATTTTCATAACGGGATTAATTCCAATTATTTATTTACTCTGCCTATTAGAGATCCATTTTTTACATGGAGTAATGGTATATTGGGGCATAGTAGGATTATTATGAAACTGGATCGTGTTTTAGTTAATTTTTCTTGTATTGATCAGTGGGGCAATTCTAGATACTCCGTTCTCCCTACAAATTGTTCAAATCATAACCCCTTTTGTTTTTTCTTTCTTATGTCAATTTTCCTTGAAAGCCTTTTTGTTTCAGATGTTTTAAAATGTGGCAGCAACATCATTGGTGTAAAGATCTAATTAAACAAGTTTGGTCTGAAAATGTTTTTGGTTGTCCTATGTTTTACAAAACATAAAAGTTACAAAATTTAAAACAAGCTCTTGGAGTTTAGAATAAGTTTTTGGAAATGTTCAGGATCTGGTTGCCAATAAAAAAAGATTTTAAGTTCTATTAAACTTGTTGGAAAATGTTTGAATTGATGAGGTTGATTCTCTTGTTTTAAAGGAAAAGGAGCCAATAGAAAAGTTGGATAATGTGCTGGAATATCAATATCTTTTTCGAAAGAGAATGCTAACATGTCTTGATTCAAGGATAGGAATAAAATACCTCTTTTTTCGTCTAGTGGTAAATTTCTTGAGTCTATTTTTTAAAGATCTCAATAGAACCGATCTTTTGTGGACAAATTATATATGAGAAAGTGGTATACCACTGATTTCTAAGAAGAAAGTCAAGTGAATAAGAATTCATGTTTTTAAAGAAACATATTCCTCAAAGAAAAAAAAAGAGAATAAAAAAACAAAAAGAAGAATATTAAAATAAATATATGCTTACCAAAAAAAAGAAAACATAAAAGAATGTTGTTTTAATATTAGTGAAAGACATAAGGAAGAAAGATATAATATATCCAAACAAAATATTAGAGAAAGAACCAGGGTAAGACCAGTACCGAGCGATACATTTACAATAGGTTTTGGATAGGGATGTCAAAAATATTCGTACTCGTGGGTATCCGTGGATAAAACTTGTAATGAGTAGGAAACAAATATTAAAAATGGATATCCGCTACTCGCGGGTACAAGTATTTTTAATACCCGCATGTTAACAGGACGGGTACGGGTATCATAGTATTCGTATCCGTGGATACCTGTCCCGCTAAACTTTAATTCACAAATATATATATATATATATATATATATATATATATATATATATATATATATATATATATATATATATTAGTAAAAAATATTCTGACCTAATTTTTTCTAAATTGCACATCTTGTCTTGTATTCTGTTTTCATTCTTTCAGCTCTAAGTATTAGTACGTTATCTTCTTCCAAGTACACCCTTTGACATTCTTCTCTTTCCCTTCTTTGAAATTGGGCATATACATCAAACCCTATATAGACAGTGACGTTTATGGTATGCTTGTTGTCAAATGATGAAATCAAAATAAGAATACTTGGCACGTGGTAGTTGATGTTTATTATTTGATTATTTTTCATAAATCAATCGGAGAAAGTGAGCTTGTTGATCAAAACACTAATTAAAGAATTTTCATTGTGTTGAACGTCATTTTATATTTATTTTTATAATTATTTGGACTTGTATAAACTTGAGTTTGTTTGAACTTTATTTTAAATTTATGACTAATGTATTTTATTTTATTTTATTTGAATTTATGATTAAATATTTATTTTTTAAATAATTTTTTTAAATACCAGCGGTTACCCGTGAAAACCCGCAGATATGAAAAAAATAGACGGGTACCCACATAAAGGATACCTGACGGATATGGGTACGGATACAGGACGAATATTTATCCAGCGGGTAGGGTACGAGGGAGCTACTATCCATACCCTACTCGCCCCGTTGACATCCATAGTTTTGGGCCTCCTTATTTGTTTTATGATTTTGTCTGTTTATGGTTTTATTCGTTTTCCCTTTTGATGCCCTTTTACATTTGGGTCTACTCTGTTTTCACGTATCAGACAATTATTCATTTAATCTATGAAATCTCCATTTCTCTATAATATGGTATCAGAGCCATGTTAGGGTTTTTTTTCCATCTTTCGTTAATAACGAAAGATGGAAAAAAAACCCTAACATGGCTCTGATACCATATTATAGAGAAATGGAGATTTCATAGATTAAATGAATAATTGTCTGATACGTGAAAACAGAGTAGACCCAAATGTAAAAGGGCATCAAAAGGGAAAACGAATAAAACCATAAACAGACAAAATCATAAAACAAATAAGGAGGCCCAAAACTATGGATGTCAACGGGGCGAGTAGGGTATGGATAGTAGCTCCCTCGTACCCTACCCGCTGGATAAATATTCGTCCTGTATCCGTACCCATATCCGTCAGGGTTCTCGTTTTGTTCCCTTTCTGCTTCTTGTTCTTGCTTTCTTGTTGGTTCTTGTTCTTTCATGACCACCGTTACAAACCCACCACCTCCACCCGCCAAAGATGTTCTTCAAGATCCTGATCACCCACTTTTTTACATAACTCGGGTGGTCCGGACTTGTTTTTTACTTCTCAGCCTCTTGACCACAAGAAATACATAAAATGGAGTCGCACCATGGTTCTTGCCTTATTGGTCAAGAACAAGCTTCCCCTCGTTGATGGCAGCATTTCTCCTCTAACGTTGAATCCACTTTTTACTGCTTGGTCTAGAACAAATAATGTTGTTATTTCGTGGCTCTACAATTCGGTTTCAAAGGAAATTGTCGGTAACATATTGTTTGCAACCATTGCTCGTGAATTCTGGGAAGATTTGAAGACTCACTTCTCTTAGAAGACTCACTTCACACCTAGAGGAAGATTGGCATAGATAGACTCCTTCACGGGATTTTGGTTTTGGATTTTGTTTCCCCTACAAACATTATTTCCTCTTGTAATTTTGTTTCGTATGATGTTTGGCACAAATGTTTAGGTCACATCCCTGCTTCTGTGTATAAAATTGTTTCTAATAAAACTCATTTAGCTAATATTGATACCTCTTTTCATTGTGATACTTGTCATCTTTCAAAAAAAAATAAATTGCCCTTTTCTAGTCATAATAGATTCAGTCCTAACTATTTTGACCTCGTCCATGCTAACATTTTGTGCCTTTTTAAGCATGCTACTTATAATGATTGTTGTTATTTCCTCATTATTATACAGAAGTCGCTTTACTTGGGTATACCTTCTTAAAAATAAAAATGATTCTTTGCATCTTATTCCTAAGATTTTGGATATGTTCAAACTCAGTTTAACACCACTATTAAAGCTTTTCGTTTGGACAATGCTCCAAAGCTATTTGTCAAAGATTTTTTTTTTCTATAAAAGGTGTTTTACATCAACATTCTTATGTTAAGAAACCTCAACAAAATAACATTGTTGAACGCAAACATTTGCATATTCTTAATATTGCCCGATCCTTCCTATTTTAATCAAATGTGCCTATTACTTTTTGGGGTGATTGTATACACACTGTTCTTTTTACTATGAATCGTACTCCTACTCCTGTTTTAGGAAATCAATCTCCGTATGAAATTTTGTTTCATAAAAACCCTTATTACACCTCTTATAAGGTCTTTGGTTCTTTGTGTTATGCTTCCACTCTATCTTCCTACAGACACAAATTTAGTCATAGAGCCACTACTGCCCTTTTTCTAGGTTACCCTTCTAATTATAAGGGCTATAAATTGCTTGATCACATACTCACCAAATATTTGTGTCTCGAGTTGTCCGATTTTATGAACATATTTTCCCTTTTAAAGATCATCCTCCTGAAAACTATTCTTAAAAAATATATTTAAGCCTGTTCTGCCTACCTTATCTTATACTAATGATTTTATTGAAAATGATTCTGATTTACATGATACTTTTTCCTCTACTGATGCTTTCACACCTGCTGCTCCATGCATTACATTGCCTACCTCTCCTCCATCAATTGTTTCAAATTCACCTCTAATTAAACCTACAACAAAACCTCCATCTCAATCTGTTGACAGTGCCCCTCCTCCTCCGCGCAGGTTTTTTCATAACATTCATACCCAGACTCATCTCTTAGATTATCATTGCTATAATATATGCTTTGATTCTCATAGTGTTTATCTTATCCACCATTACCTTGACTATTATCGTCTTTCTATATCTCATGCATTTTATTTGTCAAATATCATCTAATTTTGAACCTCAAACTTATAGTCAAGCTATTAAACATTCTCATTAGAAAGTTGCTATAGATTCTGAGTTACAAGCTATGGATTTAAATCAAACTTGGTTCATTGTTCCTTGGTAAAAAGCCTATTAGTTTTAAATGGTTGTTTAAATTGAAATTAAACTATGATGACGTTGTCTCTAAACACAAAGATAGATTAGTGGCCAGAGGTTTTTCCCAACAATTTGGTATTGATTTTCAAGAAACTTTTTTCCCTATGGCTAAAATTAACACTTTAGACTTCTTCTTTCTATTGTTGTCTCTAAAAATTGGAATCTTGCTCAACTTGACATAAACAATGGTTTTTTAAATGGCAAACTTAATGAAGAAATTTTTATGAATATTCCTCAAGGCTATACTCATAATTGCCCCTCTGCCACTAACCAAACTTTAGTTTATAGGTTGAATAAGTCCATATATGGTCTTAAATAGGCCTCTCGTAGTTGGTGTCATACTTTTTGTTCCACTTTAACCTCAAATGGTTTCACTTAATCAAGGTATGATTATTCTCTCTTCACTAAAGGCACTAGTTTTGATTTTTTAGCCATATTAGTGTATGTTGATGACATTTTGTTTGTTAACCCTAATCCCACTGTCATTAAATATGGTACTACTTTACTGCATAACCATTTTAAATTGAAAGATCTAGGATTAGAACTGTCTCAGTCCAAGCATGGTATATTCTTGTCTCAAAGACACTACATTTTATTTATTCTTTCTAATTGTGGCATGATGGGTTGTAAGCCTTCTTCTATTCCCATGATGCCTAATAACAAACTGCATATTAGCTTTGGAGATCATTTACCTGATCCCGATATTTATAGGCGCCTTATTGGTAGACTTCTTTATCTCACTATATCTAGACCTGACATATGTTTTATTGTCCATGAATTAAGCCAATTTTTGTCTAAATAGTGTATTGAACATTAAAGTGTTGCACATTTTCTTCTTAGATACTTAAAACATATTGTTGGTCAAGTTCTATTATTTAAATCTAATTTTGACTATTCTTTACATGCATACGTGGGTGCTGATTGGGATTTGAGTCCTGATACGCGACATTCAACCACTGGTTTCTACATCTTCTTCGGGAACTCTCTAGTTTCCTGGAAATCCAAGAAATAACCTATAATTAGCAAATCTTCTGTAGAAGTCGAGTATATATCCCTTGCATATGTAACTACTGAAATCTCTTGGCTTAGAAATTTGCTCATTAACTTTCACATTTTTACATCCTTTTTGCAGTATATTGTGACAACAAAGGCACTATCAATATTGCTTCCAATCCTACTCACCATGAGCGAACCAAACATTTTGAAATGGATCTTCATTTTGTCTGAGAACAAGTGGATAAGGGCGTCATCAAACTATTCCATATCAGAAGACATCATAAAATTGTATATGTCTTCACCAATCCTACTCACCATGAGCGAATCAAACATTTTGAAATGGATCTTCATTTTGTCCGAGAACAAGTGGATAAGGGCGTCATCAAATTGCAGATGTCTTCACAAAATCCCTGCCAAGACATTCCTTTTTATTTATTCTTTCCAAGATGGGAGTTGATAATATTTTCTCCCATCTTGAAAGGAGTTCATTTTCCCTTTTGATGCCCCTTTACATTTGGGCTTGCTCTATTTTCACATACCAGACAATTATTTATTCAATCTATGAAATCTCTTTTCTCTATAATAACATTTTATTAGGAAATGATACATAAACTTAAATACATAATATAGAACAAAAATGGATACAAAATTAGGAGAGATGTTAGAGTCTAATTTTTTTTAATAACTAGAGATGTCTACATCTCTCAAAATAATAGCTCTCTATCATGAACCTAGTCGTTCAAAGCTAATTCCTTGCATTTAGTGTTTAGACTGTTTTTTTTCTTCCTTTCTTCAATTTCTATTCTCTATACATGTATATCTCTTGTTCTTTTGTACAAAGGTTTTACCAAGTTACAAAAATAAAATTTTCAGTTTTCTTCTCATGGTTTTCTACTTCTTGTTTCTTTCCTTGCAAAATTTGTGTGTCACCACAACGACATTGTCTTCAACATGACCAAAGTGTTATGTGAATGCTTCTTTGAGATTATGAAGATTTATAAGATGTATTAGAGTGTTATGTTGTTAGTAACCAAGACAAAGAATAACAAATGAACTATAGTGATATGTGAAAAAAGATAGTCTCTATGATATTATTTTTATGAAAAGAAGCTTAATGGAAGAAGTGCTACCCAAGTAGCAATTTAGTAAATATTAAAGAAAGAAGAATACTAAAGAGAGAAAACATAAAATACCCATTTCCCCTTCTCACTATTCTCCATGACCTATATATCTATTTGGGCCTCACCCCATAATTCCACTTGATTTTGTTACTCTCTCTCTCTCTCTCTCTCTCTTTATAGTTTTATTATTCAGTGTCAATGGTCCCACCTCAATAACAAAATGAGGAAGAATTTTCAATTCAGCCATTGTCGAAATCCATCTTGTCCTCAAGGTTGGTATCAACAGCGTAAATCAATTGACTTAGTATTCAATGTACCCATGTAGCATGGAGATCATCTGAGCTTGCCCATTTCACTAATACTTCTTGCACTTGTTGCCCTCCATCTATAATAATTCGACTTTATAAAATCTACACTACTGGAAGCACTAAACCAATGTCATGTTCCATAATAAGGAGAAAATTATGAGATATGTGGTGAGCTCCCAAACTCATCTTAAACTGCATAAATATGGATCACTTCTAAGAGGTAAGTGGCTAGGAATAGTCATCACATCCTTATAAGTTGCAAAATATGGATCCCCTGCCTCTGGGCTTTTTAAGGCATAATCATGAGCAAAATAAGGCAATTGGAGAGGCATGATAAAAAGTTTTGAAACAACGCGAATGACATTGATTCAACTAATATGATGAGATTGAGTTGGAGTCGGTAATTTAGATTTTCCCCATTTAAAGTAATAAACTTGCCATGGACATAAAATTTGAATGTCAGTGCATTATAATCCAAGATATGAGGACCAAGTGTAGCTAACCAAGCTACTCCGAGCACCAAGTCTGCGCCTGCAATTGGAAGACTAAACACCGGTAACTACAAAGCATGGTTTTGAATGTGAACCTCCACATTTCTAATCAATCCCTCCACTGGTAAATCATGACCTTCACCCACAATGACTTGTAAACCATAAGTCGGTTCCACAAGTAATTGCAAATAATGTGTAAGGCTAGGTTGTAGAAAATTATCTGAACTTCCGCTATCCAATAGAATTTGGACTCCATACCATTAATAGTGCCTTAAAATTTCATAGTTCCCACGCCTACGCTTCTTGTTAAAGCATCGAAAGATAAATGATGATCTAAATTTTAATTCTAAACTATGAGTGCCCTTCTTGTCATCCGACGGCTCTAGTTCTTCAACTTTTGTTTCTTCTTCCTCCATATGTAATAATAAATATGTCTGGTTAGGACAACGATGTAATCGAGTGAACATAAGCTCTTCTCACATCTTAATTGCATTTCAATAGTGGACATATTTCGGATGCTAGAATTTTTTTATCTTGGTTGGTTGGGTTGTATATTAGTAGGAGTAGGTAACAATGGTGGAAGGCTAGTGGTTTTATGTGTTTGGCTCACTGTGGTTGTGGAAGCATTAGGGGTATACTTTTCTTCATACAATTTGGCTAATGACACTGCATGAATCATGGAGGTAGGATCTTGAGCAATAACATCTCTACGTATGTCAGGATTAAGGCTACTAAGAAAATAGTCCAATAGAGCATATGAACTTACCCCATATACACGATTTGCTAAAGCAGTAAACTCACGATAATAGTCTGGCACTGACTCTAGCCAGCTAAGCTTAAAAAGAGTAGAACGTGGACATTCATATGGTGAAGGCCCAAAGTTGAGTTCTAAAGCTCTGGTAAATTTGACCTATGATTGAAATGGATTATTCTTATAAAGTATTTGAAACCAAGGTATCATATCCAAATCTAGAGTTGTCAAATGGGTTGGAACCCGCGAGCCAACCCGGCCCACCACGGGTTCGTGCCAAGTTGGGTTGAAATTTGTTTACAAATTTCAATACGGGTTGATTTTTGACCCAACTCACCTAGGCTGAACCCGTGGTGAGCTGGTTGGCTTACCAACCCATAAATAAAGGGTGGCATAAGTGTTTGTTGTGAAGTTGGGCTTTGAATTTGGGTCAGATTCGGTTGTTTTTGGTGATTTTGGTTTGTATTTGGAATGTATTGAAGTTTATTTAGATTTTAATTAGAATTGTAATTTAGTTTTGATTGAAAAAAAATTAAAAAATTGTATTTTTTTTAATTAAGTGAGCCCGTGAGCCAACCCATTTAACCTACCAACCTATGGTGAGCCGGGGCGAGTTCAAATTCTTTTGGCTTGCTAATAAATGAGTTAGGTTGGGTTGGCTTACTAAGTGATTAACCCGTGGAGGGTCAAGCCAGGTCAGGTTATCTATTTTGACAACTCTATCCAAATTCATGTGCACAACAACAATAATGTGGCATTGTGCATCAGGGGTATTATAATATGTAAAAAAAATTTCAGCCTTAAAAATCCATTCTAGGACATTAGACCCATTAAATAATGGAAAATCAAGCTTTATGTTACGAACCTGGAATGGGGGTGCAACGAAGTTCACATTTGTTGACTTAGGAGAGTCTTGATGATCACCCACAACACTTAGGGTAGTGATTGTAACTTCCATACGATCAAAACTGTTAGAATATTCAGTATGGCATGATTCCATCATGTCGTGTAGCCATTTAACATCAGATGGTAAGTTTTGAACATTAGAAGTTAATTCCTTCAAGCGAGTATTTTCAGCCATGGAAGAGCTCGATGAAAGCACTAATTGTTATGATGTTAATAACCAAGACAAAGAATAACAAATGAACTGTAGTGATGTGTGAAAAAAGATAGTCTTTGTGGTATTATTTTTGTGAAAAGAAACTTAACAGCGGAAGAAGTGCTACCTAAGTAGAAATTTATAAAATATTAAAGAAAGAAGAATACAGAAGAAAGAAAACATAGACTACCCATTTCTCCCCTCTCACTATTCCCCATGACCTATATATCTATTTGAGCCTCACCCCATAATTTCACTTGAGTTTGTTACTCTCTCTCTCTCTCTCTCTCTCTTTACAGTTTTATTATTCGATGCCTGTTGTCCCACCTCACTAACAGAATGAGGAAGAATTTTCAATTCAGTCCTTGCTTCACTTTTGTATATGACATAGAGCCAAGTTATTTTGAAGTATCTCTAATTCTTTCTTTTATCCTCTTTTTTGTTTCTTCTTTTTCCCTTTCTTTCTTTGTTCTTGCTTTCGTCCTTTCATCTCATCATGAGGTGAAATTCCTATCTTTTTCCCTTTCTTTCTTTGGTATGATATCTCTAATTGCTAAAAGAAAGAGTGAAGATCATGCAATGCAGTTCCTACAGGGTTTAAATGAATAGTATAAAGTCTCACGTATCTCAATGGACCTCATTCCTTCAATTGCTAAAATTTTCTCTTACGTAGTTCAACATGAACGACAAGTTATAGGAAGTAGTTTTTCAAATGAATGTGATATAAAAGTGAATGTTGCTACTATGAGAAAAAATCATACTAGCAGAGGTTTTTTACCAGAAGTTAATATAACGCTGATAATGAATTTAACTAACAAAGTTTTTTTAACCTCTGTTAAGTTGCACGAAAATACTATAGGTTTGTTTTCAAACCTTAACAAATAAATAAATTTTGAACATTCTTCATAAACAAATAATTTTAATAAATTTCATTTTACTTTTTCTCTCTTTTAATTTATTCTTTTCCTCCTTTCCATTATTTATTCCAAACCCTACGCCTCCACATCAACACTCTCTAAGCGCCACCATACTACCTCACTTGCAATGTAGTACCGCATCGCCGCACTTCATCGCCACACTGTTTTCACGACAATACATTATTGCACCGCTTCACCACTACATTGTTGCACCACCATACCATCACATTACTACACCGCTATACCGTCGCATTATTGCACCGCTGCATTGCTACGCTTGGAGATCGAATTGTTGTGAAGGATGCCAGATTTTTTCTTTAGATTCTTTTTTTATGAAGGACCTCCGTGTTTTGGGTGATGTCTTTGCCAAGATCTACATCATGAACTTCAAATCCCTTGGCATTCAAGTACCACACCCGATCCCTTCTTCAATTTGCATCTTTCCCAAATTAGGTTACCTCAAATTTTCACTCTTAAACCTATATATTCTTCGCAACTTTCGTTTTCCTTTTCTTTTAAGGTGGAATGGAAGGTTATGGTTCTTTTGTCAGATTGAGAGAATGAGTGAGAATGTTGTGGCTAATGTGGCCACAACCATGAATTCCACCACCCATTGTTCCACTCTTCTTTTTCTTTTCCTTTTTCTTTTCTATGATATTTTTTTAGATATAGTCTTAGCTTTATGACTATCTTTACCACTATTCTAGTGCTATTTTGGTATTGTTTTTGCTTGTGTGCTTTGTAATGGTGCATGAACAGGTGAAAGTTTGAGCTAGTTGCAACTGTTGTAACACCTATTTCAGGATGCCACATGTTATTTGTAAATCCATAAATAATACCATAACATATCTCTAATACCATTTTAATTAAATTGGAACTTTTAAAAATTTTATTTTAAAAAAAAACCTGCCAAAGTTCATTTAAATATAAACCTTGCAAAATATCCAAAACAACCATAAACTCCATACATGTCTTTAACTTAACAAATTTCAAGAAAAGTTCATGCTAAAGGAAATTCCGAAATCTTTTCCAAAAGCTTTCCAAAACTCCCAAAGTTTCCCCAACACGTCTCCTCGCACCTATGCATCACCAATAACATCTATATCAACATTTGTTTCTGTATAACACAAGTTATACGATCATCGCACAAACACAAATACAAAAAAAGATAGGGTGAACTAACCAGATAAAACATCACATACAATATTTATCCAAACACATACTCACCCATACCCTCTAAGCCAAACAAACCCATCACATGTTCCAAAACCACAACATGAAAAATACATCAGTCCTATTAACACCAAGTAATTACCATTGGGAATGTCATACTTTCATAACCAACTGTTTACTTTTTTTTAGCACCAACACCTCTTGGAAAGGGTTTTCCCCTGCTTTCCATAAAACTTACTAGCAACAACTCTACGTGCGCATAAACCGAAGCCTTATGGGTAAAAGAACCAACTTGACTTTACAATTAAAAAAGATTACATACACAACCATCAGACACATACATACATACATGCATACATACATACATACATGCATATATCATCATCATATGATCAACCATACCTCAACTTAATAGGTGAATTCATTAAAAAATAACTTAGCTCATCATACCATACATGTATCATCACCATATGACCTTCAATCATAGTCAAAACAAGTAAAACATGCCAAATAGGCAACATGACAATCAAAACGCCCAAACAAGTATCAACACACAAAACACCAGTCACCATATGACCACCCCAATCATCGTTCAACAATCACCAATCGCTCAGCGACCACTTCGTCTCGCAATTTTTCCCTCACCCAACTACCCCGCCACTTGCCCAACGACCCCTTTACATCACCAAACTGGCTCGCACAATGACCAACCCTACCGCCAACTACCAGACACTTTCAGAAATATGAAGTAACCTCACTTTGATGTCTCTTAATTGCAAAAACATAAGAACACAAACCAAACAATAATTATAATATGCAGAATGATTAAACATATTTCTAAAGTAATCTCACTAAAATGTCTCTTGTTGCAAAATTACTTAGTACTTTCATTTGTGATGAATACTACTTTCCTTGTTCTTTAAGATTAGACATGCAAATATCTTTTGTAATTCCTATCTAAGTCTGACATACCTTACCAAATCTCTTGGACTAAGCATGCATCAAAACTTGCATTAAGAACCATAACAATGTGGGCCAAACACATAATCTCATTTCTAGTGAATTGCAATATTTGGTTTGATTTGATTAGTTAGGCTACTGAAGTCCCATGTCTAGGACCTTCCAACAACTAGATCATGCTCTAAGGCGTACCCCGACACAAGCATTAAGTACAAACTAAATCAATAGAAATTGTAAACATCTATAAACCAACTGCATAAAAGAGAACACAATAAAATAGAATAAAACACATAACAAAGTCTAAAAGAGATACAAATGCCTAAATTTCCTTGTGTTTGAACACAAGTCCCTAACAACAGTGCCAAAAACTTGTAATGAGATTGGCAAGTGTACCAAATCACACAAGTAATAAAGTGGAAAGTCCAAGTATTGATTCCTAAGAGATTGGTGCAACACTTGACAACTCTTGCAATTCATAACTCAATTAGACAACAAATTTCACAAAAAAATAAAATAAAACTATTTTTGTATTTTTATGAAACATATGGTGTGCAACAATATATGATAAATGATTCACTAAGATTAGGTTAAATGATTCAATTCAAAGCAAAACACTAAACAATATACTTCTAATTCTTTCTCTAGCATTTACACATTTTATAATAAGTTGTAATGTATTACCAACAAGTCTAAACTTAAATAATAAAAACACTATGTCTAGCCATTTTTATTATAAGTTCGCATTAATGATTAAGATTCTTTGATTAAGTTCGAAAAATTAGTGTGAAGGGATGAAATTGTTATAACTTGCAGAGACTTCTAAACCAAACTCATTAGGAATAGCAACGACTTCTTTGGAAAAGTTGAAAAAGTAGAAATCGTTATGATGCATAGCGATTTGCAATTGTTGTCATTGTCCATCATGACAACTTCAATATGTTGAATTTTTATTTTAATTTAGTTTATTTTCTTATATCTTGATTTTTTTTTCATTTACTTTATTGTTTTTTTATATACGTGAAGATAAAACCAACTTCAATTTTTGGTATATGTATTGAAGTACATGTAATTTGTTGCAGCGGAAATAATAACAAAATGTCAGGGAACATAAATCACATCTTACCTCAACCACTGACTTCTCGGACTGGTTTCTTCATGACTTGTATGCGTTTCTCTCCTAATGTTGGCGGTATGGTCCCTTGAAGGGTTACTTGCGGGAAGGGCTCCGACGATCAAGTCAGCAAGGCTTTCAAAAGTCAAATCTCGAATTAGCGAATTAATGAAAGCGTACCTTTAATTGTTGGGGTCCAAGTGTATTTATAGAGTCATTAATTATGTCTACCCCTTCTTGTGGGTTTGGACCCCTTTTAACCACTTTGGGCCAATATTTAGATTCTCGATGGGCCTGGGCTAAGTCCAAGCTCTTAGTTTCTGTGAGGGGTCTAAGTTTGGAGTTAACAGCTCTTCATTACATTATACCCTTTATACTAGGCGGCCTAGGCCGTCACGTATGTAATCTTGTTTGGTTGATTATCCGTCTACTATTTTTATCATAGGACTATATATAGGCGGTTTAGACCGAATGGTTGTCTGAATTTGCCTAGGTATAGTACATAATCCATAAATAATAATTTTTTATAAAATTAGAAATAGCAATACAATACATTAGATTAGATAATGGAAAATTACAACACCATAACAAAATCTAAAACTAAAACTAGAAAAAACTAATGATGATAGGGATAATTTCCCCTATGATGTCCTTCATTTCTACAATATGAACATTTACTTCGCTATTGGATCTGGTTGATCCATTTTATTATGGATACGCGTAGTTGAAGGTCTTCCCGGTGCCCTATGGCGCGTGTGTGGGTCTGGAATGAAATTAGGTCTGGTGTATGTGGACCAGTAATCTTTATTTTTAACCGGACAAAACTGGAGTTCATATGCCTAGTTGATGGTGCTCAGGCTATAAACATGATGAATGTATGTTGTCAGGTATAAATGGGAGAAAGAGTATATATCTATTACATGATGACAAGGTAGTCAAAGAGCTTGGAAATGACCACAATCACACCACAATCATTTAATTTAATCGTGAAAGACTTCAGTTGGCGGTGATCATGTGGAGAAAATATCTCTTGAACCTTATGGACATTAATTTCCTGCTCGTAACATTGAATCTACCTTCAGTCATCGTTCAATAAACCATGATGTAGTTCTTTCAAATGTTGCCTTAATTAGAGCACAAATTGGTAATGTACGAGCTCGTTTTAGAATAGAGTTCGTACATTCAGCAAGGTTCATTGACATATGGCTGAATTTGTTGGCCCCATCATATGCTTGAGTCCACTTTTCTAATGGTATCCTATCAATCCAAGAAGCCACTTGGAATGAATGATATCTCAATGCCGACAATTTTGCATCCAATATTTGGTGTTTGACCTTGTAAGCTTTGACAATGCAATTGAATTAGTTAGTTTGATTTAAAATACAGTTTTCAATGAACGAGCAAGAATTGTGAATGATAGAGTAATTTTATTATCCATGTAATTAGTCGGTTCTTCAACTTGTGATTTTTGAACTTCTTGTTGAAGTTCGAGGATATATGATGTATGCAATGTACTGATTGGAGACCTTCTCCTTCTCATCCAACTTCTTCAAATTGTAGGGTTGCCAATATGCCTTTCCCTCGGTCTGTTATCAAGTAGATATTTGATTATGGTGTTACGTGCTCCCGCAACAGTTGAAAAAAGCACATTAGAGCCTCATTTGTCTTACCTTTCACTATTGCGAAGGCTAAGCGAAAAATGTTACGAGACCCATCTTGACCTAGTATTGTGAGTAATGTACCATGATATCTTTCTATGAGAAACATCTCATCAGCTTGTAAAATTGGCTTGCAATAATTAAACCCTTGGATGCATGAGCTAAAACCCCAAAATACGCATTCCAAAATATAACAAGAAGGGCCAGTCTGACCATCAACTACAACAAGAGAACCAGTGTATTGAATTATTGTGCTTGGCTTAGTTTTTTGAAAAGCTTCATATCACCTTGGAAGTTCATTATACGAGTCTTCCCAATCTCCAAATGCCTTAGACAATGCCTTTTGTTTAGCATTCCAAGTTTTTTTATACGGAATTGAATATCCAAAACGATTTGAAATTTCAGCTATCAAACTTTTGATTGGTATCAAAGGGTTTGTCTTCACAGAGTGAAACACAATGGAAGCAATTTAGTTTGAATCAAAAATCATATGATCGGGAGATAAATTTGTAGACAAGCACGTATGTGGTGTGTCAATCTTCCTTGTTTCCCACTTGAAACTACGTTTGCTATAAGAAGTTTATAACTGCCATTGGCAACAAAAAAGAAAAGCTAATGGGGTGAGAGAGGCTCGAACTCTCGACCTCAGGATAACTCAGAAGCTATGAGACCTACGCGCTAGCCAACTACGCCACCACCCCAATTTCTCATATATGTTTGTTTCTTCATTCCTGGAAATTACTTTCATGTTAAATAATGTAGCTTAGGTATGATTTTAGTTAGAGTAAAACAAGTGAATTTTAATTTTAATTTCTGACATTGAAAATAGTAATTTTCAATCTTAGTACGTATGATATCATATAACAACTTAGATGTGGAACAAGTCCAATAACTATTTTTATGTGATACATAATAATATTGTGAAACTATTCTTTCAGGAAAAGATCGTGGGTCTTCCGAGATAACATGGAAAAATTGATCATAGATCGAATAAAAAGGAAAGTTATTCGTAAAAGATTCTTCGACGTTCAAGTTAGTAAGAATATAAAATATATGAATATTTAAAGTGAGTATGTATGAAATAAATTGAAAATTGAGTATGTACTCCTGGTGAGAATGTGTTGTATTTATAGACATTGGTAGACCAAAAAAATGTAAAGGTGATAATTAATAGGGTGAAGATGACAATGAAGACGAGGATGAACAACAACCATCCAAACGATCAACCAGACCAAAAAGATGACCTCGATGAGGCACTAGAGGTCACAAATGATGTATTTAAATATTATATTCCAACTTAATGTAAAACATTTTTATGTTATTAATTTTGAGATATTTTTATTGTTTTTTTAATTAATTTTCTAATTTTTCTAGTAAAAAACGCACCTATATATAAAAATAAAGTTAATATAAAAACATAAAAACTAATGTCGTTAGGAATGTAGACGTCTTTAGATGCAAGTCGTTTTGATTTACCACGACTTATATTACTTTCATATGCACACAAGTCATTATCAGTGGTACCAATTCTCACTTTTTAAAAATTTATCAAGAAACCGTTGCAACTCATAACGACTTCACTTTGTATATTATTAAGAGTCCTAATGACTACACCCTTGCGGTGTAATAAATTATTCAACTGACCCCATTTTGTAATTTACGTTTATAAATGAACCAGATTTTGTAAATTAACCCCTAAAATATATAAAAGGATAATAATAAAATTACAATAAAAATTAAAATAAATAAAAACTAAAACATGATAATGTCAATTATCAAAATGCCACCATGTTTTCAAAGGCTTAGTTTTTCTTAAAGTGTGAATTAGTGTGTAGTTAGACTTTATCAACTAAGGTAGTGAATTAGTCTGACTTGTACCAACAAAGGTGGAGTTACACATTACCTACTAAGGTGAAAAAATTGATTCAAGTTTGCTCAAATTACCAAACAATGTTGAGGATAAGTCGGCCAAAACATAATTGAATATCGTGAGTACAACACCAAGGTTGGAGAATGCAATTTGAGGTTGTTCATAAAACAACAAATCACAAATGAATGGTCAAAAACATGTATAAAAGCAAACTATCACATCACTTGAAAATGAGAAAAGTTAAACACAATGATCAAGGATAATTAAAAGATCTCCAACTTGTATCGAACCGGACTTATAAGCTCGTTTGCTCGCCTTGTAGAGCTTTGAGCTTGGGGTTTATATACTTCCCCTCAATTCAAGCTAGATAATAATATTAAATAAATATAAATATTCTCATGATACCATACAATATGTATATATTATTCTCGTTTAAATATTACACCATAATAAAAATAATTATGAGCATAATGCATAATATACTACAAATCTCATTAAATTCAATAATTGACACACATATAAATGGAAATAATAAATCAAATAAAGAATATTCTGACAATTCAATTTAGTTGACAATCAATTATCACCTTTACATTTTTTTTGTCTTCCAATGTCTATAAATACAACACATTCTCACAGGGAGTACATACTCAAATTTCAATTTATTTCATACATACTCACTTTATATATTCATATATTTTATATTCTTACTGACTTGAACGTCGAAGAATCTTTTATGAATAAATTTTCCATTTATTCGATCTATGATCAATTTTTCCACGTTATTTGGGATGACCCACAGTCTTTTCCTAAAAGAATAGTTTCACAATATTATTATGTATCACATAAAATAATTACTAGACTTGTTCAACATATAAGTCGTTGTATGATATTATACGTACTAAGATTGAAAATTATTATTTTCAATGTCAAAAATTAAAATTAAAATTCACTTGTTTTACTATAACTAAAATCATACTTAAGCTACACTATTTAACGTGAAAGTAATTTCTAGGAATGAAGAAATGAGCACACATGAGAAATTGGGTTGGTGGCGCAGTTGGCTAGCGCGTAGGTCTCATAGCTTCCGAGTTATCCTGAGGTCGAGAGTTCGAGCCTCTCTCACCCCATTAGCTTTTCATTTCTCTTTAATTTTGACTAACAATGGATTGTGGAGGAAGGATATCTAAGGATTGGAGTTTTAGTGTTGTTGGAGTGTTTATTTTTCTAATGCTTCTGATTTTTTTATATATTTTTTTGACGATTTTGTTTACAGGGTATAGGTTCTATTTTTGAAGGATTTCATATTTCTTGAGGGTGTCGTTTTGTTACGGAGAAAGATCATTGCACATGTTTTACACAATGCTTATAATATTCCTTTTATCTCAATTAAGGGTGTCTGATTTTCATGTTTTTTTTTCTTAACTAACAGCATGCATTCAATGGTATGTTATTTATACTAACTTTTGAGAATAGTACAAAATATATGACCAAAAGGGTGGTCAATGAAATAGATAATTAAAACTCACTAATGAATACAATTCCAGAAGATGCAAGAAGTGGCAAGTGAAAGGTTCTTTGAGTAAGGCACATCTGTTTAGTGTAGTTGCAAACCTCAACAATGGGAAATAGTGAAGTTTAATTTGCACACGAAGTTGAAAACAAGACTGAGAACAAAGATTGTGTACACTTATTTTAGAATATAAATATGCATTACCAATATAAAAAATAGTGTACACTTATTCAGTCAGAATTCATTATCAGTTTCATTATAAAAGCCAAAAAAAGAACTATGTATGATGTTTGTGATTAGGGATGTCAAAAATATTCATACCCGAGAGTATTCACGGATAAAACTCGCAATGGATAGGAAATGAACATTAAAAATGGATACCCGCTACCCGCAGGTACGAGTATTTTTAATACCCGCATGTTAATGTGGCGGGTACGAGTATCATAGTATCCGTACTCGTGGATACCCGTACCCGCTCAACTTTAATTCACAAAAATACCCTTCTGACCTAAATTTTTCTAAGCTGCACATCTTGTCTTGTCTTCTATCTTCATTCTTCAAACTTCAAGTATTGGTACGTTGTCTTCTTCCAAGTACACCCCTTGACATTCTTCTCTTTCCCTTCTTTGAATTTGGACATATACATCAAACTTATATAGACAATGACGTTTATGGTATGCTTGTTGTCAAATGATGGAATCAAAATAAGAATACTTGACACATGGCAGTTGAGGTTTATTATTTGATTATTTTTCAGGAATCAAGGAGAAAGTGAACTTGTTGATCAAAGAAACTATTGTGTTGAACGTTATTTTATATTTATTTTTATAATTATTTGGACTTGTATGAACTTGAGTTTGTTTGAACTTTGTACTATATCTAGGCAAATTTACATAACCATACGGTCTAAATCGCCTATATATAGTCCTATGATAGAAACAATCAACCACAATTACAGATCGGCCTAGGCCACCTACTATAAAGGGTACAACGTAGTAAGGGTTCGTTAAACTCTAAACTTAGGCTCTCCACAGAGACTCATGACTTGGGCCCAGCTCAAGCCCATCGAGAATCAGAAAACTGGCCCAACCCACAAATAGGGGGCTAGGCACAATTAATGACTCTATAAATACATGTGGACCCCAACAAATAAAGGTACGCTTTCATTAATTCACTAGTATGAGATTTGACTTTTGAGAGCCTTTTGCTGACTTGATTGTCGGAGCCCTTTCCGCAGGTAACCCCTTAAGGGTCCAAACCGCCAACATTAGGAGACAACATGTACAAGTCAAGAAGAAGCTAGTTCAAGAAGTCAAGGATTGGGGTATGGCATTACTTGTGTTCCTTGACATCCCTTATTCCTTTCTGCAAGAACAAACTTTATTTAAAATTTATGACATTGATGTACTTTATTTTATTTTATTTTAATTTATGATTAAATAATTTTTTTTAAATAATTTGTAAATACCCGCGTGTATTTGTGGATACCCGCAGATATGAGAAAAATAGGCGGGTACCACTATAAGAGAAATATTTTTTAACGGAGGTTATTTTTGGCATTTTCGGCGGTTTTAACCTCCACTAAAGGCGTTACTCGCAGTTTGATTTTCCCCTAGAAAAGCCAGCGTCGTTAATGAATTATCGACGGTTTTCAGCAACCCCTGGTAAAATAGTACTTATCGACGGTTCTGGAACCCCCGCTATTTACCGGAGGTTCTAGAAGCGGGGGTTCCAGAACCCCCGCTACTTACCGACGGTTCTGGAACCTCCACTACTTACGACGGTTCTGGAACCTCCACTACTTACGGCGGTTCTGGAACCTCCACTACTTACCAGCGATTCTGGAACCTCTGCTACTTTCTAGAAGTTTTTTAAACCTCTGTTGGTTTTCAATTTCACTCAATTTCAACACAATTCATTATTTATAGATGACTTTTGGTTGGTGTTTTAAATCCCTTTAATTTTATTTGTTGCACTTTTTTAATCCACATAATTCCTGAAACATATCAAATAATAAACAAAAATCATAAAATTTTGATATTTGTTTATAACTAGATATAATATATAAAAAAAAGAAAATTTGTTTATTCAAGGTAAACAATAAAATTTAGATGTTCAAACTAGTGGAATATTACAATATCTTTGTTTCTTCATAAAAGTAAAATAGTAAAAGTTTAATATAGCATTCTTCGACTATCACTCTTGATCTTGATCTGAATCATTTGTTTCTTCATTAGGAACACTCCTTTGATCAAACACCTCATAAAAAAAACATAATTAGTAACAGTCATTACAATATAAAATATATATTGATATACTAAAGATTTAAATATTACCAATGATGTATGAAACATAGGAAAGTCTTGAGGCAACTCTCCTTGATAGTTTTGTACAAAAAAAGTCATCATTGCCTTCATTTCATTGACTTGTGATGTTAATGAAGAAACCTATTTTAGTACACAATTAATCAAACTAATCAAACTATTTTAAAAACATATATAAGGTTACTACCCAAGGCAACCCAAACCTGTTCTACATACCATCAATCTATATTTTGTTGATATATGATCGAGTGGAAATATATATATATCCTTTAATTACAAAAGCTATTTTTCCTTCCAATTTCAAAGGATTGAATATTTAGGTGGGTTCCACAACTTTTTTCATCATCACCTTTTTACCAATGGAAGAAAAGAAAAATTAATTATTTCCTTCCCATCCCGCTTTTTATTTCTTCCACTTTCATGCCTTCCAAACATACCATATAATCAAAGAATTTGACACAGAAAAACATGGCTTTTCACTTTTAAGTCTGCACATTAAAGAATTTAATCCATTCCTAGAAATATTGTAATATCATGTTAAGCATACCTAGTGCTGACATAAGGGGAACTGGAGCACTCTACCAACAAAGATACATTTTGTTTACCGTTCATTGCATCCAGATCCATAAGAGTTCTGATCAACAACTCAAGCTGCTCCCAGTACAAAAGAGTATTTAATTACTTAAATAATCATTAAGATCAGAGAAGCAATTTAATGGAGAATCAAACCTCTTCAGGATCAGTGTAATCTATTCCATATGCTTCAGAAAGTGTTGATGCCATACTCCAATATGCTTCCTGCACGCCTTAAAAATTTAGAATATGATTGATGTATTTTTCCTGATTCAATTGATGTATGTGGATCAGGTTACATATAAATAGAACTAGAACAAAATGGAAAAGACAAAGACCCGAAGAGCAACAATCCTTTATGTGGTCACATCCCCGGGAAAGAAAGACATGAGGGCATGCAAGATGCTGTGGAGAATTTGAGAGAAGAATATATGTGTTGTCTTTAACCCCAGGATCATGAAAGAGTAGGATCTTAGCACAATCAAAAGAACTGAAACTACAACAATAATGGTGTAAATAGAAATAAACACGGAAGGATTGAAGAACTGTGCACGTTCTTCTGATGTTTCATATGCCAGCCAATAATCACTCGCTATCGTAGAAGCTTGCCACAACATAGAAAGAAAGATTACTCCTCCAATGCCCCACCACCCAAAAAGCCTTAGTGCAATAAAGTTTATAGATATGAAAGCTAACATTCCCAATTTCTCTTTCCTATTCTTTGATGAGTTTAGAAACTTCATTGTCAAACCTGGGCTCATCAAGAGGATTGCTTTCACCATTTGCTTCTCTGTTATTAGACATTGCCTTCGGTGATTTCATTTGTTGGTTCAGATTTTCCCCAGGCGCGACCGCACCTTGCTCCACAAGTTTCATAGATGTCTTATGTGCTGCAACAAGAGCACTAAAATCCATTCCAGAAGCAAGTAGATCATTGTACTTCCCTGATTGTACTATCATTCCATCCCTCATCACCTTTTCACCAAACAAACATGTGTATTAGAAATTTAGAATCACTCACCAAGTTCGATTGGAGATTGACTTAGACAAAACATTAAAAGATCATAAAAAGGACTTGCCACTATAAGATCCACATTCTGTAGGAAGTCTATTTGGTGTGTTACAAGAATAATGGTCTTGCCTTTAAGAGATCCCCTCACACATTCTTGCATAGAATTACTTTAATTTAAAATATGGCTATACTAGCAAGAAACTTGAACTAGCCAGTGGTCCAAAAAGCATGAATTAGTATAACTTATAGAATGCTGAGAGTAGGAAACATAAAAAGATATAAGATAATGACCTTGAAATTTCAGTGCTAGTATGTGCATCTATAGCACTGAAAACATCATCAAGAAGATATATATCATAATCTTGATACATAGCCCTGGCAAGTTGTATGCGCTGCTTCTGACCACCACTTAGGTTGATGCTACGCTCTCCAATCTCTGTCTGGTCACCATGCTCCATCATTTCCAAGTCTTTCTCCAAGCTACAAACTCTTATCACTTCATTGTACTTCTGCTTGTTCATTGGTAAGCCAAAGAGAATATTTTCCTCAATCGTCCCATTTTGAATCCAAGATGTTTGTGCAACATAAGCAGTACTCCCACAAACTTGAATCTTCCACCAAAAAATACAGTCAGAAATGAACACCACCACACAAATTAGTGATTGCATGGTACATAAAATAATGTCCTCATTTCTAAACAAGAAATAAGTACATACCTTCCCAAAATTTTTGTGCATCTCACCAAGAATTGAAGCAAGGAGTGAAGATTTCCCCGACCCCACAGTCCCAACAATTACTGTAAGCTCCCCCTTATTAATCTCCAAATTAATGTTTTTCAAGTCTTGAAGCTGGCCATCATCATCCCAGCTAAAGGTTTCATCTCTGACCTGTACAGCAATACGTCCACCACACCCTTCCTATCTCTCAACCGAATCATCCGACAATTCCGTGCTAGACATGTACCCATCTAACCACCCAAGTGATACCAGCGATTGTGAAAGAGATATCATACTCGGAGGAAAGGATATAACAAGTTCCTACAGGATCTTAAACACACTTGTGGTGGTGAAAATCGTGCCTGCATCAAGTCAAACTCCAAGCAAAAGCGTGGTACCAAACTAGAGAGTTATGGGGTGCTCCACACCACAATAAAAATGCTATAAATTGAGTGCATTAACTTGGAAACCCAGTCAATCTCAGACTTGCGGAAACCAAAAATTCTCCCATTGAAATGCTCTTCCCATGCTTGGAACTTGATGACACGCATGTAATTAAGCAACTCATTCACTGCCTTCATCCTTGAATCGCGACACGTCATTGCATTAAACTGGTAACGCTTGTTCCTTCTTTTAGCCACCACAACAAATGCAATGACACCAAGAAGTCCAACCATAGCCGTAACCACTGAGGCTACCAAACAATTGTAAAGCAAAACTAAACCAATGCCAACTTGAAATGGAATCATCCACACAACATGTAGGAATCACACGAATCACACTCCGATTGCGATGCACGGTTAGTATTGCTACTTTAACATTGGCAAAATAAGAAGTGAGTTAGGGTAAAAGTAAACGAAATTGAAAGAAGAAAATGAAATTGAAATTGAAATTGAAATTAGTCACACAGGAAAACGGAATCGAATGCAATGATACAAGGAAACGAAATCGAAATTGAATGTAAGGAGATGAAATCGAAAGAGAAAGACCGACTGAGGGAGACGAAACTGGAAGCGAGAAAAGGTTTTCGTTAATTGAGAACATTGTGCAAGTACAAAGGAGAACGTGAAGAATGGTGCTTTTCTTCCTAGGGTAAACACACTCACAATGAAAAATTGCTGGTCAGTCTAATTAAAAATTTAGAAAAGGATCTCAAAGAGGGAAAATGAAAAAGCCTATACGTCCAAATTTTCGGAGGTTCTTAAAAAAAAACCCTGCCACTTAATAGGGGTTTTAAATCCTCCGGTATCTCTACTCTTTAGCGAAGGTTATTATAACCTCAACTAATAAATCCCTATTATAATAAAATATTTATGTAGTGTACTTGCATAATTGATATTTGACGAATATGATAGATAAGAGACATATTTATCCAGCGGGTAGAGTACAGAGAAACTACTACCCATATCATACCCGCCCCGTTGATATTCTATTTATAATTATATGATAATATCATTTTTTTACATGGTTGTTTCATAACCTATTTTCAACGTATATGTTATACAATGAAACACTAAAATTTGGGATACAATTAAAAAATAATAGGCAATGTCTTTTAATTTAGCACACAGTTTCACATTAAAACTTAAATAATTAATTTATTAACTATTTGAAATTAAATAGTTACAATTCTTTCCCATTCAATAAAGATTACGTTTCATAAAAAGAAATCGTAGTGCTGTTGCAATAATTTACTGGTAAAGTTACATTTTTCTTCTCACTTAGACATAAATTGTTGAAAATACTTGTCACTAAAATTTAATTTGATACTCTTACCTTGTATTTACAAACTTACAACATTTTTCTTAATGTTTTACAGCAAAAAAAATATTTTTCATTTTAACATTAAATATTTAGTAATATTATATTTTATTTGTTATTATTTTATTTTTCATTAAAAAGATATTTAATTAATATTTTAAACTGAATACAATATACTGATTTTTTTATAAAAAATAATTAAGATAGAAACTTTATATCCACCAAAGACAATAAAAAAGAAAACCTTTTTCGAAAGAATTGAAAAGAGATAAACAAAATCACACCTACTACATTCCGTTGTCATCTACGCCACACCTATTACATTCTGTTCTCATCTAAGCACCGGTGTATAACAAAAAGGGTTTTTTATATTTCTGGTACAATTTAGATTTTGAAATTTCAAACATGGTGCAATTTTGTAAAAAAAAAAAAAAAAATCTCATGCAGGGAATGTTGTAGCAATATGGTACGATTTTATTATAAAGAAGTCGTGCCAAAATAATAAAATTTCTATTAAAATTAGTTGAAGTCGTGTCATAATAGCATGACTTTAGTACAAAAAATGAAGTTGTTAATTACTATAGTGACCAATTTAGTTAATTTTTAGTGATTAATTTTCTTTGATACCCAAAACCATGGTAATTAAATTTAAAGACCAATTTAATAATCAATTATAATTTTTTATTTATAATAGTGACTATTTTAGTAATCAATAATTTTTTTATTTTTTAAATTGGCATCTAAATTAGTCACTATAATAACTAACAAATTTTAATCACTAAAATTGGTTACTAATTGAATATTTTCTTGTAATGATTGTATACATCACTCCGATCATAAGACAAGTTTGTCACTACTTTGGAAAGAAGGAACATGATATGGTACGAGGACTCATCTAACTTGAAAGTCTAATTGTGGTAAATGTTTGATGAGTGCATGAACAGAAAAAGAAATATATATCTTAATTAGTCTTAAATAAATAAATGTTTGCAGAGTATTTATTGTTTTAACTGTAATTTTAGAAATTAGAAACTTATTTTCATTTTATGTTATATGTTAACAAAGTGTAAATAATATTTTTTTAACTAGATCTATTAAGCTTAACAAATTTGGAAGTTTGAACATTGGAAGGCTAAAAAGCAAGGAACAAATTGAATGATCCGAACCCAAATGTAATCCATTCAAATTTTGTTCAATCATGGTAAAGACTTACAGGTAATTAAGAAAAGAGTAAGAATACATGAAAATGAGTGTAAAAGTGTTTCAAAGTATTTGTTTTTTCTTTTTGTTGTAATACCAGCTCTTTCATATTCATAATTGTTATCATTTTCAAAATAAGTTAAAATTTGATTTTGTTCTTTTACACTTTAAACAATGATATTCTCAATAGTCATATCTGTTACACAACAAAAATTACTCTAGCTAATATGAAAAGGCTGCTATAACTCAAAGAAGCAACAAATTAATTAATATTCTAGTTAAGATTCCTCAAATTATTCTAAGATAAAAATGATATAATAAGATATTTTACAAAATTCTCAACAAGAAAATGTAATGTGTCAGATTACTCTAGATGGCTGAAAAAAAAATTCCAAACCATAAATAAGAAGATGAAACTTAATCTACTCAACCCATTACTGCAAATAAAGTAAAACCCTTTTCTGCAAATAAAGTAAGGAAAATTCATCAACATCATTAAGAGAGATTAAATCCTTTTCACTAGTTTCATGATACAATTGAAATGTCAACTAAAAACATTGATCTAATCAGCATATCCCCATACCAACTTGACGCCATAAACAAGTAGAATACGGGACACCTAATTAAGATAATTAATCTAGGAACTAACTAAAGACAATGAAGTGACAAAAAGCATTAAAATATTCTTTAGCAAACAATGATTATAGCCAATTATTTTAAATGTGTGTGTTCAAAATGAAAATTAATTTTATAAAATATTAACTTATTTTACTAAAACTAAAATCATATTTAAGCCACACTATTTACTATTAACATTGATTATTTTCTAGAAATGCAAGATAGGTCACACCTGAGAAATTGGAGAAATTGGGGTGGTGGCACAGTTGGTTAGCACGTAGGTCCCATAGCTTTCATAGCTTTTGAGTGATCCTGAGGTCAAGAGTTCGAGCCTCTCTCACCCCATTAACTTTTTATTTTTTCTTTAATTTTGACTAACAATGGATTATGGAGGAAGGATATCTAAGCATAACAATGGATTATGAGGAAGGATATCTAAGCATTGGAGTTTTAGAATTGTGAGTGTGTTTAGTTTTTTAATGCTTTCGGGTTTTGTATTTTAGTATAGTAAAAACTTTTCCACAAGTTCGACTTTTTGGTAATTGGGGGTCTATTGTAACTTGAAACAGGGTCAAGTCGTTATGGGAAATGGCGACATTAAAGGTAAAATTGTCCTTCTTCCAGCTGGTTTTACTTTTTTTAAAAAAAAAAAAGCGATGTCGTTAGGGTAGAGGTCGATTTCTGGTCATCTCCACAGTGAAGTCGTCTTCATGGTTGACATCATTGAATTAAGTACAGACAAGTCAGATTCCAAATGCTTTTAAATTTGGATTATCATAACCAAAAAAAATACTGAAAAAGTGAAGTCGTCATGTTAAAGGACGACTTCACTTTTTCCACCACACGCAAAACGTCCTCTGTAAGGACGACATTGACTTTTAAAAAAAAACTGTTTAGGTGGAGGACGACTTCACCTACAATGTCGTCCCCAACCCTAACGACTTAACCCTTTTTTGCAAAAATAAAATAAAATAAAGGAACCCATTTATACAAATTTGACTTCAAATAGACCTCAAAATACAAAAAAGCCCACAAGTTCTAAATCATGTTTGTGATAATTTTTTACAGTTTTGGATTAACTTAACCTATTTTTTTGCAAAAATGAGCTAGTTAACTAAAAATTTACAAAAAGAGATGAATCGTGCCGAGTCTCAACTACTTCTATAGTAAAGTCGTTATGTATAAAAACGATTACTTTATAAATTTTGAAAAAGTTAAAGTCGTCATAATTCCTGACGACTTCTTTATATTTGTAATCAACTAGAATCATTAGACATTAGCACCCTTCCAATTACGCCAATTCTACCTAACGACTTCAGTTGATTACACGTTAGGTACTATGATGATTTCAACTTTTTCAAGGACGAATTTATTTTAGAAGTCGTCAAGACTTAATATTACTTACCTTGTCCTGTAAATTTTTTAGATTGTGTCTCTCAACTTTTGATTAGATTATGATAAATTATTTTTTAGTCTTAAACTTATTTTTTAAATAGGTATATTAATGAAAAACAAAAGAATAAATTTATTTTTTAAAATTGATAGAGAAACTACTGGTGAAGATGAAAACATGATAATATGATTATTTATCGCATAACAATGAAATGAAAGCTTGTGAATATTTTTTGAATAAAATGCATGTTAATAAAATAGAAGATGAATATTTTGCAGATCATATGGTTATTTACATTGAAAAAAAATTAACTGAAAAACTTAATTATAATTCAATTACCATGAGTTAAAAAATATTTAAAAACGATAGACATTCCTTTAAATATGTGCAGTTTCTTTGATAATTATAAATGTACTAGATTATATATTCATTTTTATTGAATTAATCACAATAATATTAAATATATAAATTTTGAGTATATTATTTTGGTTTCCCAAAAAATTTTGGTGAAGAGATCCGCCATTGCCAATCTTGTTCATTTGTTATTAAGAATGAACATAGGGAAAGTAAAATAACATTGTTGTTTGTTGTTGTATGACCCAGACTACAATGAAACACAACATATATTTTAATATATATATATATATATATATATATATATATGTGTGTGTGTGTGTGTGTGTATGTTTTTGAAGACAAGAACAAGACTAGACAGACAACGACATCGATCAGACTATAATGTATTTAACTAATTCTACATCATCTCAACCACGCCACCATGTTTCTTCTTGTGTGACCCAACTTCAACATCATCAACAATGAACTTCCATACTTTGAACTTGAATTTTCAAGCTTGTCACCTTGACCCCAAATGGCATAAGCCTCTTCCCCATGAGCAGCTTCATCACCAATCTCCATATCTTCTTCAGACATTCTCAGTGGAACAAAAACTCTAATGAAGAGGCATATCAAGCTTGTGGTGACAACATTGACAAAGACAACAAAGATAATCCCAATTATTTTGGACCCCCTATTTGTTTGAACCCTGTGTGCACCTTGTTGGAATGGAAACCATAGAAAAACCCAACGTATTAACCAGGAACTCCGTAGAACAATTTGTTGAGTCTTGACTCGGCAAACAGCCCAGTGAGTAATCCTCTTAAGGTTCCTACAATGGCGTGAGTGTGGAACACTGCCATGGTGTCATCAACCTTCTACAGTAACTTTGATCTCTTGTGAACCACCATCATGGTGAACCAAGGAATTGACCTAGAGAACACTCTCATTAAAAGTGTTGCCCATCCCTCCACAACTCTTGAATAAGATAATACACACTAGTTAGGTTATAACATGTTTGGGATAACTTATATTTAAGTAAAAAAGTTAAAAATTGTTAACTTTGGAGGATGAAATTTGTAAAAAGTTACTTCATGTTAAAATTATTGTAGAATATTGAAGAAACATTTAATATTGTTTAAAAATGTGTTAAGAAGAGTTTCTAACAAAATCAGTTTGTAAGGTGAGATGTACACTTATTTATATACTATAAACTTATCTTATCTCTAGTTAATGTGAGATTTGTAACACACCCCTCTCATGCCCAAACATATACATCTCGAGTGTGGGATTAGACATTAATGGATGGTCTGATGACGACCTTATTGAGATTGGCACGATAGGTCTAACAAACAACGAATCTCTCGATAGCAGTTAATATAATAGGTTCAACAAATAAAAAATTTCATGAGGAGAAACTCAAATTCATGACTCTCAATACCATGTTAAGAAGTAAACTTTAAACCTAATTCAACTTTATATAAATATACTTATAAACCCAGGTTTACACCCAGTTAATATGCTATCTCTAACAAAATGAACTTATGTAGTCAATGTGCTATCCCAACAAAAGTGAACTTTGGTATAACCAGAATCTAACAACCTAACTAGTTTATATATATATATATATAGAGAGAGAGAGAGAGAGAGAGAGAGTGAGTGAAAAATTGAGAAAGAAACCTGCGGCAGGAGTAATGCTGACCAAACCAGTGATCATGCCTTGAACAACTCCAATAACAGAAGGCTTTCGGAAAAAGATGACATCAAGAATGACCCAAGTGAGCAAGCTGGTGGCAGTGCAAGCGTGGGTGTTGAGTACGGCAAGGGAAGCATTTGCATTCACTA
>Ga0214544_1001657_pt1 | contig 46742 bp, 24 predicted proteins | sample CNSS3metaG_FD_160074 | JGI IMG/M metagenome (GOLD analysis project Ga0214544, IMG submission 160074) | Root nodule microbial communities from cowpea collected in UCLA plant growth center, Los Angeles, California, USA - CNSS3 | ecosystem: Host-associated > Plants > Roots > Nodule | place: USA...
ATTTATTACCTATGGCCTCGGTCCTAACTGACCCGAGGCATAAAACTGGGTCTATGGCTTCGGGTGATAACCGAGGCCAAAAGGTAAACTTTTTGGCTTCGCCCCAATATGCCTCGGTTCCAGACCCAAGGCAGAATGCGGAAATTAACCGGGGCAGAAAGCCCTTACTGCACTGGTGTGAGTCAACCTAATCTGGCTCACTTTTTAGCGAATTAAAAAAAATCGAACCTGGCCCGGCCCACCACGGATTGATAGATTAAATGGGTTAGCTCACGGATTCACTTAATTAAAAAAATATAATTTTTTTATTTTTTTCAATCAAAATTAAATTATAATTCTAATTAAAATCTAAATAAACTTTAATAGAATCCAAATACAAACCAAAATCAACAAAATACAAATTATTTATATGTTAGCTAAAAAAAATAACTTGACCCAAATGTAAAGTCCAACTTAATAAAAAACACTTGTATACATTTTTTATCTGTAGGTTGGTGAGCCAACCCGACTCACTACGGGTTCAATCCGGGTGAACCAGATTCTAGATGAGCCGGGTCAAAAATCAACCCGTATTGAAATTTGTAAAAAAATTTCAGCCCAACCCGAACCCGTGATGAGCCGGATTGACTTGCGGGTTCCAACCCATTTTAACAGCTCTAATATCGGAAATTATGATGATACCATCTTATTTAGGTAAGCACTTTAGTTAATCTTAAACAATATACACTTATTTGAGTATAGCAATAACAAGTTATTATATATTGTAATTTTTTTTCTCCATTGAAATAGTGTTCTAAAGTCTATTTAACACCTAACACTCTAAGAATAAAAGTAACAACGTCATTTGCATATTTTGTTGAGCACAACATATATAAATAGGGATTGCATGTGATTTCTATTCTATGGGAAGTTTGGTATGGGAGCATGAATAAGAAGGTAGATTCATTAAGTTTGAGCATGTGGTTTATATTATTAGGAACTATATATGCAGATTAGTATAGGTATGAAAAGGGAAAAGGCAATTTCATAGCTAGAAATAATTCATTTTTAATTCTAAATAATATATTTTTTTTATAAGTTCAGTTAAAATTCATCATTTTAAATAAGAAATAGAATTCATCAATTCATTATATTAATATATTTAATAAATTTTATATGAGGGCATCTTTAATTATGTGGAGTCGATTTTTTAATTAGTAGGTATATACGATATCTACAACTTTTGAAACATAAACCAAAAGAAACTAGCACTAAGGCATAAATGAAGTTCAGAATAGTTTAACTATTTATTTTTAAATTAAAGATTAATTTAAAATCAATAATAGTAAGCAGTTAAAATTTTGATTGTTAATATTGAAGATGAATTAGACTCTAGCTAATTCACAAATTAATTATAATTTTTTTATTAATAATAGAGATTTTGTTACTTTATAAAATTGTGTCTAATTATTTTATTCTCTAAATTTAATTATTATTTAATGATTTTTTTTAAAATTTGTTTGCTGTATAAATTGTTTTTATATATTTATATATTTATAGTGATCCGTTTTCTGTTTTTTCTTTCTTAATTAGGAACAGTGCTACTCCTATGCGTGTATAGAAGTTGTTTAGTTTTAAATATGATAACAGAAATGTTTACTTGGAAGGAAGCATGCTAGCAACCTATTTGTCTCTTCACAAACCTCCATTGTTGAGACTTTTTTCATGTTTTTTTTTTCTTATAAACATTAATTGAATTTAAAAACAAGTTGGACATGAACGAAAAACAATATCCAAATATATTGACTCCATTCTCAATTTCTTTTTATTGCATCTACTCAACCAATCGATTTTTTAGCAATTATATTTGTATTTCACATTTTTGCTTATATTTTGGGTTTGTTGTAATACAATCTTTTTATTTATATATAAAAGAAATGACAAGATCAAATATATTATATGGGTAACACTAAAAATAAAGCCGATATATATGATGGAAAAAAATTGTCAGCAATCACAAAAGTTTGTTGGTAACTCAAAATTAATGATGATTTATCGAATGTTAGAAGTTCGTTATCCGTTAGTAGATATTCGTTGGTAATTACTGATAAATTTTGGCCGTTAATAAATATCGTTATTTAGTCTTCTTCCCCTCCTCTTTTCCTTTTTCTTTCTCTTCCTCTTCCTCCTCCATTACCTCTATTGTAGTTGTGTCTACCATTGTCGATACATACATGATTTCTTCTTCATCTCCTCGTCTTTATCTTCTTCTTCTTCTTCTTCTTCTCCTTTTCCTCTTCTTCAGTTGTCGTCGTCGTTATCATTATGTTGTTGTTATCACTTTAGTGTTTACCGTCAACACTAAGATTGTCGTCGTTGCCTCCTCTTCTTCTTACTTTCCCTCCTTTCCCTCATTCTCTTCCTCCTCTTCCTTATTCTTTTCTTCATCTTATCCATCTCCGTTTACTTATAACAAATGTTCCAACAATTTTGGTGGAAAACTTAACACCCATATTATCATCGAATTTATTAATAGAATTACAGATGAATTAAAAAAAAAATACAATTACCGAATACTTTTCAAAATTTCAATAGATTTACCAATAAATTAAAAATAAATGAATTGCCTAAATATTTGTTGACGATTTTTACCAAGACTCTTCAAATCTTAAAGCAAGAACTTTTGACATTCATTTAGTCGATAAATATTTTCATCAATAATAAAAATTCTAAATTATTGACAAATTTTATTTACTGATAAATTTTTTTATTGATATTTGTATAGGTAATAAAAAATTTAATTTGTCAATAAATTGTACCGATACAATATTACTCGCGAGATGCTTCTATGAGTAATTAAAATTCTTAAATTTGTCAATAAATTTTATTTTACCAACATTTTTTTTTCATTAGTCAAATTTGTTCAATATATCCTGACAAATATAAAGTGAAATAAGTAATATCATGTAACCAGACTTTTAAATAATGAATTCTACTTTGTCCGAGAAATCACTCAACAAGGTGCATTTCACTTTGTAAAAAAGGCAAAGATTACAATTTATTCCACAGTACATCACAATTTAAGTTGAGTTAAACAAACCAGATTACAATTTCCCAATTCACCAGAAATCCTTTATCAACTCAAACAAATTTATGCGTATTTAATTCACTCTCCTGCAGTTCTTCCTAATCTCTCCTCGTGACCCAGTTAAGGGTTTGTTATCTCCCATCTTGATCATTGCTGTAACAAAGTCAGAATCAAAGACCTTGTTATTCTCACTGTAAGTTCTGACCAGTGAATCAGTGGATCCACCATTGAAAAGCACCTGATCAGAATTCAGTAATCCCTTTTTGTTCAGGAGGTTCTTGAAGTAGTTGTTATCAAAATGCTTCGGAGTTCTCAAGTCTAGAACTGCTAGGTTATTGTCTCCTGTGCCATTAGTTCTTGGACACTTTCTCTGTCTCGCCAGTGCAAATTTTCTGTCAATGTTAGTTCCATTGTATATATGATCTCTAAAACTAGTACATCTCGCTTTTCCGATTGTGTGAGCTCCTGCAAGTGAAACCACATACAAAAATATCACAAATAGTTCAACATTCTTATACAGATTTTGATAAATGATTTAGTGTTTATTAAATCCTAATATAATGTGGCTGTGATGTTTCTCCCTATATTAAAGTCCATGCAGAATTATATTTGAAATATGAATAGTATAAAGTTTTGAATCATTGAAATAGGTTACATGTCTCTTTCTCAGTGCTTAATTGCGTCTTTATGTACATGACATGACTTTTTTGAGTTACAGGAAAAAAAGACTTGACCTTCAATGCATATATATAATGCATGTAGTTGTTTAAATGTCACATCGTGAAATGAGAGAGAAGAGTGGAGAAATATCTAACAGAAAATACCAAATACCAGATAAGGCAACCATGTCTTTAGCAGAGAGTCCTTGAGCTTGAAACGTGTTAATAAGATTGGTGAGATTAGAGGTAGGAGGTGGAATAACACCAGTGTTAGCAGCACTGAAATTTGCTGTTCTAGAATCCCTTCTTCCAACCTTCACTTTCCAAAATGGCCCTCCAAGCTGCACCATAAACATATAATTATAGTAAAAGTGTTATGCAGTTGAATAACAGTGTAAAACAGTGTTTGTTCTTGTTGTTATGAACACTCACAAGGACAACAGAATCACGAGAAGCAATGGCCAAGATATCAGCACACGAGACAACACCAGGACACAGATTCTCCACCCTAGATTTGATGTTATCGATTACTTCAAAACCTCTCACTGAATTGTTGTTAGCAGCTGCAGTTTTCTCTCCCAAAAATGATGGAGTGTCATCAAGCAGTAATGACCCATCACAACCCTGTTTATTTTGTTTTCAACAACACCACCAACCAATAAAAGATAGCTTTGTTGGATGAATCTAAACAACAAGTTTTGATTTCAAAGATATGCTTTAATATGTAATTATAGCATGATGTCACGTCCTTTTTTGTTTCGAAGTGTCAAATCAACCCACTGTACTGGGTGATTTAATGCCACTGATAAAAACAGAAAAAGTGGGACATATCATCATCAATGATGAAAAAAAGTTCAGTCATTTATTTACATGAAGTAGTTTCCTTCGTTGAAAGACGAAAGACATTAAGTATACGTACTTGTCATGTATGTGTGAGATCTTAACTCAATAAATTATGAAAACCAAAATGAAGTTTTTGAAAACTGATATACCCAATAATAATAATAGATAAAAGGAAAGTAGTTGATGAATAGAAAAGATTACATTAACAAAGCAATCATGGAAGAAGAGGCGAAGAATAGATGCTCCAATGCGAGGTTCTTTGGCCACAGCAGATTTAACGACAGATTTGACTGTGTTGAAAACATTGGGACATGTCTTAGAATAGAAGTTGTTTGAGAGGTTAGCCGAGGATGTTCCTGCAGTAAGAAGCAGTAATAACACAGCTGATGCAACAATGTTAGCTGATGAAGAGAAAGAAGAAGGTGCCATGTTTTTGTGTGATGAAGTTCAGAAACTGTGCATGTGATACCTTCAATATATAGAGATCATGAAGGTGGTAGTTCATACTCCCAACTAAGCATTTTAAAAGCTTTACGTGAAAATGTGGATTGATTTGACCTAATGATAAAGATTATTATATATATTTATTTGTTTATTTATTTATCTTTTAAATGAGATGATGAATGAACCTGATTTGAATCAGGGGTGTCCCGTGTCCATGCTTTTTAATTTTCTACATTGTAGGGTCTGCATTTGTTACGTGTAGTTGCTACAAAAGAGAATGCCAATGTTGACTATTCAAAGGTTGCAATGCAAAAGCCCCGTGCTATATATTTATAGAGATACTAACACTATTTTTGTTTGTTTTAATAAAAAAAAATATTAATGATATTCTAATTAAAGTTTGATGAAATAATATTATTATGGTGAATTATTATAATTAAGATGTTTTCTTTTACAATTCCAAGTTCTATCATCTATGTTTTCGTAAGATTAGATCTTGTCTTTAACATTCACTGAAAAGAAAAATATTAGATGTCATTTGCTAGACGAATAAATATTTATTAAAATATATACACACTTATGTTGCACTTCAAGTTGCTAACCTTTCGGACACAATCCAAAGTTGTGAAAGCACATGGGTAACACATAGGAAAATTACCACACACCTTCCTAGGGAATCTATGTAGTCTTTCACGTAACCTCACTACAACAAATTCATTAAATAAAAATTGATTTAGTGATAAAAAATTATATAGACATATTTAAAAGTTGAGCATTATGTTGGAATTCTTTTATTGAAAAATATTAGAATATTGATATTTTTAAGGAATAAATTATTTAGGATGGAATATTAAGTCTAACTCAATCTTATAAAACAGATTTATAAGATGAGATTTGCACTCACTTAATTTTTCTTATCAGTAGAGAATTAATTAATTAATATAGAAAGCACTGGGGTGGAGTGCTTATATATTATAAAATCGTCTTATCTCGTTAATGAGAGACTTCTAACACACCCTTCTCACACTAAGGGGTATATACATATCGAGCGTGAGACTAAATATTAATGGGTGGTCCGATAATAGCCCAATAGGCTTTAACAATTAATAATGGCTCTGGTACAATGTTAAGAAGTGAACTTTAAGTCTAATTTAACCTCATAGAACTGGCTTGTAAGGTGGGATTTGCACCTACATATATACTCTAAATTGACCTTATCTCTAGTCGATATGAGACTTCCAACACATAACGAGAGAGGTGTTGGAAGTTTGATGTATAAATTGACCTTATCTCTAGTCGATGTGAGACTTCCAACACATAACGAGAGAGGTGTTGGAAGTTTGATGTATACTACCCTTTTTAGCATAAAAATCTGTAAGTTTATACTCTGCACCATTATCATTGCACCTCGGCGTGAAGGGTGTGTATTGAAAGTCTCACATTGACTAAAGATAAGGTGATTTCGTAGTATATACGTAAGTGCAAACCTTACAAGCCAATTTTGTGGAGTTGAGTTAGACTTAAAGTCCACTTTTAACATGGTATCGAAGTCATTGTTAAAGTCTATCATAGCAAGATTTGTTATTAGACATATATTGTTCCACTCGCTATCAGACCACACTCATATATGTTAAGTCTTATGCTCGAGATGTATATATTTCGACGTCACTACGTTAACTAGAGATAAGGCCAACTTATCTAAAAACTTATATTGTATTCTTCATATCACAAGCAATCATATTAACTTTGAATTTTGCAGGCATGGCCTTTTGGAATTTTTCCATAGTCTATCCACATTGCTAACATATAAATTTGTTAAAAAAAAATACTTTTAACAATACTAATATATTAAGTTATCTTTACATAAAAGAAATGCAAACACCATTAAAGAAATTAATGTTGATGGAAAAACAATTCTAATAGCTTTTCTGGTGAAGGTTGAATCTCGTGTCGATATTATTATTAGTTAGTTAAAAGGTTTGAGTCTCCATTTATGTTTGATATTGGAGTGAGATTAGATATTACATATATTTTCCTTCACGATATATACCATTTTGTTTGAGATAAATATACACTACAAATCTATGTTTAGTTTAAGAAAAAAAAAAGTAATTAACAAATTAGGTGAAAAATGAGACGTTTTTTAATTATTTAGTAGGAAACTACGTGCATAAAAAATTAAAATGTGAAATATGTTTTTTTTTTGTAATTATTAAAATAAATTTCGGTTTTGCCCAAAATCTGAGGGGTAACTACTTTCACATGAATTTTGTTCTTTCCTTTTCCTTTATAAATGCAATTTAAAGTAAAGAAAAAGAAGAGTTTAATATTTTGGTTTCCTCTTCATCTGTATGCTTAGTTAGAGAAGAGAATAGAGAGAGAAAAAACAATAAGTGAAAGAGAAAAGATAATATAACATAAATGGGAAAACATAGAATAGAAATGAATATTATTTAAGTAAAGAAAAATAGAATGAAAAAAAAATTTAAGATTTTTAAAATAACAACTTTTAATAGATAGATATTTTAATTTAAGAAAATGGTTATTTTTTTAAAATTTTTAAATAAAAAAACAGTTAAAGTTAAAAAAAATACTTTAAACAGAAAATTGATAAAATTAATTTAGAAAAATATTATTTAAACAGTAAACTACAAAAAAAAAATGTAGACACCAATGTTTTTCTTTTTAAAAAAATTCCTTAATAATATTGATTGTAAACTAATACATAAGTTATACAATATTTGAAATTTTTACCCTATAAATAAAATTTGAAAATTTATAATTTTTATTTTTACTGACCAAATTATTCAAATTCTAAAAAAAAATTATTCATCTAAATATTTCAATTTTTAAACAAATAAATTAGCTTTTAAAAATTCTATTTCCTCACTTTCTCACATTTCTAACAATTTTTATTATATTTCTTTCTTCTTTCTCTATTTTAGAAAAACTAATAATATTTTATTTTCACTATCACTAGTACAATGAACGCTTTATTCACTAGTGTATTTAGAAAAGATAAAATCACATATTCTTCATATAACCAAATTCAATATATACACATCTTTCAATAAAAAAAAATATATCTTATATTATTTTAAAGTGATAGTTCATTATATATATATATATATATATATATATATATATATATATATATATATATATATATATATATATATATTGGGATGTCAATCTAAATAATATAGTGATACCTAACTTAAGTTTCTTTAGAAAGTGATAATTCATTTTATATATTGAACTTCCATCTATAGATAATACCTCATCATTTTAAAATCAAGATTAGATAAGCAGATGGAGAAATGTAATTAATATAAGATGAGGTGTGAGTGGAGTTCTACAAATTAATAGGATACAGACTTTTTCATATTAAAAAAGATAAACTTTTTAGATGCCTATTATTACCTACCTTTTCCTTCTCTTTTATTCATCTACCTACTCTGCCTTATCAAATTTTTTACTTCAAACTTTACCATAAAAGCAAGAGACAAAATCTTAATTGCTCACCTTTCTCCTCTCATTTATTCACCTGAACCAAGGAATCATCTAAAGTTAATTAATAAGATTCAAAACTTTATACAATATTAATTGATAGTGTCTGAAAATATTAAAATAATAAATTTAGTTCGTAATATCTTTTAGTTTTCAGAAGGATAATTGAAAATGGTGTTATTGATTTAATAACATAAACAAATTATAAAAACAAGTTTGATATATATAATAAATAGACAGCTCAATTTTACTGGAGTTTCTTTGACAGCAAAAGTTTAGAGAAGTTAAGAAAATGTATAACAAATAAAATAAAATTTGACTTGAATTTACTATATAATACTAGGATAACTATTCTTTCAAAATAGAATTTGAAAACTGATTACTATTAAGTCTCATTGGAATTGAGCTTTTTTAAAGCACAAAAAAAGGTTAATTTTTTATAATGTGATTAACTAAAATTCTAAATTTTGTTAGAATATGAGAGTTTTTATATTTAATAGTCGCGTTCGTAATAAAATGTTTCAAAATAAACGACAAATATGGAAAAAGCAAAAAAAAAAAAAACTCTAAATTGAAGCTTATTAAAGAAATGGAAATGATTAGGGTCAAAGTGTGGGAGTGGATATCCATGCATTTAGGGATGTCAAAAAAATTCATACATGCGGGTATCTGCGGATAAAACCTGCAACGGGTAGGAAACGAATATTAAATATGGATACTCGTTACTCGCGAGTATGAGTATTTTTAATATCCGCATGTTAACGGGACGGGTATGAGTATCATAGTATCCGTACCCGTGGATACCCATACCCGCTAAACTTTAATTTTATATATATATATATATATATATATATATATATATATATATATATATATAAGAAAAAAACATTCTATTGTGAATCTTTATTCAGTAATGGTGCTCGGATTCTTACCCCACATCAGAGTATATTACTTCCAGAAAATGTGGAGACATTGATGTGTTTCCAAGACTAGTTATGGACCAACATGGAAGGTAATGAAATCAACACTTTTACTTAGATATTTTAATTAAGTGATTATTAGAAATTTTTAATGAACTTCTTATGTTTTCAGGCTCTTTAAAATTGAACAACATGAAATTTTATACAATGTTGTAAGAGGTGGACATTGATGAAGTTAGTAATTTCTTTAATGTTTCATTCAAAAATAAACTACAATATAAATTGTTAGTGATTTTTTATTTGTTTGTTTTTCATAAATCAATTGAAGAAAATGGGCTTGTTGATCTAATCACTAGTTATAGTTAAATATTTGTTTTTTTAAATAATTTTGTAAATATCCGCGGGTACCCATGAATACCCACGGATATGAAAAAAATAGGCAGATACCCGCATAACAAATACCCGACGGATATGGGTACGGGTACGGACGAATATTTATCCAGCGATTAGGGTATGAGGGAACTACAACCCGTACCCTACCTGCCCGTTGACATCCCCACATGCATCTACTCTTCCCGCGCCACAAGGTAAAACTTAAACCCTAGTTAGATTAGGTGGATAAAAGGTATTAAAAAAAGCTTAACATTTTTCTAATTACCATGTGCATCACATTGGTTTAATTAAGTAAAAATCACTTTCATTACCAACTTTTTATTTGTTAAGTAGTTTATGTCATTTTTTTCTAAATTTGGTGAAAAATAAAAATAGATCGTTGATCTAGTTTTTCATTGGTTCATCAACATTATAGTAAAGTGGGTTGCCGATGCCAATTATTTTATTAGTTTTGTTTATGAAAAAGTCAGATTATGTCGTAAATTTAAACTTATTTTAACACATATAAATATATCACTATTATATTTATATTATTGTTTTCATATATGCTACCTCATGGGAGAGAGAGGTGTGTGGAACAATTATTGGCGATAGTTCAAATCTAAATTAAAGTCTCATATTTAATAAAATAAATAAAGTTAAACATTATATGAGAATAAATATTCATAATTTTATTGTGTTAAAATTTTTGGTTAAAAATATGTCAAATGTAAGACTAATATTATATATATATATATATATATATATATATATATATATATATATATAACTATAATTTTTCAATGACTATAATTCATATGAAAAAATATATAAACCCAATAATAATATACAAGATAAACAATGAACCAAGTGGTTCCATTCACTTTTGCTTAGACTTCTTTTTCTATTGAAGTTGAAAATATTAGTGTTTAATTATCTGATCAATTCGAAGTACTTTATTTGAGGATAACTCATTTGATTTATTTTTTTTCTTAAAAAAGAAAGAGAAAAGACTGTTAGAAGTGGATTTTTAAGTCTAACTCAACCCCACAAAATCAGCTTGTAAGATGAGAATTGCATTCACTTATATATTTTGAATTGGCCTTATTTCTAGTCGATGTGAGACTTCCAACACACCCCTCACGCTCGTGGGACAAGAAATTAGTGGATGGTCCATTAGCGGCTCCATATCCGTTGGAACAGAATGTCCAAGAAAGTTCACTAGGATATGCTCTTACCAAGCTAGTGATACCAAGTTAGAAGTGAGTTTTAAGCGTAATTCAATCCCACAAAATCGGCTTATAAGGTGAGGTTTGCACTTCACTTATATACTATAAAATTGTCTTATTTTTAGTCCACGTGAGACTTCCAACAAATACAATGCCATTTCTCTCACTAAATATTATATTTTCATTTAATTTTAAGTCTACCTATAAATGAATTGAATTTAAGGCTTGATAAATAAGTTTGATTATTCTTTGAGACTATTCTTTTTCTTATTTGAGCTCCATTCAATTTGAAGTCATGAATAATTATTGTATTTAGGTGAGTATAGATGGAAACACCTTTTGTTAGAGCTTAATGTAGTTGTTCTTAAATCAGCAGGTAACCGACCAACCAAGCTAAGCTAAAAAAACTCATAAATATCTAAATTTTATATCACTGAAAGAAATTTTAAATCAACGTTTCCTGTCATATAGACTTTATTTAAATTTCCATATAGATTTTATTTGAATAAAAATTTTCTATTAAGTTATGAACAATTTTTTTTATGCATTAAAAAAAAGATAACAGGCTATTTTTATGTTTTGTCAATTTATAACATTAATTAGAACTTAATTGTAGGAGTTGCCCACTTTATGGATAGCCATATGTACTGATGAAGTTTTACACCACTAATTAGTTTAATCTTTAGATTTTTTCCCCAAAATAATACGTTTTAAATAAAAATTTATTAAATAGATTTTTGAAATATTATTTCTCCAAATGAACAAGCTTATTGTTTTTCTAAAATGTAAAGGAAAAAAAAAGAAAATAACAATTAATATTAATATTATGGCGAATTTTTTAAAATAATTAATAAAAATATTGAATTTAAATTTTCATTATTTTAAGAGAAGTAATAGAAAATAATTTATGATTATTTAAAATATAATTAGAAATCAAAATTGTTATTATTGAGCTTTTAATAATTAAAAGTATTATAATAAAAAACATTTATGATTAATAATAATAACAATAATGATAAAATGTTCTAAAATTTTAAATTTATATTTTATTTCTTATTATCTTTTTTACAAACCATTATAATAACAACAAATTTTATTTTAAATTATATTACAAAATTATTATTATTGTGAAACTAAATTTTATTCACTCTTAAATTATTTTTTTATCTTTCAATAATTAATATTTAATCTCAGAATTTTTGAGTATTTTTTAAATTACTTTTCTAATATTTTAATTTTTAATGTTTAACTTTTCTATTTTTTTCATCCTTTAAAAAACAATTAAAATAAAAGAAATTTTCTTTAGGAATTAGGTTTTTGGAAGCCGAATTCTAAAGGGGTTTGGCATTAAGAAATCAATTGAGAATTTGACTCCCGTCTGCTTGGGGAAATAATGTTTTATTAGATCCATTTGAAGATTTGTTTTTTCAAAAATAATATTATTTAGGAAGATTTGAAGATATTAATTTTGTAATATAATTTAGAATAATATTTTTCATTATTATAATGGTTTTGTAAAAAAATTGAATGAGAAATATAGGATAAATTTAAAATTTTATAACATTATTATACTTATTATTATTATTATTATTATTATTGATCATAAATATTTTTTTATTATAATATTTTTGTTTTTCAAAAAATTGAATTCCAAATTATAATACAAAAATATCATAAATTATTTTTTATTTATTCAGTTTCTTAAAGTAATTAAGATTTAAATAAAATGTTTGTAATTAATTATTTTAAATTCGTTTTCCATTATTTTAATTTTAATTTTTACTTTTCAATTATTTTATTTTTCCTCCCATTTTGGAAAATATAATGTTTCAACAAATCTATCCAATAAGTCTATTAGGAATTTAAAAAAAATATATTATTTTGAGAAGAAAATTCTAATCTTTAGAGTATTTGTTGCTTTTTTTCTGTTGTTATTAATACCGTACGAAACAACGCCTACAAAACTAAACCATTTATTAAGTGATTTATTTATTTATTTTACATTTGGGCCTTTAAGTTTTCTGGTTACGGGCTTTCAGTTTAAGTTGCAAAAATATTCACTTTTGCTTTCTGCGCTCCAATGATTACCACCGCATCTCCTTAAGAATAGTAAAAAGACTAAGTAACCCTCCGTTGCTGCACCATTGTTGCAGAAATTCTGTTATAGAAAATATTAAGGGTTTTTTTTATCAGCAATAAAAAATATGAATTGAAAAAGGGGATAAAAGGGTTGTCCCAACCCTTATATAAAAGAAAAAAAGAAAAGAAAAGAAAAGAAGATATAAAAAATATGAATTGAAAAAGGGGATAATAGGGTTGTCCCAACCCTTATATAAAAGAAAAAAAGAAAAGAAAAGAAAAGAAGATATTAGTAAATACAACAAGAGACAGAAGAAATGATAAAGGTTCAGACTCAACAAACAATTAACAACCACAAACCCAATCAGAACGGATTTCCCGACAGAATAACACGGGCTTTTACATCAAAGATTCCACAATATCGACTTTCGAGGCTAAAACCTTAAGAACATAATTGTAGATTCCACAATATCGACTTTCGAGGCTAAAACCTTAAGAACATAATTGTTTTGTATCAACCCTTATAGGTTAAACAAATAACGAAACTCAAAGCATCATTCACCATTTTCTTGTTTTGCTTATTTAAAGGATGAGTAGACATTTAAAGAATAAGTAGGCATGTGATTAGGCATAGACACCAGTCATAGTAAGAGTAAGTAGCCGTTGAATACTTATTTGTGATCCATACCCAAACTCTAGTTTGTGCTAATATAAAAACTTCCTCAGCATCTACTATAGTATTTCTAAAGATGACCTTATTTCTATGATTCCAAATGCCTCAAACAATAGTCAGCCACATGCATCGCCACACCTTATTACGTTTATTGCTAAGTCCAATGAGTTCAAACTGACTAAAATGTATTCTGCACTATTATGGTAAACAGAGGATCTTCTTATCCAAAAATCAGAGTTGCCATATTTGTGTTGTCACCTTGCAAGTAAAAAACAAATGACTCATAGTCTCATCCGTGATTGCACACAAAGCACATGTATTGCTTCCTAATCTTACTCCCCTATTGTTTAAATTATCACGGGTCGACACTTTATTAATAAGCACTCTCCATGCAAAAATTTGAACTGATGGCAAGCCTTTAGTTTTCCAAAACACGTTTATTCTATAAAATATCTCATATGTTTGGAGAAGTTGATTTTAGAAATCTTGTTCTTGAAATTTTATCAACCAAAAGAAGAACAAAAATCAATTTATTCAAATGAAGAAATTAATCTGTTAAATTTGAAGATCTCGTCATGAGAAAAACATAGATAGTTTCTGATTTTCAAACAAAATAAAAGGAAGAAAGATATTTATAGAAAATTGATTTTTAAAAGATAAAGTGTTTTAAAACAATGAAACTTATTTATGAAATTTTTGTTTATACTTTCATATTTTATTATTAAAATAATCAAATTCTATTATTTTAAACATAATACGAATTGTAAATTATAAATTTCTAAGTCTTTACAGTAATTTTTTGATATATTTATTATAAAAAAATTGTTCTAGTAATCTCATTTTGGTAGCTAATTAAATATAGTTGATCACTATTAAAATTAGCTATCGAAATAGGTATTGATTTCATGTTGAGTAGAAAAAGTTAGTAGCAAAAATATTTAAGGATTTTTTTATATTCTATTGCTGAATTATATTTTCTTTTTTCTTTCTAAATGATGTGAGAAGTTGAGGGTAATAACAGAATATCACCTCATTGGTGTAAATTACGCTCACACATATATGTTTAAATTTAAGCCTTTCAATTAAGACTTGTCTAATATTTCTATTTTAAGTAATGAAAACACATGGATTATAAAATTAACATTAGTTTAAATTGATGTTAATTTAAATAAATATTAAAAATTTATATAACTGTTAATTAAAATGACACTAATTTAAACTATTTAAAAATAAATAAAGTTAATATTGACTCAATCAATACTAAATTAATAAATATTTAAAATAAACTAAATAAAATATACATAAAATTAATTTTAATTACATTGACAAGTACTTTAATAACTATTATAATACATGAATTAATATCTGTTAATCGACATTAATTTTAATAAACAGTATAATAGATATTAATGCATATCTAACTTTAATAAATGTGAAGATAAATCATATTAACAGTTAAATTAATAGTAATTTAAATAAATATTAAAATAAATTACATTAACATGAACTAAAGTAGTATTAACTTTAAAAGATATAAATATTAAAATTAACTACATTAACATTAGTTAGTTGATATTACTTATAATATAACTATTTTTTTTATTCTAACATCTAATTAGAGTCTATTAAATAACTCACACCTCTATTTATTTCAATCATATAAGCAATAGTATTTACTATTTCAATATAGACCTAAAATGTTCTTCAATTGCTTAGATTCATTCAAAGAGTTGACATAACAATGTCAAAAATAATAATGCAGGCATGCTCATGATTTATATTTCTTATGGCTCCAGAGATATAAAAGTCATAATAGCCTACAACTAAATAATTGGTTATTACAAGTACATATTTGTCAACGATCAAATTGTATACATAAAAAGCTTGAAAACTGTTTTCATTATATAGTGAGAGAAAAAAAAAAGGAAAAATGCCTTTGACTTTTTTATAAAATAAAATCAATTTATATTCAAGTTAAAAATTAAAAAAACTGTAAAAGTATATATGAAAGAATTGGTACGAATGATGATATATATTTTCTTTTTTATTTTTCTTCTTTAATTTTTTTTATAAAAAATCTCATCCGAAATACACTACATATTTCTTAGAAATATACCAATTAAAAATTTAGGGCATATATAATAAAGTCATTTTAGTTACTACTACGTAGTCCAAGCTCTCCAATTGTCTCTTACTCGTCTAAATTTCAACACTTTCTCACTATAGAATGAAAACACCATTTGCACATTTTTGTGTTGTTTAAGAACTTGTTGATCGTTTTCAGAAGTATGTAAAAACATTTTTCTTTGTAATGATGAAACCAAATTCATTTATATTATATATATATATATATATATATATATATATATATTTACGTATAGTTAATAAAGAAAAGAAAAAAACACAAAATTTCTTTGGCAACTTAATAAACATTTCCTTTATTCAAGAGAAGAGTATAAGAAAATAATTTATTAACAACTAATTTTAGTGACAAAAAATGTTAGTCAATATAGTCACCAATCTAGATATCAATTTATAAAATAAAAAATTATTGATTACTAACATCGTCATTATTAATAATAAAAAATATAATTAATTTCTAAATTGGTCTATAAAATTTAACTACCAAAACAATTAGTTTATAAAATGGTCACTAAATAAACATTAGTTACCAAAATTTTAATTACCAAAGGAATTAGTTTTTAAATTAGTATATAATTAATTAGTGATCAATTTAGTGATCAATTATAATCTTTTATTTATCATAGTAACTATTTTAGTAATCAATAATTTTTTATTTTATAGATTAATATTAAATTGGATATGACTAAAAATTTACGATCACTAAAATTGATTATTATTTAACATTTTTTTTAATGAAAAGACATTAATAGAAAAAAAAAATGAAGAAAGGCACTTTAAACTTCAATTTGCAACGTGTGCAATATATAGTTAAGAAAAATGACATGTTTATCTTTGTTTCTATATATGATTTTAAATTTTTATTGCCTGATTTATTTAAATTCGAAAATATACAAGAAAAGAAAAAAAACGAGTTAATGTATTATATAAGTTTTAACATTATGTGCACCGGTCAAAATTGATGTTTAAAAAGAAATAATATTACCATAAATGTAGTGCCATATTTTACAAAATAGTACATTATAATAATTTGATTTTTTTATCTATAACAATATATAAAGATGATTCACTCTTTTGTATCCACATTTTAAAATTTCAATTTTACCCTTTAAAATATAATTATTTATTAAATTTTTTAAAATTGATCGTTACTTTTAAAATTTTTTTATAAAACCGTCTATTTCTATTTCTTTTATTTTTTTACTATTTATCAATCGTTATTTTCTCATCTTTACTGATATATTTTCTTTTACTTTTTAATAAATATAATTTTATTTTACGTATCAACTTAATAATATTACAGTGTAATCACTCATATTTAAAATATACATAGACATGTGCGATAGCACTAATTTTTTTTATTAGGTCGGGTCGTTTAATTGATTCTTGTTCCATTCCGGTACCTAATTTTGAATTCTCAAACTTGTGGAATTGTTTCATATTATCTAGCATTCAATGATAAGAAATGTGAATGATTGAAGCCAATTTTGCTTTCGCACCCACTTTTGGTTAAATTTATGCTTCATGATTTGTGAATTTAAAGAGCAAATTTTTTATTGCAGAAAGAAAGTTGTATATATGTACCACGAACTAGCCAAGATCTTATTTCACATGTTTATGTTTAAAGCATCAAATGTTTTGCATTAACCATATTATTGTGTGACTAATGATAAATTATTGCATTTATTATTAACACTGTTGACAATAGCTTTAGGATAACATGAAGTATTTCTATGATTTTATGTTATTTTAATGCTCTCTCTTCCTATAATTGATTGAGTTCGTGGTAATCATAGTGATCACTGCCTCAGGGTCAATGCAAGTATATGCTTTTGACCCAAGAAAAATAATTAAGATTTCTTTAATGTCTCTAATGAAAAATATGACTCCTAAAGGTTAGCTTTTGCAATTATTTTCTAGACTTCAACTTTAGAAAAAAATTTGCATCACTCACGTTCCCACATGTCTCATTATTTTACTTGGTACAATCACGTTCCTGTTTAATGTTCTGCTGTCAGGCGAATGTCTTAAACTTATTTATTATTAAATGGATGAAGAGATTTTTAATTTACAATGAATTTGGTTATATATTATAAAAAGTTTGCCTGAGTTGGAATTTATATTTTTAAGTTTATTAATATTTAATATCTTTTATATACAAATACTTTGGATTTAGAGTACTCTTTTGTTTCACTATTTTTTTTATTGTTGATAAAAAATATATTTACCAGCATATATCAGGTTAGTCTTTAATATTAATTGTACAAATAATTATGCTTTGGACATATTATTTATATCTGAATATTAACAAGAAAACATGTTTTGGTCATCTTTGCCAGCTCACTGCTATATAAAAAAAAGAATCTGCATTTGAATTCTTATTATCTAAAACTTCAGGAACGAATATCCTCCTACTTGCAATAAACTTCGAAGACGTTTTAGTTAGGAACAATTAAAGTATTTATGACAATGAGAATCATGATTTGATTAATTCCATTTTTCATTTAATATAAACACAGTCTGAGACATGTAACATTTCTTGACTTCATGTTTGTAGCCAACGTGGCCGGGGCAATGTTATGCACATCCAGTTGTATCATGTATAAAATATCATGAGAATAACTAGTTGAAACATTAATTAATTAATTTCCTTCTATATAAATCATACCCTAGCCAAAGCAACAATAACAAAGTTCAAAGCAGGGTAAGAGCACAACACGATGGCTTCTATTATCCAATCCCTGCTTGTTCTTCTTCTAGCCACTTTCCTCACATTTATGGTCCCTTCCGATGCACACCTGAGTCCTAATTTCTATGACAAACTTTGTCCCAAGGCATTACCAATCATAAAATCAGTTGTTCAGCGAGCAATTATTCGTGAACGACGCATTGGAGCTTCACTGCTGCGTCTGCATTTCCATGACTGCTTTGTTAATGTAAGTTATCAATTACTGTGTATTGAGAATATATATATATATATATATATATGAGTCTAAGTTTCACGTCGTCGAGAAAAATTTAACATCATAAAAGTATGTGATCCTTAAATCCATTATCTTAAAGTTTTGAATTAGGAGTGATGTGAAGTTGTGCTCGTATGTCACTGCTATGCTATATTCATGGTCTAATTTTCTATGTTAATTATCAAAGCTGAAAACTTCGTTATTACTTTCCATATACAGGGCCAATGGCAAGTTAAAGTTGCTGATATCAGTTTACATGCATGGTTTACGTAAATGAAAGTTTCTTCCCGCCAAAACCACGTTTTGATATTATAACCAAGCATACATATGTTAACACAACATTATATGCCAGAAGTGTTTATGGACAGTTTTTTACAAGCATGATTTTAAGACATGGAACATGCATGTCACTTTCTATTTCTATGTTGTTACTGATTATATATGTTGAATGGTTGGGATGACTCATACACAGGGATGTGATGGATCAGTTCTGTTGGATGACACAAGGAACTTCACCGGCGAGAAAACAGCCCTACCAAATCTGAACTCCATTAGAGGGTTTGAAGTGGTTGATGAGATTAAGGCAGCAGTTGACAAAGCTTGCAAAGGCCATGTCGTTTCATGTGCTGATATCTTAGCTACAGCTGCTCGTGATTCTGTGGCCATCGTAAGCATATATTATAGTTCATAGTTCATTGATTGTTTATGTGGAGATCTAAAAAATTGTAACATTTTGTGTTGCTAATATCAGTTGGGAGGTCCAAATCTATGGTACTCGGTGCTATTAGGCAGAAGAGATGCTAGAACTGCAAGCAAGGATGCTGCAAACACAAACCTTCCGGCTCCATTTTTCAGCTTCTCGCAGCTTCTCAGCAGTTTCAATTCTCACGGGATGAACCTGAAGGACTTGGTGGCACTCTCTGGTGGCCACACCATAGGGTTTGCAAGGTGTACTAACTTCAGAAACCGCATCTACAACGACACCAACATTAACCCTACCTTTGCAGCCTCTTTGCGCAGAACATGCCCTAGAGTTGGTGGTGATAATAACTTGGCTCCATTGGACCCAACCCCTGCAAATGTTGACACTTCGTACTTCAAGGAATTGCTCTGCAAAAAGGGTCTCCTTCACTCTGATCAAGAACTCTACAAGGGGGTTGGCAGTGAAAGTGACAAGCTGGTGAAGCTTTATAGCATGAACCCTTTTGCATTTGCTAACGATTTTAAGGCTTCTATGATCAAGATGGGGAACTTGAAGCCTCTCACCGGGAGAAAGGGAGAGATCAGACGCAATTGCAGAAGGGTTAACTAATGCTGAACTGAATCCACTCATAAAGATTCAAAGATTGAGAAATTATTATTATACTATGTCTGTGGTTGTGTTTTTTATGTTTTCTACTTTGTTAAGATTAACGTGTTAGGTTCAAATAACTCTGAACCATAAGTGTCAAAAGAAGCCTGCTAAAGATAAAAGTCTCTGTAAGACAGTGACTATGCAACAATTTGTACTTTCTGAATTCGTGCACCGAGTGAATCACCGCAAGATTTTTTAAATTTTGTTATTCGATCCAACTGAAATAATTAAATTTTGTTATTCTCATTTTGTATTTAATCTATATATGAAAACAATAACGTACACTACTTAACAGCAAATGGGTTACATTATGTTTGCTTGTTTCTCTCAACTTTTAATCTCTCCGTATTATGCGCAATTTACCAGCGGGTATACACTCATCTCCATATATGGCTCCAATCATAAGCTTAATTTTAGGTCGAACAATGTATATATTATGCAAATGTATTATATAGGTTAACTGATGAAGTATGGTCATTTGGTAATAAACTTTGAAGTTTCTATATTATACTTTATTATCAATAACAAATTAATATATTATAAATACAATATTTACATACGATTATCAAGAGATGTTGTATTCTTGAATACAAATGTTTTTTTATAAAATGTGTGTATTTTTTAATGAAAATTTACTGATAGAGACAAATGTTTTAAAAATTATACAAAATAAATCGTATTTATGAAACATGTATTTATAATAAAATTCAATAAATATACAATCGTACTTTCAAATATCTACTTTATATATGTGTGTGTTGAAGTAGTACTCTTACTACATGACTTTACTTTGTTTTAAAAGTTGCCACTTCTCCACTTCTTTCTTTTCTATTTTTTTTCTAAATTTGTATATAATATATATTTTTACTTTAAATTATCTTTTAAAATTATGATTAATGGATTTTTTTAACTTTTTACATTTTTCTAAACTTTTATATAATCATTTCTTTTGTATTGACATATTCATTTTAATAATATAATTGTTTTTATAATCTTTTAAATGTTAAAGGTAAAAATCAAGAATAGTAAAGAGTAGTAATGAATTTTAAGATGTGACATTCGATTATTTTATTATTCAAAATATTATATTATAAAAAAATTTCTACTAATCGATTTTTGTTTTATATAAATCACTATCTCTTTAAAAGCTTTATTCTAAAAATTTCTCTATGCCTTTTTTCTATTTCTTTGAAATCATCCTTCACATGTTTAAAATTCAGAGACCATAGGAGGAATTTTTGGAGAGAGCACTACATCCAATTATCATAATTCAAAATAGACTAAGTTCACTATTTGTTCAATTTTTGAGTTAATGTAATGTCATGAGTTGTATATGATCCCCAGGTTCATGCATGTAACATAAAAGAATTCAAGGTAAATCTATATTTGTTTGTGATCATGATGGTGTATTATGATATTTGATTGGGGTTTTATTTATGTAGTTAGACCATCTCTTGAAAATACAAATTTAAGAAACTTTGAGTTAGAGAATTTTTTATCTAGGTAAGAGAAGCTATAATAATTTATATTTTGTTTATATAACTTATCATGTTCACCTATGTATATGTTGGTCGTAATTGAATGGTTAGATTGTTGGCGATTACTTCTTGCGTCTTATCATTTTCTTCATGCACTCCATCAATTCCGAAATTTATTTTCAGGAACACAAAAAACAATTTCAATTTTTTTTTTCCAGAAAACAAATGTCCTCTCTTTTACTGAAAACACTTTCTGAAAGGTTTTTTTATGGGATGCGGGAAGAAATTGTCTATATTGTTTGTTTGACTGTAAATCAGTTTAATATCTAAACATTGTTGAGTTAAAATTGGTATTTGATTGGTTTAATTTTGCATTGTCTCAGTTTCTTCATCATCTTATATTCGTGGTACGGGCAGTCAAAAACTATGTTTTCTTTGGTTTTCCCTTAGTTCGTTCCACTCCTAAATACTTGAATGGAACATGCCACAATTTAATTCCTTCAAAAATATTTTTAGCTCATTAATATTTAGACTTGTCCCTCCAATCTTACTTTTATGAAAATTAATTAACACTAAAGTCTAATAAGTTCAAAGCATCTGAAGATAATTTTTATTACTAATACGTATTTTAAGTCTTCAGTATTACACACAAACAATTTTTTTTTTATCTTTGATTGATGTTTGTGCACAACCATGTGTTTACAATCTTTGTGCCTTTAAAAAATATTAGGCTCTTTTGTTCATGTTGATGGTGTACTCTTACTTGTATTAGTAGACTGTTATATTATCTGATTGGATGAGGACATGAATGCAATGTTTTCTATTTATAATGAGTTTATAATTAATTCTATCTTTTTTTAATTGGTAAGTATAAATATGTATTTAAATAGGAGCACATGGGGTACTCCAACTCTTATACACAATTTATATACATTGATACATTGTTTCTGAAATACTTTATTCCTGCTATATTCATATTCTACTAAGAGTTCATTTCTACATCCTATTATTGTGTCCTACTCTGTTTTCCATCTTAATAACAAGACTGCTATTACAAATACACGTGTATGTGAAAATTTCAAATAATTTGGACCAAACATTTGATTGCCTCTATGTGCCTTCAACAAAAAGACAAAGACACCATAACACAACAATTAAGTTAAAGTGAATAGGATGTGATGGATTTATTGTGTACGTGATTAACCATAAGCTTCATCCCATATCCAGTTCTATATTGTTAGTACAGTAAAAGTCATTGATATCTTCATACCACCACTCATATTTCAGCTAATTCTTGAGAATCTTCAATTGTTACATAAGGGCATGTCTCCTTCCCGTGATTTTGTGTTATTCCTTTAAGATTGGTCTATTTTTTTTTTCAGAATAATTTATCTTAAAAATGATTTATCATATTTTTCACATGGTCAGCCTTCTATTGCAAATCATTTCCGTGCAATTTGGTGGGTAATAGCATGGGAGAGAAGGATGTATGGTTAGAATTGTTCTTGATGATTTTTTTTGTTTCTTTTTCCTTCCTTCTTTGTTTTTAATATTTGAATTGAGTTCGATAAAAAAAATCTAACACTTGTTTCGTAACAATTATATATCGATCTCAGCTAAATCTTCTACAACTACTAAAAGTAGGGATGAAGTTAATGAGTTACTTTAACTTCAACTCCTCACTTGAACTATCCTTAACTAAAACTGAAATTGATATGAGTGTAAACAACTCACAATCCATCTAATCCATGTACTACAAAAAATGTACTACAAAAGCTTAATTTATCCATCATGTACTAAAAAAGCTTTTAGTTTATAGTAGCTAATTTGTTTTTGACTACTGATCTGGCACCAATGGTACCTCTTTATTTTATATTTCTGTGTCTTTCTGAAAAAAAAAAAAAAAACAAAGACTCACCCACAGCAACTTACCCACAGCAACATAAACCCTAAGTGCACCCACAGTAATACCAGCAACTTAAATCCTAAACTCAGCCACAACAACTTACAAATCATGTATTACTTGTGACAGAATATTTTTCGAAAATTCGTACTACCTTAAACAATAACAAATTCATTTATTTCCATTCGAGAATGAATTAAAATTAAATAAATATTATATACTTAGTCACCAAGGGTTCGCCTATGCAAACGGGTAGTTGTTAGGGTTATCATTAATTCAATGCCAATTAATAGATTTTCTTTTTATATATTTATATTCCTATAAAAATTTATATGCATGCATATAGTGTTGACTTTTGAAGAAATCATCATAGTTGAATTTTAGTTTTTCTTTTCAATGAATTCAATGGGTCAGTTCGATATATATATATATATATATATATATATATATATATATATATATATATATATATATATTTATTTTATATTTTTTTTATATATATATATATATATATATATATATATATATATATATATGTTTATTATCAATTTTTGCAATCCAATTATACTTAATATATCCCTTTATATATATTTTTTTTGACAATGATGGCAATTCGATTTAAATTACGACTTTATACAAATTTTGAATCCCCCTAAGCCGACCGAATAAGTAGTACTAGTAGTACAGCACGAAAAAGAAACTATATATAAAATACTGTTTACTTTTGTTTTAATTAACATTGCAGAATTGGTCGAGTTTTTCGTTTCAATATATTCAACTTTACTTGGTTAACATTTTTGTCAATTATATTCATATATAAATAATAGTTATGATAAACAAATACCAACTAGCTATTCCCACGCGCATGTTTTATGATCAGTTTACTTTATAAAAGTTGGCATTGACTTTTCACTGCCTGCTCACAATTTGAAAATTTGATCACTAATAAGGTTTACACAAAAAATTTATAATAAAAAAATATATAATGTATCGTACAATCGTCGGAATATTTTAAATGCTTATGAATGAATTTAAAGTTGAAATCAAATTTATTTCACGAGTTTAATTGGTTTTGTACCAACAACAACTCTTTTTGACCCGTGATACGTATCAGAAACCTACGGGTTTTTTTTTTTTTCTTGGTTACTTTATCCATTTTCTGTTTTCTTTGTGAACCTGTGTTTCAAAAACTTCCGTGTAAAATATCCATTATATTTTTCTGTATTCTGAAATATTAGTACTCAAATTTTGAGGACAAGATTCTTAAAACAACTCTTTACTGTTTTTGTTTAACATTCTTAGTTTTTGCTAAACATGCGACTTTTTCCCATTTCAAGCTGGCATGCATTATGCACTTACAGTTGCATGCAATGCATAGAAATGTGTGGCCTGTGGGGGCAATATTTGAACATTTCTCTTACGCGGTTTCGTCAATTTGTAATTTAGCAAACTCAAGTTGAAACATAACGATCCAAAAATTTTACTTAGATTACTGAAACAAGTAAGCTATAGCTGGTTGGTACTTGGAGCCTATATAAATTCCCCCTTAGCAATTAAGAATAACTCACACAAATCATAGACTTGTTAAGTTCATGATCCAAAAGGATATGGCTTCTCATCTCCAACACTTGGTTGTTATTGCCATGGCCACACTTCTCACAATCCCTTCGCATGCACAACAACTCACTCCTGATTTTTACAACAAGGTTTGCCCTCAGGCACTTCCAGTCATTAAGTCAGTTGTTCAAAGAGCCATATTCCGTGAACGCCGAATGGGAGCATCTTTACTGCGTTTGCACTTTCATGACTGCTTTGTCAATGTGAGTTGCATACAGATCCATGCACACGCATCCACTCATCTTTTTTCTAACCAATTCATGCATAGTTCATATCACTAATTCTAACTAATAATTTCAGTTTATACTGAGTAAATGGTAACAGAAAATTTCAAACAACTTTCTATTGGAAGCAATGAAACCATTCCTGATAAAGTTAATGCATGCAACAATTATTCTCCTAAAAAAATAATGAGTATGGCTGAAATTATAGGGCTGTGATGGATCAGTTCTGCTGGATGACACCCCAAATTTCACAGGGGAGAAGACTGCACTCCCAAATATTGGCTCAATCAGAGGTTTGGAGGTGATTGATGAAATCAAAGCAGCTGTTGACAAAGCTTGCAAACGTCCTGTGGTATCATGTGCAGATATCTTAGCAATTGCTGCTCGTGATTCCATTTCTATTGTGAGTGTCGATTATCTTGATGTATCAATTCATTTTTAAAGTTTAAAAATCGATGAATTTTAATTTTATATCAAAGTATCAAAGTTCAGGACTAAAAATATATTTTCTAGTTCCAAAAGTAACGAGTGTGGTTCTGTGTTAACAGTTGGGAGGTTCAGTGTATTGGTACAAAGTGGCATTAGGAAGAAGGGACGCAAGAACTGCAGTCAAGGATGCTGCAAACTCAAATCTTCCTCCGCCATTTTTCAGCCTCTCTCAGCTTCTTTCAAATTTCCAATCTCATGGACTTGACCTTAAAGATCTCGTAGCTCTTTCTGGTGCACACACCATTGGATTTGCACAATGTTCCACCTTTAGGAACAGGATCTACAATGACACCAACATAGACCCCAGCTTTGCATCTTCCTTGCAGAGCACGTGCCCTAAAAGTGGTGGCGATGGCAATCTTGCACCGTTGGATCGTGTCACTCCCGCAAGAGTTGACACTTCATACTATACTTCTTTGCTAACTAAAAGGGGTCTTCTTCATTCTGATCAAGAGCTCTTCAATGGAGATGGCAGTGAAAGTGACTCTTTGGTGAAGCTCTATAGCAGAAACCCTTTTGCTTTTGCAAGAGATTTCAAAGCTTCCATGATCAAGATGGGTAACATCAAGCCTCTTACTGGGAATGCTGGAGAGATCAGAGTCAACTGTAGAATAGTCAACTAAATGCTTTCGGAGTGATGTAGGGTTTCCACAGTGATGTGATCACAGTTCTAAATGCTTTAAATTCAAAATTTATTTGAAAATATGTCGAATGAAGTTACTATGTCTGATGTCATTTATTTTCATACTACTAAAGAATGTTGTTGCATCTTCAATGTCAAAGATTTTTGAGGTTCCATGTATTTATTTATTTATCTTGTAATTGCGACTGTATTTGTATTTCTTTTGTAATTTTTTGGTATTAGTAATTGTGATGAATTCATTATTAAATTGAATTAGTTGTATTTTGTTCGTAATTTTCTAAGAGTAGATAATTATAATGAATTAAAATAATTACAATTATAAATATTTTTCTTTATATATATATATATATATATATATATATATTAGATTTTTTATTATTTCATCCCATTTAACCTATCTTACATAAATAAATTCATAAACCATTATAAAAGTACATATATAGTCCATATATACCACTATATATATGTCTGCATACAAAGACTCTATTAAGTTATGGATGTCATTTGTTGTTTACAAAGGAGAAAACTCAGGTATACTATTTTGGTTGTTTATTAGAGTTATAGTTTAATTTTAGTAAGTATACAAATTTTATTAAAAAGAATTCTTGAGCAAATAATTATGAAGATACAAATTTAATTTTAATTAAAAAACACTACTTAATTATAGTAATAGCTCTAAGTTTTATGTAAGTGGGAAAAATATTCTAAAAAATATGTTCTATGCATGCTTGAGGGTTACATCTACAACTCCAAACTATAAATGATGTAGACATAAGATATTGATTTTTTCTTGTCAAACGATGCATTTATTTGATATCCATAGTTAGTCCAATGTCCAAAGGGATTAGTCCAAGATTAACATCCAAATACTTGTAATATATCTACTTATCTTAAGTTTTAACATATTGAACTCTTGTACTCATCTCTTTTATACTTACTAATATCTTGCATAGATTCTATGAAATATCAGAGTTGGGGCAGAGTAAACAAAATCAAGGTAAGGCTGATTTTGGACCTGAGTTAGGAAAACAACTACATGCTGTGTGAATTTTGGATAAGAGAATTGGTGCTAACATCAAGTGACTGTTCAGAATTGAGTAATAAAATTGATGCAACATGCTACTTTTACACCAAGAATCGAAATGGCATGAGAATAACACTCTTTATTTAAAGTATCCAATTGATGGAGAACTACAACTAAAAGTAAAAACTTGACTAACACACATTCCAATTCAGATTCTTTGATCATTAACAAGACTCGCACACATCAAAAACAAAAAAACCATCACACTTAAAGATTGTGACTGAATCAGCTTAACTCTCTAGCTATCTTTTAGTTAACTGTGCGGCAATTTGTGCGGATTTGGCCACTGGTTCCTGTTAAAGGACTGAGGTTTCCCATTTTGACCATGGCACTTGAAAAGTCTGCATAGAAAGTTGAAGCGCTTGTGCTGTAGGTTGTGACCTGAGAATCGGTGGAACCACCACTGAAGAGTTGCTGATCAGAATGCAGAAGCCCTTTCTTGTTCACCAGATTCTTGAAATAAGCATTGTCAAATAACACATTCGTCGTTACATCAAGTGGGGACAGGTTGCTATCACCATCAGTGCTAGGGCAATTTGACTGTGTTGATGTTGCAAAATCTGAATCAATGTTCGTTTCATTATAAATCCTACCCCGGAAGAACTGGCACTTCGCTTGCCCCGTTGTATGAGCTCCTACAAATTGTACATTCATTTTTGTCATAAGAACTAAATACTAACACAGGTGTTATTCTGATATAATTGAAACAGTTTTTCAAAAGTCGAGATAGTTGATTCTTGAAACTTTTGATCAAAGAAACCATTAAGCCTAGATTGAATTATTAGATACCAAAATACATCAGAAAAGTCTGCATATTCTCCATTACCTGAGAGAACTACCATCTCTTTGGTAGAAAAACCCTTATTTGAAAAAGCTGTTATGAGATCACTCAGATCCAATTGAGGGGATGGAATATCTGTGGTGGCAGCATCTTTACTTGCAGTGGTTGAATCTCTTCTACCTAACCCAACAGTCCATGATGAACCACCCAACTGAAATAATCAATAAAAGTATTAGTCTTAACATAATTATTATGAAATCTACGATTATCATACATCAATAAATTAATGAAAATGTAATTATTCGTTATACGTATGTAATGGAATTTCTTGTTTATGTGTATTCTTCTTCTGTATGTTCATATTACTGTACTGAATTAACTTACTGCTACGACAGAATCTCGAGCAGCAACTGCAAGAATGTCTGCACAGGAAACAGTTCCTGGACAAGCACTTTCCAACTGACTTTTGATGTCGTCGATTACATCAAAACCTCTCAGAGAATTCACGTTTGCAGCAGCTGATTTTTCTCCCGTGAAGCTCGAAGTGTCATCTAGAAGAACCGATGCATCACATCCCTACAAGTTTCACAACAATATTTAATCAACAAAGACACAATGTGTTCTTCATGGTATATATATATCTATCTATATATATATATATATAGTCAAGGTATATTCATCTCGTGGGAGAATAAATTAGTGAGTAGTATGTTAGCGGTCTAATATCAATGTCCAAGAAAGTTTGTTAGAATAGACTCTAACTTGACTCTAATACCATATTAGAAGTGAGTTTTAAGCCCAACTCAAACCCTACAAACCGACTTGTAAGGTGAGGATTGCAGTCACATATATATTGTGTATTGATCTTATCTCTATTTGATGTGATACTTCTAACATGCATGGATGTTGACGCAAGTCCTGAATGAATATATAAACCCATGCATACGTGAAATTACTGATGCAGGAGTAAGAGTGAAACAGATGAAACGGTAAGTAGAGAGACAAAGAGAGAAGAAAGAACTTGCATTAACAAAGCAGTCATGGAAATGAAGACGGAGCAAGGATGCTCCCATGCGACGCTCTTTGGAAACAGCACTTTTGACTGCAGATTTGATGGTGGAGAGAGCAGTGGGGCATGAAGTTGCATAGAAATCTGAAGAAAGCTGAGAAGAGGCTATGGCAAGTACACAAAACAAAACAGAGAAGAAAAACACGTTGTAAAGTGAATTCAAAGCCATTATTGTAGTTCAAAATAATCACTAGCACTGGCTAGGTGAAGTTTAATTTGAAGTTGTGGTTTTGTGAGTGGACACTGCTCCTCCAGCTTAATATATAGGAAGCCATGCGCGGTCCATTTTGGACCTTATGTGATCTGGTTCTCATCAACTTTAAACTGGTCAAAAGAACAGAAAACTAAGCACTATGCATATTATTAGTTATTGGGTTTCAACCAAAGTCTCCCATTTGGTTTTTTATTGCATGGTGTGTTGGATATTAAATTAAAGGTTATGTGTTAGAGGTATAATGGGGGAAAAACAGATTTATTATATTCTACTAGTAGACTTAGAAAAGGCATTTCCAAGGAATTAATGTATTTATTCCCTGCCAAGCAAAGCAATGTTGTTGCTTGCCAAACAATGTAATGAAGAAAAGTTTTAAGTGCAAAAACTGTTCTCTTCAGAAATTCTTGTGCACTTATAGGTCACATAGACATACATTTGTGTTTTAAATAGTAAAACAGTTCAGAAGACATACACAAACAATCATGGCCTAAAATTTGGAGTTGGTTAATAAGAAAATGCTTTTACACAACTAAAGTGTAATAACTTAAGTTCTTTCTTCCTTTACTTTTGGAGGAATGTTTTAAAAATGTGTGTATGCAAGAAAATGCAATATGGTCCTGGCATTAGTTAATTGTGATATTAATTTACTACTGATAGCTTTCTGTAATGGTGGTTGTAAAGGAATTAAAGAGAGGGGTATCTGAGCAGTGGCCTGTGAAAAGATAAAAATAAAAAGTTATTTATATTATACTTTGACATGTGTTGCTTATAGAATGCCAAAGTCCAAAAGTTAAATATGTTCGGCTTGATTAGAAGATACCTAATCCTGAAGAAAATAGTCATAAAAGGTAGCTACCAACTTATGTATACAGAGCAGTGGTAGTATAAAATTATTAAAAGCGAATACGAGACAAAAGCAGTGATGATAATTTTTAGTGCAATGGAGGAAATGTGAACATGCAATTGAAGGAATCAAGGTAGTCAACTCCTGAGCTTGGAAACTAAGTTTTGCCAATCTGCCAAACTTCAGAACATTCCACATGTCTGATTATATTAATATATTAATAAGAACAAAAGTAAACATTGAATACAGAAAAGGGTCCAAAAGGTTCATATTTAAAGATGGTTTCTGAGATATATATATATATATATATATATATATATATATATTATTCTATGAGTTGATAAAGATGGAATATTGGTTTTCACTGGAATTTTGGAAGAAAGTAGCAGCCAAAATGGAAAATATGGAGCAACGAATCCCACTAAACTCATCATGGTTGACACTTTTTCTTTTTCGGTTTCCAGAATATTTAAACGAATATCTTTGTTTTACACACTTCTATATATATTGAATAATCATTATTCATGGATTATTTTTCTTCAAAATGTGCAATGTCCGATGTTGATCGAATTTAAGATGAAATAAAATTTTGAATCAATCAATTTTTATTGATTTAAATTAAGTTGATGCTTTTGCTTCTCACAATCCAAAGATAAACTAAATTGAATCAAGATTTAAACTATTTGAAAATATCCGATTATGTAAAAGCGTTCAACATTTTTGGGAAGAAAAAATGCATTACATTACTTTTTCTAAGATGTAAACATAATTTTCATTAAAAAGTCGAAACAACATATTTACAATTTACTTACATAAACTATAAATAAGAAAAATTACACAAAACGAGAACACCATAAAACTCATATATATAATACTCAATAATAAAAAACATTGTTAGTTTAGATCAAATTCATCAAAATTTAATTTCAAATATCTAGAACTTGGTTAATTTATTAGAGTTAGATCCTATTAAAATAAATTTAATTTTTTTAATTAATCGGGTTAAATGACGAACACACTTATTTCACATTTTTTGGAGTACTCAAAATGACGAACACAAAAAAGAAAAACAAATAATCCTAAAGTTTTTGAATGTGCACATAAACAATAGGTTGAACAATTAAATAAAAACAAAAGAAACTATGAGTGTAATTCATTTTTTTCATTTGTAGGTACAAGACGTTCATTGCGTAAAATTTGCATGAGGGATTGAACTACATAGATGAGATTGTATAACACAGATTTCAAGGGAGATTGAGTGGAAGAAGCATCAACAATCTTAAAACGGGAGCGATGAATAATCTGGGCAGGAGCAGGATCCAAAAAATTGATATGGTTGACAAAACTGGTCCATTACCAGCATAAATTCATTGAGTATAATCATCTACCAATTCCACAATTTTCCGTGCTTGAGATAATTGCATTTAGTTTAAAACATTGACAACTTTGGAATCTAGGTGGTTGTTTTGTAACTTACGTCAGGTGGTTGTCTCTGTACACCTAGAAATGTGTTCATGTTCATCACTACATATGAAATCATTCACTCTTTGCCATCTATACTAGTGATAATCCAAAAAACAAATTCTACTATTTGCTACCCAGCTTGACAGTAGAAAGTAGAATACAGAAAGCAAAATGCAAGAAAAACAACTGTAATGCATACAATTATAAATGATAAAAAAATACAATCATAAATGATGTTGAAGAGGCAGCCATTAGCATGACAACCATAAATTATAGGTCTCACCCTAGGCATGATGAAAATAAGCCCCTGACGAACCAAAAAAGGGGTGGCAAAACCAACCAACCATTTCCATGCTCTCCACTCAACAGTTCCCCTATTAGCATCCCATGAAAAATCAAGATTGAAGAACAGTTCCCACTCTTTAATACCAGTTTTCCATGTCTTAAATCTAACAATGTCTCAGGTATGGTCGTTAAATAGGGATTCCAAACATAAGTCAAAACATTTATTTTCTTAATCATGAACCGAATTGTATTATCTATAGCTAACAAAATCATAAAAAAAACTAAAAAACATATATCTAAGGTTTCATATAAAGAAACAATAAAAACATCTGTATTCTGGCATTTTAAAGCAAAATAAATCCCTGCATAGCTAATCAAGTAAAATATAAACTTCAAAATAAATCATAATGCAACAAATAAAAAGTCAAAATCAACTTCAAATAGCTAGGTAAGGGGACCCATCCACAGTGGCTTAATGGACTTAACAACCTCTTTATTTGTGACTCTCAGAGCACACACACAAGGGTCAAGAACAAAATAAAGTTATAATATCAGAACCAAAATTAGAGAGATACCAACATACATCAGCAGCAAATGAGCAAGATACTATTTAAGTCATGTATAAACAGGGTGAAAAATACAAAAATTCACAAAAACAAAGGAGAACTATCGTTTTCAATAGTTCTGCTCTTAAATGGCCAGTTCTTAGCCCAAAGCTTAATCAATAGTTAGGGAAAAGATGAATAAATTTGCTCAAATATAGTTGTGGCCTAGATTCAAATATCTTGTTTCTCAGACTAAAACAGCTATATTTGGTAAACTCCTCAGTTTGGGTTGAACACCCGCATCAAGAAACTACAAAATCGCTTTGGAAGTTACATGACTCAACAAACAGTAATTCAAATTTGTATTATACAATCGCACATAAAAACAGCTTCTAAAGAATAATGAAAAACACAAAATTAGTAAAGCCGTACTATGCTATCTATGCCTTACTATACCCACAAGCTATTTTTCACTCTGTTATCGCAGAACCATTATCCACATCAACCTCGCCCATTCCTGTATCTTCTTCTTCCTCACTGTCTTCATCACCACTGACCTCCTCATTATCTTGGCGCAGCTTAGCCATGTGCTCAGCAAGCAATTTATCATCACGTTCACTCACCTGAAACAAAATGCAACGTCAAACCTCCCAGAGTAAGAAAGTACCACTACTCTTTTACAAAAAATAGAGAACAGGACCCAAAAGCAGATGGACAAACTTTTGCAAATCAATAGAATACATAGATAAAAAAAAAAAGGAAAAAAACTATTTTGACACCCTCATTTAAAAATACACACACATGACAACTACTTTTAATAATTAAATTGTTAAAATAGGATATTTAATTATAATATAAATTATATTATTCAATAAAAATAATAATAAAACCAATTGTCAAGTGGGAGTAAAAATTTTGAGGGGCGTCAACCAATCATCTCCATAAAAAAATAAAGTGACACTCACTGCTCTAGGTGCCTCCTTAACCACAAGTTTACCCTTGTGTTGTTCTATTGCTTCGGTGCAAGAAGCAATGGCATTGTTGAGAACCAATATTCCTTGCTCCTGTTCAGACCGTAACAAAATACAGAAATTACTTTCAATAGCAAGGTTATCAATTGAAGTTAATTAGACAAATCTAGAATATCCTCATGTAGGGTGGACATTGAATATCATGCACGTTATAGTGTCTAACAGTAGTGATATTAATAAACTCAGTTTCCTGAACTCTCCCAATGCTGTTCTATGACACAATTAGAATAGAAAATCTCTACAAAGTATCAATACACATATACAAGCGATGACTGAAGCACAACTTGCTCGTAACAGCAACAGTTACAGTTTCTAGAGAAATCACAACTTCTAGGTAACAGAATTTGATTCTCATTAGGTAACAGAATATACCGAGCCCAAACACTATACATATCATATTCAGTAGCCGCATGATAGACAATGAGAATTACATGGGAAAATTTGGTACAAAAGGCAGAAACTTTCAACCAGCTTCTGATGCACATTCCTAAGAATATGATTGAAACAATCAAGTATTCCCCTAAGTTTTTATTTTCTTTTACGTAGACATCCTTTTAGAAACAAACCACAACAGAAAAATATAGTTTTACCACACCACACTGACTTCCATAAAATAAAGAGTTATGAGAGAATGCTCAGGCCTTCAGGGATGAAACCTATGTGGCTGTTGCAAAATGCATGGCTTACATGGCAATCATAATAAAGTTAAACAGTTGCCAACCTAGTTCTACAGCCTAAATGCCCGAGAGCATGATCTACAATACAACAATAGCGTCAAAGTCATATCTCAAATATCCGAAAATTATATACACTGGAGCCAGATCTTCAAAGGCTAATTCAATTTAGTTAAAAGAACAAATCAACATATAAAAATCATGTGAAGATTAAACTAACCTTGTCAAGTGTCTGAGTAGTAAGAACATAAAGTGGGGGAGCAACCAGTTTAATTTTGACAGGGCAGTCATCGTTTCCAGCAGCTTCAGCTCTACGCATTGCCTCCTGCATAATCAAATGATTATAAAAACTGAGAATACTGTGGAAGGTAAGCTATAAGCAGTACCGCATCATATTCAGTACCGAAAGAAAAGATGGAACTTTGTATCCAAAATAGACAGGTGAAACAGAAACAATTAAGACCTTAATGTGAAGAACACCATCAAATTGGAAACATTTCATTTCAATATCAGCCCTAATTTTCAAGGGCTGGGGGGTCATCCGTCTTCTAATATTCTTCACAAGAGAATCCTTCACTTCTTCAGACACAGCAGGGACTACCTTAGTCACCTACGGCAGAACAAAAAAAAAAACATTCAGTCATGACAAACGACTCACAAAAGGTGGTAAATTTTACTCTGTAAATAGCTTTACCTCTTGCCCATCAGGACCAACTTCCTTGATCTCACGGGTGAGCGTATTCAAAACAGAATCAGGATCAGTGACAATTATTTTGAAAGCCTGGAGACACAGTGAAGCATATTCAATAACTAGTACAAGAGTCAGAAAAGCATCAAACAATTAAAAAAGAAAAATTACCCACCTCAAAAGCATGACCATATTTGCGATATAAAGGCCATCCAATGTGAACATAGAGCTCCTACACAACAAAGGCCATTTCAAATTTACTTCAATAAGCAGAAGAGAAACTGTGCAATGGTATTATAGGAAGTGATGAGCACAGAGAAAAAAAAAATGGGGTTTTGGTGAGTACCTCCAAATCGATGTTGAGGGTTTCGGCAACGTGGCGCATGATGGAGTGGACGAGCTTGCTCTTGTTGTACCTCTCCTCGCAGGCCTGAATGTCCTCTTCCGAGACCCTACGCTTGCTGAGATCGATGTAACCCTTTTCCTTGTCGACACGGAGGACCATGACGGGCTCGATGCGCCCCACCTTGATGAGGCTGCTGACGCTGCGAATCCGACGGCGGGAGAGCTCCGAGAACAAGATCATGCCCTCGATGTTGTTGTACTCCAGAAGTGACACGTAGGCGCCCATGTCCGCGATGTTCTTCACCTGTATCATCACCGCCATGTCCACCTCCGGGTACCTCGCCTCGTACATACGACATTCTAGGTTCGGACCCATCCTTCGATACTCTCTTTCTCTCAGCGCCGACTCAGGGTTTTCGTTTAGCTCTGTGGGAAATGGAAATGGGAAGAAAGAGTACCTGGGAATCCTATCTTCCACGTTCTTGGGCTTTCATTGCCACCAATCTCAGCCCAAAACAGTTGCTTACACTATGTACACTCCCCTGTTTACCAAACACACTCTTAGTTTAAAAAAATATTTGCATATTACAGACCCGGCTAATATGCAAAGTCGAGATAGGACGGAATTCATTATCCTATATTCATTTGTATAAAAAAAAATTATCTTTATCTTTATATTTAAATTTAACAGATATCAAATTTTTATCTCATTTTCATCCCTATCAGATAACGAATATATACTCGTAATCATACTCATATCCGTTTTCTAAATGTTTCAATATTAATTAATTAATATTTATAAAATAATAAAAATTTACAGTAAAGGAAAAATAATATTACTAAATATTCAATATTAAGAGGATAATTGTTTCTTCAATATCAAATATTTAGAAAAAAATTATAATTGCATACATTTCAAATTAAGAATAGTGAGTAAAATTTTATGAGAACCAAAACATTTATTAAATTTACAAATATTAATGAAACCTAGTTGATGAAATTTTAAAATATTTTTAACAAAATATAAAAGGAAAAAAAAATATTCAAATTAAAATATATTTTAAATGTTTGTTTCTTAAATCTTTTAAAGACTTTTATACATTGATAAAAATTATAATACATGACTTGATCAAAATCACGCAAAGAACAAAGATTAATCTAATAATAATAAAATTTTATTATAGATCTTTTGGACTTCAATATATGTTGGATGGTGATAAAAAAATTAATGGCAATTAATTAAATTTTATATTATAGTAAATAAAATTTATTTATACAATTATAGTGAGAAAATTACGATATGATAATGAGTTTGAAAATAAAAATAATTATATAAAGTATATCAAAATAATATTCAACATGATAAAAATAAATAAAAAATAAAAATATTATAAAAATTATCAAATGTGTGTCTTAGAAACAATTTGAGAGATTAATGAATGAAATCGAACAAATAAAAACAAATGTATAATTAAGGGTATGACAAGATGAAAACTAGCTCAGAGATCTAACAAAATTTTTCAAATATCAACATAGTCAATGGTTGATAAATAACGAAAATTATTTTAACAAAATAAAATAGTTCTTCAGGTGAAACAAATATTAATAATAATATAGTAAAGATGATAAATTTTTATATTACCTAGTAAATGAAAGGTTTAGACTACTGAACACTTAAATTGAAAGTGTTAAACATTATCATGTGAAAAAAAATATATATATACAACAAATAAACATATTAAAAAAGAATAAAAATATTCAAATGTGAGACATAAAAAATATTTAATTATCATCTGAACATAATTGCAAAAAGGTTATGATAAAATAAAAAATATATTGGATAGAGATGCAAATGAATTTTATGACAAACCAAACAATTAAAAGAAATAAAAAATAAAAAAGTGTGAGTAATATATATATATATATATATATATATATATATATATATATATGATTACTTAATTGACTATGAATATTTTAATAATTTAAACGGGGCATACATGAGTATTTTGGTGCGGGACGAAGACGGGGCGGATATGTACATCCCCATACCAATTGAAAAATTCGAAAATTTTCCATACTCATACCATACCCAATCAATGCAGGGATTTTCCGTTAAAACGGGAACAGAGTCAGATAATAACCACGGGACGAGTTTATTTGTCATCTCTAACGAGAAGGATACTATTTTATTTTGTTTGGGTGTTTACCGAAATACTATTTAAGAAGGGTGTCTGGTACCTTAGAGATCTCACCTCAATCAATAAAATATAGGTAGGTAAATCTAACTTTATTGGATCAATTTAACAAAATTAAGATTTGAATTTATATATATATATATATATATATATATATATATATATAATATTAGAGTTTTGAATAATTCATCTTACTTAGTAGGGTGTGTTTTGTTGTGAAGAATTAATGTTGAAAGGTGATGGGAAATAATGATTGGAGAGATACCTCACCATATTGCATCCCGCTACCAAGATGAAATTTGGGAGTGATCTTTAACGTTTTACCAATATGCCCTTGTTATTGTATTACAAAATACAACACCACTACTGTACTTTCATGGCTCGAGGTTTGTATAAAAAAGAAGATTCCTGATGCACACAGTAAGGAATCCTGATGCATAACTGGAGATATTCTTGACTCATTTGAATCTTGAATTGTTTGACAATGTATTATGTGTTATTGGTCCTTTTGAATGAACCATTGAATACCATTAAGAAGGTAGTTGGTTTATTATATTATTGGTTTATTATATTACATGAGCTGGAAAGAAGGAAGCTTCTCCATGGTTGAGAGAGTCAAAAAAATTAAAATAATTAATTTTTCAAATAAATTATATTATAATATTTATTTTATCCAAATTATAAATATTATTAATAATTTCATTATAAAAAAAATTCAAAATTAACTACAACTTATCTAAATATCTTTTTATATTACTTTTAATATCAAGGACAATTTAGTAATTTTACTTTATTATATACTAGATTTTATTTTTTATTAATCACATAAGTCAAATTCTTCATAAACTTTCCCCAATCTTACTCTTAAATCAATTCTATTATCACTTACAAATCTTTTCAAGAAAACAACATAAATTTCACCATCAAATTCACTCAATTCTTTATTATTCTCGCATTTGATGTCCTATACTCGAGAAATATGTGGCAAATCTTAAATTGATAGGAGATAACCCTGATTTATAATATATCAAGAACAAATTTAAGTTTAATTTAACATTACATTAATATTAATATTAATGTAGAGAAGTTCAAATATAAAATATGTATTTCAGGGAATTAAAAAATACTCATAATTCTTTATCTTTATTTTATTATTTTGTTAACATTTTTTTGCTTAGATTAAAATATATTGAAAATTGTAAAATTTCTATAGTTTAAATCATATATACTCTTTCTCTTTATTTTATTATTTTTTTTAACATTTTTTATAGATTAAAATATATTGAAATTAGAAAATTTGGATCATTTAAATTTTATTAAATAGACAAAATCAAATTTTAGTATATAAATTAGAGGAATTAGTTTAGTAGAATTAAATTAGACGTAAACTTCAATATGGTATATGGGGGAGTACAAATAAAAATTAGCCCAATTGGTCTGAAGCCTCGCTCTTTACGATAGAAAATATGGAGGGTGGGAATTGAAAAAAATATGACGTGGGAAGTGAATTTTTTTTATCTCATCCCTTAGTCGTAAATTTAACAAGAAAAATCTCCAATTTTTTCCTCGTTATATGGTCCACAACAACACTGTCACAATAAAAACACCAAGTAAAACAAGTTTGGTACATATGTGTCTGGAGATAAAAATAAAAAGCAATAATGTGAAGAAGCATGACGTTAATAATTACAAATTGGTAGAATGTGGATGATGGATGATTCTCTTTGTCGAAAACACAGAGACAGAATGTAGTTAATGATGTAAAGGAGAGAATATCAAGAGAAAGATGTTAGATTGCATGAGTTATTATTGGTATGGGAAAATGATTTTTAACGACTAAAATTCAATAACTTTATCTTATAATTTAATGTGTTATTTTTTAAATAGTTTTTTATTTTTTATATTTTTAAATTAATTAGAAGATATTATTTTATATTGTAAGAAAAAATTGTTAAAATTTAGTTGTCGATATATAGATATATTGTTGTAGTATGCATGCATCTAACATGCATGGAGTATGATAATATAGTGGTTGTTCCTACTCAAGGACCGGAGAAAGAAACAAGACAAGGGAACATGCACGTACATTATAATTAATGTGTCTGTTTTCAACCCTTAGTAAGCCAAATTTGTATTCCTTTGATTCATTACAAAATGTTACTATAAATGTTCTTTCTCCATTTTTTGTTTTCCCTATGCTAATAAGATAAAGTGTGGAGAATACTAATGAATTGCTTAATGTATTTAGCTGTTTTTGGATTAGACATGTAAAAGACCAACAAATGAAAACATGTTATAAGGATGAAAAGAGTACACAACATAAAAAACAAAAGTTAATTAGTAAAAGAACAGTGACACACGTGATGCCGTAATTTTTTTTCTAATACATTTTTATGAATATTTATACTAGAATTGTTTATTATGTATATAAAAAGTAGGTTGGCAAAACGAATTTGTCTAACCTGATTTCCTATTATTCCGTTCAAAATAACGGGTCGATTCAGCATAACAAAATGATAAGAATGGCCCGGTTCATGGGCTGATCCATTAATTTTAATTTTAATTTTTTGAGTTTTTATTTTTAAAATTGTTTAATCATATAAATATTTTTAAAATTGATTAATTAATATTTTTAATTAAAAAATATAATAAATTTTATTTAAATATTAAATTATTATGTTATAATTAAGAATTGAAACTTAATTTATAAATATTATTGACTTTAAATTATAATATTATTGTGTATTTGCGTCTTTAAATAAATTTAACATAAAAAAGTTAATCTTGTTTTTTCATTTTATTTTTTAATTAAAAATAAAGACCAACAAATTGTTTTGCTTGTTAGCAATGACCCACTTTATTAATTTTAATAAAAAGGATCATATATATATATATATATATAAATATATATATATATATATATATATATACAGTATATATTTATTTAATTCTAATTTTGTTTTTGAAAATTTGATGCGAATTTAATTAAAATGTAGACTTAAATTTTAAGAGTCATATAATGATTCTATAATTATAATATAGAATATTATGAGTGTTGAAAATGTATAGTGATGGTGAAAATATGAGAAATATAAAATATATAATAGATATAAGAAATATGTTGCAAAAAGGAGAACTTGTTATTTTATTTTATTCATTTACTTTCTCTCTCTTTATATATATATATATATATATATATATATATATATATATATATATATATATATATATATATAACACAAAATATAACAGAATATAAAATAAAATGATTTTAAATGAGTTTTTATTAAATAAAATTACTAAATAATTGATTCGAGATTTTTCTCTTTTTAAATACGAATTTAGACGAGTTGTGAACTTAAATGAACGCGACTTTAAGCAAATGTTTGCTGTATATAAAAATATGAATAATTAATTAAGAATATTAGTATATAGTATATATTGAACTAATTCAATATCTATACAGTACATTGTCATTTTCGTTTATATCTGCTAAACAATTTAATCTTTATAAAAAGGAAATAATTTTACAACAAACAAATAACGCATGTAATGATCAACTATTTAGGCAAATCTTTATTATTGTGTTTTTGAGCCAGTGTTTTGTAATTTATCTTTCTTTTTTCTAAAGGTGGTTATTTATGATCATTGTATTCTTAATAATTATTATTTATGATTGTTAGTTCATTGTATTCTTAATAATAAATTCATTTATCTTTTAAAAATACGAATTTTATTTTAAACTTTTGTTTAAGGTATTTTAATATATATTATAATAAAAATTCTAATGAAATTAAAAAGATTCTGAGGAGATCAATTTAAATTTGACAACAATCAAATGAGATTACTGATTAGAATGTAGATAGATTGTGGAAAACTAATTCAGTAGGATTCCAATTTAGACACTACTGATTTAAATATTGTGTTTTAACTTATAAGGAAAAATGCTCTGCACTCATCTCACACTATAATTTGAATATTTGAATGGAACCCACATGATAAGTGCAAACAATACTAATATAATACCTAGTCTACTTTTTTTTTTTACCATTATTAGGACTTTAATTAATGAGGGCTTTTTATAAGTAAAAAATTAATTTATTGTAAGTCTAAAAAATTATATATATTTTTCTTTTATGAAATTCTTCATAAATATAAACTCATACAACCTTTGAAGAACACCAAAAAGTGGATCAAGGGTCTATTTATCTGGAGAAAGTTAAGCATGATTATCTAATCATTAACATTCAAAATATTCATCAGAAAGGCCAACTTCTCAACCTAATAAACACTACAAGAAGGAAATTCAAGTAAGCATAGTTCTTCTGATCATGACAATACACATAGGAGCTGGATCATTATATCTCTGAAACTTCTCTCCAGTTTTGAATAGCTTTAGACACTACTTCTTCAACTAGTTGTGCATCCAAAGCACGACTATCTTCATTCTTCTCCTGAAACATCCATAACATATAATGCATTCCATTAATGAGAAATACAACAATCAAAACCTCAAGATAGATATATAAAAATACAGTTTAAAGTGAAATTTGTACAGAAAATGCTTTAATTTCATCTTAAATTTTCTTATTGATTCTACCTATATAGCTTCTATGATTTGTATGCTGGCACTGGCTAGAGGTGGTATTATTTGTACACTCTAGTATTTATGTTATTAGATTCCATTTCCATTTACTGTTATTTGTAGTCTTGGTTTGGTTTACATCAAAAGTCTTCTGAAATTAACTCTTTGCATTGTCTTTGTGTGTTTTCGTGGCTTCATATTTTGCAGGATGCTATTGGAGAAGGACATTTAAGGTTTGAATTCAAAGCATAATCATGAAGGATCTTCTTCTTACTTGTAATCTTTGTTTTCATTCTTTTGTGATAATTATGAGATACTAATCTATGTGGAGAATGATGAAGGAAAATTATAGCATTTTTTTGTGTATTATTGTTTGAGTTGAGGTAACCCAATTACCTCCTATTAATATATGTGTTCTTGCCGGTAAAAAAAAAAACATACTTACTTTGTTTCCTAAAGCCTCTAAAGTGAAGCTGTCAGCACAAGAAACCCTAGCCTGGAGCACATCAAGACCCAACTCTTCAAAGGCTTCCAATATAAACACCAGCAACCCCTGGCAACTCCTTTGACTAAGCACCTTTATCACAAAACCCTCTTCTTGCATTTTAACTTCAAGCTACAAAATCATTAACAACAAGCACAGATTAGTCAATTATATCACCAATATCTGCAGATAGGTGTAATACTGCATGCACTAGAATTTTTCCTGGTATTATCAATATGAATGCTTCCAACCTTATTAAAGTACATGAAACTGTTTTAAACACTTAGAGAAGAACTTTAACAGTCTTATAATATTTTCCCCTTCTTTTATAAGGTAGTAGATGATGAGATTATTCTTATACCTTAGGCATTGGATCATAGTCAGCGATTTTTCGTGCCGTTGCAACTTTTAACTCGTTCAATTCTTGCAGCTTTTGCTTTAAACCTTGTATGCAATTTGACACATCCAATAACACTGAGGCTTTTGGTGGCTGCATAAACAGAAAACGTTCGGTCAATCTGAAAGAGATGAGAGTGTAGATTTGTGACTGCTATAAACACCAGAAAAAAATAAATAAATCAAAGTGAGAGTACATGAATGTTAGAAATATTGAGTGAGAAAGTGAATGAGGGGAAAGTATGGCATGCAAAGAGAGAAGAAAGAGATATTACAGAGTGATTACCGAGTAAGAGTATCTAATTGAACGAAGCAGCTGTAGGTTCCTGTACATGGCTGTTCTCTTGTGAATCCTTGAAACCATTCTCTCTCTCTTAATCACACACACACACACTCTCTCTCTCACAAGAGACTAAATGTAAGCATTATTTGATGGTTTATAAAGAGAATGATGATACAGAATCTTGTTGATCACATGTGATGCAGTTTGGGAATTACAAAATGTATGAAATGTTTAACTTCGATCAAGGGTCTTGTTTTTTTCCTCCTCAGATATTCATTGTCACTCATCCAATTTTGTTCTTCTCTCAAGCTAACAAAGACCTAGTGTGACACGGTATGCTTTACGGGGAAAGTACAAATAATAAATTATTGGGATTTTCTTAATATAAAAATGGAAAAAATAATAATTGATCATGTACAAACACAAAGATATTTTTGCATTAGTCCAACTATCTTTTACCATGTCTTCGACCATTACACTTTTGAATGCTAACTTTACACGCACGAAAAAAAAAAATTCACTAGACTTTCAATTTTATTGTAGCGTGTGTATTATTTTCTTTTGGGTTAATTATATTTTTTATCCATAACAACTCAATTTTTGTACGCTTAAAGAATATATTTTTTCTTGCTCTGCAGACCGATTTGCCTATGTGTGTAAGTTATAAGTATTAAAACCAACATTGGATGAATGGAGAGTAGGGATTATTCTATGAACATATATTTTTGTATACGGATTAGGATACCTCAAGTGTTTCAATATATATAAAATTCTTACCTTTGTTGATTAAAAAAAACCAAAAGATCTTAATATTTAAGTAATGAATGAATTTAGTTCTTTTTCATAACAGTATAAACTATGTTTTGACATGATAAATGATAAATCACATTAATTTTTTAAGACTTTTATAAAAGAAGAATATGTGAACCGCATCCAACATGATTTACCTTATTAAAAAATATCATTTATTATATCAAAAAATAGTTAATGTCATTAGTCGAAAAAAACTGTCTTCGTACATTTCTTATGTACAAGGACCTAAGATAATCAAAATATGACATAGGAATGAAAATCAAAATTATATTATAGTTTAGAGACAAAAATATAACCCTTTTTTTTTAATAAAAAAGAATAACTAACAAAGATTATTTACCAATCATGTACTGTAACTGATTAACCTAAACATATCTATTTACTAATTGCATTAGGACTTTTTTGGATAAATTTTGTAATAGTAATTCTAAAAAATAAGAAAAATAAATAAATCAAAGTTTCCATAAAAGTATGTTAAAAAGTTATTTGAAGAAATGAATTGAGAAAAGTTTTGCAAACTATGTATAAGTTAGTTTTAGCTTATAGGTAAATTTATTTTATTTATTTCTTTTGGTATAAAACATTTATCTATATAATGAAACCCTAAATTAATAAAAGGTTAAATATGTTTTTGGTTCCTAAAGTTTTAGTGAAATTTGGAATTAGTTCATTTTCAAAATTTTTGACAAATTTAGTATTGCATATTTAAAATTGTATGAATTTAGTCATTTTAGACAAATTTTGTTAAGTTTATCTGACGTTTCAAGTACATTTAATGATAGTATTTGAATTGTTTATATCGTTTGACACATTTTCGTTTCAATGTTAACTCAAATATTATCATAAAATACGTTTAAAATGTCAAATAAACCTAACAAAATTTGGTAAGAAAGACTAAATCTATGTATTTCTAAAGATGAAGGATTAAATAGGAATTAAAGTGACTCCAACGGTTCTCCATAGTTACCATTTACTTCTAGAAGAAAGGCATGAATGAAGTAATTAATTGATATAAGTAAAAAGTGCAGTATGATGAAAAAGTTAATGATGTAGGAGGAACGGAGTTTGATTTGGCAGAATATCGTAGAGCAGTCAAAGTGGATAATAACAGAGAAAGGGACAACATGTGCAAGCTGGTGTAGGTTTGTCGTGTGCAAAATGAGGCAGCGATGAGTGATGAAAGAAGAAGCATGTGGGGTCACAGATAGGGCAAAGGGAAAACAGTGAAACGAAACATTCCTCTGCATGGGAACGTGGTGAAGTTAAGAGAGAGAGAGAGTGGTGGTGATGGTGGTGGTGGTGTTGGAAGCTGGCAAAGGAAAAGGAATCTGAATGGGTCATGCATGGCAGTAGGAAGTAGCGTAGCACCTACCAACAAGTGTCAAAAACATGTTATAGCTTTATGTGTCTTCTTTGAATGCCTCCAAGCTTTTCTCACGGGAAACCCTTTTTCTCTCTCTGTCTCTCTCCACACACTTCAAAGACTTTTTGGTTCTATTATCAGTACTGCAAAAACAAAAATTAAATCATGCAATTTGTTCATTATACTCCACTTCCTCCAAAACTAAAAGCAAAAACCCTTTGTCTTTCTCTTCCTGTACTTTTTATTTACCTCTTGTCAATAAATTCTCTTATTGTTTCAACTTATTTGTATATGTTGAATGAAAGATAACACAAGAATTCAACGTCGTTCGACCTATAATGTTTATGTCTATATCTATAACTATATTAGAAAGTATTTTTATTTCTAATGTATCTCAAGCTTTATATAGGATTTTTTATATAATAAAATAGAGAATCACATTTTATAATTTTAGATAATGTGAGACTAAATCAAACACCGTAATCAAATACCATAATATTAACGGTACTGACATAACACTTCATTATTTGACAACATAATCAAGCAGATTAATTAATCATTCTAATCGCATTGCTTAGGGCACTCGGAATCAATTTTCCATGGCATTGCAATGAAAGCTAAGAAAGCGCGGCGTAGAAAGATACGTGAGTGACATAAACGATGACCGTAGTCAAGATATTTTTGAACGATTTGATATCTTGATGGAGAATATTAAATGAGACAAATTGAGATTTTTTGTTCTGATAAAGAATAAATCATCATTAAGATAGATGTTTTTAATTTCACGTGCAGATAATCACATACATAAAGTCATGTTTACTTACAATGAATAAAGAAAGTGATGAAAAAGTTAAAAGGGGATACATTAACATTGAAACACCTGTTTTACATCATTTAAATAGCTTTTGCCAACAAATTATATTTTATACCCAGTTACCATATTTTTTGGTATATAATCACTTACCATTTAGTTTTTTTTTTTTTTTA
>Ga0214544_1001659_pt1 | contig 46727 bp, 18 predicted proteins | sample CNSS3metaG_FD_160074 | JGI IMG/M metagenome (GOLD analysis project Ga0214544, IMG submission 160074) | Root nodule microbial communities from cowpea collected in UCLA plant growth center, Los Angeles, California, USA - CNSS3 | ecosystem: Host-associated > Plants > Roots > Nodule | place: USA...
TTCTTCTTTTTCTCCTTTTTTCTATTTTCATTCTCTGTGCCTATTTTATGCTAGTGCTGCCATAACATGTCCATTAGTTACCGTTTCTTTTGCTCTGATGAAATCTGAAAATAAGCATGGAATGAAACTTAGTAAATAAAAAATAGAGTATTTGTATGTTGATGGGTTGTTGTGTTAAAATGGCAGACCAACTATATTTATAGAGATAATTGAAAGGGTTGGATGCATGGTAGAGGATGAGGAAGGGAAGGTGTACCAGAAGGGCGCGTGTGGAGGTTTTGGTAAAGGCAACTTTTCTGAGCTTTTCAAATCCATTGAAGAATATGAGAAGACTTTGTTAGAAGCTAGAACAAAATCCTGATCCTTCTCCTTCTGAAACACTCATACTCATAATTACCAATAACATGTAAAACTCTTCAAAGTGGTACACTTTTTTCTTACTATTTACTCATAAAAGCTAATAAATTAACTGTTTCAAATAAATGTGGGGTTCGCATGACTGCAAATTGTCTGTCTCACTTATCTACAATTTAATATTCATACACATAAATTAAGAATTACATAAATATGTTTTTTGATATAATTTTATTGAAATAACTTTACTTTCTTAATGGATACACTGTATTTATTTCATCATTTATCAAGATTAATACTTTGCGACAGAGGAAGTAATTTTTATTTTCAATTTCACCCAAATTTCCTTTCTTAGCTAATACATTGAAGATGATTAACTAAGAGAAGTTTGAGGTTGAGGATTAGCAAATGAAATGGAAAATTTGTGAAAGTAGATGAAAAAGTGAATCAGCATCGGGAAGAAATTTTATTCAGCAAAAAAAGAGTGAAAGTAGATGAAAAAGTGAATCAGTATGAAAAAATAAGAAATTTTCAAAAATTTCCATTGCCGGGAATCGAACCCGGGTCTCCTGGATGAAAGCCAGATATCCTAACCACTGGACAACAACGGATTTTTGATTTTATGAAACAACATAATATATTATATCAACTATGCATCACTGTGTCTGTTTATAATTTGCTCATGCTTTAGTACTTAAACTTCCCCTATGTATTTATGGTTTTTTAGATTCTTTTTATTTTTTTCTTTATTGATTTGAGTGATGAAAGTATTCACATAAAGGTAAAATTTTAGCACCATTATGTTTCTCGACTTGTTAATAAATATTATTTTATATTATTATACTCTGGCTGTATGCATATGACTAACTTGACATATAAATCATCTATAATAGATTAGTTGTGAATATAATTCATTGGTAACAGTTTGTAGGATAAACTAAAACATCTTATTTAATATTTTATATCTGAAAAAAAATCTTATATGACATAAGGAGAAGACATTTGAACCTTATTTGATTTCACTATTATTTTCATGCACAATGCTTTCAAATTATTCTACTAACTTGAGCATCAAACCACCATTTTTACAAGTTCAATTTTCATCTGTATCTTGTTAAAATCTAGGTCGATTTGTAAACTATAAAAGTTCAACCTTAATATGTTATCTTATTTTAGATCCTATCCCAATTAAAAAATAGTTATTTAAATGTTGATGTTGAATTTAATTAGTGAAACAAAAAGGTTAAATAAGTTGGTAGATTCATATTTAATTAGAAAAAGATTACCAAACTGATAATAAATTGTTTTTGCTATATATACCGAAAAACGTTTTAATTAATCTAGATACTAATTACAAATTTTTATATAGAATCAAGGTAACACTCTACCATTTCTTATATATAAATTTATAACGAGACTTGTTTGTGGGAATAGCCATACAATCCACATCATATTTTTAAGATTCTATAGATAGTAAATTCAATTCTCCTTTTGCTTTTTATTGCTAGCTTTGCAGTGATTTGATGCCTTAGATTCCTTTCTAAGTTTCAAAAATCTTGCAATAACACATTATGAGTATTGTTGTATCACTGCATTTGTGGTGTTAAAACATAGTAAATGAAGCTATTCATATTTCAATTTGAATCAAGACATTGACATGCATACTATGATACTATATCATCAGTTCCGTTAGTTGAGATAAAGAAAAAAAAATGTTTTAAAAATAGTAGGATCCACTATACTATTTATTTCTATTAATATATTTTTTTTTCTTTTATTTATTTCCTATAAAAAAAATTAAGGTATATAACACTTTCAAACTACTTTCTCCTTATTTCTTCTCTTAAATAACTATAAACATTCAATTTTGTTTTTTCTGTTCTCAACTAATTCTATTCTCCATTTTCATCCTCCATTCCATAACCAAACAAAATCTAATTAAGATAAAATATTTCTATCAGTGAGTTATAATTATATTATTTTATTAGTTGATTTTTCACTTGCAAGCCGCAAAAAAATGTGATGTCTAGTTGAAAGAGAAGAGTATGTAAAGTTTTTGATGAGATTTTTAGAATTTAGGATTTAAGTTCTGTAGAATATAATTAAATAAATTTCATTAAATTTTATTGTAATTGGTTATGATTTGTATACCTCTCAAGCGTTCTAATTTTTCTTGGTATCCTATTTAGGCGCACATAATTTACTAGTTATTTTGCACCTTATAAATATACACACATTTTTGTTTTTCATTAAGAATGAATATAAATTTGAGGTCATATATTTATAAGTTTGTATTAGAGTCAATATACCTTCAAAATGGAGGGAATGGAGAATAATCTGTAAGTTTGTTGTTGTTCAATATAAAGGATAATCTGCAACATGTTGCTTTAAATAATGTTCCGAAAAAATTTTTTTGTTTGACATTTTTTCAAGTAATCTTATACATTAAATAAGTGTTCACCATTGCACAACTAAAAATATGGGCATGGATAACTACTAAATTTGCAAAAGCACAATTTACTTACTCTGATTGATGTCTTAATCCTTTATCATGCCTAAACTTTATAAGGGAACATGAGATTAATGTGACTGTAGGCATGGCATGAAAGTATTATTAGATTCTTAGATATAATTCATGCATGACTTTATATTTCCACTCTACCTATTAGTGTCAAAGCTTTTGCTCACAACAACTTTATTGCTACAATTTTGTGTTTTCCTTTGAGGTAAAAACTGGTGGCTGCACAGTGCGATGAACTTATAAGAAAATACAAATTAAAAGACATTAATTGATAATCGGTTGTGGTGGACATTGTCCAACAAGGAATGTTAGTAGACTAATGCATACATAGACACCTACGGGAGCTAAAATGTATCCACAGACACCCGTTGACAGAACATGATGTAAAACATAATTATGCGATTATTTTGTGAAGAAACTTTACATAGAAAATCCATAAAGATATGTGATAGACTGTCAAGATATGATGCATTACATTGGTCATACTACAATAAAACCTAACTTTGCTATATGAGTTGTTTGTATTTACATGTCTTGATGAATGAATATAGGTTAGGACTTTTTGGTATATAAATACACTAATCATCTTTATATTGTATACGATATAAATCATGAAAATTTTTTATATTTGTATACGAGTTGGAACATTTGGTATTCCAAAATGTATGAACTACAAATATATATATAAAAACTAGATGGTTAAGAAGTTTATGCACATAATTGAACTCAAACACTTTAATATATATATATATTACAAAAAGAAACTTTTGAATATAACACTAAACTCTAAACTCAATATGTATGTTTCACACTATATTAGAATTGTATTGCTTAATATTTCCAGAAACACTACAATAAAAAGATATTAAGACTAAATTTAAAAATATGTTTGACCACCTTTCATATTTGTGTAAAAATTTTAAAATTTAAGACAAATGAAAATAGAAAATAAGAACAGAAAGAAAAGTTATAATTAGACTAGAAAATACAAACTTTTATGAACACACACTATCACAAAAATATAACTTTACCATATATTATTATAATAAGAATAAAAATAAAATAATATTGTATCATTTGATGAACATGATAACATTTAAAATTATTTTTAATCTGTAAGCACATGCAAGTATTACATGCATAGGCTAGTTTTTTTAGATATGAAACACCCGTTGAAATTTGACAAGTATCTCTATAGATAATTTTAGATTCAAATCTTATCTCTAAAGAAAAGTTTTCGATTCAAAGGTTATAGATAGAAAAATGGTGATCAGAAGAAAAAGACTTCATTAAAAAAGTGAATCAAATATTTTTAATAGTGTAAATAAATATTTAATGCAATTAATTTGTAAATAATAAAAATCTAGAAAAAAAACAGATGATAATTATTACTTTTTGTACATTCTATATCTGTTATTGATGAACATTAAATTGTGACTGGAGCATGCCATAGAAGATGCCAATTGCACCCAGAAGGATTTGTTGTTTAGTTGAATTTCAGCAACACATGTATCAGCATCAACAGCATCAACGTGTATAAATACAAGATGTGGGAGAGTGAACAGAAGAGTGAAAAGCAGAGAACAATGGAAGAAGTTCGCAAAGGGTATGTTCCGGTGCTTGTGGGCAAAGAGGAAAAACTGATGGAGAAGATATGGGTACCCATCAAACTCATTCAGCATCCCACCATTGTTGAGTTGCTCAACAAATCTGCAGATGAGTACGGATATCAGCATCAGCATGGTGTGCTCAGAATCATTTATGATCCTGACAGCTTCAAAGCCTTGATTCAAGAAGCATCCAAGAATTGTATCTAGAAACTTAATTATGCGTATTTGGTCTTCTTTTACAGACCATTTCTCATATGTATCTGTAAATACAAAAGCAATAACAGTTATTACTTCGTTTCTGTGCTTTAACCTGGTTTTTCACTGGTCAAAAGGGGTAGAAACGAGGTAGCCATGTTTTCTTTCTTTCTCCTTTTTCTTCTCTTGTCCAGTAATTCATTTTCTTTCTCCTTTAACCTGGTTTTTCTGTGTTAGCATAAAAAGATGTAGTTTTTTTGTTCCTTAATCATGTCAAACATGTATGCAACTCTCTATTCTATGTATTTATGTTCAGGCAAAGCCATGAAATCTCCCATAAAAAATGTTTGTTTTTTTTTTGTTATGCTTATGTTTCTCTCATTTTCCCTCTTCTGGTTCTTGTCTTCAATGGAATCTCTTGATTTCATCAAGAAAAAGACATAGCAGAGTGAATTTGCAACGCGATGGTGACGTAGTGATGCGCGTAGAAGAAAACAGTGTATGCGATGCATATTGATGACATTAAATGGGTTAATGGTATATTGTGATTAACATGGCGACAAAATGTAAAAGGTGGTGAATCGCAAAGGTGTGTGTAACATGTGGAAGCACCATGCAAAGACTCGTAGTGTTACCACTCTCAAAGTTTCAGCAAGAGGAAAGAAAAGTAACAAATAATCTGAATTGTTTATTTTAAGATGAGAATGTGAAATGTGTTAGTGATTTCATGGACATGTCATGTTGACATTAATGTAGTATTTAATGTTATTAATGTAATGTTTGTATAAATATATAATAAATAGTTTTTTTACATTTTATTAATTATTACTGTATTTATTAATTATCTGTATAATAAATTTTATCATTGTCATTAAGAATTACATTTATTACTTTTGTTAAATTTAATGTATATATTTATTGTTTTGAATTTTCATATAATAAAAACTTGCTAGCATTAAATAGAGTGCAATTTTTTATATAGTATTAAAGATGTCTTAATTAGATACTATATTATTTATTAGCTGTAATAAATATGTGTTATATATATATATATATATATATATATATATATATATATATATATACTAGAAATTCTCATATTACATGAGATTTTTCTTGTAAATTTGTTAAAAAAGTTTGCAAGAAAAGACTTTTTTCTGTTATTTTTTCTAAGAATTTTAATTGGCAGGTAATTTCTTCGTAGGTAATCATTTCCTACAAAATTATAAAATTTGCAAATATTTCCTACAAAATTTGTTACAAAAAGTGTTTTATACAAAATATTTTGCAAGAAAATTGGTAGCAATTTCTTTCAAATTTTTTTTCACAACAAAATTTGTAGGTATTTCCTACGAAAAAATTTTCAAAACAAAATTGGCAAGAAATATGATTTTTTTCAGTAGTGATATATATATATATATATATATATATATATATATATGATTTTTGAGACAACAATCAAGTATTTTAGTGAAAAATGATTTTCGAGAAAAGTCAGTGGAATAATTGATTATTTTAGAGAAATGTTTCTTTTCATAATACTATTGAAATAATTGATTATAACTTATGATGATCGATTATTCTAACTGTTTTTAAAATTGACTTCTCATATATTCTAACCTAATTTAGAATTAGGCTTTTTTTGTCTAGTCCAAAGCAGGTTTTCTTCTCTAATTAAACAGAGCTCTATATTTTCAAGTACAAAAGCTAGATTGCGAAATAATTTTGTCACAAGCTTTGGTTAACCCAGTTCTTATAAGTGGCTTAAATCTAATAAAGTATGACTCTTGAGTGATAAGATGTTGTTGCCTGCTAAGGTTTGTAAGCTTGTTTATCCTTTGTTGGATTCAAAGGATGATCATCCTTTGTTTGATTCAAATGAGATATTCATTTCTTCTGGTATCAAGAAAGGTGTTTCTTCATCTCCTATGTGACTCAAGAGAAGTGTCTTCATCCTTTATGGGATTTAAAGGAGATGTTCATCCTTTATGTGATTCAAAAGAGGTGTTAATTCCTTGTGATTTTCAAAAATTTAGATCATTGACAACAACTAGGTACTTCATAAATGTAAATTAGTATGTTGGTGCTTATTTTTTACCTTCCCTTTTTTTAACAAACTCTTATTTCTTTATTATTTAGAATCGGTCTTAGATTTAAGGGGAATACTTGTCTTAGAAAGGTTTGTGTTTATCAAAAAGGGGGAAAATGGAAGTCTTTATTATGGAAAGATGAATGAGCAACATTTTTATTCTAACATTGAGTGGTGATTGTATTATGCATATTTTTCCTTATTTTAAATTTATTTAGGATCTCTTATTTAGGGGGAGTTGTTTTTGTAGGGGGACTAATATTTTTTATTATGATAAAAAAAAAGGGGGAGAATGTTTAGAAGCATTTATAATTAAAATTGTGAGTTAATCTATTATTGTTTAGGGGAGAAATAAATATAAGTGATTGTGGTTTATCCTGTCGTGAAATGCTTAACTCTCCCTTTGAATGTTAAAGAACACTAAGTAATGCTAAAGAACACCAAGTACTAGAAATCACAAAAGACTTCAAGATATTTTGATCTTCATCAAAAAGAGGAAGATTGTTGATTTAAGATAAAGATGAGTATTCAACATTATGAAGAAAGAAATTAAATTTCTAAAAAATATTTGGAAAGCTAAAAGCATCTTAAAGTCTTGTAGGAAATTGTGTTGAAGTATCTCACATACCAAACAAATCATGAAGATGTGGAAATTGTGTTGAAGTCTTGAAAATATCATCTATGTATTAAATAAGTGTAAGAGAGAGTTTAAATGATGAGTGAAAGACAATTGTAGTGCACCTACCTATTTAATACCTTAATAGCTCTTAAAACTCCCGTTAGAAACACTGTTTGTATGGAATTATCGATTATTCCAATCAATAATCAATTGTCTCAGTGAAAAATGATTTTTAAGAAAAGTAGCTTTCAAAACTAGTCCAAAGCAAGTTTTCTTCTACCAATACTCTATGTTTTCAAGTACAAAAGCTAGATTGCAAAAAGTAGCTTTGTCACAAGCTTTGGTTAACCTAGTTCATGCAAGTGGCTTAAATTTCATCAAGTGGTACTCTTGAGAGATAAGGTGTTGTTGTCTTTGTAAACTTGTTCATCCTTTGTGGGATTCAAAGGAGGTGGTCATCCTTTGTGTGATTCAAAGGACATGTTCATTCCTTGTGGCTTTAAGGAATGTATTTCTTTATCTCTTGTGTGACTTAAGAGAGGTTTCTTCATCTTTGTGGTATTCAAAGGTGGTGTTCATCCTTTGTGTGATTCAAAGGGGTGTTTATTCCTTATGACTTTAAGGAAGGTGTTTTTTCATCTCTTATGGTTCTTTAAGAGAGTTGTGTTCTTTCCATATCTAAAATTGTTCAATGCATATTTCATTAATTAGTGGCTGTAATTTATGATTTGATCAAATGTTTGGTTAATCACTCTAGTTAAGTTGATTAACAACTGGACATAGAATCTTTTTATCTAAATCAACATAAAATTATTGTGTAATTTTCTCTATCTTGACACCCTTTATTTTACTTCTACGATTGTTAAGTTAAAATAATTTTTTTATAAAACTATGATTTTTATGGAAAAATGTTTAAAGTTTCAATTTTTAACATCAAACCAATTAGGCCTCTTTCTTGGTTTTTATCCTATGACAAATATTCCGCACTACGATTATAAAATAATCATCATATGCAACTTCAAGCTGATAGATACATCAACTAACATAGCTTTAAGAAATTTTTTTTTTCACAAGACTCATTAGATTTGATGTTGATTAATAACGTGCATATGAAAATATAAGAGTTGAGATTTACACAAGGTATTTTTATACTAATTCTTTTGATACCTCGAGTTCTTGATTAACATAATCAAGTTTTAATAGTAGACTATCACTACAAGATACAAAAACAAGTATTATTTAAATTCAACCACTCCTAGCTAAATATCGAGTATTATTAGTACCAAACCAATCCTAACTAAACACAAAGTACTCGTTGAATACAACCACTTATGGTTAAGAGCAAAGTATTATTTGACACATTAACTTTTGGGTAAAACAACACAAGTATTCTTTGGACAACGTTACTTCTAGCTAAACTTGAGTATTTTTTTGGACCCAACCATTGTTGGCTAAAAACTTTGTTAAACAAAGAGGTGTGATCAAAATGATCATGGGTTGAACTCTCTAAATGAGAGTTAACATCCTTAAGATGAATACAAGTGTTAGTGCACTCTTCAAGATTTTGTATGAATGCAAACATTATTCTCCTTACTAAAAACCTAAAGATTTCTTTAGAATACAAAAATTTGTTCTTAATCTCATTGTAAGAGTTTTTTCAACCTTTCTTCTTCACATAGATCTACTTAAAAAAAAGATTTGAGAAGGAAAGAGTTATTGCAAGTTGCCATTGTGAAGTTTACAGGTCTATCATCTTCTTCGTTTATAAAAAAATTACGACACTCAGATTTCAACATTCAAACAATTTCCGGCCAACTATAATCCTTACATAGAAATAAAAATCTAGTGAGGAGTTCAAATTCACATACACATCCTCTATCTTATAGTTTTACCAAAAACATAATTTTTTTTCCAACAACTTCAAAGCCAAGTAATAAAATTATTCAAAATCTAATCATTTAAAGCAAGCTATTCAAACAATTAATATTTGCTTTGAAAGAAAAGGAAAAAAAAAATATCTTTAGAGTAAACCCCGAAATTTACTTTATTTAAAAATTTAATTAGATAATAATAATCGTTGGTCCCTCTATTACAGAAAGGTGCAATCAAAATTTTGAAAAAGATATTGATCGAAAGAGTGAAAATAATTATTATAACATTTTACAACTTTGACCATATATATAATTTAAAACTTCAAAATAAACTATTAAGTATAATTACTGAATTTCTTTTTATAAGTGTAACTATTTAAAACATAATGTAAATATCCATGACATAAAAAAAATATCATAGATAATTTTTACAAATATAATTATTAAACAATATCTATGACATGAAAAAAGCCATACAAAATTGTTACAAGTATAATTAGTTAATAATACCCTTTAGTTTTTATGCATTAAAAATGTTTATATCATCATTTAATATTCAAACATGAAAAAAACATACAAATATAATTTCTAGGACAACTTTTGGTAAGGCAAAAGTTTATCAAACATGAAAACATTTTTGTTATTGTTGGTTCCGATTTCTTCACAAGTTTAAAGCATGAGTATTTTATTTTAAACTTTTCCAACACCTCCGAAGGGGTGCATGAAGAAACCATTGGGCTACAAAAAGTATTAATATGAGCAATGGGCCTACAAGCCCGGTCGATAATGGTCCACCCATCCCATCCTATTATCATAGATGGTTGAAGATTATGGAAAAAGAGTAACAGACTGAAGCATCAATGGGAGGAGGAAACATCATGCATACCAACTTCTCTTCTTCTTCTTCTTCTTCAACTGTTCTTTCCAATTTTAAGCCTTCAGTTTCAACTATAAATACCTTATCTTGCACCCTCTGTCACTGTCACAATCAACTTTGCTCAAAACAACAGGTTCCATCTCAAGGGGAAGTTGAAGATGCAGTTTCAGCTCTTCAAGAGTGAGTTCTATTTTACTTTTCATTTTTTTTTCTCATGCATCTCTTTTCTTACTTATTCATGCCCTTTACATCTAATTCAATGGAATTGTAGTTACTGTTAATTTTTTAACTCAATTTTACTGTTACAGTAAAGAATATTTTCTTAGGGAGTATGGTTTATACGTTGACCCGATTCTGTTTAACAAAAATTCTCATATTAAATGTCTTGTGCTATAGTTATGGTTTGCCTTTAAGTCTTGTTGGTCAGTTTTGTTATTAAGATGTAGTGATTAAGTGGAAATTTGACATTAAAATGTATTTTTGAGGACCAGTATGAAATTAATTTGTATTTTTTTTTACCCTTTTCTTAATCCCAAAGCTGCAACATTTATTGTTACTCATAGTCAACCCTGTCTACTTTACTGCACAAGTTGTTTTAGGATGAAGTGGCTGAAGTTAATTGCTTACTCTTTACCATTTGTTGTGTACATAAGATTTTATGCAAGCAATAACAACTTTCTTGAACATTCCTTTTCAAAATTGTTGTGTCAGAGTTATTCAAGCATTTCAGCAGATCTCAGGATCATATGATTCAAGGAAAGTTATATCTGGTGGATATAAAAGACTATCTGATGCTTTTCGGTTGCTGCAATCTGATCCTGCTGTGAAGGTTCACTCTTGACTTAGTGGTTTCAAAACATGGCAAAGTATTTTCCATTTCTCAAATTAAATCAAAGCAATCCATGATTCTGGATAAAAGCTGAAATTATATAAAGAATTCTCTTTTATATTTTCCATTTCTTTTGGATGACATATGCTTTCTTTTTTTATTTTGTAAGGGAATCATTTACTACGTCTGAACCTAATCGGTTGTTAGGGGATTCTTCTTATTAAATTTGTTATCCCCAATATCTAAGTATCGTTGTGAAACTTTCTAGGTGCTCATTCTTGCTTTTATTATCTAAAGTTTTGTGTGACTTTTGTTGTTGCTTTTGTTTAATTTTCTCTAATGATTTGAATGCCTTTGTTACTATAACTTGTAGAGATTAGTAGTATCATTATCATCTGATAAAGCTCTTTGGGATGCTTTCATGAGCAATGTGCTGCATCAAAAGCTGGTAGAGTTGCCTGATTCAGGTTTGTATGCATGGTCATGTATGTTTGTATTTTGAGAAAAGTAAAAGTACAGAATTATATGAAAACCCCCCTCAAACAAAAGAGAAGAAAAGAGGTAGAGTTATGACACTGCTAGTTCTTAATACACCATTGATCTAGTGTTATGAAACAAGGGAAGAAACCTACAACAATAACTAGACCCTTTTTCCCAGAACCAACCAAATAAAATGTTGAGCAACTCTTGTTTATTACATCACTATTTTCACATCCAATTTACACCCCTCTTAACCCTTTCTCTCTTCCATTCTCAGTTGTAGAACGGCTAGGAATGTAAGAGTAGATACAAACCTTACCTTATAAGTCAGTTTTATGAGGTTGAATTAGGTATAAACTCACTAAGATGGTATTAAAATTATTCATAGCCTATCCTAGTCAGATTCATTGGGATTGTTATATTATTTGCTATTAGGTCACTAAGATATATTTAATCTCGTGCAATAGTTAGTGATCTCACATTGAATATATGACAAAATTAACATATATTAGATGATGAATACAAATTTTAATTTACAAGTTAGTTTTGTGAGACTGAGTTATTATTACTTAGGAAAATAGTCCATTAAATTTGTATTCTATTGACTCATTGCACATTGTATTGTATCATGTAGTTGAGTGTAGAAGGTCTGAGATTTCTGAACTAAATGAATTCGGCACACAGATACTGAGCTGGACATTGGATGTGATAAAGAGAAAGATATTGGAACTGATTGAAAGTTTCCAGTTACTGGTGAATGATTTATTTGAATCCCATAAGATGGAAAATGATGCAGTAGATGCATCAAAGATGGATGAAAAAGTCAGGTCATCATTCCTTCTCTCCATAGTAATCCTCTTAATTGTAATTGTGGCTCGATCTCAAAGGTAATGGATATATGGAAACACTAAACTACCCCTTCATTGTAGATTTCAAATAATACAGGATTCATGTGCAAACTTTAGCCATTTGTGTAATTTATTTTTGTACTATAAAGATAATCGGAAGACTATGTTCGTTCTTTTAACATGTACACAAAAGTGTTCGTTCTTTTACACTATGGATAGGGAGATAACACCTTTATCAGAGCTTAATTGAAACCTTGTTCAATGTTATAACATAAGAAAAAGCTTTATTTTTGTTGTATGTAAATATTAAAATATGTATATATATGAAACGAAAAAAATCATAAACTGAAGGCTTATTCAATCTATCATACAGAGCAAGGCACCTTTGTCTGCTTTTCAAGTCTACGTTTTCTAGGAGAATAAAATAAAATTGATTTAAACCGTACATGGTGCTATTTAACTTATTATTAAAATTACTGTTGCTTTAATTTGAAAATGAGAAAGAAAAATTGAAGATTGAATTGTTTCTTTTATTTCTTTTTCTACTATCAAAATTTTATAACATTATTATAACACTTACAAATATAAGAAGTGACAACACTATTGTAAATAATTGTAATTGCACAACTTTCAACAACTACACAAAGTGTAGTGTAAATTTAATATGTATTCTTCTTGATTCTCGTGCCCATGCCACACATAGCTCCATCTTCTATTGCATGGGTCATCACTCTTTCAACCACGACATATCCCTTTCTAATTGTAGCCAACACATTGATTGCGGATCTAGTTTTATGTCTTTCTTTTTTAACATGTTTGGATTCATAATCGTGTAAAGGATGAAATGAAAGGAATTTTTTTTAATTGTTTGATTTTCAAGAATAGAAATAACAAGGTAAAACATCAATTGAGATATTTACAAATCATGGTATTTTTCATAGAGCAAAATTTTTAAATGTTATTGTAAAATTCTTGTGTGATCTTTAAAAATTCCACCCTCACAAATTATTCCATTTTCTTGCTTCTCTCAATTATGAGTAACACCTCACCCAAAGAACAACGGTTTTATGTATATATATATATATATATAACAAGACAAACGCTTAATGAAAAACAATAATATAATAATTTTAGTATAAAGATAACGTAGGAATTAAAAAAAGTTATTTCTAATTGATTTTCGCAAATTGATGAAATGCAATTATTATTCCATTTCATTATAAAATATCTAATCAGACACTTACTTTAGCTCATTTCAATCTCTTCTTTTTCAATATTGATAGAGAGAAAAGTTATCAATCAAGTTGAAATCCAATAAATTAATCAAAACATTCCACAAAAAAAAGAAAAGAAAAATAGAAAGAAAAACATCTTTTTTCTATAAATCAAAACAAGCTTACTTTCTACCCAATTAAAAATAAAAAATAAATTAAAAACTCTTCTAAATTAGCTTACATATAAACTAATATTTTTTAAATAAACCATATTACTTATAACTATCAAAATTCAACATCCCAAGGCTTAAACAATTTCTAAAACATAAAACTTAATTTAACTTGCATAAACTAATTTTTTAAATTATTTCAAAAAAGTTGCAAAACTTATTTACATTTATTTTAAACTCATTCAAAAAATTTACCCATTTTTCTCATTTCCCCCATCTAAACAATATAAATAAATTTGAAAATTTTATCTTTTTCATCTTAATCTTGAATATACTTTTAATAGGGATTTAAAGAATGTTAATAGGTATTTTCTAAAAGTTAAAGTGGAGAATGTTTCAGTACCCTCTCCTACCAACTTCTGCTTTATTTCCATCTGTCAGGTTTCGTAGCAGTAGTGTCTAAAGAATTTGTAACAAGTCTAAACCATTCTCATAGTTAAAGTTGCTGCTTTAAAATGAGTATATCATTCTTTACCGTTAAGGCTTCTCAATACTTCATAACAGACTATTTACTAACAAAGTATAGAAGTAGTATTTGGAAATCCAATAGACAAGTTGGCAATTACCATTCTGAAACAGTTCATCCCGAATTTTTGGGAAGAAAAATCATACAAAAATTGTACAATTTGAAATATCAAGACATCCAGATGCCTGGACCTGTCGGTTCACGATTTGAAGCAGAACCTTGGTTAGCTAGCTTCTGAATACGAGAAGAAAACTCTTCAGCCTGTAGCGGATTCATCAAAGTCAGAATTTGAGAGAGAAAGCAAAAAACAAAATGAAACAAGTATGCAGTATGCAGACTTCGAATATCCCTCCCATCTCATGGGAAAAACCTCCTGCAGAAAGACAATTTCCAGAGAACCACAACAACTTCGAAAATCCCTCTTTAAATTTCTTCAAATGAGGTAAATTCAACAAATCTAGGAGACCAGGAAACTCTAGTGCATTCTAATAACTAGGATTACATATTTCTAACAACTAGGATTACAGAGAAAGCAAAAAACATCTTTATTTGGCGCATAATGTTTAGAAATAATAAAATAGAGAGGGACCAGATAGAAAGTAAACAATCTAGACATTGAAGCAAACTAATCTTTAGTATACGAAATAAACAGCACAAAGGAAAATACAAACCTTTTCATCAATCCACATCAGAGAAGTTAGTTGATTGTTTAAAATTCGAACTACAGCATCTAATGGAGTCATTCCATCAAGGGTATCAAGTTCTCCACCCTGAACAAAACACTATTGTAAGCAAAATTTCTTGCTCTCTTATTGGAATGAAAGAGCAACTAACAACCAGTACCTGGTTTGAATTAAGGGATTGAATAACCGATTTGATTTGTTCAGTCATCTGCTCAAGTTCCCTTTCAATTAATTCAGATTGCTCATACCTGCATATGAAGGTATTAGAAACAAAAAATGACAGAATGCATCAGCAATGAAGATAAGGAAGGAAAGGAGTTGAAATATAACCCTAAATCCGATGAAAACGTATAAAGTGGAAAACTTAATTTCAGGTGAATTGTTATTTAGTACGGAGTTTATGGTTGTGCAAATCTCTGACCATTCTAACCACCAACCACACAGAGCTTGTGCAATGAAATTACAGATGATCCACCAATAAGAACTTCAATATTAAATCCAATGTTTGAGGTGAAGCAAAATCACTTCACACAAGACAATATTAAAATGGACATTGGATTCAATATGGCAAAGATAGGTTTAAAAGCTTAAGCTATAGAATATATAAAATCAAACAATCTGCAGATCCATCCAGATAATAATCAGTCAACAAATAATGCTGATCCAAAACTCACATTGCATCTCTTGTTGATGCAGCTTCATCATCAAGAAGCAAACCACGTTCATCCTTGTAAATACGTTCAGCTTCTTCCTCCATACTCTGTAAAGCCTTATCAACCTAATACAGAAATGACAAAAAAGCTTTTATCACAATACAGAAGATATTGGAAAATGTTTTGGGAACTGTTGAATGCGTATATATGAAGATTGCAGTAGCAATGAGCATATGCTTCTGTGTGTGGGTGTGTGTGTATATATATATATATATATATATATATTCAATGAGATCGAGATTTGATGTTACACATATATGTTTTCAAATATAATTTTACATAACGAGTAGGTTCTTCCATTTTAGTGTTAAGAGTTCACATTTTATGTTTCTTTCACACTAGTCTATCCAATGGTAGGATCTACAACTTTGACAACCTTGAATAGTTTTAGGATCATAAATTGATTGTAAAAACTAAATAATGATTCAATGAGCCTCATGAACTAGCTTTTGAGATTGAGTACCCGAAATTCAAGAAATAGAACTACACTCCTGAATTTCTAAATCTATCAATTTTAAATTTGAGCTATATCCCCAAAGATTTATTTTCATTTTTTTTCTTAAGATTATAAAATAATGATATTGTTTTACTAGAGAACAGGCCTGGTTTATTTAATTTGAAAATAGTAGTGCAATTGAATTTAGTAACCACTGCCTGGTTTTTTTAGTCTGAGCAAACCTAAATGCATTATTTGATTGCGTTTGGATTCTTAGTTTTCCAACAGTAGCCATGTGGCTTTTAATAGTGAGCTTATGTTGGGTGCGTGCTAATGTTGAGGAATATGCTGGATGTGTTTTATTTAGAGCGAATTAGGGAAAAATCATTTTCGAAAGAACTGATTAATATTCTGATTGATAGTTGCTTTGAACACCCATACGCTAAGAAGAACAAAAAAGTTGCCATAGAAGCAACTTCTAACTCTAATAATGGAATAGAATTTTAACATCAGAACAAAGTACAATTAGTTAGGTAACAAGACAAAGATCACTATTGATAGAAACAAGAACATCCAGGCATAACAAAATTAATTACCGCCAAAAACTTACAAAAATAAGATAGTAATAAACTGATTTTAAAAGTACCTCCTGTTGATGAGTCTCTATCAACTCCAATTGCCGCTCCAAATTTGATTGTGTCTCGACTACTTTTGCCACTTCAATCTAAATTTATAACATTATAAATAAGCTTCAGTGGTAATTGCCAAAATTTAACCTGTTTGCTTGTAAAAAGAAATTAAAAAAGATTATCAGTAGCTGCTTGCATGTAGAAACCTCAAGCCTCAATAGAACATCACGATTGTTCAAAATCCTGCGATCCCATTCAGCTATTGCATTTGCTTGTTTTCTAAATTTTCCAGTTCGCTCTTGCAACTCAGCATTCCACTCCTTGATAATCTACAGGAGGTTATATGACTAGGAAAGGGTTAGACTGTAAGAGATAAATAACATAACATCTAATTCCAAACAAGGTAAAAATGTTAGTGTCTGAAATACGGAATATCTTATCCTCCATGTTAAACCCTATTTAAAAAGTGAACTTCTGCTTCTGGAAATAGTGTTTTTCTAGGGCGTGTACCCTGGAGGATGTTTGATTTAGCTTATTTGAAGAGAAAAATTGTTTCTTTTCTAAATTTTTTTGTTGGAAATAGGAGCATTTAATCTTTATTATCTTTCCAAGTAGTTCAGTTGAGGATTTGCATAGTTCAAAGTACCTAAGGAAGTTGCGGTGTTTTAATTGATCTCTTGAGACTAGTAGCTTTTATTTAGTATGGTTAAACTAAGGAAAGAGAGAGACATTAAGCTCAAAATGTGTTTTTGAGATAGCACAGACTCATATTGAGAAAATGGAATCAACACAATAAATAAAGGAGATTTAATATCCTTTACTAATAAAGATATGATACGGAAATAAATAGAAACGTTCCTAATAATACACAAACTTTTGAGAGGTAGGTATACTTGAGCACATTCAGAAAATTTCATCTCACTTTCTCAGCAACATTTTTATCAGAAGATATATTTTGAACATAAAATAAGATAATTCAAAACATACTAGCTACGGATTTGAATATACAATATTTAATAGAAAAAAAATGGGAAATTAAACCCAATTCTAAATTTTTAAATCATCTTGGCATTATTCCCAAGTCTATTGCATATATTAAAGTATCCCATGTATTCATTTGTACAAATACTCATTTCTTTAGTATATAGTTCAATAGAAGGGCAGCTGAAGTCCTAACCAAGTACGTAATCTCAACTAAATAAGCCAAATGCATTTGTCAATGATAATCATAATTAACTTACAAAATACGATGTAGGGAATTGATAAAAGAAAACCAGACACATCAAGTACCTCCTCAACAGTCTTCCCAGTGATTTCAGATGGCAATTTTGGTGCAGCAGTAACTGAAGTGCTGACGGTTGAAGTAGTTCTTTAGGACAAGCAGAAAAGGAAATATCAAAATCACCTTCCTATGTTTAATAACTAATTATGCATCATAACTTAGGAATACATATAAATTGCAGTAACCAAAATAATTTAACATACATACATACAGCAGGAAACTATGTACAATGCAAAGTGAAATGAGTCTGATTAGTCCTTCGAATAGCATAATAGCAAATAGTTATAAGAAGCACCAAGGGGGCATCAAATAATACATGATAATGCAGTATTCCCACAATCCTACTACTGAAAACAGTGGGAGAAGAAACAGGAACATTCAAACTGAAAATTGTGCTGACACACCATAAATTTCCACATTATTTAAAAGTTGAGGTCAAGAATATTTTATAAATAACTTCTTCCTTGTTAAGAACTGAACTTTAAACCTAACTCAATCCAACAAAAGAGGCTTGTAAAATGAGGTTTCCATGCACTTATATATTCTAAAATAACCTGATCTCTAATCGATGTGATGTGAGACTTCCAACACACACCTCACACCGAGATATATACATCTCGAGCATGGGACTAAACATTAATGGGTGGTCCCATAGTGGTCTAATAGCGGATGAAACAATATACCCAACAAACAACAAATATCGCTAAGATAAACTATAACAATGGCTTTGATACATTGTTAAGAAGTAGATTTTAAACCTAACTCAACCCCACAAAACCATTTTGTAAGGTGAGTATTGCACTCACTTATATATTCTAAATTAACCTTATCTTTAATCGATGTGGAACTTTCAACACTCTTTTAATCTACTGAGATATCTTTCTAAGACAAAACTGTGATAGAACTAATGAGCATCAAAGCATACAAATATCTCAGATGTGGTGACGTTGATTGTCAACTGACGGGTGATTAAAACATTACCACTAGAAGGAAGTCTAAGTAAGACACTCTTGCTCCTTAATATTGACTGAAAGGCTTGTTCAAATGTCATAAAGTCTTACATGTAGAAAAATATTCTCTTCTTGAATTGATACCAATAATCACAAAAGGAAACAAAAACAATAGAGATATTTCTAAAAAATAAATCTAATCTTATTCAAATTTATTCCCCTTAACTTAATCCCACAAATCTGGATAGATATAACATTCATAACTTAAACATTATTCCATAATTTATTTTTTAAAGTCCTTAATATTCCTAACTAATCTACGCTTAGGAACAGAGGTCAAAAGTAATTTATGAACACCTTCCTCCATTAACCCATTAAAGCGCTTATTCAAAACACAACCAAGCAAATTAAATGAAAGCAATAATGAAATATCACTATAACATGTTGAAGATGCATAACTTAAAACAGAAAAACGAGAGATAGAAGGGAAGGTGAACCAAGAGAAAATGCATACTTTAAACAGCATTTACTAAATGTAAAAAAGAAGGAAATCCTTCAATTACAAGCCTACAAAATGTATGCATACCCAGTAGTAGAAGCCACAACAACAGCAGATGATGTCTGAGTTGCACTGGTGCTGGAACCCAAAATTGCTGGAGTAGAGGTTGTAGTGCTCACCCCTACAAATTGAAAAATATTTTGAACAAAAACAATTTACTAAAACGTGATTGAAATTTACAGGAATGAGGAATGATAATTTTAAAAAGTGAAATGGAAAAGGATGAAAAATAAAATACAAAGATGAGCCCCTATTTCATAGAAAAGATCAGCAACAGGACACTCTAAATTTTACACTACTTTACGTCTGAATTTGTCAAAAGCTTACAAAGTCTATATCAAATGTATCTAGCATTGTTTCCTTATTTTTAATGCAAAATACAAGGAAAAACCAACAACAAAGAAAGTAGAAGACAACTGAAAATCATTTCAAACTTATTTCAGGACAAAAATCTTCTACCCGAGCAGTTTTTTTAGGCTGAAAAAAATCTACATTCCAGCCATGCATCAAATTGATTCAAAAGAAAATATCATCATAGACGTAAATCACCAATGAATCTCTAATTTAACAACAAAAACAGTTCATACACTTCAAAGATAGCAGCAAACATGATTTACACAGATATTTCTAAAATGATTCAAACTGCACAACTCACCAAATGCTGAAGTAGTAGCGGTAGAAACTGTGGTCGACTTATTCGCAAAGGGAAACCCAGTCCCAAGAGAAACATCAGATGCCGTGCTTCCTACGCCAAAACCTGTAAAAGTTGATCCTGTACTGGCAGAAGGTGCTGCACCAGTAGAAGCAGCAGGAACCGCCAAAGTACTTGCTGTGGCAGAAGATGCAGTAGTAGCACCAAAGGCAGGCACAGAAGATGAAAGGGTCGTGCTGCCAGTAGCCACAGTAGAAGCAGTGGTGGTCGTCACAGTCGAGAACAGTGGCGCTGAAGATGTGGTAAACGAAAAAGAACCCGTTGGTTTTGAAGCCGATGCGCCAGAAGCCGCCGAAGAAGAAGCCGTAGCTGAAGCAGCATTGGGGAACCCAAAAGAGGGTTGAGAAGCGAATGAGAGTCCCGAAGAGCTAGATGACACCGTTGTAGTAGTAGTAGTAGCTGAAGCAGACGGCTTTGCAAACGCTGGGATCGTCGTTGAGGTCGAGGTCGAAGAGGGTCCAGTGGCAAACACACCTGAGAACAAAGGAGAGCTGCTTGCAGAGGTTGAGGAAGCTGAAGAAACTGCCAACGCTCCAAACGGCGTCGTTGCTGCTGAGGATGATCCTCCGAACAGCGGTGAGGCAGAAGAAGATGCTGCAAAAGCTGCCGTTGAGGCAGAGGAAGTAGTACCACCAAACGGCGGCGTCGCAGCAGAAGTTGTTGCTCCGAACAGCGATGCAGAGGACGCTCCAAAAGGCGACGCCGAAGCAGTCGACGCTCCAAATGACGTCGTTGAGACTGAAGATGCTGCAGCAAACGGCGTCGTCGATGTTGAAGACGCTGCTCCAGTCGTAGAAGCAGAGGTCGCTACACCAAATGGAGTCGTTGAAGCTGAGGAGGCTGAACCAAACAAGGTGGCTGATGTGGATGACGCTCCTCCAAACGGCGTCGTGGAAGCTGATGATGCTCCTCCAAACGCAGTAGTCGACGCTGAGGGTGTCGCACCAAATGCCGGAATGAAAGATGAGGGCGTTCCACCAAACGCCGGAGTTGACGCTGAGGCAGTTCCCCCAAACGCCGGAGTCGACGCTGAGGCAGTCCCCCCAAACGCCGGAGTCGACGCTGAGGGTTTTACACCAAACGACGGAGTCGAAGCTGAGGGCGTTACACCAAACGGTGTCGTTGATGCAGAGGTCGTTCCACCAAACAGAGGCGTTGAAGCTGAAGATGTTCCACCAAATGGAGTGGTTGGAGCTGGGGAGGCAGCGCCAAACAGAGTTGTTGAAGCGGAGGAAGGTGCTCCAAACGGCGTCGTGGCAGCGGAGGAAGCAGCCCCAAACAGAGTGGATGGGGAAGAGGAAGGTGCCCCAAACGACGTCGTCAATGTAGAAGAGGAAGAAGCCCCGAACGGTGTGGTTGCAGAGGAGGAAGAGGAGAACAAAGGTGAGGCAGAGGTAGCGGCACCGAAAACTGATGCGGCAGCGGAGGTAGGGTTTGTGGCGGTGGTGAAGAGAGAGGAGGAGCCGAAAGAGAAGGCGGGGGTGGAGGATGAGCCAAATGAAAATGGAGAAGATGAAGAGGAAGAAGAAGAAGGGTTTGTGAAGGAAAAGGAAGACGAAGATTGAGTTGAAGAAGAAGATCCGAAGGAGAAACCCGCCATTGTTGCGCTCTTTTTCTCAGCTCTGTCCTATTCGAGAACAAGAGTGAGGGAAAGGAATGTCATTTTAGGTTGAAATGGGTTTAAATCTGTCCTAAATTGTTAAACCTTCTTTCATCATAAAACTCATTTATTAAAAAATACAGATGACAAATAAGTAGAAATTGAACAGTTTTTTTAAATCTGTTTTTGATTTAGTGTTAAATTTTGTAAATATTGTATTTTAAATTCAAATATTAAAATATAGATATCGTAATATTTTATGTTAATTTAGGAATTATGTTTTTTAACAAATACAAATATTTTAACATTTGTAATTATTTAATTTCTAATTAATAAATTACTTGAGTAATTAATGTATCATCAATAAATATAAATATTTTAATTCTAACTTAATTTAATTTCTACATTGGATTTTTAATTTAAAAAATAGAAGTAAAAATAAAATTTTATTAAAAAATCAATTATTGAAGTACTAATAAAGTTAATATGCAGTTTTATAATTATTTAAAATCAACAAAAATAACCTTGTGGTTTTTTTATATAAAATACATTAGTAATAGATTATTTTAAAAAATAATTTTCTAAATATATTAATTGTTATTTAAAATATGCATTATAAAATCATGTTTTAAATTATTTATAGAATCATTAAATAACAATAATCCTTATATTTAATAGAATTATTAAGTAATAATAATTCTCATTATTTTTTATGATAATGTGTCAGAATACTCTACTATGGGTATTGAATATATATATATATGGTTGGTTAAAGATTAATGATTAAGTTTTATTGATTTATACATGAATTATTGATAAAAAATAATATTAATTTATTTCACTCTTGATATAAGTGTAACGTTCCATTTAATTTATAAACGCAATTAAAGGAAACGCCACATATAAGATAGTACAACAAAACAGTCTTGGGGTTCCCAACATCATCCCTACAAAACTAGGCACACCACGATGCCAACAAAAACAGAATAATTGTTTAACTAAAAGTTTACAAACTAATAACCACGAATACAGGGGTCATGGCCCTAAAGAAAACATGACGGAAAGAAGTATAAGATACAACCCAGATGACTAGGTAGCGGAATCGTCATTCCCTTGTTGACCACGAGAACCTCGCCCATCTGCTCCCATCAACCAAGTTGATGATCATCGCAAGGAAGAACAGCCACATACAACACAACCATGCAACAAAATGGGTAAGCTAGAGCCAACACATATTCATCATACAGTCAAATATATTTTCATCATCTCATATCCACATAACCACCAAACATGTTATGACTCTTCATTCAATACACTACGACTCGACTCGACTTATCCGGATACGTATAACTTGGTTGGATTCAGCGGATGCTTGCACTTGTGGTGGATACCTCTGCTCGACCCTGAGCTGCTCATCTCCGAGCTATGTGTTACAAGTGTTACGATGAATCAAATTTCTCTCACCACAAGGTTAGCCCTTAGTGAATTTCAGGCCTCCTGCTACTCTCACCACAGGGGTCAGTCCGCTCTAAGTGAGACTAACTGGCTCCTCAGAGTGTCAGGATGCAACCTTACCTTGAATCCTTACCTAGTTATACAGATGGGGCACCACCATGACACCCACTAACAGGGGCCATGGGATTACGTCCCGACCACTGAAGCGCAACCCGGAAAGTCTCACCTAGAGACCCCAAGGAATTATGCACTGACACATACAGGACACAACCGCACAACCAAAATGATATTCACTACACATGTATATATTAATTGTACCAACCTTTAAGTCAATGCCTTTCATGTTCCAGGCTCAACACATTTCATCTCGTCATGAACCATTCATGTATCAAGGACTTCCAATTCATATCGTTATTATGCCTCTTTCATACCAACCCTTTCATTACAATCTCATGCAAAACTCATGTCAACCCTTTATACATAATTCACAACTTGCATTACTCTATCATACTCACACATACCAAGCCTTTAGCACAAATACTCAAAACCAAGCCAACATTATCCATACAAATCCAAGAAAAACATCACACATTACACTGCCTCGCCCAGCACCTCGCTTAGGCTAGAGGGTCTCGCTCAGGCGAGTCCTCCCCTCCGCCTAGGCGAGGGCACCAAACAGGAGCATGAACAACGCGGGATCTCGCTTAGGCGAGACCCCTCTCGCCTGGGCGAGTTGTCTGCTCGCTCAAAAATAAAAGAGCTGGTTGCTTGGGCAACCTTGGGCGAAAAAGGTTTGGGCGAGCCTCCGCCAGACTCGCTTAGGCGAGTTCGACTCGCCTGAGCGAAATTACCAGGTCTCGTCCTGGATTCACCTGCAACATATATGAATTCTGACGCCTCTTCATCATACAAGATACCCCACGCACCACAAACAACGATTTATCCATACAAACATCCAGTATACCCAAACAGATCAAAAGCAACCCAAAAATAGATTAAGAACAACTCAAACTCGAAACCCTAACTTCCCGTACCTGGAAAAGGGTTAACAGAACTTCGACACGGGACCTCGGAGCACAGCAACTTGAAAGACGGACTTGCAAAACTGGCGAAACAGCGGAGGACACGATTATTTTCGGACTTTAATCGGTGAAAAACGAATGTAAAACTTTATAAGGTAAGTACAATAGGTTTAGAGTTACTTACGTGGAGTAGAAATCACTAGTTGAGCTCTTGGGACGGACTGGTTCGAGACAAGGACAAACCCTAGCAGAGCTCTAGTGTACCAGTTAGGGAAAACGACTGTGGTTTCTGTGAATGCAAGGAGAAGTGGAGCGTTAGGGCAACTGGAACAGGTTTTATCAGTTGGGCCAACTCTAGGCTCAAGCACAAGGGGCAGCCCTCTGCTTTAGGGCAGAAAATTAGTAAGCCAAAATTAATGGGCCTTACAATAAGTAGGTGTGGGTAATGATAATTTTTAACTTTGATCTTAAAATTAGTTTCTTAAAATATGATGATATAAACTTGACATATCTCCAAGGAAAAATTATATTTTAACAAAATTTTATTCGATAAATTTTAACAAATAATCATTTTTGGGTAAAAAATTTCCTAAAACTTTATTATTATACTTTTGTAACTCCCATAAAAAAGTACAAAATTACTTTATTTAATAATTTTGTTAACTTTTGTCAAAAATTTATCTGTCCAAAAATCATTTTTGATCTGAAAGACACAGCAGGTAGATAGATATATGCATCATAAATTCAATGTCAACCTGATTCATCTTTGAAAAAAATAAAAATAATTAACAACCACTTTTGTTTGAATAAAACAACTGTTAAATCAACTGAATCTATTGATTTTCATAAATCAAAGAAAGAGATTTAAACTCAGAGTCTCAAGTTGAGATCAATGCCAGGATTTGTGTCTTCTGTGACCCCTCTCACTTGTAAAAAGTTATAGAAAGGTCTATGATATACTCCACTTGCCTCTGAATAATGTTCTTGGTACGACTTCACTTTACCCTATCAAATTTTGAAAGCCAGAAACAAATATATATATTCAGCTATGGCCACACCAAAAGATTGTAGAAATATTGAACCTTCCACAAAGCTTTTGCAACTTACTTCAATAACTTGGCAAGGCTGCACTGGAAACAAATGCAAAGGAGGAGGTGAAGGAACTTCAGCAGTAGCAAATGCTGGAACATCCCTGAGAAAGACCAAGAATTGTTGTGTTTTGTGTTAATGTCTTTGAAGCTTTTTTAGACTGTTGTTACTTTAAAATCTCCAACTTTGTTATAGTTAGAAAATGTCCCATGTTTCATGTCTTATGATAAAAGGCATTATATATATATACCTGTAGCACTCCTGGTTGGAATCATTTATGGATGATCGGAGAGGTCTATTGTAGTAAGAAAAACTTGGAATCAGATCACTTTCCACGGTTGAAGAGTGAGATTGTGTCATGCTAACCATCTGCAACACATACTACTTGTTAACAATATGCAATTTTCTACTCATTTGCCCTCACCGCAACTTTGCATCGTTCGTACATGCAAAGCTGACGGTTACCTTTTTAAAAAAAATGACGGTTTGAATTGTCATTATTTGCACAATGCATTTAATGACGGTATTGTGACGTTTCATCCAAGACCGTCATATTATTTATTGTGGTGGCAGGATATATGGCGATACCTGTACCCGTCATACGCACAAAATATGACAGTCAAAACCGTCATTTTATACTCCAAATAACCGCCATATTTAACAATTTTTTTGTGTAGTGTGTTACATATGAGTTAACAAACTTGTCTTAACTAAAACCAGGCAAACTATGTTTGTTTTTCCACTGAAACATCATTCAAAAAGAAGGTAGAAGTAACTATATAGTGTGATGTTAAATAATGTCAGAAAGTTTACCTTCTTCAAAGGTGAAGGTGAAGATTCATGGTTTGTCTTGAAAACTGTTCCAAAATATGACCAAAAAGGATTGGACTCACTATACAAATGTTTTGATGAGAAATGAGTAGAATCATACTGGTTTCCATCACTTAATTCTGAAATTCTCTTGTCAGTTGTGTGTATTCCGTTTTGCCCTCTCATCATCTTCTCAAGTTCAGCTACTCCAGGTCCTCTTTTTGGAACTTTCACTCGTTTTTTATGACTTGAATTAGCAGCAGCATTACAAGTATCATTACTCTGCATCATCTTTTGCTTCTATCAACTCCTGCTGCATAAAGATGAAGATGATCACAGAAGATCCAATGCAATCTAATTTAAATACAATTCAGAAGAGATTTTATATATCTATTTGGAAATATCACATAATATACTTCTTAGGAATTCAAGTGAGTCTAAGTCACACGTTGGTTAGAAATGAAAAAGTAGAGTACTATATAAAAATAAATACCCATAAACCTATTATCTTAAGGTTTTGAGTTGAGAGTAGTATCAATTCCTTATGTAATTAAGATCAGATCTTATTGATGTTGTATCTCCCTAGTGATATTCTTCCTTCAAATCCTAATAATACGATTTTAAATTAATATTCACATCTCTTATTGCAGTTCATGTAAACCATTTTTTACTCAGATGACTGCATCAGGACGCAATTTGAACCACTTAAGTGCTATTTTTTGTAACTTCAAAGATTGGAATGAAATCTTAGCTACAAGATCACTGACATAAATAAAACAAAATGAATTTTTTACTAAATAGATTATATTTTATAGCATATAAATATTGGGTTCAAAATATTACTTATTTACGTAACATGAATATTTAATTAAATTTTCCGTTACTTTCATTGTATATATATTATCATTTTTTTTTTGTTTTGTAGAAAACACTTGAATCATTCAAATAAATACTTCAAATCTTCATTTTAGTTTTTGTTGTTTAATTTCTTTTAAAGTGTTAAAATATTGAAATCATTATGACTATGTTTGATGAGGCTTTTCAATTAGTTTTTAATATTTTTTATTATAGGTAACAAATGTTTTGATCTTTTCTAACAAGTTTTTTTCACTAACTTAGAGCATTTTTTTAGACATTTAAAAAGTTAACTTTTAGCATTATATATAATTCCCTTTTATCCATTAATAAATTATTATCTCGTTAATGTTTTTTAGTTTTATTTTTATCACATGATTATTACAAGAATATATAATAAATAATTTTTTTCATATTTTTAACATTAAACTTCATATTTTTAAAATGCTATATTAAATAACATAATAAAAAGAATGGTGCCTACTTAAAAGTATAATTTTTACTTTACTTTAAATTTTAATGAAAACTAATTTAAAATATAGCTTAATATGAATATTACAAAAATTATGATTATAAAAATATGAGAAAATAATATAATTAGAATGATTAGTTTATAGATTAAAAATTAAAAAATGTTTAAATTAACTATATATTTTTATTATTTTTGTATTTCCAAAGCATATAATTACTAGCTTATCAGTTTTCTTTTACTAGTTACAAACTTTCATACATTAGTTAGCTTTCCAATAACATTTTTATCAAATCAAATATAATGAAATTCATTATCATTATCTTTTCCATATATAATATGTTATAAGTTGATAAAAAAAATAATCCAAAGAATGTAAAAACTATATTTTTATGTAATTCTTGATTGGATTCCTAACATAAGTCAATAAAAACGAATGACTCTCTTTGTAATTGTTTGTTCTCTATAGATTAAAAACAAATGCAAGACTTAATTTGCTCTAACATATGTTATGTGAAGTAAATTCTTATAATGGCAACCAAAAACAATCACAATTGAAATTAAAGTGTTCAACAAAATCTGGAAAAGAAGAGAATGATGACTTACCTGGAAGATTTGAAGAGCTTGAGTTGGAATTTTAATGGTGGTCGATTTCAAACACTCTAAATTGCAACTAAACTCACTTTTTTTTTATCAAATCAAAGTGAAAAGGTTAGAGATGAAATAATGTTTGTTACTTTAGGCCTAGTTCAGTATTTATAACCTTTGTTTTTTTCACAAAATCAGTAAGATTTTGTTTTTTACTTTTTATGATCCATCAAGAATATTCTGTAACAAAATCTTGCATCTTTAAAATCCATTAGACCAGATATTATCAGCTACATAAAGAAACCAATCTATATAAAACTAATTAAGCCTTAATTATGTTTTTTTTTCTATATTTTAGTTTTTATTTAGACATGTTAATACAATATTTTCATATTAATTTTATATTATTGATAATAATATTTATAATTTAAATTTGTAAAACTTTTTTTATAGATCAATCATTTTAATTACTTTTTTGTTTTCAATTATTATATTATTCAATTATTATTCCTATTTTATTATACTAATTAAGTGTATTGGCTAATAAATAATGTAACACAAAAATATTAATGCATCATCACTAATATCTGCATGCTCAATGTGGAAATAATAAAATAGTTTTTTCAAATAATTTCACAATTAAAATAAATATGTTACATAAAAATATCAGAAAACTAATATGAAAACTATTAAATTTATTATACAAGATTCTGAATATCTTATTAGATTATGAATATCTTATGTAATTAAAAGTAAAAGAAAAGATTGCCATATCGTTAAAAAAATTGAAAATCAATTAAATTTAAAATACACAAATCTTAGTATTTGGAATCTTATGCACACGTGTTGTAATATGAATTTTCGTAAATATTGATTTGGATACAAATCACATCTATATTATTAATTTACACATAAATGAGTTTTAAATAGAAGTTACTAAATCTTTTTAGCCCAAAATTTATAATAATAATTTGGCATAAGTTTATATATATATATATATATATATATATATATATATATATATATATATATATATATATTATAACTTTTTAAGTATAACTTTGACGTTTGCTTATAAACTTCTTATTACAAAATTTAAAGTAATTGAAAATATAAATGTTATGAAACATTCATGATATAATTAAATGTTATGTGATATTTTTCCTTTTTTTACTAAAGACAAATATAATTTAACTCTTCATATGAGGGTATTTATTTTTGAATTTTATATATTTTTTTAATACTAACGGAAAAGATTATGTTATTTTATTATTATTTTTTAGTGAACAATTTTTTAATAGCTCATAACACACTTTTTAAAACCATAGTTAGAAAAAACACAAATATTTAATTTCTCTATCTTTTTTCAAATCCTATATTTTTTTTCTATATAATGTTTGATTTTATTATTTTTGTTAACTAATTAATATATGTTATTACATAGATTTTGTACATTTATTTATATGATGAGCTTTAATAATTGTGTAAACATAATATAGAATTATCAATTATATGTAAACATACTCTTGTTAATATAGAATTTTTTATTTAGTATCAAAATGGATAATCATCTATTATCTTTTCTGTAATAAATATGTCTTGACAAATATTTGGAATATGACAATTTTTTTCGGTAAATCCTTTATATTGTTTCTGCCATATTTTCCTCTAATACTAGGTTCACATTTTTTTTTTAGATAAATATATTATTAGATAAATCTATTATGTTTTGCTAGGTCTATTCAAGTGATCTATTCTATGTCAAAGCAAGTAATAGAGAGTAGTTATACCAGTTAGTCCTTAATAATCTTTTTCTATTCAAAGTTAATATCCATGTAATACAAAAAACTTAATATCAACTTATTTTTTCTCAAAATCTTAAAATAATAAATTTATGAATCTTTATTTTTATATAATATTCAACTTTCATATTTTTACGATTTAAATTCACACTTGAATTTCTCTCTGTTTTAGTTTAGAAATTTATGCATGGAATGACTCGTTACTTGGCAATATTGAGTGTTGTAAGGTAATAGATTATATATATACTAAGTTATTAGTTTCATGATATAAACTTAGAGCAACTTACGAACAAATATTTACCCTTTCATTTTGAAGTCAAGAGTAAAATATATAATAACAAAAAGAAAATGGTCTTTAAATTAAGATTAATTTTTAATTTGACTTTTTAATTTTATTTTTTATGTTAATTATGATTTCTTCAACCAGTACAGTGAAATTAGAGCACCCATAATGATGATAGTGGAGAATGATCTGAAATTAGAGCTTGTCCAGCAATGTTTATTCCAAACTCTTAAATATTTCTGTATTGCATGTAGTTTTCAAAATAATTATCATACTAATCTCACAATAATTATAATAGTTCTGTAATACACTTAGTACTTCATCTGGCTATATATGCACACTTACAGTTGCTGTGGGGAAACTCCGGGAATTAGATAGCTCTGAAGACCTTTCTTCTCTGTTTCTTCTTTCATGTGCAAGAAGAATTGCACATTTACAGGTGAAGTACAGAAGCAAGGCTCCAAGAGAGAATATGATAACAAATTCAATGACAATGATTGATCCTAAGGCTGTTACAGCAGACAGAACAAGCTTGTAAGTCAGAATAAAATACCTCTATGCTTCTATTTCTGATAAACAGATTATGGAAATCATTATGATAAGATAAAGGAATCTAATTTTAGTTTTTTTTTTACGGGACAGGACAGATTTTCGAGAATATTACGCAAATGGATAGATTGCGAAATAATTACGGTCAATGGGTAAGGATCTAACGACTTTGCTTGAAAAAATCGTACACCCTTAAGACGACCTCAGGGTTTATTGTAATCCACACGAAAATCACTTGCCATGATAAAGCTCCCGCTCCCGCTCCTGCTCCCATTAGACTGAAAATATTGTGAAACTTCATAAGAGTCTTAATTAATTGTGCACCAAAAATTAACTTTTGTCTTCCTTACATTGTTTCTCAACACCATTGAAGATGATGGCACAGTTTCCATGTCATATCTCACTCCTGAAGCTATTCTGCTCCCTGATGTCAAATACAATAATAACAAAAAAATTGAAATAATCAATTACATACAGGAATGTAGGAAGAAGTTTATCTTTGAAAATACCATTACTGTCAAGAACAGCATATACGACTGGCATAATTCTGTACGAGTCATTTTCTCTTAAAATGACTACTTGAAGTATGTTTGCTTGAACAGGGGAAGGATATTGATAGATATCATTCAAATACACAGAGAATTCTTCCTGTACACCAGCTACTGAATCATTTAAACCTGATCCATTAACAACACTTTTAACCCCATCACAGTAACCTATTTGAAAAGGAACATAACAAAGTAATTAGATTTTCATGCTGAAGTGATTATGCAAGTAACTACGGAGTAAGAAACTACTTAAAGTGAAAAGCCAACTTCGGCTTTTTTGCTACACAAAAAGATAGAAAGATAAAGAGATGAGGGAGAAGGAAAAATGCAATGTTTATATCAGTAATAGTAAATAGTAAATGATGTTACAAGTGACAAATCCATTTTTTAAGAGACTAGGAATGAAACTTTACCTATAAAAACAGTATAACCATATGGCATGTTGGAAATGCTTTTATTATGCTGGGAATCATATATTGTTCCCTGGCTCAAAATTGCTAAACGAAAACAACTGAATTCCAGCATCCACTTCTTGAAAATGGAGATCTGATATCGGTATGGACAAGTTTGAGCCAGTTTCAACAACTTCAGAATCAAAAGGATATAATCCAGAAACCAGATTTCCGTATTTATCTAACTGATGTATAAAGATTTCCATCTTGGAAGACAATTGCCATGCATGAGATTCAATGTTCCATTTGGCTATACAGTTAGAGACATCTATAGCTCCTGGCAATTGAGGGAGAGAGAAGTCAAACTATTGTAATTTGCTTTTAGAAGTAACAAATTGACATATGGAAGAAACAAAGAAACAAACCCCACGTATGAAATCTATATCTACAATCTATAACAATAGTAACTTGTACAAATTATTTCATTATTCTATTTCAACCTCCCATAAATGTTACACTGATATGAGAAGAAAATAAAAATCGTACCAATCACATATGCAACAATTACTAGTTGTAATAATAGGCACACAACCTGGATTCACCTTCAATGGTAATGGAGAACCCTTCAAGGTTTGATTTCCTCCTTCTAAGCTCAATGAGAACTTTCCAGCTTTCGTCACAATAAACTCAATGACTATATAATCAAACTCAATCCACCCCATGTTAAAGATATCAGGAGCACTTGCAACAGAACCATTTTCATGCAAAACAGACATCTTAAAATCAGGCAAATAGGAAACTTGTGTCTTCTTAGAGATACTGTTCCCAAATGCATCTTTAAGTAGCACCATAAGCGTAGCTTTTGAACCAGCTTCATACTCATGTCTCACACCCTTCCATGATGCAACGCACACAGAAGGGTACATGTTCCCTTCAGTAGGACAATAATATCAAGCATTACTATCTGGCACATATAAAACCATGGCCTACACCGATAGATAATAGAACACCAGGAACAAAATTATCTTCATTCCAATTTTGCAAAAGAACAGAATCCTTGAAGTGATGTAAAAGGTATCAAAACCTACCAACCTACCAATGAATCATTCAGTTCTATTTAAACAGTTTAGAAAGTAAACCTGGTTCAACTTGGAAATGCAAAGATGAATCATCAAGTTTATAACGCTCCTCACTGATGAGTACATTAAACAATCCAACCCTTATGGGGGTGAAGAAGATCTTCCATTCATTTGGGTCTCCTTCGAAATCTGACACCACAGTAGACACGTAGGAACTATTCCCTTCCTTTCCATTCACACTTAGTGTGGGCTTGAAAACTTTTCTGTCAATCTTATCAGCATTCTCAAGCACTTTTACTTTGATTGTTGCTGTGTCACCGGCCTGGAATGTGCCCTTGTCATCCCACCAACTAAACGCGAACAGGGGAAGTTGTGACCTATCTGTCTCAAATGAAGAAAAAGAAGTGAGGACGGTGCAAACAAAACTGGCTTTTTCAACTATGTAAAAGTGCTTCTTCATGGTAACCTGAAGCTAGATATTGAGAACAATAAACTGAGAAGAAAGAGAGAGCGCAAAGTGAAATGATAATGCGTGCTAGTATCTCCATTTTCTGAGAGAATCTCAGAGTGCAGAGTGCAGTGAAGGACTCTAAACTAATTCCCTTACAGTTCCTTGGACACGTGTGTCACTGAAGAATCACACACCAAAATGCTCCAAGCATAGAAAACATAGATAGGTTTAGCACGAAAGACACGATTGGAGCCTAGGCACAGTGGCAGCGCTGGTGATACAGGTTTGGATCACGCCCCTCCGGTCGGAAATGCAGCTGTGCCGGCCAGAGGAAAGATTGGAATTTTGGGAAGAAGATCGAAGGCACTGTGTGAATTTGGAGAATTTAGAGAAGAATAACGAAATTGGGGGAAGATGAACGAGCCACTGTGTAAATTTGGGGAAGATGAAGGAAATTCTGTGGATTTGGAGAAGAAGAACCAAAGTTCTGAGCGGGTAGTTTCTGTGACACACCCTTGTGACTTAGAAAAAGTTTTTTTAAAAATTTTGTTCCACGTCTTAAAGATTAGGTTTAATTATTTTGGAGGTTATAATTTTAAAATGGTATTCAAAATTTTAAAAATTTTAAATTGTTTTTTTTTTTTTAAACGTTTCAGATTTGTCCTTTCTATTAAGTCAAGGTTGACGTTGTTAGAGGAAGTGTCACGTGTGAGTTTCTCAATTTTTTGAATTTTTATTATATTTTTTTGAATTTTTTATTTTTTATTTTATTTTTGAATTTAAAAAAAAAAATTGTCACGTATCAAATTATTATCGTGTCACGTGGCAGTGACAGAGTGACGTGACAGTGATAGTGACACGTGTCAGTATTATGCCAGGTGTCATTTACTTAGTCTCAATTTGGTCCTTTTATTTTAGTTTGTCTCAATTTAGTCACAATTTATGTAAAAGATAACAATTTTGTCCCTCTCCAAATTGAAACAAAATTTAATTTTATATAAATGTTATACAAATATTTTTATTAAATTTGATATTTTTATTCAAATTGATATTTTTATTATATATTTTTAACATAGCTAAGTTTATTTAAAATTATGTTTCACATTCAACTTTACTTAAAATTGTTTTCAAATTTTAAATTTATATGTGTTTTATTGTTACATGAACTAGTTAATTTATGAATTTTTTTTCTATTAACAACTTTTAAACCATTTTAAATAAAGTTCAATGTAAAATATTAATTAAATGAACTTAATTTGGTTAAAAATATTTACTTGAAATATCAATTTTGATGAAAATATTTGTGTACATTTATATAGAAATTAAATTAAATTTTATATAAATGTTATACAAATATTTTTATTAAATTTGATATTTTTATTCAAATTGATATTTTTATTATATATTTTTAACATAGCTAAGTTTATTTAAAATTATGTTTCACATTCAACTTTACTTAAAATTGTTTTCAAATTTTAAATTTATGTGTTCTATTGTTACATGAACTAGTTAATTTATGAATTTTTTTTCTATTAACATTATTTTCTATTAACAACTTTTAAACAATTTTAAATAAAGTTCAATGTAAAATATTAATTAAAAACTTAATTTGGTTAAAAATATTTACTTGAAATATCAATTTTGATGGAAATATTTGTGTACATTTATATAGAAATTAAATTTGATTTCAATTTGGAAAGGGACAAAATTGTTCATTTTTACAAAAATTAGGACTAAATTGAGACAAATTAAAATAAAGTGACCAAATTGAGACTAAGGAGATGACACCTGGCATAACACTGATATGTGTCACTGTCACTGTCACTGTCACATCACTCTGTCACTACCGACAGTTTGACACGTGAAATTTTTGATTTTTTAAAAAAAATTCAAAATAAAATATAAAAAATAATAATAATAATAAAATTCAAAAAATCCAGGGACTGACACGTGGCACTTCCTCTAACGGCGTCAACCTTGACTTAACAGAAAAGACAAACGTGAGACGTTTTAACAAAAAAAGGGATCAATTTGAGACTTTAAAAATTTTGGGTACCATTTTGCGATTTTGACTTCAAAATGGGTACCAAAGGCATAATTAAACCTAAAGTTTATATATCATATTATTGAATTGGATTGAAAAACTTTATCTTTCTTAATTATAGTTTAGTTTAAATTTAATTTAAATGGTTTGATTAAGAGTTTTAGTTGATTGAAAAGAAATGTTTGTTTATAAATATTTATTTAAAATTATGTTGTTTTGTAATGTGTTTGCTTTGCCTTCTATTTGTTTTTAATTTAAATTATTATTTTTATTTAAATTTTATATTCAAATACATTTGTGTATTTATTTATTTTAATGAAAAGTTAAGATAAATTCAGTTATGAGAGAATATCAATCAAATAAAAAATCAAACTAAAATCAAAACAAAATTAAAAATAATATTATTTTTTGAATTAAACCAACAACCTACATTCATCACCAAAAAAATCATTCCAAAATTCCATTGCTTTGCTTATATTTATTTTTAATTTAATTTTTATATTCAAGTAAATTTGTGTATTTTTTTTAATGAAAAATTAAGATAAATTCAGTTATGAAAAAATATCAATCAAATAAAAATTCATAATAAGATTATTTTTGAATTAAACCAAATACATTCATTTTACCAAAAAATTCCACCAAATACATTTTCATTTTACCAAAAAATTCCACCAAATACATTTTCATTTTACCAAAAAATTCCATTGCCGGGAATCGAACCTGGGTCTCCTGGGTGAAAGCCAGATATCCTAACCGCTGGACGACAATGGATTTTTAATTTTATAAATCACAAAATACTTAATGATAATCTGCTACGCTGTGTCTGCTTAAAAAGAATTGAATGCACCTTAGACACTGATGAATAATTCCACTAAGGATATTTTACAGAGTTCAGGTATATTTATGCTTTTATAACTCTTCCTTTTATTTCTTTTATTATAAAAATATAAATTATAAAATATTATTTTAAAATATGATATAAATAATTTTTTAATAATTATTAAAATTTAATTTATTCATTTAAATTAAATTTGTTATTTATGTGAAAAAAGTATATTTGTTTAACAGGTTATTAATAATTTAAATATATCTCTATACTTAAAGTTATAAAATATTGTTATTTAATTTTAAAAAATAAGATATTAATTTATATATAATAAATTTAAATTTATATAGTAAATAAATTTTATTTTGTAAAAAGTGATGTGTGTAGTTCCCATAGAGTGAAGAAAAAAAGGTTGGGTGGGAGAAACAAGTAATAGTATGGCCATTTGTGTAATAAAGAACTTTTATAACCTTTTTTAAAACTCTTATACCCTCTCTTAAACTTTTCATTCTTATTAAAGTCACATCTTTTTATAAATTAGCTTTTGACGCTCAACAATTAGCTTCACACTCAACAACAAGACAAATGATAACATGATGCTTAAGTCTGAAAGGAATTAACCAAAATCTTCATAAGTTAGACATGATTTTTTTTTATATTAGCAGTTGTACATGTTATTGATCATGAGAAATTAATATTCACATTTTTATAGCATTTTTTACCAAATACAGGTTGAGCAAAAAGTTTTTCTTTGACCAACTTAATTACATGACTTCTTTATCTTTTTATTTTGTAAAAAATAAACTTATAATATCATGTAGGTACATTTATAACCATATTCATCATAACAATGCTAAATAGTAAATTTATAATTAAATACCACAGCTTCTTTTAACAACAAAATTAAATAAAAACAAAACACTTTTTTATACTAAGAGAAAATTCATTAATTAGTAAAAAAAATTATTTTGGTTGAATACTAAAAAATTACCAATTCTTTGAAGATAATTTTCTGTTCAATGAATTTTTTATTGTGAGTATTTATTTAGACGGATCAAAGTGAAGATTGAAGTACCAAGTTAAATTTGTTTCAAAGTGAAAGTTTGAATTAAATATAAGTAAAAAATAAATAAACATATTGTAATCATACAACAATAATCATTATCAAGTCCATCATGTCATAACATTTTCAATGAGAGTATAAACTTATTCACAAACTAAATTGTGCTTTTTCTCATAAATCTTACCACAAATATCTCTTAAAATTGTACCACTTTTAAAATAAATAATTAGTTTTGAAATCTATCTATCTATCTATACTAAAACAACTATATTTCTACTCAAGATTCTATATTTAGATTTAACATTTTAAATTACTAAAAAAATATTATCAACTTAGTTGCATGCAAGAGTTTTCCACTTAACTTGTAAAAATTTATTACTATAATCAAAATATAGTCATAGAATAAAACTAATTTCTTTTACTTAGACTTTTCTTCTATTTTATAAAAATGTAAAAGAACATAATAAATTAAAACATAAAAGAGATATGTCAATCTCTTTCAAAAACTTAAATAATTACCAATGAAATTATAAAAAATAAGTTCAATCTCATAAAGCTTTAGGTATGTATGCTTTCATAAACAAACAGACATAACAACCCAAATTAAATGTTCTGTAGTATCTCTTAGTTAACTTAATGTTGAATTTCACACCAAAAGGAAAAAGAGAAAGCAAATAAAAAATAGAGGATGAAAACATATATGAAAAAAAAAGTAGAAACAAGGATATGACTTTTTTTAAAAGACAAGGAAAATGTCTTCTGATTCGTTGTTGACACATTCTAATTCCTATACTACCATGTGCGTAGCAGATCAAAGGAATTCACATTGGATACTTCACATTTCGAGGTATCTTATGTGTTAAGCTTAAACTAATCAACCATATATATAACGTAGGATTAAGTGTTCATGTAGTCGCATCATTCATAATAATTACCTATTAAACAGCAAGAAGTTACCTTCAAAGAGCTTCAAATAGGAGCTACAACAAGCTGACAATACAAGCGTACAGAATATAGATGCAGAAAAGGAGCTACAATAATTAACATCAACAGAACCAATACTTCGGAAACAGACTCACTGCTAACCCGAAGGATCTTTGAACAACTTCCCTTTCATAAGTTAAACGGCGAAGTTACAAGTAAACTGTAAATTAAACAAAATTTGCCTTTCATCACGAATGTAACATTGAGACAAAGCAGTAATGCTCATTCTTTCTTACTTCATTTTTCAAATGGACATCTGTGAAGCTCCCAAACGGTTGTCAGAGGCCAGTCGTAAAAAATCTGATGGCTTCCTTCAGTGGCAATTATAAAGTAAACATAGATCCACTCCAACATTTCATGAACAGCTGTCATGTATCTTTAGATCCGACGAGAAACTTGGAAATGAAAAATCCAATTGTATCAAGGGGAGATGATGGATCAAACCTCTGAACAAGCTCTTCCTCCCCAGGTCGTAACCACTCCCTGTACAGACATCGTGATGTGAAACCAAACACCGGCACTGAATTTTTTTTGTTTTGTTTTATTTAGAGTAAAAAAAATGAAAGGTATATCCTCCAACACTACTGAACAGCATTACAAATGAATGAGTGTGTACAAAAGTGAGTGTAAGGGAGAGAGATAAGAGATGCAAATTCTAGGATAAAGGGATGAAGGGCTTACTCAACATATCCATCCGCAAATTCACAGCTACCAACTAGACCCGGTCCCCCAATTCTTGGATGCTGGAATAAATCAAATAGCAAATACGAATAACTCACCTGAGTGTCCTAAAAATTCATTACAGACAAACTAAATATCGAAATTTTGTTTCATTGTTTATAATCAACACTTTACCGTCTTAGTTAAAAATATAAGCCCGTTTAGGCATCCTTCAGCTAATTAAATATATAACCTAATTTTTAAATATAACAATTCAGCCATAGAATTATACCTAATCGATTGAGAAAAAAAAAAGGAAGTTAATATAGCAAAGAATCAGCATCAAACCTGCGGTGCCAATGACAGATATTTGTATTTATCCAAAGCATATCGAACTAATGCTTCATTCTCACCGGGATTAATCGTACAACTATATTAAGACAATGGCCAATAAATCAGTTTCACAGTAACGTCTCATAAATAAAGAGTTGATATAAATTTCAGAAGAGTTCATCGTGGAAGCAGATTCCAAAGATGCAGCTCAGAGACTTAATAAAATATATTTCAGTTCAGACCATTAACAAAATAATGCAATTAGAATTTAGCAGTTAGATATGCAGAGAAAATCAAAATTACTATCGGTGTGCTACAAATAACCTTTCTGTAGGCCAACTCTCAATGAAAGCATCAATTCTTAAGAATTAACAAGAAGAAAGCTCAACCCAAGACACTAGTTCATCAGGTGGGAAAATCTTAAGACTTAAATACCACATGGTAGTTCATCCTACTAAATGTGAGAATCGAACATTTTTAGGTTTTAGGTTGTTTAATAATAAAGAATGTGAAAGGAAAGAAATAAAAAATGTTTATAAAATGACATTATACCATGAATAAAAATGTGGAATGCAACATAATAAGGATATTTTTATCTTTGGACATAAAGTAACTTTGCCCCCCCTTTTCTTTCCAATTATGAGGGAAAGCATCTAACAATGAGATCCACATATACAATCCAAATTTGTCATGGTTTTCCATCCTTCCTAATTAAATCATCCCCTCCGTTTTCCACTTAACAAGCATGCCTTCGATGTAATCATAAACAAATATGCGCAGAAAGATTGTGCAAATAACAATGACATGAGATTTACATGTAGGCAATCTTTTGGCACCTACTGATAAGAAATTCAGACAAGAACAAATGCAATGGCAAACTCTGATAACATGAAGAGGGCATGAGAAGTTGACATAGCATGATTACTTTTCCTACAAAGATAAATTATAATTTAGAAACCAAAACAAAGTACAAGGATAGAACCAAATACAAATGTCATAGGCCATAAGGAAGAAACATGATCATATATCACAACAGAAAACGTGCAAGTATACAGAGAGAAATGATCAACAAAAGTGCATCCTTACGTGGAGTAGACAATCACTCCTCCTGGTCGAACTAATTGAACAGCTTGGTCAAACATCCTTCTCTGGTACTTTGCATGGTTTCTTAAAGATTCAATTGTGTCCTGCCAAAAACAAATGCATTTCATAGTTACTACTATTTTCTTTTCATTTTTTGATAAAAAAAAAAAAAAACTAACTTATACACCCACGCAGAGGTGATGATTATGCATCACACTGGCCAATCTGTAAGTCATGTGATTGATCAAGTTCACAGAATACACTTTCTGGGCAAGAAGGGCGAATTTACCGTAGAATAATTTGATTTTTTTATTGAAATAATCAATTACTTCTACATACACATTTCCATATTTCAGGCAAAGGTTAAGAAAAACATAATTGAACACTTTGCAGAAGCAGAAGATTAACAATGGCATAAACCAAGAAATAATTGAGGACACAATTCCACTTCAAGATAAGCCAGTAGTCCCAATATCCTACACATTATAGGCAAAGAACGGTGACTTTACAATAGAATAATTTTATTTCCCGATTGCATTGAAATAAAAAGTGCTTCTACAGATTCCCGTATTTCACACAAAGGCAAAGGTAAAGAAACAAATACGAACAAGATGCAGAAGTTGAACATTAACAGTGGTATAGATCAAGAAAAAAAAATAAGGACATAATTCCACTTTAAGATAATGCAGTACTCCATATATCCTATTTATATTTGCACCAATAAATATAGATTGGTCTAAGCCTGCGTATGAGAATTCAAGTAAATGCAGGATATATTTCAATCAACAGAATCACTTCTACCTCTCCAGCAAATAATCGAGGCCTTAAACCAAGGGCTGAACAGGGAGCATCAAGAAGAACTCTATCAAAACTGTCTGGAGGAAAACCTTTTGATCGATCAACCCTACCACCAACAGACTGATTTCTTCCAGGGCCATTTCGTGCTCTTCTCATGTTCTTCCGGGCATCAGCTTTGCTAACATAAACTCTTCCATTTGTCTTTTCATCTTTACCTACAAATTATTGAAAAATGCATTTGTCAATTGTTGACAAAAAAATACTTCTCATGTCTGTAACAAATATAAAACGGAAAAGAAGCTACAAACCATAGCACAGAAGAAAAAGAACAGAAATGCAATAAATATAATCACAAAATGTTGAAGTCTATTTAATTATGTCCAAATAAACATGATTATTCACTATCTGGACCATCTTTTAAAACTAAGCGATCCTTTGATGATGATGATGAGGCTGTGTCAACCTTCAAGAATACAACAATAGATGTTCAAGAAAACAAACCATGGGTAGAACAAACAACATGCAACTGAGACAAACAATGATTCACAGCTGATGCTTTTCTCTTTCATCTTTAAAATACAAGAATAAGTTTCTCTAATGTTCACATTTAGCAAGTAATAAGCACTTTAGCAATTAAGGAACTCACCCTAAAAAGATAACTATTGAGGGGAGAGAATCAAGTACTTAAATTTTTCATCAAACAACTCATACTACTTAATGTAAGACTTAGACAGCCCATAATACCGAAGTCCCTATAATATACCATGACTAAGAGTCAACATCTTGATGACTTTCAGTCAAAGACACATCACTCGTTGACAATTCACTCAACTTCCTTGTTAGTTAGAAACCTTTTGTAAGTGGCCATTTTTGAGACAGTAACACCTAGTTCTGATACCGACTGATAAGTACATGGGAAACCAACCCTTAAAAGCTTAGTATTGGGGGACTTAGGCATGCCATAATACCCAATTCCCAATCAGCAAACAATACCATCAATGAAAAAAGAATGTTAGACAATAAGAGTGGTTCAATGTGATTCTGGCAATTAGTGTGATTCAATTTCAATGTAATACATTTAATATAACAGGTTTAGCATTGAACTGAACTGAATACTATAGAACCCAATAAGAATTTTCTATCATGTGTCAATGAACCAGTCAGAAAGCATCAATTAAAGACAAATATATAACTGTCCTCCGGAGTCTGAGAGTTTAAACCTTCTGTAACAATGGGTGACACTATTTCAACTTCCAAATTTGGGGAATCAAACACTTGATTTGTCACATCATTTTTGGCATTATTACAGCATGGATCAGTGAAAGTATCAATATCATCTCTTCGACAAACAGATTTAAGAGCATCTAATTTAAATGTCTTTATACAACTCAAGCCCATTTCAGCAGCCAATTTCTGAATATCCAGCACCTAGACAATCATCAAAATTGATAGTTAACGTACCATTAATTAATTAAAATTCTACAAGAATCATAGCATAGCACTAATTTAACACAATCATAACAAATGAAACTAATATTCTGCGTATCAAAAACAGGGTACAGAATGCTGGCAACTAATGAAAGTTTGAGCAATATGTTAGTAAAAGAACACAACTTCCATTTGCTGCAGTATACTTGAGTTCAAGTAAGCAAGTAGTAATGGTAAGCTTTTTTACTAGAGTTCACAATCCTCACCTTATTATGAGATCTATCGGTTGCAACAATCTCTCCTTCATCCTTCATAAGTATTGCAATTGCGGTTGTTTTCCCTCCAGGTGCAGCACACATATCTAGTATCCGTTCACCCCTTTGTGGATCTGAATATAAAAAAAATAATAAAAAAATCTATATAAAGATACATAGGAAAAAATAGCGAGATGAGAAGATTGGAAATCGTCCTTAAAATGTGAACAAAACATAAAAAAGCAATGCAAACGGGGAAAGATCTCTAGTGCAAAATAAAATAATTACTATCATAAAACATGTATGAGAGCATAGCAAGACCTAACCCCCAATGATTGTTGATAAACGTCCATGAAATAAAAGATGAAATACTTTTTCAAGATTAAAAAATAAACTTGATACAAATTATAAAGGCAACAAAAATAAAAGCAGAAATTAAACTATAGTAAAAAGTCAACATTACAAATATAAATGATTGAGCAAAGAAAAAATTGAAAGGAAAGGAATAGATTGGACATAGGATTATTAGTTGGTAAGCAAAGATTTTTCAGATGGACTCCTTATTGACTACAAACATAATGAGATAAAAATTATACGAAAAGTACGACTTTTCTCTTGATAATGGTATATGGTTAAAAACCTATAGAAAAGAAAAACATATTGGTCTACAAAAATCTTTCTAATCCTCTTGCAGATCTGACATAGAACCCTCTCCCCTTCTTTCCCCCACTAAAAGGGCATTTGCAGAGGCCCACGTGGTTGCTAGAGAAACATTATCCCATGAGGGTTCAAATCCAATTCCTCCCAGTTATGTTTAAATCTGGAGTGTTTGCAAATGAATATGGTAAAGCATTTATTACCAAGGAAAAAAATGGACAACAATACCATTTCCATTGCATGTAAATTACCCCAAAGTCAAAAAAAAAAATGATACTCAAATTTATGTACCTAAAGCATGAGCAGCAATAATGCTAGGCAGATTTTGGAGAAATATTTCTCCCTCGAGCAAATCTGAAAAACCGAAAAAAGAAACATTAATACATCAGCCACATGCATTCAAAGCCTCAAATATTAACAAAATTTTCAATATATAGAGCAGAGAAAAATGTCAGCTACGATATTGAACAAGGATTGCTAGAATATACAGAGTGGGGGCCACTACAGAGGGAAAAACCAATGCGTGGACAAAGAACAAAAAACAACAAATAAATGCCTGCACAGGTAGAATGAAAATTTTTCATATTTTGTTTTAAGAGAAAATCCTCCAAAGATATATATCCATGGCACACCAGATTGTATCTCACACCTATAATACAAATCTGTAGGCTTCATACAGGCTAGGAAAGTATCCAGAGTCCAGGCTCTCCCCTCCCTCCACTTACGAAACAAGAAACCGTATAAAATCTAATTTCTTGAAGTTAATAACCTCATATGTGCATAACAGATGCCAATTCTTATATTTTCCTTGAGCAATGGAAAGATGATCCAACCATAAACACATGCTAAAACTCCTAAAGAACCAATCATCATAACAACATTTAATGTTCTTCACTAACATTACCAACAGCAAATAATAAAGACAAAAGTTTAGAATAGGATTCCAAAAGCAGGGAAGTGAGAAACAGATTTCAACAGTCATTCAAATGTAATCTTCGTTTCTCAGATATTTCATCAATTCCATACTAGAGCAACAATATTTATTATCACCAACTAATGAGATTATGGTAAATCTTAAACTAATCATGTAAATCTACTAAATCAAATTTAGTAAGTCTTCTTAGCATAAATTTATTGGGTGAAAAAGTTAAGTTAGCATTGCCATGCCCCCACCATATCATAACAATAACAGAAAGGTTTCATAAGCATCAAGGTTCAAGTCAATTCAACTGCGGCCAAAAATACAAAACAGTAGATCAAGCAAGCTTCAATCTCTTACTCAATTAGGCAAAACAAAAGCATTTGAACTGGGGAGCAACAAATTGGGTATATGTGTTAAAATAAATAATGATGCATACACTATAAAGAAAAAAGAAAAAAAAATCAATAATGCAAACAAGATAAGAATACAATATAGCATACGAATAAGAGTATTAGACGAAATTTACTATGAAAAGAATGAAGATCGTATACTCTATCCTTCATATCCACACCAACCCCTTCAGAAACGCGGAACATCCCAGCCCTTGACAACATAGCTGTTCCTTGCCCAATATAAAGCCCATTCCGTTCAAAATAATAAGCATCTGTGGACCAAGGAAAATACAAATTACTATCAGCCATGCTCCAAAAGTTTACTTCAACAGAAACAAGCATTTGTCTTCACAAAACATCCTTCACATAATTTCCACAAAGAATAAACCATTAATGTCGTACTGTTTAAAATTTGATTATGAAAAAAAAAAAAAAATACCATGTCGGTTTGAAAATACAACTTTATCTCCCTGATGAATATCCAATTTCCCATCTATGGTTTTTCAGGTTATGCAATTTAGGATGTTCGTGCCAAGTTAAAAAAAAAAAGTCAAGTCTACAAACATATCACCAAAACATGAAGGCACACTCGCTACCTGTCTCGGATCCTTGGAGAACAGTGCCACGTGTCATGGGAATTCCCCAACCCCCATCAGCACCCTGCTGCTCCACAGCAACCGAAACCGCAACTGTATCTCCTTTCTCAACATGAGCACTGCAAGCCATCACACCCGGAACGTATACCTAAAGCCAATACTAACATTAGTAACAACCAATCAAACACTTCAAAGCACATAATTCGGAAATTGGCAAACAAATTACTAACCTGAGCACCTCGAAGAACTGCCTCAGCACACTTCCTACTAACAATGACCTCCTTGGGAGGCGCCTCACCATAACCGATACGGTGCGGTCCCGAACCCCAAACAAACACCACATAATCAAGGCCGGGAATCTTGCATTTGGAAAAAGGAGCAGATGCATCTTCCAAACACTCCTTCAAGGGATTTGACTCGCCATCTTCAAATTCGGATTGCACCGCCACCGACACGTTCGAGACGAGCGGACGCAGCTTCTCAATGACGGCGTCAGCGCCGGACCTGAGCGTGTTCACTCGAATGCACGAGTAGCGAGAAGGTCGGCTGCGAATTGGAAAACTCAATGAAAATCAAACAGTTACAACAAGTAAAATATGTTCAGTAGTTGAATCAGATATAGTCTGGAACTGCATGTTACGAGATATGATTGGTTGAAACGAAAAGTATCGGAAAATTAAAAGAGGCGCGTACGTTAGCGCGGCGGAGATGCGAGAGAAGTGGTCGGCGCCGTAGGCGTTGAGGAAGTATTGGTGAAGCTGAGGGTTCCAATGCAGAGAGGGGGAGTAGGAGTATCGGTTTGGAGGATCGGAATGCGACATGGTTTGGTGAAAGTGTGTTGGGGAAGAGTGAATGGTGTTTTGGTGAAGCCTTCTGTAACTGCCAACCAATAATTCCCTCCCTTTCTTCATTCAAACACGAGGTGGATGTCAAATACCAGACACGAGCGCCGTAGCACTCCCACCATGAACCACTACGGCTAGGGCTTCAACCATTTTTCATTTCTCCTATATTTGCAAAACAGTTGTTATAAAAAAAAGGTTAAATTATACTTTTTAGTCTCCATTTTCGTAGCAAACTTTGAATTTGGTCCCTCAATTATTTTTTATCTCAATCTGGTCTCTATTTTGGAAATTTTGACTCAATCAAGTTCTTTCCGTTAGTGGTGGAGTAACGGTGTTAAATGGGGTGCCACGTGTCAGCTTCTGGATTTTTTGAATTTTTTTTTTGAATTTTTTTTGAATTTTTTTTTATTTTTTATTAATTTTTTTAAAATTTTTAAAAAAATAAAATTTTGCCACGTGTCAAGCAGACATCGTGCCACGTGGCAGTGACAGTGCCACGTGTCACTATTTGGGAGGTGTCATTTTCTCATTCTCAATTTGGTCCCTGTATTTTATATTTTGTCTCAATTTAGTCCCAATTTTTGTAAAAATTGTGCAATTTCGTCCCCCTCCAAATTGAAACAAAAATTATAAAATGTTATACAAATATTTTTATTAAATTTGATTTTTTTATTCAAATTGAT